>Ga0213882_10000077_pt1 | contig 48393 bp, 49 predicted proteins | sample BarmaccoBMER_R09_FD_160106 | JGI IMG/M metagenome (GOLD analysis project Ga0213882, IMG submission 160106) | Barbacenia macrantha exposed rock microbial communities from rupestrian grasslands, the National Park of Serra do Cipo, Brazil - ER_R09 ...
TAGCGGCATGTACGAGAAGCTGCGTCCCTCGATCGGATAGTCGGGATGCTCGACATCGCTCGGGGCAACGAGGAACGCGCCGAGCACTCCCTGCCCTCCGCAATCCTCGGCCCATTGCGCGACGAGCGAGCAGCCGAGGCTGTGCGCCGCGAGCACGGGAGGCCTGGCGCAATCGGTGACGGCCATCTCCAGATTGGCGACCCACTCCGAGCGATCGGGACGCTCAAAATCGCGCTGCTGCACGCGATGAAAGGACGGATGCCGCGCTTCCCAATACGTCTGCCAATGCTCCGGGCCGGAGTTCCAGAGGCCGGGAATCGTGAGTACGGGAACGGTCATGGCGCGAAGTCTACTTCGCGCTCACCCTCGCCCGCAGTGCGTCCTTTGCTTCCGGCGGCGTCTTGCTGAAATCGACTTCGTAGTTCTGCGGCGGCAGTTCCCATGTGTAGCCGCGCAGCAGCACGACGGCGACGACTTCCATGATGTACGTCGCGAAGTCGAGGCCGGGGCAGCGGTGGCCCATCGCCGGTCCCGCACCCTGCGGCGCGAAGGCGTGCTCGTGGCGTTTGTCCTCGGCACGTTCGGGCGAGAAACGGTCGGGATCGAACGCTGTCGGATTCGTGTACGCGCTTTGCGCGACATGACTCGGCGTCACCGGCCACACCACCATCCAACCTGCCGGGACGGAGTAGCCATCGAAATGCAGCGGCGCTTTCGTTTTGCCGAAGACGGCCGGCACGATCGGACAGAGCCGCTTGACCTCGTTCACGACCTGCAGCAGATACGGCATCGTCATCAGCGTCTCGATGGAAAGGGGGCCGTCCGGCGCCTTCGACGCGATTTCCGCCGCGAGTTTGGCGCGGACGTCAGGATGCGCCGTCAGTTGCTGCACGATCGATCCGAGCTCGGCGTAGACGATGAAGCCGGCGATGACGATGTGATGCAGTTCCAGCGCGGCGTCGTCATCGGACAGATTCGCATTCGACGTTGTTGCCGCGGTGAGCATGCGCGAGAGCCCATCGTTCGTCGGCGTCTGACGGCGCTCGCGGACGAGACGGCGAAGAACGGCAAGGATGCGGTCGCGCGCCTGCAGCGCCTTGCGATAGCGCGTGCCGGGAACGTTGATGGGCAGCGTCGCGAAGCCGTCGGTGAGGATGCCGTAGTCGGTGCGCAGCGCGTCCATCTCGTTGCCCGGCGGCATTCCCATCACCGTCGTGCAAATCACTTCGATGGCCAGTCGCTTCAGTTCGTCGAGCCAGCGAATCTCTCCGGCTGCCGGCCATTTGTGAAAGTACGTCTCGACCGTCTGCTGGACGATTGGCAAATACGCGGACAGCGCGGCGCGATTGAACGCCTGGTTGACGAGCTTCTTGCGCGCGCTGTGAACCTCGCCGTCGAGCAGCGGGAGGCTGCGTCCGCCGAACAGCTCTTGCACGTGCGGCGGCATCGCTCCCTCGCGCTTGATCACGTTCGGATCGATGAACGCTCCCGCGGCCTCGGGGCCGGCCACGATCACAGCCTTCCGGCCGAGGATGTGCGAGCGGAAGATGCGGCCGTGCGTGGCGAGACGTTCTTCGATGAAGCGAAACGGATTCTTCGCGAATGACAGCGTCTCGCCGAGGAGCGGAAGGCCGTTATTGCCGGGCGGTTGAGGCGTCTCGATTGTGCTCATGCACGTGACGATACGCCTCCGCCCGGCAAGCGGATCTGTATTTCGTTACGCCCGCTTAATCAGCCGCACCAGGAACAGCAGAATGACCGCGCCGATGAAGGCCACGATCAGGCTGCCCGCCAGACCGCCGCCGGCTGAGATGCCGAGGACTCCGAAGAGCCATCCGCCGAGCACAGCGCCAATGATGCCGACCACGATGTCGCCGAGGATGCCAAAGCCGCGGCCTTTCATCAGCAATCCAGCCAGCCAACCCGCGATCGCCCCGATGATCAGAAACCAGATCAAATTGGTCATGAGAAGTCCTCCTCTTTCGTGAAGCAGCCTCAGCACATTCGCTGCCACCTCGCGGATCAAGGGAACGAAACCGGCGGTCAAACGGCGGCACCCTCGCAGCCCGACGTCGGCCAGGGGGTGCCGACGCGCGAGAGTGCCGCCATTTCACAGCCGGCCGTCAAAAGGCGACACCCCCGAGCCCGGTGTGCCGGCCCAGGGGGAGCCGGCACGCGAGGATGCCGCCATTTCACGGCCGGAGTTCACGCATGAGTCGATGAGAAACGCCGCGTTCAGACGAACGGCGTTGCGCGAGGCCGGCTGGCTACGCGCGAGGAGGAGAGCGGGGATCGGACGGAATGGCGACGAGAATCAGCGCGGGCGGGGCGATGACCTGCTGCACGCGCTCCACCGCGATGAACGCGAAGACCAGCAGCAGCATGCTCACGATGATCGCCAGCGCTTCTTCGAGCGAGTTGCCGTCGAGCGCGAGATCGTCGGAGACGGAGATGATCGGGAAGAGCAGGACCAGGATGCACGCGATGCCCAGCGTGGCGCGGCTGGAGCGGCGCGGCACCACCGCGAAGGCGGCGGCGACGATGGTCAGCCAGACAGCGTTGAGCAGCAGTTCGATCATTAGCGTTACGCGGCAGCCGGTGTTCTCAACCGGCTGCCGCAGTCTATGACGTTAGGGACCGCAGACGGTTTCAATCAAAAGCGCGCAGACCTGATAGGGATCCATGTTCGCGGCGGGGCGGCGGTCTTCGAAGTATCCGTATCCCTGATTGGCCGTGGCCATCGGGATGCGCACCGAGGCGCCGCGGTCGCTGATGCCGTAGCGGAAGGCGTGGATCGGCGCAGTTTCGTGCAACCCGGTCAGCCGCTCTTCGTTGTGCGCGCCGTAGACTTTGATGTGAGCGTCGTGGCGGCGTTCGAGTTTCTTCATCGCCTCCTCGATCACCTTCATCCCCCCCTCGGCACGCGTCGCTTTCGTCGAGAAGTTCGTGTGCGCGCCGGCGCCGTTCCAGTCGCCCTTGACCGGCTTCGGATAGAGGGTGGCACTGACGCCGAACTCTTCGCCGATGCGGTACAGGAGCCAGCGAGCGAGCCAGAGCTCGTCGGCTATGTCGGGCGCCGGCAGCGCTCCGATCTGGAACTCCCACTGCCCCGGCATGACCTCGGCGTTCGTGCCGACGATATGGATTCCGGCGCGCATGCAGGCATCAGCGTGCGCTTCGACGACGTCACGGCCGAAGACTTCATCCGCGCCAACGCCGCAGTAGTAGCCGCCCTGCGGCGCGGGAAATCCGTGATCGGGCCAGCCGAGCGGACGGTTGCCTTCGAAGAAGGTGTACTCCTGCTCGATGCCGAACCACGCGTCGTGATCCTTGTACTGCTCGGCCACCTGCCGCAGGAACGCGCGCGTGTTGCTCGGATGGACGGTGCCATCCGGATTGAGCACCTCGCAGAGGACGAGCACGTCGCCCTCGCGGTGCAATGGGTCGGGGACCATTTTCACGGGACGTAAAAGCAAATCGCTGAAATGTCCCGTGGCCTGCTCGGTGCTGGAGCCGTCGTAGCCCCACTCCGGGATGTCCGCAAGCGACTTTGCGCCGTCGAGAATCTTCGTCTTCGAACGAAGCTTCGCCGTCGGCTTCTGCCCATCGATCCAAATGTACTCCGCAGTGATTTTCGCCAAGGACGTCAACCTCCCTATTTGAGATTTGCAACGATAGCAGAAGCGGTGGATTCGATTGCCAACCTGATGCCGGATCTACCTCCGGCCGCCGGGCGCTCCGGCTCGCGATGGCCTACTGCGCGCGATCGTCGCCGGCTTCGTACTTCCACGGCGTCATGCCGTGGGCGCCTTCGGCGAATCTGGTGTCGACGAAGTCTTCGAAGGGGATGGCGTGATCGAGCACGCCGGTCTGCACCATCAGGTTGACGATCGTTTCAAAGTCGCCGCGGCGTGGCGAGAGCGGCTCGTACTTGACGCGATCGATCGGATTCGTGAGCGCCCAGCGCAGGAGCTTGGGGTCCTGGTGGTAGTAGAAGCGGCCGACGAAATCGGCGGCGTGGAGGCGGTGGCGTTTGGCGCGTTCTTTTTCGTCGAGCCAGAGTCCCGATCTCGCCACGCCGTCGACGAGCGTCTGCACGGCGTCGGGACGCTTGTCGATCATGTCCTGGCGGACGACGAGGACGCACGAGATGTAGTCAGGCCAGTACTCGCGCGCGTGGAACAGCACGCGGCCGAAACCGGCCATCTCGGCTTGCGACGGATACGGCTCCCCCATCGAGAACGCATCAATGGCGCTGGCGGCTAAGGCGCCGGCGACGTCGGGCGGGGCCATCTCGACCATCCGCAGATCTTTCTTCGCGTCCATCCCGTTCGCCTGCAGGGCGCGGAAAACGATCAGGCGCTCGTCGGAGAAACGGCTGGGGATGGCGATGATGCGGCCGCGCAGATCGGACACACGATGGACAGGGCCGTCGCTGCGGACGACCACGGCCGAACCGTAGCGGTGGCCGAGGTAAACGATCTTCACCGGAACGCCCTGAGCCCGCAGGGCGATTGCCATCGGCGCGACCATGAACGCCGCCTGCATCTTGTTGGACATCAGCGCTTCTTTGATTTCAGGAAAGCCCTGAAACATGCGCGGGATGAAGAGATGTCCGGACTGTGAGTAGGCGGAGATGTAGTCGGTGACCGGGCAAGCGAGATGTCACGTTACGGGGATATACGCGACATTGAGCTTGCGGTCTGCCTCAGGCAACCGGTCGTTCATCAACACCTGCCAGTTCACGTTGAGCGCGAAATGCGCGCCGGTGATGGCGAGGAGCCAGGTGGTGACGGCGAGGGTTAGTTTCTTGATTTTGGGCCTCCTTTCTGTGTAGTGGATTAATCACTAATCCACTGCTCGATTTTTCGAATGCCTGTATCCAGCAACAATCCAATCAATCCAATCATCAGCATTCCGGCGACAACGAGGTCGTAGCGTTTGCCGGCGTTGCGGGCGTCGATGATTAAGTATCCGAGTCCGGAGTCGACGGCGATCATTTCGGCGGCGACGAGGACGACCCAGGCGATGCCGAAGGCCAGGCGCAGGCCGACGATGATGCGCGGCAGGACGGCGGGGATCATGACCCGCGTCATCAACTGCGGCGTAGTCAGTCCGAAATTGCGGCCGGCCTGAATGTACATGGGCGGGACGTTGCGGACGCCATTCATGGCCGCGACGATGATTGGGAACAGCGAGGCCAGGAAAATCAGGAAGGTCGGCGCGGCGTTGCTGACGCCAAACCAGATCACGGCCAGCGGCATCCAGGCGAGCGGCGAGATCGGACGCAGCATCTGGATCAGCGGATTGATCGATCGTGCCAATGGAGCGTACCAACCGAGGAGGAAGCCGAGCGGGATGCCGACAGCGATGGCCGCGGTGTAGCCGGCAAAGACGCGCGTGAGCGAGTCGGCGATGTAGTGCCACAGGAGGCTCTTTTCGGCGAGGGTGGTGATGGCCTTGGCGACGGCTGCCGGGGTGGGAAAGATCTTTGTGCCCGACGCTCTTACGGCGATCGACCAGAGGATGAGGATGATCGCAGCCGTGGTGAGTGGCAGCATAAAGCGTTGAAACCACAGAGGCACAGAGGGCGCAGAGAGAGCTTTCTCTGCGTGCTCTGTGTCTCTGGGGTGAGTTTTCATACCTGATGCGCCAATCCGATCTCGCCAAAAATGAGATCGCGTAATTCGATATAGCGCCGCGAGGAGAGATCGCGTGGATGGGGAATGTCGATGTCGACAACACGACGAATTTTCCCCGGCCGGGCGCTCATCACGACGACGCGGTCGGCGAGTTGTACGGATTCTTCAATGTCGTGTGTGACGAAGAGGACGGTCTTTCGCTCCGCGCGCCAGATTCTCAATAATTCGCTGCGCATCTGGAGCCGTGTAATCGAATCGAGCGCACCGAAAGGTTCGTCGAGGAAGAGGACGTCGGGATTCACGGCCAGTGCGCGCGCCACTTCGACGCGCTGTTTCATCCCGCCGGAGAGCTCGCGCGGGTACGATTTTTCGAATCCCCTCAATCCGACCAGGTCGATGTACTGTGAAACACGCGCCTGACGGTCGCCGGCGGACATATCGAACAATCCAAATCCGATGTTTCCTTCGACGGTCAGCCACGGAAACACCCCGCGTTCCTGGAAGACGAAGATGCGGCGGCGGTCGGGCGCGGTGACCGGCTCACCGTCGATCGTCACCGAGCCGCTCGACGGCGCGAGAAAGCCACCGGCGATATTGAGCAGCGTCGACTTGCCGCAACCCGACGGGCCTAGGATGCAGAGGAACTCCCCTTCTTCAGCGCCGAGGGTGACGTGCTGAAGAACCTCCATCGCGCCGAAGCGCATCGAGACATCGCTGAACTGGACTTTCACTCGGAGGCGTAACCCCAGCGAACGGAATCAAGCCGCTCCAGGCGGCGCATCAGGAGATCGAGCACGATGCCGACGAGGCCGATCAGGACCATGCCGGCGATGACGAGATCGTAGCGGTTGCCGGCGTTGCGCGCGTCGACGATGAGGAAGCCGAGGCCGGAGTTGACGGCGATCATCTCCGCGGCCACGACCACCAGCCAGGCCACGCCGAGCGTGATGCGCATGGCCACGATGAGCTGCGGGAGGATGGCCGGAATGAGCACGTCGCGCATGCGCGCGCGCAGCGGGATTCCGAAGTTGCGCGCGGCAGCGAGGTGGACCGGATCGATGTTGTGCACGGCGTTCATCGTGGCAACCGTCATCGGCAGCAGGCTGGCCAGGAAGATCAGAAAGATCGCGGAGACGTCGCCGACGCCGAACCAGAGGATGGCGATCGGAATCCAGGCCAGAGGCGAGATTGGCCGGAGGATCTGCAGGATCGGATTCAGGGCCATCTCGCCGATGCGCATCATCCCTAACGCCAGTCCGAGCGGGATGGCGATGACGAGCGCCACGAGATAGCCCCACGTGACTCGGAAGAGCGAGGCCACGACGTATTTGACGAGCAGTCCGCGCACAGCCAGCTCGCCGATGCCCTGTGCGACGGCAATCGGTCCCGGGATGAGCGAGGACGGGCGCAGCACGAACGCAATCTGCCATGCAGCGAGAGCGGCGATGATGCCTGTCAGCGGAAGCAGACGCGAGCGCGACACGTGGGCGCGGAGATTAGCAGATGCGCGCGGGCGCCTCGAAGGCTTATCACCACAGAGACACAGAGAGCACAGAGAACGCTTCTCTGTGTCCTCTGTGCCTCTGTGGTGAAATGCATTCCACACATGAAACGCATCCTCCTCCTCGCCGCGCTCGCCCTCATCGCCGCCGCCCCCGCCCCGCGCCGAGCGGTCGCCACCTTTGCGGGCGGTTGCTTCTGGTGCATGGAGCCGCCGTTCGAGCGTTTGAAGGGCGTCGTCTCGGTCACGTCCGGCTACACCGGCGGGCGCGTGGACAAGCCGACCTACGAACAGGTTTCGGACGGGTACACCGGACATCGCGAGTCCGTGGAGATCGTTTACGACCCGTCGCAGATTTCGTATCAGCAGTTGCTCGACGTCTTCTGGCACAACGTCGATCCGCTCGATAACTCAGGTCAGTTCTGCGATCACGGCGGGCAGTATCGGACGGCGATTTTCGTGCACGACGCCGAGCAAAAGCGGCTGGCTGAGGCGTCGAAGCAGGCAGTTGGCGTGAAGTTTCATCACGACGTCTTCACCGACATCCTTCCCGCGGCGACGTTCTATCGCGCCGAGGAGTACCACCAGGACTATTACAAAAAGAATCCACTGCGATACAAGTTCTACCGCTTCAACTGCGGACGCGATCAGAGGTTGAAGGAATTGTGGGGCGCGGCGCCCGCGCATTGAAGCACGGACGCTACGGCTCCAGCCGCGTCACCGAGGTCGCGATCGCGTGTGATGCGGTCATGGCCGCCGGCGCGTCCTGCACGAAGGCGACCTTGCCGTCGGCGCGGCTGGCGTCGGGATTCACGATGCGCGACGGCGTCGAGGTGATGATCGCTTCGAGCTCCGCCGGCGTCAGGTTCGGGCGCTCGCCCAGCAGGCGCGCGGCGATGCCGGAGATGATCGGCGCCGCGAACGAAGTGCCGGAGCGAAGGTTCGGCTTCGTACCGCGGTAGTGATTCGTGGCGGTGATCGAGGCGCTGAAAATCCCCTGCGATGGTGCCAGGATTTCGAGGCCGCCGTGGCAGGCGCCGGGCCACCAGCTGTTGTCCGAGGTCATACCGCCGACGGTGATGAGGCCGTCGAGATCCTTGCCGAGGGTGGCCGGGAAACGATCGACGATTCCGGCGCGGCCGCAGCCATTGTCGACGTTGTTGCCGGCCACTACGAACAGGAATCGCTTGCCGTTCGCGTCGGGATGGCCGAGTGCATCGACGCCGCCGATCATCTCGCGGATCTTCCGCTCGACCGCCGCAAACGTCACCGGCGCATCGTCGCGATTCGCGTTCAACTTCTCCAGCACCCAGCCGCTGATGTTGACGACAGCGGTGTGAAATTGCGGCGTGGACGGATCCCAGGCGTGGCGAACGATGTCGTTCAGACCATCGAGATACGTGCGCGTCGTGGCCAGCGCGGACTCGTTCATCACGCGCACGCTGACGATGAGCGCTTCGGGAGCGACGCCGACGTTCTGTCCGGCCACGAGCGAGGCGACGCTCGTCCCGTGCGACGCGCCGGTCAATTCCCCCGGCGTCGAGAAGCACGGCATCAGCGCCTTGTTCGGACTGGTGCACGCCGACATGCCCACGGTGACCGCCTGCGTGGCGTCGAATCCGGCGATGACGCGGCTGCCGGCCGGCGTCGCGAACTCGGCATGCGCCGCCATCACGCCGGTGTCCATGATGTAGACGACGGCGCCTCGGCCCGCATCATGGCGGCGATACTCGCCGTCGAGGATGCCGTCGCGCTGATCGATCCGATCGAGGTGCCACAAGAGATTCGCGGCGGCCGGATCGCCGCATCCTTCGAGCGTGGCGGCGTTATGCGTGGTGTCGATCACGACCTCGGATTCGCGGCAGCGGGTCGAAACAAGCTCCTGCGCTGCAGCCGGATAGACGGCCAGCACAAATAAGACAGCGGCGAAAAGGCTTCGCAGCGGGGTCACCTGATTTTTCGGACGTCTTGGACGACGCGAAATAAGATTGAGCCGTCGCGGGAAAAATGGCAAGAGAAATTGTGGTCTCCGACACCCGACGCCCGACGCCGGACGCCCGATTACTCGCCCTCGCGTTCTTCGTCCTCGCACTGGCCTGCCGGTTCCTCAACGCGCCGTACGCGTTCGAAGGAGGCACGCCGCGCATCGCGCCGGTGGACGAGCTGTATCACTGGAAACGGATGGCGTACTCGGCGACGCACTTTCCGCGCGTGCTGGAGTTCGATCGCGATCGCGGAGTCGCCGGCGCGTTTTGTCCGTGGCCGCCGTTGTACGACGTGGCGAGCGGAGGCATTGCGCGGTTACTCGGCGGCACAACCTCGGACGAAGTTCTCGCACGCATCGTCTGGCTCCCGCCGGTTCTCTTCGCGCTCTTCACCGGCCTTGCCGTTTTCATCCTGGCGAGTCGAAGCGGGACGCTGGTCGCGACGGTCACCGGCATCGCGCTGGCGACGTCGCCATTTCTTGTGACGACATCGTGGATCGGCAGCATCGATCACCATTTCCTCGAGCCCATCCTGACGTTCGCCATCCTCGGCGCGACGTGTCTCGGCATCCGCGCGGAAACACGACGTGAAAAAGTCCGCGCCGGCATTCTCCTCGGCCTGGCGATTACGGCGGCGATGTTCGTCCAGACCGCTCTCCTCATCGCCGCCGCCCTCGCGTTCGGGGTGCTCTTCTTTGCGACGGACGGCCTCGCCGCGACTGGCGGCTTCAGCATCGCCGCGATCTCGGTCTCGATCTACCGTCTCACGCGCCCGCCCGGCTTCCCCGACAATCAATGGTTCCTCGGCTGGACGCACGCGACGCTCTTCGCCGCCGCCACCCTCGCGTGCGCGATCATCGGGATCCAACGTAGCGCCGGCGGCCCGCCGGCTGGACCGCCGCCGGCTCGGCGGCGCGTGGTCGCCCTACTCCTCGGTGGATTGATCGCGATCGCCATCCCATCGGTCCGAGCATCGCTCTTCACCGGCTCTCACTTCCTCGGCGGCGATCGCTGGCTGCGCACGATCCAGGAGTTCCAGCCGCTCTGGCGCGCACGCGGCGACGATCTTCTCTCTGATCTCGTTGGCCTTTCCGGCGGCGCGATCCTGGTCTGGTTCCTCGCAATTCGCGCGATCAAAACGCGCGACAGCATCCGGTTGACGATTGCCATCTTCGCGATTGCATACTTCGCACTGACGATCACCAGCCGCCGCTTCTGGATCGTGGCCATCCCGCTGCTCGCGCTCGCCGGCGCGATGTATGTGCCGCTGATCGCACGCAAGCGGTTGGCGATTCTTGCGGCGCTACTTGTCGCGCTCCCTCCCCCGCTGCAATTCGCGGGATGGCTGATGACGCCGCAGTCGATCCCGCCGAATCAGCAGCAGTGGATTCGAGCGACGTCGTTCATTCGCACGCTGCCGCCGGGACGTGTCCTCGGACCGTGGTCGATGGGACATGCCATCGACGTCGAGGGAAAGCATCCCGTCATCCTCGACAACTTCGGCACGATGCCGGACACCGCGACCTTCGAACGCGCACAACAGGCACTGCTGACGACCGATGAACGGATTCTCGCGAACTACTGCGATACCGCGAACGTCCGCTACCTGATCCTCGAACAGCCGCGCTTCGGCATCGCCTCCGCCAACGCCATCCTCGGCACGAGCCAAGCAGCGGAAACGACGTGGTGGTCGCGCGTGTGGCACCGCGAGCATCCGAAGTTCTTTCGCGAGATCTGGAGCGAGCCGGAGTTGAGGATTTACGAGCGCAGCTCGCGATAAGACCGGCGTGCGCGCGAAGGCGCGCGTAACAATCTACGCCCCGCGCTCTGCGCGGGGTTCGGTCGCGACAACGGATTTGCGGCCGCAGAGGCGGCAGCTACAAAACCTCGAACAGCGCGCGCATTTTGTAGTGGCCGGCTTCGCGGCCACAACTTCGTTTGCGTTCCTGTTCCCCGCGCAGAGCGCGGGGCTAAGATTGTTGCGCGCGCCTTCGCGCGCGACGAACATCAACACAGGCGCGACGCACACGGTGTCCAAACTGGCGGCACAGCCACACCCATGTTCGAGGAATTCACGTCCGAACCGATCAAGCCTCCCATCCTCGAGCGATGGTTCGCGCCATCGATCGCGCCTTCGTTCGTTCGCGCGCGCTGGATCTGGCTGCGCTGCCTGGGTAGCATCTTCTTCTCCGTTTTCTACTCGCTCTTCTTCCAGATTCATGGACTGATCGGGCCGCGCGGAATCCTTCCGGCCGGGCAGTATCTCGACGCCGTCCATCGCGCACTCGGATGGAAAGGCTACTGGTACGCGCCGACGCTGCTCTGGTTCAACGCCAGCGACGCGATGCTCAGCGCCATCGTCTGGATCGGATTCGCGGCGTCGGTCGCAATCGTCATCAATATCTGGCCGCGAGTTTCGATCGCCGTCGCCGGCATCTGCTTTCTCTCGTTCGTCGGCGCGGCGCAGGAGTTTGCGGGATATCAATCGGACGGCATGCTGCTCGAAGCGGCGCTGCTGTCGATCTTTCTCGCGCCGCGCGGCGTCAGGCCGAGGATGGCAAGCGATCAGCCGCCGTCGCGCGCGGCCGTTTTCATGCTGCAGTGGGAGTGGTTCCGCATCTACTTCGAATCGGGACTCGTCAAGCTCCTCAGCGGCGAGGAGCAGTGGCGCAACCTGACGGCGATGGACAAGTACTACGAGAACGGTCCGCTGCCATCGTGGATCGGCTGGTACGTGCAGCAGTGGCCGCATTCGTTCCATGCGTTCTCTGCCGGCCTGACGCTCTTCGTCGAACTGATTGCCGTCTGGCTCTTGTTCGCGCCGCGCAAGAACTCACTCTGCCGCCTCATCGCATTCATCATCGTTACGCCGCTGCAGATCGGCATCATCCTCACCGCCAACTACGCCTTTCTCAACTACCTCGTGTTGTGCCTTGCCATCCTTCTGCTCGACGACTCGATCCTGCGCGGACCGATACCTGTGCCGCGAACGCGAAAACCGTCGATCGCGGCGGCCGTGGTGCTCACAACGATCTTTCTGACCTCGGTCGCCGCGTTTCTGATGCCATCGTTTCCGACGGTCAAGCTCCTCGATCCGTTCCGCGTCGCGAATCGCTACGGACTCTTCGCAGTGATGACGCGCAACCGCTACGAGATCGAGTTTCAGGGGACGCGCGACGGCACGACGTGGATCGCCTATCCGTTCCGCTACAAGCCGCAGGACCTCCGCAAAGCTCCCGGACTTTACGCACCGTACCAGCCCCGCTTCGAATGGAACCTCTGGTTTGCGTCGCTCGGATCGATTCAGGACAACCAATGGGTGCTGAACGCCGAGGGACGATTGCTGGAGAATTCACCGCCGGTGCTGAGACTCTTCGCCGCGAATCCCTTCGAAGGCAAGCCGCCGGTGGCCGTGCGCGCGGTCGCGTATCAATACTGGTTCTCAACGACAGCTGAACGCCTCCGAACCGGCGCCTGGTGGCGGCGCGAATTTCTCGGAGCGTACGCGCCCGCGGCGACACGCGCGAGCGATGGAAGCATCACGTTCGGGGAGTGACTCTCAGCCTGAAGCGCCGGAGCCGTGAAGCCGAAGGCGAGGCGGCAGAGGACGCTGAAGGATCTCAAGATGCGCTCCGGCTGAAACCCCTGCGATTCAACGCAGATTGGGAAGCTTGAGATCCTTCGACCGTCCTTCGGCGTTCCGCGCTTCGCTCCAACGCCTCCGGCGGCTCTGGATGACAGCCGCTGGCACGCGAGTAGCTATTGCTGAGCCACATGGGAAACTTACTTTGGCTCATCATCGTCGTTCTCGTCATTTTGTGGCTGGCCGGTTTCGCGATGCACATCGGAGGTGGACTCATTCACCTGTTGATCGTCATCGCGGTGATCGTGCTGATCATCCAGCTCGTCACTGGCCGGCGCGCGATCTGATCAGCGGCGCTTGAACGCGGCGACGAGCCGCTTCACGCGGTCGGGATCGACGGGCGCTTCGACGCGTCCGTCGATTTTGATCGAGGTGCCGGCGATTGCTCCGTCGGCCTCGGCGAACGTGCCCGCGTTCGCCTCAGTCAGTCCGCTGCCGATGAGGATCGGCGCGTCGCTGAGCGCTTCGCGCACGCGAGCGAAGCGTCCGCGATCCGGCTCCGCTCCGGTCTCCGCTCCGCTGATGATGACGGCATCGGCGAATCCGCGATGCCGCAGATCCTTCGCCGCCTGGACCTCATCCAACGGCACCATCGGCGTCGCATGCTTGACCATGTGGTCCGCGAAAATCAGCACATCGGGAGCGATCGCCGCGCGTTTTCGCAGTGTGTCCGCAGCGCGTCCTTCGACGATCCCCTGATCGGTGAACATCGCGCCGGTGTGGACATTCACGCGAATGAACGCGGCGCCAGCCGCTGCCGCGATCGCAATCGCCGACGCCGCATCGTTGCGCAGCACATTCACGCCGAACGGCAATTCGACCTCGCCGGCGACTTCGACGATCACGCGCGTCAACGCCGCAACCGTCTCCGCCGGGACGTGATCTTTGAAAAACGGACGATCGCCGAAGTTCTCGAACGCGATCGCATCGCACCCGCCCTCGCGCAACGCACGCGCATCGCGTAGCGCAGCATCGACGATCGCCCGCATCGACCCGCCATACATCGGCGCACCGGGCAGCGCAGCGACATGAACCATCCCGATGACGGCATTGCCGCCGAAGCGGTTGCGGAAACCTTCGCGAGTGAGCATGCGTCGCATAGGGTACTCGCTGTCATCCTGAGCCGCCGGAGGCGCTGTAGCGCGAAGCGCGTAACGCCGGAGGACGGTCGAAGGACCCCCCTGCTGCTAACCCGGCCGGGCGGCGGAGACTTCGACGCGAAGGTTCAACGGGCTACCGGCTGGAGATCCTTCGACCGTCCTCCGGCGCTTCGCCTTTGGCTACGACGCCTTCGGCGGCTCAGGATGACAGTGGTTTACTATCCCCCGCGCATGTCCGATCTCAAGTTGTTCAACACCCTCACGCGGGAGAAGGAGACCTTCGAGCCGCTCATCCCGGGCGAGGTGCGCATGTACTCGTGCGGGCCGACCGTTTACAACCACCTCCACATCGGCAACATGCGCACGTTTGTGTGGGGCGATGTGTTGCGGCGATATCTCGAGTGGCGCGGGCTGCGCGTGAAGCAGGTCATGAACGTCACCGACGTCGAGGACAAGATCATCCGCAACGCTGCCGCCGCGGGGCAGGATCTGCAGACGTACACCGCGCCGTTCATCGAGTCGTTTCACGCGTCCCTCGCGAAGCTGCGCGTGCGCAAGGCCGACGCGTATCCGCGCGCCACGGAGTACATCCCGCAGATGGTGGCGCTGGTGCAGCAGCTCAACGATCGCGGCCACACGTACACGGCCGACGGCTCGACCTACTTCAAGGTCTCCACGCTGGACGGCTACGGAAAACTCTCGCGCGTCGAGATCGATGAGACGAGCGAATACAGCCGCATCGAATCGGACGAGTACGAAAAAGAATCGGCGCGTGATTTCGTGCTCTGGAAGGCAAAGAAGGACAACGAGCCCGCCTGGATGACGCCGATCGGCGAAGGGCGTCCGGGATGGCACCTCGAGTGCTCGGCCATGTCGATGGACCTCCTCGGCGAGACCTTCGACATCCACACCGGCGCCGTCGATCTCATCTTCCCGCATCACGAAAATGAGATCGCGCAGAGCGAGGGCGCGACCGGCAAGCCGTTCGTCCGCTATTGGATTCATGGCGAGCACCTCAACATCGATCAGCAGAAGATGTCGAAGTCGCTCGGCAACATCTACACGGTGCCGGAGATTGAGAGCATGGGTTACGACCTCCTTGCGCTCCGCTACGCACTGCTCTCGGTCCCCTATCGCACGAAGCTGAACTTCACCACGCAGTCGCTCGACGATGCCAAGAACGCGCTGTCGCGGATCGAGTCGTTCCTCCTCCGCGTCGACGAGGTTTCGCGCTCCGCCCCGCACGATGCGAAGCATTCCGACGGAGCTGCCGATCAACTTATCGGCAAGTTCCTCACCGATTTCGAAACGGCGATGGACGATGACCTCAACACCGCCGGCGCCCTCGGCGCGCTCTTCACGCTCATTCGCGAAGGGAACATCGCGTTCGACGAAGGCCGCATTCTGGCTGGGGATGCCGAGGGGTTGAAGACGGCGCTGATGAAGATCGATCCGGTGCTGGATATTTTCCCGATGCGCGAAGCGAACCTCGATGCCGAGATCGACGCGCTGATCGAAGCGCGGAATGCGGCGCGCAAGGCGCGCAACTTCGCCGAGAGCGATCGTCTGCGCGACGAGTTGGTCAGCCGCGGCATCGTGCTGGAAGACACTCCGGGCGGGACTCGGTGGAGAAAGGCGTGATCACCACAGAGACACAGAGAGCACAGAGATCAATCTCTGTGTCCTCTGTGCCTCTGTGGTGAAAATTTAATGATCGGCTACCTCGAAGGCTCCCTCAAACAACTCGATGCCACGCGTGCGCTCGTCGTCGCGGGCGGCGTGGGGTACGAGGTACACATCTCGTTGCAGACGTACTACAAGCTCGAAGGGCAGCGCGACGTCGCGCTCACGATTTACACGCACGTTCGCGAGGATGCGCTGTCGCTTTACGGGTTTGCGTCGGGCGAAGAGAAATTCGCGTTCGAGAAGCTGATCTCAATTTCTGGCATCGGACCGACGCTGGCGCAGAAGATCCTTTCGGGGATCGAACCGGCGGATCTTGCCGAGGCGGTGGCAAGGGGCGATGTGAGGAAGTTGTCGTCGATACCGGGCGTCGGCAAAAAGACCGCCGACCGCATCGTGCTCGAGCTGCGCGACAAACTGTTCATTCCGGAGTCCGCACGCGACCAGCCCGCGCCGTCGACGCGCACCTCGGTCGACGATGACGTCCACTCCGCGCTCATCAACCTCGGCTACCGCCCGAAGGATGCCGAGTCGGCCCTCGACCTCGCGCGCAAAGAGCTCGGCAACGAGGCCGAGCTCTCCGCGCTGCTGAAGGCCGCGCTCCGACAACTCACGCGGTCGTAACCACCGTGCGATGGCGCATCGCGTTGTCGATGCTCCAGATCCCGGCGCCGTGCGCGGCAACGAACAGCCACAGGAAGCAGTAAAGAACCGCCAGCTCGCCCTTGTTCTCGAGTGGCCAGAAACCGCCGTGGGAGGCGTGACCCATGAAGTACGCGGCGGCCATCTCGCCGCACGCGATGAACGCTGCGATCCCGGTGAAGAGGCCGATGGCGATGAGCAGGCCGCACACCAGCTCGATGCCGCCCGCTACTTTCATGAGCGGCGGCAACGGGCCACCCATCCCCGCCGGCATCGGCGGATATCCAAAGAGTTTTTGCGTCCCGTGCATCGCGAACATGAGGCCCGCAATGATGCGCAGGAGCGCGAATGTGTGGGCCGAAAAGCGTCCGATAACCTCAGCCATACTGCACCTCCGTAGGGACGGCGTTCACGTCCCGCGCCAACCGGGCGCGACGATTGCTCTTTGCCTGTCCGGAGGTTTGAAATGCTCCGCAAGATCATCGGCATCATCGCCATCGTCTCTCTTTGCAGCGCCTGCGGCGGCGGCAAGCCCGCGGAAAGCACGGCCGAATCATCCGAAACCGTGAAATCGACAGCTACAGGAACCACCGCCACGGAGACCGGCGCGGGCGCGCCTGTGACGAACACCGCCGCGACGACGAGCAGTGCCACAACAGCTACGAGCGGCTCAACCGGCACTCACTAAGCATCGCGCATCACATGTTCACGATCCGACGACGATTGCTTCCGCTGCTGTGCCTTGTTGCGGCAGTTCGCGGCGCGGCGCTGGACAACAGCAGCCTTCACCTTCTCGATCGCGCCTGGCCCGACGTTGCCTCGCGAAACGTGAGCGAGATCGGGCGCGGCGTTGGCGTCGTCTTCAGTCCCGATCTCTCCGTCCCGGACAACTGCCGTTTCTACGAGTCGCTCGGCTTCGCCTGTTTTCAGGATGCGGACTGGGAAAAAGTCCTCGACGCCGTGCACCGGCACAACGTGCTGTATCCCGAACGGCGCATCTTCACGCTCATTCTCGAAACGCACGGCACGAACGGCAACGGGCTGAAGCTGCAGACGAGCTACGACCCGGACGCCGGCCGCTCCTATATCTCCGCCGGCGCGTTGCAGCAGCGGCTCGAGCCGGAAGGGATTTACTACGTGATCATCAGCGCGTGCAATTCGGGACGGCTGCTTCGACCGGCGATTTACAACCAGCTCGATCCCAACAACGGCGACAAGCTCTTCCTCCCCGCGACCAAAGGGATCGTGAATGCGTCGCCGGATTTCGTGGCGTCACGCAGCGCAGTCATGATCATCACGCCGGAGTCGAGCCACATCGAGACGACGCTGGTGGGAAAAATCGCCGAGCTCTCCCCCTCCGCCCGCCGGGCCATCACCGACTCCGCCAAGTCCCTCGGCATCAAGCCTCCGACGGAGTTCGCCGTCTCCGACATGATGACGGCCATGCTGACGCGCGACTCGCAACTGCAACTCAGTTCCGGCAGCTATGTGGACGAACTCTCCCGCGCCGCCGCAACAGTCGATCGCAGCGAGCAGCTCTTCACGAAGTTCGTCCGTTACGTGAACGCCGTCTCCGCGAAGCAATACCCGCCGACGGAGAAGAAGAAACCGGCCGTCGCGCGCAAAGCTCCCCGGAAAAAGCGGGTCAACTGACGCTGGAGCACTTCGTGCACAAACACCGGACGGTACCGTGACACGAAAGGAGCGATTCAGAAAATGAGGAAGATGAAAAATTACCCGTGGATTCTCGCGCTCATCTGCGCGCTGGCGATGATGGCTTTCGCCTGCCATCACGAGACGAATAACAACGACACCACCGACACATCGACGACGACTACGAGCGCAACCGATACGTCGACGACGTCGTCGACCACCGGAGCCGCCGGCTCCGACACGTCAGGCACGAACACGACTTCGAGCGCGGCGGCGACAGTCGATCCCGGCGATCAGGAGTTCATGAACAAAGCGGCCCAGGGCGGCATGGCCGAAGTAATCCTCGGGCAGATGGCATCCTCGAAGGGCACCAGCCCGGATGTGAAGAACTTCGGCAACCGCATGGTCAGCGATCACGGCAAAGCAAACGACGAGCTGAAACAACTCGCGCAGACCAAAGGCGTGACCCTCCCCGCGGACATCGACGACGAGAGCAAGAAGATGTCGGACAAACTCTCGAAGTTGAACGGGAAGGACTTCGACAAGGAGTACATCGGCGGCATGGTCGAGGACCACGAGAAGGATGTGAAGGAGTTCGAGAAGGCGTCGAAAGATGCGAAGGACCCGGACCTGAAAGCGTGGGCGACGAAGACGCTTCCGACACTGCAGGATCACCTCAAGATGGCCAAAGAAGCGAAATCGAAACTGAAGTAGACGTTTCGTTTCGATGGATGTTTACGAACGCGCCGGTGCGAGCCGGCGCGTTTTTGTCTGGGCGCCGATCGTCAACACGTTGACGTGCTTCTTCGTCTGATCGGAGAAGGAGCAACACACCATGAAACGACTCATCTCAGCATCGATCATCGCGGCCAGTCTGATGATGGCCGCCTGCACCACAACCGTTGTCGCCCGTCCTCCACGGCCGGGCCTCGTGCTCGTCGAAGGACGCTGGGTGGAAGCGCCCCGCGTTGGCGCGGTCTGGATCGCGCCGCATTGGGAGCGCCGCGCATTCCGCCGCGTCTGGATCGCCGGTTACTGGCGCTACTGAGCGACGTTCCAGCCACCGCCGAGCAACGGCACGGTCGCGCAGGCGGGGCCTCCGTCGCGCGCCGTGCCGGCGATGCGGGCTTCGATGACGGATCCTTTTTTGATCATGCTCCAAGTGATTCCGCCAAGCGGAACCTTCGCGCGCCGCGTCCACCGCGAGTTCGGCTCGCCGCCCAGCGTGCCGGAGTTGACGTAAACGAACCGGCCGCCGACGGGGCCTTGCGCAAATGGTCCGAGAAAGTTGGGAGCGCCGCCGGATCCGTCGTCGCGCGCGCGGACGGAGAATTCGAAAACCTGTTGCGTCGCGTTCGCCGAGGTTGCCTCGAGCAGTTCGACCTTGCCGCGCTGCACGGCAAAGCGCACCGGCGGGTTCTCGACGATGATTCGGAGAGAAACGTTTTGATCAGTCATAGCAACGTTACCCGAACGAAAGGCCGCGAATCGTCATCCCCAACTCCCGCGGCTCGTGCATCGTTTGATCGATCGACAGGTCGAGCAGGTTCGGCGCGGCGCCCGGAGCGGGAGTCACGTTGTACTCGCGATCATCCTCGTAGACGGCCGGAAAGCGGTCGATCACGCGGCCGTTGAGCGCGATGGTGATCGTGGCGTGGGCGACGACTAAGGCGTTCGGCACGCGAAATTGAATCCGCAGCATCGTCGCGCCGGGCGACGGAGGAAGCCGCGTCACGGAGTGGCCGGTCATCGCTCGCATTTCGAACGGAATCTCACGCACCGGCGGATACCAGCCCGCGATGAATTGCGGCGGAGTCTCCACCGGGAAGACGCCCGCGTCGAAGTAGTGTCGCCGCGCGATGTTCCAGAGGTGTCCGCGCTCGCGATGGAACACGAGCGCTCCGCGATCTTTCGCACCGGCCTCGGCGAGAATCCACGGTCTGCGGCTGCCGATCGAGAGCGGCATGGCCCGCTTGTCGAGCACGTGAATGTAGGGATAACGCGGCAAGAGATACAAGAGGAACGGGTCGATATCGCCCGCGACGAATAACTCGTCGGTGCGGCGATCGAGGTGTTGGGCCACCGCTTCGACGGCGAGCACCGAAGGAGCCTTGGTGTTGCGGACTACGGCCAGAGCGGGCAGCGTCCAGACGAAGAACGATGCGATGAGGGATGCGCCGGCGAACGCCTCGAGTCGCGGCCAGGCGCGCGTGAGCCGGCGGATGCCGTCGGCGGCGAGGATCGCGAACAATGGACAGTAGCCGATGGAGAACCGGTTGATGCTGTAGCGGTCGAGCATCATCCATGCGAGGACTGCAAACGGCCCGAAGCTGAGCACGAGCCAACCGATTGCGCGGTCACGCGAGGCGAAGGCGCCGCCGATGGAAACGAAAACGGGGATCGAAGTGACGAAGCCGAGTCCAATCGACTGGTATTGCTTGATGAAGAAGCGATCGAAGAGGCGCCACAACGGTGGGCGGGACGGGCTGCGGAAGGAGTCGACGCGGGTGATGTACTGGCCGTGCTCCTTTGCGGAGGCGAAGTACGGCTGCGCTCCGCCGGTCGCGGCAATCGCGCCTCCGAACGCGACGGCGACGATGGCCGCGCCGACCAGCGCGGCAAACACGACGTCCCGCCAGGCGGCACGGGCCCGATAGACCGTGGCCAGCACGCCGGGCGCGAGCCCGATCAGAAAGTTCTGCGGACGAATTCCGGCAGCAAGCGCCAGGAGCACGGACCCGATCAGATACGCGTTCGCATCGCGGCATCCACGGAAGAGAAACGCGACTGCGAAGACGACCAGGACCACCGAGGGGACGTCGCTGAATGCACTTCCGCCGAAGAACCAGGCATTCGGAAAAAAGGCGCAGAGTGCGCCGGCGATCGTGGCGGTGACGAACGGAAAGCGTAACTCGCGCGCGAGAAAAAAGATCGCGGGAAAGACGAGCATCCCCGCGGCAAGGTTGACTGCCTGAAGAGCGCGGAAATCATTCGGAATGACCGTCCGCACGATTCTTCCCAGTGCGATGTACACGGGGAATCCGGGCGGATGCGGGTGGTGGAGCGTTACGTCATAAGAACGCATCCCGAGGCAGAAAAGCGCCTCGTCCCATTCCCAAAGAGAGCGGGCCATCGCCAGAAACCGCGTTCCCGCACAAAACAGTGCGAGAAGCCAAAATGCGAGGCGCTGATACGGCGTCAATGACGAAGGTGGTTGGCTGAAGTCCATCACCGGAACGCGCGAAAGCATCTCATAAACAACGGATCACGCTTCCTTCGCCCGAGCGACGAAATAGAAGTTCTGGACCACAGGCGCAAAGAGACGCTCCAGAAAATGGTCCGCGATATTGACGGCCGAAGTCAGCCGCCGGCCGGAACGCAACGAGGCCGGCAGTCGGTTGAATGAGTTGCGTGGCAGAAAACCGTACCGCCCGAACTCGGCCATCGCGAAACCGGCGTCTCCCACCAGAGCGGCAAGATTGGACGCTCCGAAACGGAATTTGTGAAACTTGACGCTCTCCGCCACGTGGCGATACCGGCGGCCATACGCGACGCGCGCAAGAGCCTCGATGTAGCTGAGCCGGTTCGGGACGTGATACGCGATCAGCGTTCCCGCGGACGACAATACCCTTCGCAACTCCTTCAAACTTCCTGACTCTGTGCCGCCAACTTCTCTGACGTGCTCGAGAACGCCCACGCTGAAGGCCGCGTCGAACGAATTCGCAGGAAACGGTAGCAATACCGCTTCGTTGCCGCGCACGAGTGTGAGCCTGCTGCGTTCCTCCGCGCTCAATGCGGTGAAGACCTGAGGAGAGTCTTCCAGGGAGTACGCCGTAACGCGGTAGCCGCGTTTGAGAAGGTAGTACGAGAAGTGACCGCGCCCGCAGCCCCAGTCGAGTACGGCCGAGCCGGGCGCTACGTACGATTCGGTTAACTCGTAAAGCTTTCGATACTGATTCGCGGCGGGCAGACTCTGGAACTGGTCGATCGTTTCGCCGTAATGCGCGCCGATCTCGTCGTAGATCTGTGCGACTTCTGTCTCGAACGGGAGCATGGCCTGGAAGCTTGAATCCGCAATCAGGACCGTTCGACCGATCGGATCATCGATAGAACTTCCCGTCACGTTCGGCGAGCTTGCGCAGCGCCGCCGTGGCGAGGAAGCGTTTGCCGTGCTTCTGAAACAGATCGTCGAGCCGGGCCAGGATGTACGGCAGCCCGAGTTTGTCGGCGTAGCGCAGCAGGCCTCCGCGGAACGGCGGAAAGCCGGTGCCCATGATCATCGCGAGATCCAACTCCGCGGGCGAGGCCACGATTTTCTCGTCGAGGATCATGGCCGCTTCGTTCACCATCGCGAAGATCATCCGCTCCACGACTGCCGGCGCGTCGGCGGGACGGGTCGAACGGATGTTCAGGAGTTTGTAGACTGAGGGATCGGGGCCCTGGCGCTTGCCGCCTTCGTAGAGATAGAGGCCTTTCCCGTTTTTCTTGCCGTAGCGGCCGTCGCCGTAGAGCGTCTCGACGACGTGCGACGGCTCCATGCGATCGCCGAACGCGCCGCCCAGGATCTTGGCGACTTTCGCGGCGACGTCGATGCCGACTTCGTCGAGTAGCGCCATCGGTCCCATCGGCATCCCGAAGTCGACCATCGCTTTGTCGAGCGACTCGATGGAGTTGCCTTCCTCGAGCAGGAAGCCGGACTCGTTCATGTACGGCCCGAGGATGCGATTGACGACGAAGCCGGGTCCGTCGTTGCAGTAAACGACCGTCTTGCCGAGCTTCCGTGCGAAGTTGGCGACCGTGACCATGGCCACGTCGGAGGTCTTCGCCCCTCGTATTACCTCGACGAGCGGCATGCGGTCGACCGGATTGAAGAAGTGCATGCCGGCGACGTTCTCGGGATGCACGGCCTGGGCGGCGATGTCGGTGATCGGAATGGTGGACGTGTTGGTGGCGAAGATGGCGCCGGTTCTGGCGGTCGCTTCGAATTCGCCGAGCACCTGCCGTTTGACGTCGAGATTCTCGACGACCGCTTCGACGACCAGTTCGCAGCGCTCGAATCCGCTCCAGTCGGTAGTGGAGGTGATGCGCGCCAGTTTCCGCTGCATCTCGCCGCGGGTCATGCGGCGGCGATCGACTTTCTTCTTCCAGATTTTCGCGGCTGCTTTCATGCCGCCGGCGATCGCTTTCCAGTTGATGTCGCGCATCCGCACGGCGGCGTCGGTCTTGTCGGCGATGAGTTGGGCGATGCCGCCGCCCATGATGCCCGCGCCGAGGACGCCGGCGTCGCGCACTTCGACCGGCGAGGCGGCGATCCGCTCTTTTTTCGACTCCTCCATCATGAAGAACAGCCGGATGAGGTTCTGCGCAACTTCGCACTTCGGACCGACGATGAGCGGGACGACGGCTTCGACTTCGCGTGCGAGGCCGCGCTCGACGCCCGCGGACATGCCGTACTCCATGACGTCGATGGCGGCCAGCGGCGCGGGATAGTGGCCGTGCGTCTGGTTCATGACCGCTTTGCGCGCCTTACCGAAGATGACGCGCCGGGCGAGCGGATTGCCTTCGACGTAGAACTTGGTGCGGCCGCTACCGCGGCGTTTGGGCTTCGTCGAGAACTGTTTGGCGATATCGAGCAGGATCGCGGCAGGAACAACTTCGTCGACGAGTCCCATCCGCTTCGCTCGCTTTCCGTCGAGCGTTTTGCCGTTGAGGATGATGTCGAGCGCGGCCGGAAGGCCGATCAGCCGCGGCAGCTTCGTTGTGCCGCCCCAGGCGGGGAAGATGCCGAGCTTCGTCTCCGGCAATCCGATCTGCGCGCGCGGGCTGTCGGACATGACGCGGTAGTCGCACGTGATGGCCAGCTCGCAGCCGCCGCCGAGCGCCGCGCCGTTGATTGCAGCGACCGTAACTTGCGGTAGCTTCGAGAAGCGATGAATTGTCTGTTGGCCGAAGCGGGTGTACTCGGCGGCCTGTTCCGCGGACGTCGCTTTCGAAAACTCCGTGACGTCCGCGCCGGCGATGAAGATGGACGGCTTGCCGGAGGCGATGATCACGCGCTTGATGTCGCGATCGTTTTCAAGTTCGTCCACGACCGCCGCGAACTCGGACATGACGGCGGTCGAAAATTTATTGACCTTCTCGCCGGGAAGATCGAACCAGACAGTAGCGAGATCTCCTTCGCGCTCGATACGGAACGCGGAGCCGGTCCGCGCCGGTGTTTCAGCCAGGGTGGTCATGGGTTCAGGCCCGTTTTCCTTCGCGTTCATCGGCGTCTTCGTCGATGTACATCACGTCGATGACGTCTTTGTATTTTTTGTCGATCATCTTCCGCTTCACTTTGAGCGACGGCGTGATCTCGTCCTCGTCGATGCTGAAATCGCGCGGCAGCAGCGCGAAGCGGCGGATCTTTTCCTGGCGGTCGAGGTTCGTGTTGAAGCGATCGATTTCGCCCTGATAAATCTGCCGGACTTTATCGTTGCCGATCAATTCATCGCGATTCGCAAACTGCACGCCGAGCGCCGATGCATCGCGCTCGAGCTTGTCGAAGTTCGGGACGAGCAACGCCACCAGGAACTTGCGGCGGTCGCCAATGAGTACAGGCGTTCCGATGTACGGCGAGCTTTTCAGCAGCGCTTCGAGCGGCTGCGGAGCGATGTTCTTGCCGTACGCGTTGATGATGATGTCTTTCTTGCGGTCGGTGATCTTGAGGAACCCATCCTTGTCGATTTCGCCGATGTCGCCGGTGTGGAACCAGCCATCGGCGTCGATGGCCTGCTTCGTGGCGTCGTCGTTGTTCCAATACCCTTTCATGATGTGCGGGCCGCGGCTCAGAATCTCTCCATCCTCGGCGATCCTCACTTCGACGCCAGGAATGATGCGGCCGACGGTCCCGACGCGGCGCCACTCCGGCGTGTTGACGGCGATGACCGGCGAGGTTTCGGTGAGGCCGTAGCCTTCGTAGATGTCGAGCCCCGCGCCGATGAAGAATGCGGCCAGTTCGGCAGACAGCGGCGCGCCGCCGGAGAGCACCATCTTCACGCGCCCTCCGAGCCGCGCCAGGATCTTGCTGAAGACGAGCTTGTCGGCGATGAACGATTTCATGCTCAGGCCGAGCGGCATCGACTTGCGCGAGACGCGATACGGCAGGCGCTGCTCGGCGATTCCGAGCGCCCATTTGAAGATCTTCTGCTTCGACGCCGGCTGCACGGCCACGCCGTCGAGAATCGTGGTCCGCATCTTCTCGAAGAGCCGCGGCACGGCGGCGAAAAGCTCCGGCCGGACTTCGCGCAGGTTGTCGCCGACTTTGACGACGCTCTCGGCGTAAGCGATGGTGCAACCGCGGTAGAAGTAGGTGTAGTCGCCCATCCGCTCGAGAATGTGCGAGAGCGGCAGGATGGAGAGGCCGACCATGCCCTTGCCGATCGGCAGTACGTTGGAGGTCGCCAGGACGTTGCTGGTGATGTTGCCGTGCGTGAGCATGGCGCCCTTCGGATTGCCGGTCGTCCCCGAGGTGTAGACGAGCGTGGCCAGATCATCGGGCTTCGGCCTGGCGCGCGTTTCGTCGAACCATTTTCGCGCGGCGTCGTCGTCCGCTTTGCGCCCGCTTTCGACTACGTCGGCGAAACTGAGGACGCCCGGCGGCAGCTTCGGCGGCGGGTCGCATACGATGACGTTGTGGATGTGCGGGCAGTGATCGCGGATCCCAGCCACTTTCTTCATCTGCTCTTCGTTCGAGCAGATGACGGCCACGGAACCTGAATCATTCAGGATGTACTCGATCTGCCAGCCGAGGAGCGTCGGGTAGACCGGAACGGTGACAGCGGCGCTGGCGAGGATGGCGAAATCGGCCATCGCCCACTCCGGCCGGTTCTCGGAGAGGATGGCCACGCGGTCGCCGGCTTTGAGCCCGAGCAGGCGCAGACCGGTGGCGAAGTAGCGAACGGTATCGCGGAACTCGTCGACGCTGGTGTCGACCCATTTCCCGTCACGTTTGTACTTCAGCGCCGCTGGACGATCCAGCGAGCAGGTGACGGTGTAAATGTCGTTGAGAGTCTTGATCTCCATCCGCGCAGCCCCCTGTGTTTTGTGGAGTAAGCGCGGATCATAACCTGCCCGCTACGCTACCTTCAGCCATCTCCAGAGTTCGGGAATCGTGGGCCGCTTTCCGTACGAGAGGATGCCGACGCGGAAGATCTTCGCGGTGACATAGAAGAAGACCGCGATCGTGGCGATGGAGACGGCAATCGAGAGCAACACGTGCCACACCGGCGGCTCGGAGACGAGCGTCCGGGCGAACATCGTCAGAGGTCCGTAAACCGGCATCATGGAAAGCGTCACGGCCATGGTGGAGTCGGGATTGGTGATGATCGGGAACATCACAAACCACGGCACCATCATGATCATCTGGACGGGAGCGACAAGTTGCTGCGCTTCCTTATCGGTGTTGCAGGCCGCTCCGGCGATGGCGTAGATGCAGACAAAGGTCAGATAGCCGAGGAGGAAGAAGAGCGCGAAGTAGACGAAGACCATGGGCCGGAGAAACTGCGAAACATTGAAGCCGGCCATTTTGGCGCTGGCAGCGGCGAACGCGCCGCCGGCGGCGATGATGGTCAGCCAGGCTGTGATCTGGGTCAGGCCGACCGCGGCAACACCGAGAATCTTGCCGGTCAGTAACTCCCGGGGAGACATCGAGGAGATGAGCACTTCCACGATGCGCTCGCTCTTCTCCTGGACGATTCCGCGCATCGTTTCCAGTCCGTAGATGAACGAGGGGATGATCAGGAGACCGGCGAAGATCATTCCAATGATGAAGTTGAATTCGTTGCCCGTCTTCTTTTCGCCGCTCTTGGAGAGCTGCACGCCCTCCGTTGGAACTTCGCGAGTCAGGGTGTCAACCGCTTCCGCAGGAATCCCACGCGCGGCCAGACGCTGCTTCTGAATGGCCCGGTTCGCAATCGACGCGAGCCTGTCCTGCGAGATGACGTCCGCCGACGAGCGGCTGTAGTACGTCATCTTCGCGTCGTTGCCTTCGAACGCTTTCGCCGGAATCGTCAGGACGGCGTCGAGCCGATTCCCCGATTCCTTGGGAACATTGAGCCGGTCGAGATACGGCTTGGCCCCGTCGGAAGGAGTCTGGAGGTGGGTATCGGCATATTCGACGTCGATCGTCTGCGGTAATTCCCCTCGATTGCCGCCGGAAATCGCCTTCTTCGGGTCGGGCGCCTCGGGGCTGATTTTTCGCGAGAACGAGCTGCGCAGCGCTCCGGTCCCGTCGACGACGGCGACCTTTTTCCCTCCCAGACCACGCGCCATGAGAAGTCCGGGCAGAACGAACAGCGCGGCCATGAGGACCGGAAAGAACAGCGTCATGAAGATGAACATCTTTTTCCGCACGGCCTGCAGGTACTCGCGCTTGATGACTGCGAACATCTTGTTCATCGACTGGCCTCCATGGTCATGGTCTCGGCGCCGACCTGCTCGATGAAGATCTCCTCGAGCGAGGGCGCGGCCAGCTCGAACCGGCGGATGCGCAACTTGCCGATGGTGGCCTCGAGAATTTGCTGCGGGTCGGCCCCATCCGCAAGACTGATCTCGGCACCGTTCGGCACGATCGTGGCCCGTTTGACCTGCGGTAGCTGTTCGAGAAATCCCCCGTCGCCTTCGTAGTCGATGTGCAACGTGTTCTTACCGAATGAGTCGCGAACGGCGTCAAGCGCACCAGAGAGAACGACCTTCCCTTTGTGCACGAGGATGATCTCGTCCGCCATTCTCTCGGCCTCGGCCATCATGTGCGTGGAAAGGAGGATGGTCCTCCCCTCGTCCTTCAACTCGCGAAGGAGGTTGCGAACCAGCAGCATGTTGACGGGATCAAGTCCCGACTGCGGCTCGTCGAGAATGATGAGCTCGGGGTCGTGCAGCAGGGTTCCGATGAGCTGAACCTTCTGCTGGTTGCCCTTCGACAACTCCTCGACCTTGGAATCACGCTTGTCCCAAAGCTCGAACCGTTTGAGCCAGCGCTCGGCCGCGGCGGTGACGGAGCTGCCGCGCTTGCCTTTGATCTCGGCAAGAAACAGCAAATGCTCCTTCACCTTCATCTGGCGATAGAGCCCACGCTCTTCCGGCAGATAGCCGATGCGGTCGCGCGCGTCACGATCACTGCCGAGCCACTCAATCGAGCCGGCGTCAGGAAAGAAGACACCCGTAATCATCCGGATGGTGGTCGTCTTCCCCGCGCCGTTCCGGCCGAGCAGTCCCGTAATCGTGCCGCGCTGGACGGTGAACGAGACCCCGTCCACCGCCCGCACCGCTCCAAACGTCTTCACCACATCCCGAACCGACAACACCACCGACATGGACACGCTCCCTGGAACAGCCGGCGTATTGTAAACGGGAGGGGCTCAGGGTTTGGGGAAGGACGGATCGTCGAACGGTACGGGGTGCAGAATCTTGCGAATCTGGTTGACGATTTGCCCGAGTCTGCCAAAGAAGCCATCCTGCGGGTCTTGACGCTTCGGAGCTGCGGACGCAATGCCGCTGGTAAGCGCGATGAGAAGTACGAACGCAGCAACTCTAGTTTTCGATCTCGTAGACATACACCCTCCGTCGAGTTCAGATGAACTCGTTTGTTTGGAGGGCGCCCTTACCTAGGAGTGTCTGGCGCCAACTTTTCCCTACCCACGATGGTCAAGATTGCTGCTCAGCAGTACGCCTGAATCAGTTCAGGACGCTTCGACTGGACTACAAAGGCCATCCGCAAATCCGAAACGAGTGCGGTCGTCGCTTTGCCGGCCAAGGCGGCTTCGCACAAGTACGTCACCGCAGTCCGAGCTGCTTCCGACGCGGTGAGCTGCGCGCTTTCGAAGTACGACATCGCCGGCCTGCAAGCGGCGGCGATCTCGGCGTGCCGTTCGGTCGCAATCAAAACTTCGGCGATATCGAGCGATACGATCGCCACGTCGTTGGCCATCCCAAGCTCGCTGAACTCTCCGCGTAGTTCGCTCAGCATGCGCAACGCTGGCTCGTACTGGGTCCGAGCTACGAAAATGCGCGCAAGCGTCCACCTCGCCTTGGCGCGGAAGGACATCATTCCCGCGGATTCAAACGCGCTTATGGCCTTGACGAAGTGTTCGATTGCCGCGTCAAAATCGCCCAGTTCGCGGTAGCAGGTCGCCGCGTTTTGCTGAGCGGCTGCACGCCACCGGCCAGCGATCGTCTCTTCATTCGCGATTTCGAGATTTAGTCTCAGAGCTTCGCGGAAGCGGCGACTGCTATACAACGCCAAGCCTTCCGCGAGTTTCGCCGCATAGGAACGTTCTTTGTCCCCATACTCGCGGAAGATCGCAGCCGCAGACGCGATTGCCGGCAGCGAATCCCCGCTTCTTTCCAGAGCTCGGTAAACCATTGCGCGAACGAGATACAGGCGTCCCAGCTCGTGATTCGCGGTTCGGACGGCGGCGAAACACGATTCTGCCGTTGCGAGCGCATTGAGGGCGTCGCCGTAGGCGCCGGTGTACAGAAGTGCGTATCCGAACTCGTACCAAGCGCTGCCGCGTAGTTGAGTCGCGTGATCTGAATTACCCAAGCCGTCTGCCACAGCGGACGCCAATCGCGTGATTTCCACTGCATCAGCGGGCATCACATCGATTGCCCGATCCGTGGCCGCGATCAACTTCCGCACCACGCCCGCGGTCCGCCACTCCGGGTGTTCGGCAAGGCGGCTCGCCCATGTTTCGCGCGATCCGGCCAACAGTTGTTTGACGTAGACCGCGGCGGCGGCGTCTTCGTCGGACATCGTTCTTTGCACGTTGCGGAGGAAGGCTAGGGTCTCGGGGCGGGGGGCGCTGGAGAACGACTCGCGGCTCCAGACATCGGGCTGTTTCAGCAGGCCGGCTGTGTTGCGGATCGAGTTCAGCGTCTGCTTGCAGAGCGAGCAGCCAGCCAGATGGCGGTCGCGCGCGGCGGAATCGATCGGCTCCGCGAGGAAACCGGCGAGCACTTCTTCGTCGTAATGCTGTTCGATCATCATCGCTTCACCGCCGTGATGCTGAGGTAGATCTCCCGGACTCGTTTCAGACAGTTGTGGATGAGCTTTTCCGCGTAGCGCGACGTCGTGTCGAGCGAGGCCGCAACATCGTTCGCGGAACGGCCTTCGTAGTAGTGGAGGTAGAGCGTTTCGCGGCAGCGCGGCTGGAGGTAGCCGAGGGCCTGCTGCATAGTGATGATCATGGCCAGCTTGTCGGCGATCCCGGTCGACGACGGATCGGTGTGATCGTCGAAATCATCCGGCAGAGGTTCAGTGCGACCCTGGCCGCGCCAGTAGTGGCGGCTCGCGTTACACATCGCCGCCACCAGCCAGGCCCGCGTGTTCTCTACCTTGGTGGTCGTGGTCATGAAGGACACGAAGACTTCCTGGATCAGCCCTTCCGCGTCTTGTTCAGGGATGCGGAACTTGCGGCAGCCGACGTGGAGCAGCAGCGGGCGGTGACGAACGTAGAGCTCGCCGATTTCTTCAGGTTGCGGATCGGGCGCAGGCACGACCGGCGGCAGAACAGGTTCCACCTCCGCGGCGGGCAGGGTCAGGGGGGCGCCTGTAAGCGTTTCCAGCACGTTTGGGTCAAGCACGACCGCGGTCCTCTTCCTCTCTCTCGGAAGCTGCGAGTCGATAATTATGGACGAGATGCGCAGACCATACCACGAAATCTGACAAGTACAAGTTTCCGTTGAGACGTCAGTTTATTCGAGCTGAAGCTTGTCTGGGGTTCGCGCATCATACCCGATTAGTAGCGGAAAGGTGTCGCTGATTTTTTGACGGACACTGTCCGCGGATTCCGCCAGCGCGCCGCCGCACTGATGCTATCCTCCGCCGTCGCAAACGCCGCCCGCAGAAGGTAAGTCGATGAATTCAGAACAGATCGCCCACAGCGTCGATCAGATTTGGGACGCCTCGATCGTTCCCACGCTCCAGCGCTACATCCGCATCCCCAACCAATCCCCTCTTTTTGATCCCGACTGGAAGCAGAACGGGCACATGAACGAGGCCGTTGCGCTTGCGAAGTCGTGGGTGGAAGAGCAGCAGATCGAAGGTCTGCGCATCGAAACGCACGAGCTGAAAGGGCGTACGCCGCTGATCTTCATCGAAGTTGATGGCGACCGTTCGTCGACGGTGCTGATGTACGGCCATCTCGACAAGCAACCGGCCATGGTCGGCTGGGAGGCCGGCCTCGGGCCGTGGACTCCGGTCCTGCGCGACGGAAAACTCTTCGGACGCGGCGGTGCCGACGATGGCTACGCAATCTTCGCGGCTGTCTCCGCGATTCGTGCGGTCAAGGCCAGCAACGCGCCGCACTCGCGCATCGTGGTCATCATCGAATGTTGCGAAGAGAGCGGATCGCTCGATCTGCCCGCGTACATCGATCTGCTGTCGGACAAGATCGGAACGCCAGGGCTTGTCATCTGCCTCGACAGCGGCTGCGGCAATTACGACCAGCTCTGGATGACGACGTCGCTGCGCGGCTCGATCGTCGGCAATCTCACGGTCGAGGTTCTCAGCGAGGGCGTGCACTCGGGCGACGCCAGCGGGATCGTGCCGTCGAGTTTTCGGATCATTCGCATGCTCCTCGATCGTCTCGAAGACGCGCAGACGGGACGCATCATCCCTGAGTGGCTGCACGCGGAGGTTCCTTCGGATCGCCTGGCCGAGGTTCAGGAGACGGCCCGGATTCTTGGCGACGAGATCTACAACAAGTTCCCGTTTCTGCCAGGGATGACGCCGATGGCGACCGATCCCGTAGAACTTCTGCTAAACCGCACGTGGCGGCCGATGTTGTCGTACACCGGACAGGCCGGGTTGCCCGATCTCGTGCAGGGCGGCAACGTGCTGCGGCCGAAAACATCGATCAAGCTTTCGCTTCGTGTTCCGCCGACGCTCGATGCCACGAATCTCGACGGCAAGTTGAAGGAGTTGCTGGAAAGCGATCCGCCGTACGGCGCGCGGGTCACGTTCGAGCCGGAGAAAGGCGCGGGCGGATGGGAAGTGCCGAAAGTGCAGCCGTGGCTGGAGAAATCGATCGATTCCGCATCGCAGAACTTTTTCGGCAAGCCGGCCACGACGTGGGGCGAAGGCGGGTCGATTCCGTTCATGGGCATGCTCGGCCAGCGCTTTCCGAATGCGCAGTTCCTGATCACCGGCGTCCTCGGGCCGCACAGCAACGCACATGGACCGAATGAGTTCCTCGACATCCAGACGGGCAAAAACGTGACCGCCTGCGTCGCTCAGGTGCTCGCGGATGAGCGCGCGAACGCGTAGCTCAGGCGTGGCCCCCGGCGTACTTTTTCTCCCCCGCTTCGATGCGGATCGGTAGCCGGTTTTGCACCGGCGGCAGCGGGCAGGTTGCGTACGGCGTAAACGCGCAGGGCGGGTTGTACGACTTGTTGAAATCGACGATCGTCTTGCCATTCGCATCCGGCGGATGCGCGTACATGTAGCGCGCGGCGCCGTACGTCTCTTTTCCGCTGGTCGCGTCTTTGAAGATGATGAAGTAGTCCGTCTCGCCCTGCTCCAGGATCGGATCGATGCGGAACTCGCGCCCCTGCAGCGTGAACACGAGCGCGCCGGGCGAGATCTCGTTGCTGGTCATGCCGAGGACGTTCGTGATCGGGATCTTCTTCGGTGGGTTGTAGGGTTCGAAGCGCGCTTCCACGCGTGCGTTCGGATCGACGGGAAAGTAATCGAGTCCTTTGAAATGCGCGCGGGCATCGGCGTCCGTATCGCGAACGCGGACTCCGAAGCGCGGACCGTGCGCGGCATCCTCGCGGCGGATGGCGACGAAGGACAGCGAGCCCGTTCGCACCACCGTCGGCTTCGATTCCGTATCGTCGTGGAGCACGGCCGGCGCGGTGACCGGCTTTCCCTCGATCGTCAGCGACGGATTCGGCTGTAGCGTCACCTTCCCGTTCTGCAAAACGAACTGCGCCGGCACCGGCGGCTTCGCCGGAAGCGAGACATCGTTGTTGCCGTCGCTGAGCCAGTAAAGACCAGCGAGCGTCAGCCAACCGTCCGGAGCCTTCAACCTCTCCGCGCGATGCGCGCGCCACGCATCCTCGTCCTTCTGAATCGATGAACCATCGATCGTTCCGGCAGGGGCTTCGTAGCGGCAGGCGGCGGTGAGAAGGAGCAGGACGGCGAAAGCGGATTTCATCGGTCGGATAGGATACTCAAACCGTGGTTTCGAAATGTCGCAGAACCGTGTCCTATCGGGGTGAGCAACGTGGCCCCCTTTCCGGCGATGCGGCCGGAGCATGACGCGGTGATCCCCTCCTGGAACGAGGAGCACCGCTTGCTCGCCGCGATCCGTGGCGGCGACCGCAGCGCCGCCGAGGAGCTTGTCGATCGCACGTACTCATCTGTTTTCGCATCGATGTGCCGCCTCTGCGGCGACCGCGAACTGGCTTCCGACCTCACGCAGGACACCTATCGCAAAGCGTGGGAGGCGCTGCCGGGATTCAACGGCCAGTCGCAGTTTTTCACGTGGCTCTATCGAATCGGATACACGACGTTTCTGAATCACATTCGCCGTCCCCGGCTGATGAAATCGCTCGACGACGAAAACATGCCGGAAGCTCCTGACAGATCGCCCGGCGCCGAGGAGATACTCGGCAACGCCGAGGAAGCCGAACACTTACGAGAGGCAGTGCTGCGGCTGCCCGAAGACCTTCGTTTCACCGTGACGGCGCATTTCTGGGGCGGCCTCGCGGTGAAGGAGATTGCCGCAATCGAAGAAATTACAACCGTAGCCATCCGCAAGCGGCTACACAAGGCGTTTTCCCTGCTGGAACAAGCCCTCGGCGGGAACGTTGAGGAAGAAAGACAATGACCCGCAACCGCAAAGCTGATCTACAGCGGAAGCTGACCATGGCGCCGGTGACCAAGCCGCCGGCCGGCTTGGCGGACCGCATCAAACGCGATATCCCGCAGCACTTCGTGTTTCAGGCCGAGAGCGAGCGGACGCAGTTCCGCAAATCGACGATGTTCAACCTGCGCATCGCCGCATCGATCATCCTGCTCGTCTCGTCACTGTATCTCGCGTTGCACCTGGTTTCGCGAAACGGATCGAACCTCGATACACACTCGATGATGAGGAGCAAGGAAGCCGCGGCGCCGGCGCCTCAGGTAGCGGTCGCACTTCCCAATACACCACCGGCGCCGGGCAGCGCTCGTGTGCGGGAGCAAACGGACCTGCCGCCGCTTCCGCGCGTTCCGCCGCCGGCCAGCATCGCCGCGCAGCCATCGCACCAGCGGATCGCGGAAGCGAAACGCGAGGAATCGGTTGCGATGTCTACCGGGACTCCCGTCTACGTCGCCGATGCCGGGCAGACGCCTCCGATCACCGAGAGCATTTCGGTCGTCAACCCGCTTCCGGCGGCCTCGCCTGTCGCTCTGCCGCCACCACCACCAGCGGCAACCGAAGCGCCGGCAATCACCGCCGAAAGCGGCGCGCCGTCGCGCGAGCGGACGTTCGCGAAGACGGCAGCAGCCGATTCGCTCAGTGCAACGGCATCCGCACCTCCAGTCCACAACTTCTACGCGATTCAGCAGGCAATTTCGCGTGGTGAAGCGCTGCGCGATGCCGACGCCTACGCGTTCGTGCAGCACTTCGCCGCGCCGGAGCGCAAGCCTGCCGATTTGCGCGTCGATCTCGAAGCATCGGCGACGCCGCTCGACGCCACCAAATGGTTGCTTCGCGTCTCCGTCGACGCTCCCGGCAAGACGTCGGCGCCGATCGATCTCTCGTTCGGCGGCGCCATCTCTGCGCATCGTCCGTTGACCGGTTCGGTCGCGGCGAACGAGACGGCGTTGTACGAGATCGAGTTCAAGCCGAATGCGCAACCGGACGAAACGATCGCCACCGTTCGCACGGGCGACACGAAAAGCACGCTGCGCGTCGCCGATCTTCGTCACTGGAACGAAGCGTCGCCGCGGATGAAGCGAGCCTCGCTGGCGGCAGCGTGGGCACGCGCGCCACATTCGCAGAAGCAGACCGAGGAGATCGTCGCGAAAGCGCGCGAAGCGCATATCGACGAGCTGGCCGAGATCGCGGAACAGTCTGTCCGGATTCGTTAGTTAGCGCGGACGTCCGCCGCCGAAGTTCCGCACCGACTGAAAATGCACGTCGAAGTAGCGGGCAGCAGCGCGCACGGCGCGCGACACGGTCCACGCGTCTTTCGACGGGATCCGCTCCAACGCCAGCCGCATGTTTTCCGGAAGCTTCGCGCGGCAACTGCGGCACAGCGCATTGCCGATTGTCTTGTTGAGGTCGCAACGGGGACAGCGCGGTGTTTTCGCCAGTCCGGAAACCTGTTCCTTCGTCAATGTCATCGAGATCCCTCTCTCCGGGCGCGATTATTCTGCCATGAATACGCATCACGCGCGCCATCGGTTCCCCGCTGCATTAGAATCCGCGCGATTTTTTCTGGAGGATCTGATGGGTGAACGCATTGAATTTCCTTCGAACGGACACACGTGTCAGGGCTACTTCGCCGGCCAAGGTCCGGGCATCGTCGTGATTCAGGAGTGGTGGGGACTCGTGCCGCACATCGAAGAGATCGTGGACCGTTTCGCCGGCGAGGGCTTCTGCGCGATCGCGCCCGATCTCTATCACGGCAAAACGACCACGTCGCCCGATGAAGCAGGCCGCCTGCTGATGGAGATCGATGCCGATCGCGCTGAAAAGGAGATCGCCGCTGCAGGCGCCTATCTTCTCAGCCGCCCCGAGTGCACTTCGAAATCGTACGGCGTCGTCGGATTCTGCATGGGCGGCGCGCTGGCGCAGTTCACGGCGACGAAAGAGGAGAACGTCGGCGCCGCAGTCAGCTTCTACGGCGGCTTCAAGAAAGTCGCCTCCGATTGGTCCAACCTCACCGCTCCGATCCTGCTGATCTACGCCGAGGCCGATCAGGGCGTACCGATTGAACAGGGCCGCGCGCTGGCGAAGCAGCTCGAAGAGATGGGCAAAGATGTTCGCCTTCTCGTCTACCCGAAGGTGGGCCACGCCTTCTTCAACAATACCGGCGGAAACTACAACGCCGAAGCCGCGGAAGACGCCTGGCAGCGGACGGTCGAGTTCTTCCGCGCTCACCTCACGTAGTGCAAGCGCTTCGCGTCGCAATCTTCGCCGCGCTTCTGATCTTCTGCGTTACGCCGTGGGCGTCGCCGCCGATCGCGCTCGCGCTCGGCCTCGCGCTCGCGCTCACGCTCGGCCATCCGTTCGCGTCGCGCAACTCGAAAGCGACCAAGCTCTTGCTCCAAACCTCGGTGGTCCTCCTCGGTTTCGGGATGAACCTGCAGAAAGTGGTCGAAGCCGGCCGCACGGGATTCGTCTTCACCATCGTCACGATCGTCGGAACGTTGCTCCTCGGCTTCCTCCTCGGCCGCGCGATGAACATCAGCCGGACGACGTCACACCTTATCTCGTCCGGAACGGCGATCTGCGGCGGCAGCGCGATCGCCGCGGTCGGCCCGGTCGTCAACGCGACCGATGAAGAGATGTCCGTCGCCCTCGGCACGGTTTTCATTCTCAACTCGATCGCGCTCTTCATCTTCCCGATGATCGGACATCGCCTCGGCATGACGCAGCCGCAGTTCGGAGTCTGGGCCGCGATCGCGATTCACGACACAAGCTCCGTCGTCGGCGCCGCGGCAAAATATGGAGCCGAAGCGTTGCAAATCGCGACCACTGTGAAGCTGACGCGCGCCCTCTGGATCGTCCCCGTCACGCTCGCAACCGCGTTTTTCTTCAAACGAAAATCGGCGAAGGTGACGATCCCCTGGTTCATCCTCTGGTTCGTCGTCGCCTCGGTGTTGCGAACCTACATCGCCGCGCCGGCCGAGGTCTGGTCGACGTTAACGATGCTGGCGCGGATCGGACTGACCATCACCCTCTTCCTGATTGGCGCGGGGCTTTCGCGCAAATCGATCGCCGCCGTCGGCGCGCGCCCGCTCATCCTCGGCCTACTGCTCTGGATCGCGATTTCATCGGTTTCGCTATTCGTCGTCCTGCGCACCGTGTGAGTACGTGCGCAGGCGCGTGCGGAGGATGTCGGCCGGGCTGAGGAATCCCGCCACGCGGCCCTCATCGTCGGTGACCGGACAACGATCGACGTTCGCATGAGCGAGGCGGCGGATCAGGTCGAGCATGTCGTCCGCGGCATTGGCGACGATGACATTGGGCTGGACATGCGCAGCGATCGGCTCGTCCATCGTTCCCGACTGCGCGGCGAGCTCGATTGCGGACGACGGGAGGACGCCGATGAGTTTGCCGTCTTCGTTGACGACGGGATAGGCGCGATGGCGAGTGCCGGAGATGCGCCGCGCGGCGTCGAGCATCGACAGGTCCGCGCGAACGGTGACGATGGTGGTGGCCATGACGTCCGCGGCGGTGAGCCCGGCCAGCGGATCGTTTGCCTCGACCGGCTCGCGGAAGCCTTCCTCGTGCATCTGCAGTTCGGTCAGGCTATGCGGCGCGATGCAGCGCGACAGGCTCGTGGCAATGGCGACGGCAAGCATCACCGGCAGCACGAGACCGTAATCGCCGGTGGTTTCAAAAACAATCAGCACTGCCGAGACCGGGCAGCGCAGGAACGCCGCGAAAAACGCACCCATGCCGATGAGCGCATAGGCGCCGGGATCAACATGCGCGTGCGGCAGAACGAGCGCGGCGGCGTGGCCGATGCTCGCGCCGAGCGCCGAGCCGATGAAGAGCGACGGCGCGAACGTGCCGCCGATAACGCCACATGACAATGCCGCTACGAACGCCGCGATCTTGGCTCCGAACGCCATCGCCGACTCGCGCAACGTCGCGCCGCCGTGAAGGAAGAGCGAGGTGGTCTCGTAGCCGACGCTGAGAACGCGCGGCACGAAAACGCCGATGCCGCCGACGATCGCGCCGCCTACCGCCGCCCGCACCGCGATGTGCGGAATGACACCCGCCGTGACACGCCGCAATCTCCAGATGGCGGCGATGGTAATGCCGCCGGCGAGTCCGGCCACGACTCCCGCCGCGGCGAACCCGATCAGCTCGCGCAGATCGCTCCACGATGCCGGCGAAACCGGCAGGATCGGTTTGCCGCCGAGCATGAGGCGCTCCACGACCGCGGCGGCCACGGCCGCGATGATCGTGCCGCCGAGAACATCGCGACTGGCTGTGCCCATCACTTCTTCCATCGCGAAGACGACGCCGGTGATCGGCGTGTTGAAGATCGCCGCGATGCCGGCGGCAGTGCCGACCGGAATCATGCTGCGCACGATGCTCTTCGGCGCGCGGGCAATGCGCGCAATCCACATCGCCGCCCCGCTCGCAATCACGACCGTCGGTCCTTCGGGGCCGAGCGGAGCGCCCGCGCCGAGGGAGACGGGCGTGAGCGCGAGCGTGGCAAGGATGCTGCGATCGTCGAGGATCGCGACGTCATCCTCATACGCCCGCCGCACACGCGCCAGGTTCGCGCCGGACGCGAACGGAGCGACGCGCCGGATCACGAGCGCGATCAGAAACGACGCCACGGCCGGCACGGCGATCACGAAGACATGCCGCAGCGGCGTGTGCTGATTGAGCGCCACGACGATGAGCAGCGATCGCATCGCGTCGACCAGCTTGTGAAATCCGACCGCAACGATGCCGCACGCGGCACCGGCTACGATCAGGAGTAGAAGTGGGAAACGGCGCACTTAGAAGTACTTGAGAGTGAGGTCGATCAGTTTTTTCTTGAACTTCGTGTACGGCGGATACAGCAGTTGAATTGCACTGAAGCGCGTCGGCTGCTCGAAGACACCGCGCGCGTTCGAGAACGCTTCGAAGCCGTACTGGCCGTGCGCTTTGCCGACGCCGCTCTCCCCTACTCCGCCGAACGGCAGGTTGAGCTGGTAGAACTGCACGAGCGTGTCGTTGATGGCCGTCCCGCCCGCCGTCGTTCGCCGCAGCACGTCATCGATCACTTTGCGGCTGCGGCTGAAGAGGTAGAGCACGAGCGGCTTTTCGCGCGCGGCGATGATGCGCAGTGCATCGTCCAGCGTTCGATACGTGATCATCGGCAGCAGCGGTCCGAAGATCTCCTGCTGCATCACCGGCGACTCCGGATCGACGTTCGTCAGGAGCGTCGGAGTGATGGCGCGCTGATCGAATCCGCCGCCGGCGACGACCTCCGCACCGCCCGCGACCGCGTCATCGAAGAGATGCTTGACGCGTGCGGCGTGACGGTCGTTGACGATCAGCCCCGTTTCCGGCGCGATCGCGGCGCGCAGTTTTTCGACGAACGGCGCCTGGATCGCTTCATCGATCAGCAGGTAGTCGGGAGCGATGCAGATCTGGCCGCAGTTGAGGAACTTGCCCCAGGCGATTTTCTTCGCGGCCTCGTCGAGATTCGCAGTGCGGTCGACGATGACCGGTGACTTGCCGCCCAGCTCGAGTGTGACCGGCGTCAGATGCTCGGCCGCCGCCTTCATCACGACGCGTCCGACAGCGGGACTGCCGGTGAAGAAGATGTGGTCCCACTTCTTCCGCAGCAGCGCCTCGGCAACGCCCGCATCGCCTTCGATGACGGCCGCTTCGCTTTCGTCGAACAGCTCGCCGATGATCCGTTTCATCAGCGCGCTCGTGTGTGGTGTCATCTCGGACGGCTTGATCATCACGCAGTTGCCGGCGGCGATCGCAGAGACGAACGGCCCGAGCGTCAGGTTCACCGGGAAGTTCCACGGCGAGAGGATCAGGACCACGCCCTTGGCCTCGTGCACGATGCGCGACCGCGATCCGAGGAGTGCGAGCGGCGTGGCCACGCGGCGGGGACGCATCCAGCGGCGCAGGTGCCGGATGGCGTGCCGCGCCTCGGCCACGACCGGGTAGATCTCGGACATGTCTACTTCCGGCGCGGGCTTCTGGTAGTCGGCCCAGAGCGCGCCGTAAAACTCGGCGCGGTGCGCGAACATCGCGGCGTGGAAGCGGCGGAGCTTCTCGATCCGCTCCGCCGGCGCCGTAGCCGCTACGCGATCGCGGTTCGCGCGCTGCTTCGCGTAGATGCGTTCGATGTCGTCGGAAGCGGCGGCAAGGGCAAAGCGCGGATCGATGCTGACCACACCGGCAGTCTACCGCGCCATGCCCATTTGCCAGACGGCTGGACTACGGAAAGTCGATCTCCGTGATGTCGGTGAAGCGGTAGTACTGATACAGCCCGGTCGATTTTTCCCGGCCGACGAAATCGACTTCGTTACCGGAGCAACTGTCCTTGAAGTAGATCTTCAGGTGCGCGCCCGACTTCATCTCAGCATTCGCCGAAACCACTTTGCCGAACTGGCAACACTGAGACGCCGTTTCCAGCACGCCCGGGCCAGTGATGCGAGTGAATTCCGTCTTGTCGGGAGTGAAGTCAGTTCCATCCTCTTTGCAGAAGTTGCCGGTATCCGACCGAGTCGGATTGCTGAAGATCGCCGCATTCGCGAACTGCGCGGTGCCGATATCGACGATGTGCGTTTCATTCGTCTTCGTCTTGATCGTGACGGACGGCTTTTCGGTAAGGGCCAACTCGTAGGTGCCGCCCGGTTGCGCCGTAATCGTCTGTGAAAAGGGAGCGAAGGCGGCGTGTGCCACCGTAACGACGGCTGGCTTTCCGAGTGGCAACTCGAGGGATGCCTGCCCGTTGCCGGTTGTGATCTGCGTCGAACCGGCGAAGCTGACATTCGCCGAGGCGACCGGGACGCCGTTCGAGGCGTCCTTCACGGTCAAGAGAACCTTGGTGGTGGGTCCGATCGTGACGGCCGGCGTCACGGCGCGGCGGCGGGCTGCCTGCGCCACGGCAGGAATCGCTGCCACCGCGATGAGCATGCAGATGGAAATGCGGGAAACGAGAGTCATGAAATCTCCTTTAATCGGTCGCACCGCGTCGGGCCGCAGCGCTGTGGCATGGTAGCCGAACGGTATACGAACGGGACACGTCAAACGTCCCCTGACGGCCACGGCTATACTCCGGCGGCTCGACCACGACTATGCACCTTTTCGACAGTTTCACGATCCGCGCCGCCACCTTCCGCAACCGCATTTTCGTCTCGCCGATGTGCCAGTACTCGAGCGATGACGGCCTCCCGAACGACTGGCACTTCGTCCACCTCGGCAGCCGCGCGGTCGGCGGCGCCGGACTGGTCATGGTCGAAGCAAGCGGCGTTTCGCCCGAGGGCCGTATCACCGCGTGGGACAGCGGCATCTGGTCGCAGCAGCATGCCGATGCCTTCCGGCCGATCGCCGCGTTCATCGAGAGCAACGGCGCCGTTGCCGGCATTCAGCTCGCGCATGCGGGACGAAAAGCGTCGACCGATGTTCCGTGGCGCGGAGGAAGGGTCATCCCCGAAGGTCCGCATTCGTGGCAAACGGTGGCGCCGAGTCCGATTCCGTTTCGCCACGGCGAACCGGTTCCCCACGAGCTGACGGCGGGCGAGATCGACGACATCGTCGAGCAATTCGCGCGATCCACTGCGCTGGCGCTCGATGCAGGGTTCCACGTCGTCGAACTGCACATGGCGCACGGCTATCTCCTGCACGAGTTCCTCTCCCCGCTCAGTAACGTACGGACCGACGACTACGGCGGGTCGCTCGAAAACCGCATGCGCTTCCCGTTGCGCGTGACCGAACGAGTCCGGCAGACGTGGCCCGATCACCTGCCGCTCTTCGTGCGCATCTCCGCATCCGACTGGGCGGAAGGCGGTTGGGACCTGCCGCAGTCGATCGAATTCGCGAAGCGTCTACGCGACCTCGGCGTCGACCTCATCGATTGTTCCAGCGGCGGCGCAGTTCCCGGCGCGAAGATCGAGATCGGTCCCGGCTATCAGGTGCCGTTCGCGCGTGCCATTCGCGCCGAGGCGGGCATTGCAACAGGAGCGGTGGGACTGATCACCGATGCGCATCAAGCTGACGAGATCATCCGCAGCGGTTCCGCCGACGCGGTCCTGCTGGCCCGGGAACTGCTGCGCGATCCCTACTGGCCGCTCCATGCCGCGCACATCCTCGGCGTCGACGTTCCGTGGCCGGATCAATACCTGCGAGCGAAGCCGTAAGGAGCCACTCATGACCACCGCAACTCTCGATGCCGCGCAAAGCGGCACGTTCCTCCTCGGCGGCGACCTTCCCGTCCACCGTCTCGGTTTCGGCGCGATGCGCATCACCGGGAAGGGCATCTGGGGTCCGCCCGCCGATCACGCCGAATCGCTGGCCGTGCTCCGACGCACCATCGAGCTCGGCGTAAATCTCATCGACACCGCGGAAGCTTACGGTCCATACGTCAGCGAAGAGTTGATCGCCGAGGCGCTGTATCCGTATCCGAAAGGACTCGTCATCGCAACGAAGGGCGGCCTCGAACGCACCGGTCCTGATCAATGGCCGGTCAATGGCCGCCCCGAGCGGCTGCGGCAGGGCGTCGAAGGAAGCCTGCGGCGTCTGCGGCTCGATCGCATCGATCTATGGCAATTGCATCGCGTTGATCCGAACGTTCCCGAAGACGATCAGTTCGGCGCGATCCGCGAGTTTCAGCGCGAAGGAAAAATCCATCACGTCGGATTGTCGGAAGTGACGGTCGAGCAGATCGAACGCGCCCGCAAGTTCTTCGACGTCGTCTCCGTTCAGAACCGCTACAACCTCGCGGACCTCGAATGGGAGAACGTCCTCGACTACTGCGATGCCGAAAACATCGCCTTCATCCCCTGGTTCCCGCTGGCTACCGGCAAGCTCGCCGAGAAAGGCGGCCCGCTCGCCCGCATCGCGGAACGCCACCACGCAACACCGGCGCAAATCGCGCTGGCCTGGCTGCTGAAACGCTCCAGCGTGATGCTGCCGATCCCGGGCACGTCGAAGGTGAAGCACCTCGAGGAGAACATCGGCGCGGCGGGGATTTCGTTGACGCACGAGGAGTTCATGGAGATTGGTGGGTAGTCGAAGGGGGACGGTTCACGCGGAGACGCGAGGAAGCGGAGGTTAGGAGTTGGGGACGCCGTCGAAGAAGTCGACTGTTCCTGTTTCCAGCGAATACTCAGCGCCGACGACGAGGAAGCCTCCGTCGCGGATGAGGCGTTCGAGGATCTCGGAGCCGTGCCGGAGGTGGTTGGCGGATGCGCGCACGTTCGCGCGAACGGCTTCGCGCGTCAGCGTGGCCACGTCGAGGTCGCCGCGGACTGCCATCACACTTTCCACCGACGGCCGTACGCGATCGACGATCGATCGCAGGTTTCGCGATTCGCTGGTCTTCCCCGCCAGCTCTTCGAGCGTGGCCGTGATGGCGCCGCATTGCGTGTGACCCATGACGACCACCAGCGGCGTTCCGAATCGGGCCGCCGCGAATTCGACGCTCCCCACCTGCGACGGCGCGACGATGTTACCGGCCACGCGGATCACGAACAGATCGCCAAATCCGAGGTCGAAGACCAACTCCGCGGGCACACGCGAGTCGGAACATCCGAGGATGATCGCGAACGGCTCCTGCCCATCCGCCAACGACGCGCGATGTCCCTGATGCCCAATTGCCTTGGCCTCGACGAACCGCCGGTTGCCATCGCGAAGTCGGTTCAGTGCTTCGATTGCAGTGATCACGATCGCCACTCCTCTCGCACGATGCCGTAGTAGTCGACATCAACGTGCTCGCCCCATTTCAGGATGTGTTGGCGCATCGTCCCTTCGCGTCGCATGCCAATCTTCTGGAGCACTCGCCCCGAGGCCGGGTTGCGGGTGAAGTGGAAGGCGAAGACGCGGTTCAGGTTGAGCGTGTTGAAGACGTAGTCGACGATCGCCTGAGCGGCCTCGGACACATAGCCCCGATTCCAGTACGGAACACCGATCCAGTAACCGATCTCCGCGCGGTCGTGATTGCTGTCGACGTGCAGGCCGATCGCGCCCATAGCCTCGCCGCCGTCCCGCGTCGTGATAGCGAAGATGTGATTGTGGGACGTGTCGTCGTGACCTTCGATCCACTCCGCCGCGGCGCCCTCGGGATACGGATGCGGGATCAGCAGCGTGCTGGCGGCGATCTCGCGATCCGAGGCCAGTCGCTGGATCGCGGGCGCATCGGCGGGAGTGAACGGGCGCAGCACGAGGCGCTCGGTTTCAATGGTGGGGCGAGGCATTCGAAATGGGGCCGGGGAGTGCCCGGCCCCACGAACTCTACTGCGGTTTCTTCTCTTCCGGTTTCGGCGCGGCGGCGACGGCCGGCATCTTGAACATCGCGGCGTCAACCTTTGGATTCAGCTCGATCTTTTCGATGGTGATGGCCTGGCCACCCTCTTTGCCTTTCACATGGCTTTCCATCGAGTAGGGCATCGTCAGTCCGTCGACGGTCTTGTAGTCGCCAATCGACGTCTCCATCTCCAGATCCTGCCCCTGAACGTTGCGCGTGGCCTCGGTGCGGATGACCAGGTACGTTTCCGCGTCAAGGTAGACGTTCGACTCTTTGCCTTCCTTGGTCGTGACGTGCAGTTTGTACGTCGGCGTTCCCTCGGTATCGACTTTCCCGATGTACTCGACCTTGTTGCCCTTCGCTTTGTAATCGAAGGTTGGACCGTCGAAATCGGCCTCGACGCGGATGTCCTTCAACTGCTCTTCGGTCATCTTCTGCGGGTCCTTGTTGCCCATGAACGGCATCAGGTTCCAGCCGGTGGAGCCGTCGTACGCAGACGTTCCGGTCATCCCCTGAATCGTGAAATCGACGCGCATTTCGGCGGGGCGCGCTTTGACGATCGTGATCGGCGCCTCCATCGGACCCATCTTCATCTTTCCGGTCAGGCGCATCGACTGGAGGGCCTTGAGCTTGTCCTTGCCGCCCATCGCTTTGAGATTTTTCTCGAGCAGCTCATCGGCGGTCTGGCCGAACGCGGAAACCGTGAGCAGCACGGCACAAAGCGAAAGCAGTAGTTTCTTCGACATGAATCCTCCTGGTTGTGTTGGGACGTTTCGTCGATTGTGACATACGTCCGACTGGCGTACGAGGTTGCGTTCAGAAGGTGGCGAGGAGGTCGCGCACTCTGCCGCGGACGTCAACCGGCTCGGCGATGAGGCGATCGCGTTCGGCAGCATCGAGAAGGGAACGAAGGGCGCGATAGGCGTCGCCGCGATCGGAGGTTTCGCGAAGGATGGAGATGGAATCGACGCCACGGCCCGATAGCCATTCGTCGACGGCGATCCGCGTTTCTGCCGGCGTCTCCCGGACGAGCGCCCGCACATCGCGCCGGATCGCTCGCGCGCGTGCGATGCGCGGCCACGCGATGGCGAGCAGGATGAGAATTGCCGCCGCGATACCGATGAACGGCAGCGACTGCCGCGCGGCTTCCACCGGCGCACTGCCAGGCATCGGCGGACCATGCGGCTGCGTCGAGGCTGCATCCGCCGCTTGAACGAGAAGCGTCCGCTGCTCGCAGCGAATCTCGCGCCGCACTCCGGCCGGCGTCAGAATCTGCGCCGTCAGCGGCGGGACGACGAACATGCCGGTGCTGTTCGGGAAAATCAGAAAACGCCAGCGCCGCGTCATCACCGCCTCGTCGCGTCTCTGCACGCTCACCGCTCCCTCGGCGATCTGGACGCTTCCGTCGATCGCTTGCGCAAACGACGGCGGCGGCGCGGCGCGAAGGTTCGCGGCGCCGGTCATGATCACTTCGACTGCCACCGGTCCGCCGTTCTTCTGCACCGGCGCCTCACATTGCAGCGCAACGTCGCCGACCGCCGTGACCGGCGGGCCGGGCGGAATCGGACGCGTTTCAATTGCGAGGGGCGACGAGCGCCGCTGCACATCGACAACGCTTCCCTCGAATAGACGCAACAGGTTAGAGCCAAGCGGCTTCATGATCTGCGCCTCGATGGCGAGCGGATCGGCGTTCAGCGTGCCCGCCCGCAACGGAAAAAGCGCCACGCGGCGGATGACCAGCTTCTGCATAGCCACGCCGCCAATGAACACTTGCTGCGGCGTCTGACCGCGAATGTCCAGCTCTTCGACCCAGAAGTCGGCCAGCTTCGGCATCCGCGAGATCCCGTGCTGCTGCACATTCGCCGCGTTGTAAATCGTCCAGGTGACGATGACCTGCTCGCCGACGAAGACGTTGCTCTTGTCGGCCTCAGCGACGACGAAAATGGGATCGCGTCCAGTGGCCATGAGCTCATGGAGGATGCGGATCGGATCGTTCGTCCCGGCCGCGAGATCCGGCAGAACCTGAATCGACAGCGGCGCGAGAGTCTCCACCTGTCCGTCGGCGCCGTGCAGCGTCAGCGGGCCGACGAGCGCGGCGCCGGGGTGGATCGGACGCGCGACGTAGCGCAGAACCTTGCGCCGCGACGACTGGCCGTTGATCCATGAAAACTCGGACGAAACGGACGGTGAACCATCGATGACGAGGTTCTGCATCGGGAGTTGAAGATTGTCTGCCGATGCGAAGGCGTCGGTGAGCGTCAGCGTGATGGTGAGGGCGTCGTCAGTGGATAGCGTTCGTTTATCGACCTGGAGATCGCTGCCCATCGCAGGCAGCGCGAGGAGCACGAGAAGAAAAGCAATGTTGAATGTTGAATGTTCAATGTTCAATGTTGAATGACGAGGCCGAGGGCGCTTCCGCCACTTCGCCCATTCAACATTCAACATTGAACATTCAACATTCAACATTCGCCTTCCCGCCTACCACCCCACATGCAATCGCTCGCGACTCGGGCGATGCATCCGCGACAACTCTTCCTGCTCCTGTTGCTGGACCGACCGCAGAAGCCCATCGACATTCGGATCGTTCTTCGGCTGCTGCTGTCCGCCCGTTTGCGGCGACGGTTGCGGCTTCTTCTGCGGCTCCGGTCCGCGATCCTGTTGCGATCCGCTGCCGCCGCCCTGCTGTTTCTGCATGGCCTGCTTGCGGCGAAGCGCGATCTCGAGGTTGCGTTTGGCGTCCGCGTCGTTCGGGCGAATCCGCAGCGCGTCGCTGTAATCGCGGATGGCGTAGTCGAAGGCATTCGCGGAAAGCGCGCTGTTGCCGCGATTGAAGAGCGCGTCAGCGCGAAGCGACGGATCGGCCATCGCTTTGGCAATCGTCGATGAACCTGCCTCGCGATTTCCGGCGGCGATTTGCGAGGTGCCGAGGTTGAAGGCGCGGGAGGGACTCGACGCGATCGAGGTGGCGGTGGCGAACGACTTCTGCGCGTCCGCGTATTTTTTCTGTTCGAACTGCTTCACCCCGCGCGCGGTGGCGGCGTGCGAGTTGGTCTCGCGCGTAAAGCGATCGACGAAGGGAATCGTGACAAGGAGAAGGATGGCGAAGACCTTCACTCCGCACCTCGATTGGCGAGCGACCCGAGGAACATGGCCACGCAGGCGAACGCCAACGGCCATTGGTAGCGCTCGATCGGGACGCGGATGTTGCGCTGCTTCAGCGTCCCGCCGGATGCCGCCAGCGAGTCGAGCGCGTGCTCGCCGAATGGATTCGCGTAGAACTTCCCGCCCGTCGCCGCCGCAATCTTCTGCAACGCCTCGGGGCGCGCGTACGTCGTCACCACCTGCCCGTTGTCGTCGACCAGATCGCCGCCACCTTCCGGCCGCGGGATCGTGCTGCCCGCCGCGGTGCCGATGAGAATCGTCGACACCGGTACGCCGCGTTGCGCGAGCTTGGCGACGGTGTCGTCGAGCCGCGTGCTCTGATCCTCGCCGTCGCTGATGACGACGATGTCTCCTCGCTGCGCGGTGTCACCCGCCAACCGCAGCGCGGCCATCAACGCGACGGAAAGATCGGAGCCGGGATTCGAAACTTCACCGGCCTGAATCGAATCGAGCAGCGCCTCGACCGCATCGTCATCACTCGTCAACGGCGACACGACCTCGGCGGCCGACTCGAAAACGACCAGGCCGACACGTCCCTGCTGCGCATCGATGATCCGTTTTGCGATCGCCTTCGCGGCGTCGAGCCGCGAGGTGCCAACATCCTGCGCGGCCATGCTCAGCGAAACGTCGATGGCGATGACGCGATTCGATTCGCGCTGTTCGATCGGAACAACTCGAAACCCAGCCTCAGGGCCAGCCAACGCGATGACGCACCCGAGGAGCGCAAGGGCGGCGAGCCAAGGCCTGACGAAACGCAGCGGATTCGCAACGCCGCGAAGCCGCTCCGAAACGAACCGGCGTGCGATGCGGATCCGCTGACGCTCGCGTGCGATGAAAAAGATCAGCGCGACCGGGACGGCAAGCGCGAGCCAGAGCAACTGCGGCGCGCGGAAGGAGATCGCGTTCACGCGAGCCTCCCGGGGAGTAGCGCCGGCGGCCCGCCGGCTGTATCGCCGCCGGCTCGGCGGCATTGACACGACGCGCCAGCGAGCCGGTGGCGGTCCAGCCGGCGAGCCGCCGGCGCTACGTTTTTCACGCCGTCACCTTCTGCCACACCGTCTCTCCCGACAAAAGCGCCAGCGCCAGCGCGATCACTCCGAGCGCCAGCGGCAGCCCGTACAACTCATCGATTTTTTCGCTCTTCGGCGCCGTCAGACGCGTCTTCTCGAGGTGATCGATGCGATCGAGC
>Ga0213882_10000078_pt1 | contig 48329 bp, 46 predicted proteins | sample BarmaccoBMER_R09_FD_160106 | JGI IMG/M metagenome (GOLD analysis project Ga0213882, IMG submission 160106) | Barbacenia macrantha exposed rock microbial communities from rupestrian grasslands, the National Park of Serra do Cipo, Brazil - ER_R09 ...
AACTTGATAGAGTAGCAGCAGAACTGAATGGCAGACCACGCAAGACGCTCAACTGGCGAAAGCCGGTCGAGGCCTTCGAAGAGCTGATCGCGAAGCATTGTGTCGCCATGACCGATTGAAACCGCCGCCTGTTCCTTCCCGAAGAGAACCCCGAAGCGATAGATATCCTCAAAAAGAAGGCCGCCGGAGGCGTAAGAGTCCGGGTCCTGCTCGGTGATCCCGATCACCCCGCTATGGAGCTGCGCGGTCGAGAGGAACGGCTCTTCGAGTCGATACCGGGTCGGATCAGGATGGCGCTCGCGTACTATCGCCCTCTGGTCGGTGTCGAGGGTGTCGAGTTCCGGCTGCACGGAACGTCTCTGTACAACTCGATATTCCGTTACGACGGTCAAATGCTTGTCAATCAGCACATTTATGGGACGTACGGGTACGTGGCCCCGGTTCTGCACCTTCGCAAGGTGGCCGGCGCCGACCTGTTCGACACCTACATGAAAAGTTTTGAACTGGTCTGGAAGGAGGAGTCCTACGGCATCCAGCCCGAGGAGCCCACGTCAACAAGCTAGACCGGCTCGTAGGCTGACCAATGCCGTCATGAAGCGGTCGGTGTCGGCCAGGCTGTCCAGGGTCACATCGGCACCGGCCTCGGCCAGCTGGCTGGCGCTGTATACGCCAGTGGCCACCGCTATTATTCTGGCACCCCCGTCGCGCGCGGCCTTGATATCCAGTGGAGTATCTCCGACCAGAACCGTCGATGACTGGTCGAACGTCGCGCCGTACTTCTTCAAGGCCTTCCGTCGAGCGACCCCGACCAGACTAGACCGGGTTGTGCCGTCCGAACCGAACCCACCGACATCAAAATCAACCCACCCGTCCAGGCTGAAAGCACTCAGCTTCGCGCGCGCGTTAGAGGCGATATTGCCGGTCAGGACGGATTGGACCGCACCGGGTAGGGCGGACAACAACGCCAGCACCTCGACCACGCCTGGCAGAATATGACCACGCTGCGGCAGCTGTGACATGTTCCGTTTCATGGCCTCAACAAGAACACCCTCGAACTGTGCGATCTCTACATACTCCCCAGCGTCGACGGAGTTGGCCGACAGAAGTTCATGCATTATCTCGAAGTCGGTACGACCGTCGGTGACGGGACGCACCGAGGGTGCGCGCCCGGTCAGCAACTCGAACGCCGAGGCATACGTCGCCTTGCTCACGCCGCCGTTCTCAATGAGCGTGTGATCGACATCCCACAAGATGAGCGTACTCGGGAGATGAGCGATAATACTCACACCAGCTCTACAGCACTCCGGCCCGGCGCCAGAGCAGCTTTCCCGGCCCGGCGACGAGCCCGACCTCCTCGAGGAAGTCGACGACCTTGCGGGCGGCCATCTGCTTGGTCTGCCGCCAGTGCGGGTTCGCGGCGGCAGCGGCCACGGCCTCGTCGACGTCTAGCCCGACCGCCGCGTACACCTTCGGGTCGATCAACCTGGTGGTGGCGAAGTAGACCGCCATAGCGAGGATGAAGCGGCTGTACGCCCGGCCCAACCAGCCCAGCCGAGGCCACTGCCGAAGCGTCTCCTCGCGGGCGTAGCGGATGTGTCGGGCCTCCTCGATGACGTGGATCCGTGACACCTGCTGGACCATCGGCTGCAGCGACTGGTCCACCATCTGCTCACGCTGCAACACGTCGAGGATCTCCTCGACGTAGATCGCCGCGCCGAAGGTGAGGGTGCCGTTGGAGACCGTCTTCAGCAGCCGGCCGAGGTGGTGCACGAACCAGCCGGGGCCGTACTCCGGGCCGCCGAACTTCTCCGCCATGCGGGAGAACATCACTGAGTGCCGGCACTCGTCGGCGATCTCGGTCCACGCGTACCGGGCGTGCGCGCTGCCCTTGGGACGGTCGTAAACGTGCCGGATGAGCATCTGCATGAGGATCGTCTCGAACCAGATACCAGTGCTGTAGAGGCTCGCCACCTCGTGCTTGGTCAGCGCGATCCGCTGCTCCTCGCTCATCCGGTCCCACAGGGCCGTGCCGTAGAGGGAGCTGCGGTGCGGGGCGATGAAGTAGCGGTCCGGCGCGAGCGGGGCCTCCCAGTCGATCTCGGTATCCGGGTCGTAAGAGTGCTTGGCCGAGGTCCGCAGCAGCCGTCGAGCGGTGTCCTCGCGGTCGGGGACATCCCTGGTCGTCGACTCAGGAGCGGTAATCATGGACATCCGCAGCCTCCTTGACGAGCGAGCGGGCCCCAACATAACTGACTCGTCAGTCACTTGCAAGAGGAAGCCACTCACCTCGGCGGATCCGGTCCAGGCCCAGCCACCCGAAGTCAACCGCTCGCGCCTCCACTTTCGCTCGGGGCACCTCCGGGTGCTCCAGCCACCAGGACATCAGCCCCTGCAGCGCGCCGACGAGCAACGGGACGGTCAGCCGTGCCTGCTCGAGCACCTCCTCCTCAGCCGGCACCGCACCCCCCGGCTGGGGGTCGTAGTAGCCGACGAGGACCGCCGCGAACACCTCAATCATCTGCTCCCGCAACCCCCGCAGCCGCACGCCGAGCTCCGGGTTGTCCAGGTGCCGCGCGACCAGTGCCCACGCCTCCGGGCGCTCGGTCACCAGGTCGCAGAGCAGCCGGACAACCCCGCGCCACGCGCCGAGCGCGTCGCCGGCCTTGCCCAACACCTCGGGCAGCCGTCTCATGAAGCCCTGCACGACCTGCTCGGTGACCGCCGCGAAGAGCTCCTCCTTGCTCGGGAAGTGCTGGTACACCAGCGCCTTGCTCACTCCGGCCGCGGAGGCGACGTGCTCCATCTGGGTGAGATAGTAACCCCGGCTGCTGAACTCCCGCAGCGCCGCGTCAAGCAGCTCACCCCGCCTGGCCCGGGACGACAGGCGGCGCCGGGCGCGTGCTGCGTCCGGGAGATGCCTCGGCGACCGCCGACTCACGCCGACCAGTGTGCTCGCTACCCACGTGTCGTCCATGCGCAGCACTCACAAGCGGCTGGGTATACCTTCCTCACCCAGTGCGATCCTCACCCAGTGCCTTCCGCACCCAGCGCGATCCGCACCCAGCGCGATGACACTGACCGTCCTAGCAGGCAGGAGCAGATATGGCACGCGTCGGGCTGTTGACCTTCTCCGACGGACGTGACTTCGTCCACGCCGACATCAAGGCGTTCGCGCTCGACGTCGAACGTCGCATCGCCCAGGCGCTGGAACAGGCCGGGCATGAGGTCATCCGCGCGGCGGAGCCGATCTGGACCAACACGATGGCCACGGCCGAGGCGCGTCGAGTCGCTGACGCACGGTGCGACCTCACCATCTTCAACTACCCGGTGTGGGCGTTCCCGCACTTCTCGATGCTCGCCGCGGCGGCGACGCCGGGTCCGCTGCTGTTGTTCTCCACCATCGACCCGCAGTTCCCCGGCATGGTCGGCATGCTGGCGGCCGGTGGGGGGCTGGACCAGGTCGGCCGGCGACACACCCGGGTGTGGGGCGATATGACCGACTCGGCCGTGCGGGACCGCGTCCTGGAGACGGTCCGGGCCGCCGCCGCCGTGTCCGCCCTGTCGGGCAGCACCTTCGGCCGGTTCGGTGGCCGTCCGATGGGGATGTACACCGCAGTGGCGGATACCGACCAGTGGATGAGCACGTTCGGGGTGGATGTCGAGGAGATCGACCAGTGGGAGATCGTGCGCCGCTGCGCCGCCGTCGAGCAGTCGCGGGTGACCGCCGGCCGGGAATGGCTGGAGCGCCACGCCGCCGGGGTGCACTACGACGGCAAGCAGCTGACACCTGAGCTGCTCGAACGTCAGATCCGCTCGTACCACGCCGTGCGGGAGCTGATCGAGGAGTGGAACCTCGACTTCTGCGGGATCAAGGGCCAGCCCGAGCTGACCACGCATTTCACCACGATGGACGTCACCGAGGCGTTCCTCAACGACCCCTACGACTGGGAGGGCCCGAAGCGGACCCACGTGTGCGCCACCGAGTCCGACATGGACGGCGCGCTCACCATGCAGCTGCTGAAGGGTCTCACCGGCACGCCGGTGCTCTTCGCCGACGTGCGGCACTACCACGCCGACCGCGACATCTGGGACCTGTGCAACTCCGGGCAGCACGCCACCTGGTTCGCGGCGCGCAGTGCGGACCCGGCGGAGAACCTTCGCGCGGTGAACTTCTATCCCGAGATCTTCTACTTCCCCGCCGGCGGCGCCTCGGTGTCGTTCTTCGCCGCTCCCGGACGCGCCACCTTCGCCCGGCTGACCCGGATCGAGGGCAGGTACCGGATGCACGTCGCCCTCGGCGGGTTCGAGTCCTACGACCCCGCGACCAACGAGGCGCTGGCCCAGCAGTCGACGCCTCAGTGGCCGCACGCGTTCACCCGGCTGGAGGTCGACGCCGAGGAGTTCCTGTCCGCGTTCGGGGCCAACCACATCCACGCGGTCCCCGGCGAGCACGTCGCCGAGCTGCGCGCGGTGTGCCGCATGCTCGACATCGAGTGGGCCGGGCTGGGTACGGTGCGGATAGACGGGGCCCGGTGAGCGCGCCGTGAGCTCGCTGCTGCTCGGTGTCGACATCGGCACCGCCAGCTCCAAAGGCGTGCTGGTGCGCGCCGACGGCACCATCGTGGCGACCGCGACCCGGGCCCACGAGGTGTCCATGCCACGCCCCGGCTGGGTGGAGCACGACGCGCAGGCGGTGTGGTGGACGGACTTCGCGTCGATCAGCGAGGAACTGACGGCGACGGTGCGCCAGCCTCTCGCCGCGGTCGGCGTCAGTGGCCTGGGTCCGTGCCTGCTCCCGGTGGACGGCCAGGACCGGCCCCTTCGGCCGGCGATCCTGTACGGCGTGGACACCCGCGCCCGCCTCGAGATCGATGAGCTGACCCAGGCGCTGGGCAGGCAGGCCATCCTGGAGCGCTGCGGGTCGGTGCTCACCTCGCAGGCGGTCGGACCAAAGCTGGCGTGGCTGCGCGCGCACGAACCCGAGACCTGGGCGGCTACCCGACGCTTCCTGATGGCCAGCAGCTTCATCGTGCGCCGGCTCACGGGCAGCTACGTCCTCGACCATCACTCGGCGAGCCAGTGCACCCCGATGTACGACCCGGTCGGACACCGCTGGATCGAGGAGTGGACCGAGCTCGTCGCCCCCGGTCTCGAGCTGCCGGAGCTGTGCTGGCCCTGCGACGTGGTCGGAGTGGTGCGGGGCAGCGCCGCCGCCGAGACGGGTATTCCGGCGGGTACGCCGGTGGTGGCGGGCACGGTCGATGCCTGGGCGGAGGCCACCAGCGTCGGCGTCATCGCGCCCGGTGACGTCATGGTGATGTACGGGACGACCATGTTCCTGGTCGAGGTGCTCGACCGCCCGCGCCGAAGCCCGGATCTGTGGGGCACCGTGGGCACGTTTCCCGGTACCCACAACTTCGCCGCCGGAATGGCGACCTCGGGAGCGATCACCGAATGGATCCGCAAGCTGACCGGGGAGTCCTCGTTCGACCCGCTCGTCGCGGAGGCCCAGCAGTCGCCACCCGGCTCACACGGCCTGCTCATGTTGCCCTACTTCGCCGGTGAGCGGACGCCACTGTTCGACCCGGACGCCCGCGGCGTGCTGGCCGGGCTGACCCTGCGGCACAACCGAGGGGACGTCTACCGGGCGGCACTGGAGGCGACGGCCTACGGAGTACGGCACAACCTGGAAGCGATGCGCGACGCCGGCGGGCGGGACCGCCGCCTGGTCGCGGTGGGCGGCGGCACCAAGGGCGGGCTGTGGACGCAGATCGTCTCCGACGTCCTGGACGCCCCGCAGCAGCTGCCGCGCCGGACGATGGGCGCGTGTCTGGGCGACGCGCTGCTCGCCGCCATGGGGATCGGGGAGTCACCGCGGAGCACCCCCATAGACGGGACCCGGTGGAACGCCATCGCGACGACGATCGAGCCGCACCCGGAGTCAGCCGCGACATACCAGCGCTGCTACGCCCTGTACCGGGAGCTGTACCCGAGCACCAGAGAGATCACCCACGCGCTGGCCAGAGAACAGTGCACAGATCCCCCCCGCATCGGAGGTAGCTGATGGTCGCGTCGTTGTTCGCGGCGCGGGTGAGCACGCGACGGGTGTATGCGCTGGGTGCGTTGGCGGCGGTGCTGTTCGGTTATGACAGTGGTGTCATCGGTGCCGTGATCTTGTTCGTTCCTCGTGATCTGCCGCTGACGCCTCTGGTGGAGGGTGTGGTGGTGAGCGCGACGGTGTTCGGGGCGATGGTGGGTGCGTTGGGCAGCGGTCCGGTGGCTGATCGTCTGGGACGGCAGCGGGTTCTGGTGGTCGCCGGGGTGGTGTTCACTGCCGGGGCGTTGGGGGCCGGGGTGGCGGTGAGTGTCGCGATGCTGGTGGTGTTCCGGTTGGTGGTGGGGTTGGGGGTGGGTATCGCGTCGGTGGTGGTGCCGCTGTACCTGGCCGAGATAGCGCCTGCCTGGGATCGTGGTGTGGTCACGTCCCTCAACCAGTACATGATCATTGTGGGGACGGCGTTGGCCGCGGCCGTCGGTTATGGGCTGGCCTTCACCGGCTCGTGGCGGTGGATGCTGCTGATCGGGGTGTTTCCCGCGGTGGTGTTGATGGTCGGGATGCTCGCCATGCCAGACACCCCCCGGTCGCTGGTGCGGCGGGGGCATGCTGAGCGGGCGCGGGCGGTGCTGGTCGGTCTGCGGGGTGACGCCGCTCTGGCGGAGGGGGAGCTCACCGAGATCCTCGAGCTCGAGGCGCGGCGGCGTGACACCGGCGGCGGTGCCCGCCTGTCCGCCGGCTGGGTGCGCCGGCTGCTGGTGCTGGGCGCCCTGTTGGCCGTCTTCCAGCAGGTCACCGGGATCAACGCGATGGTGTACTACGCGCCGATCGTGCTGACCGGTCTGGGGGTGTCCGCGCGCACCGCGTTGCTGTTCGGGGCGCTCAACGGAGTGCTGAACATCCTGACCATCGCTGCGGTGGTGCGGTCGAAGGTCGTTGACCGGCGAGGCCGCAAGCCCGTTCTGTTGGCCGGTCTGGTGGGGATGTCGGCCGGTTTGTTCGCCGTCGGTGCCGCCGCGCTGGTGCTGCCGGTCCGCTCCAGTGCGTTGTTCGTCATCGCGGTGGCGGCGTTGGTGGTGTTCACCAATACCTTCTCCGCGACCTGGGGTCCGGTGCTGTGGGTGGTGCTGGCCGAGATCTTCCCGCTCGCCATCCGAGGCTCGGCGATGGCCATCGCCACCCTGTTCAACTGGATGGCCGCCTTCGGTGTGTCACTGACCTTTCCCACCCTGGCCGCGCTCGCCGGTCCGGGTGCGGTGTTCATCGGCTACGCCGTCGCCGGCGTGGTGATCTTCCCGATCGTGTGGTGGATCGTGCCCGAGACCAAGGAACACAGTCTGGAGTCACTCGAGGCGGCGTTCCGCGACGTCGCGAGTGCAGGAGGTAGGAGATGACCGTCAACTACGGTCCGTACGGTTCAAGCCTGCGAGACCTGCCGCGGCTGCGCGGCACCCGCCGGCGCCGCGCAGCCAGCTGGGACCGCACGGGCGGTAACGATGACCGCCTCACCCTCCAGCCGGGGCACACCGCCACTCTCGCGGACATCCAGGGGCCCGGGACCATCAACCACGTCTGGGTGACCGTCGCCAACGAACGGGCGGTCCGCGACCCGTGGATGCGGGAACCCGACTATCTCCGCCGGCTCGTGCTCCGCGCCTACTGGGACGGCGAAGCGCACCCCAGCATCGCCGTACCCCTGGGTGACTTCTTCGGGGTCGGGCACGGCCGCACCACCAACTTCGTCTCCGCCCCGCTCCAGATGAGCCCAGAGGACGGCAAGGGGTTCAACTGTTTTTTCCACATGCCGTTCGGCACGGGAGCACGGCTGGAGATCACCAGTGAGCTGACCCACGAGCCGGTGTTCTTCTACTATTACATCGACTACGAGGAGCTCGACGAGCTCGAAGACGGCATTGGACGCTTCCACGCCCAGTGGCGCCGCAGCAACCCCTGTCCGGGAGCCACGCTCGCGTCCGAGAGCAACGCCGAGTTCCTGCTCACCGGGGAGAATCTCGACGGGAAAGCCAACTACACCATCCTGGACGCGACCGGCCGCGGCCACTACGTCGGTTGCGTGCTCAACATCCACAACCTCCGCGACACCAACGAATGGAACTGGTACGGCGAGGGCGACGACATGATCTTCATCGACGGCGACCAGTGGCCACCGACACTCCACGGTACCGGCACCGAGGACTACTTCAACACCGCGTGGTGCCCGACACAGACCTACCACGCGCCGTACCACGGCATCACACTGCCCGGCGGTGACAACTGGAGCGGGCAGATCAGCCTGTACCGCTTCCACATCGAGGACCCCATGCCATTCGAGCGGTCCATCCGGGTCAGCATCGAGCACGGCCATGCGAACAAACGCAGCGACGACTACTCCTCTGTGGCGTACTGGTACCAGGCCGAGCCACACCTGCCCTTCGACCTCGACCCCGTGGAGAGGCGCGTCCCGCGAGCACGCTGACGTGGGGCGGCCCCCGTTACGACAGTGGGACGTCGGTCTGCTCGGGCCGTCCACCGACACCGAACCCGGTGTCCAACCACCAACGGTCGTGACACAGCGGGCATTGGACGTACACGAGGTTGGCGTTCGCCTTGAGCAGGTACAGGCTGTCTGTGTTCGGGCAGTGCGGACAGCGGTGCCAGACCTTCCGACCGATGTCAACCAATGGGTCGAGAGCCATCGAAACACCTCCACGCGTTCACCTGTCGACGGACAGCGCCTCGAGCAGAGTGCCCACCGGAGCGTCAGGCAGCGCCCGCGCGACATCGGACAGAGCCACGATACCCACCAGGTCGTGACCGTCGATCACCGGCAGCCGGCGCACCTGGTGGTGGCCCATGGTCGCCAGGATCTCCTCGGCGCTGTCGTCTGCGCCGATCGTGACCGCCTCGCCCTGCGCGAGCTCTCCGACGTGCACCGCGCGGGTATCCTTGTCGGCGGCGATCACCTTCACCACGATGTCCCGGTCGGTGATCACTCCTTGGAGCCTGTTGTCCTCACCGCAGATCGGCAACGAGCCGACACCCAGCTCAGCCATTCGCCTGGCCGCGTGGCGCACAGAGTCGCTGGACCGCACGCATTCCGGGTCCGGCGTCATGATCTCACGAGCGGTGGTGGCCATATCTATCCCCTCCAGAGCAGCTCGGGACGTTCCCGCCACGGGCTACCCCTGCCATCCTCGTCGAAACGTCGGGCTGGCGAGTGCGGAGGAAGACCGGCTCCTCAGCCGACATACCTGCGAGCCCGCGAGAGTCGCTGCGGCTCCTCCAACAGCCGCAACCCACGCTCCACCCGGGGTGGGACCACCCGGCGCTCCCGCAGCACCCAGGCCAGTCCAGCGAGCGCCTCGACAACCGCGACCACACTGGCCCAGTCCGGAGGTACCGAGCGCAGCAACGTGCCGGTACGCCGCAGCGCGCTGGGTAGCGGACGGCGCAGCCACGCTGTCCACAATGTGTTGCGGATACCCAGCTGCCGCCGGCGGCGCGGGTCGCGGGAGGCCGACGGGGCGTGCTCGACCACCACGTCCGGCGCCCAGCACATCCACCACCCCCGAGCGGCGAGGTCGAGAGCGAGCAGTTCCTCCTCCCCACCCAGCCACAGTCGGGGTGAGAACCCCCCCACCTCCCGGAACGCGGCGACGCGGAACATGCTCGCCCCGGCGAGCACGCCGAGCAGAGCCGGGCCGGGCAGCCATGCCGGACCCGGTACCGGCGAGTCCCGCAGCTCGGGAGTGATGGGGTCCTCGACCATCGTCGGCGCGACCAGGATCCGGCCCGTCACCGACGCCAGTCCAGGGTGGGCGTCGAGCAGGTCGGCAGCGCGGGTCAACGCGCCGGGCCGCCACCGGGTGTCGTCGTCGCAGAACGCCACGTACGGCGTGTCGATGTGCCGAACCGCCAGGTTACGGCCCGGCGCACCCAGGTTCCGCTCGCTGCGCAGCAGGGTCACCTGGCTGAACCGGGCGGTGACCGCATCGGCGGTGTGGTCGGTCGAGCCGTTGTCGACGACTACCACGGGGACCCGGTCCGGCAGTGCGGTCATGTGTTCCAGGGTGCCCAACAGCTCCGCCTCACGGTTCCGGGTGATGATCACGACGGTGACCCGACGCGGCGTCACGGGGCACCGTCTTCCAGCATGCGGACCTGCTCCTCCACGGCGGCAGGCAGGAGCGCGCGCTGCCGCAGCGCCGTCGGGAGCCGGACCAACGCCTCGCGCAACGCCGCGCGGGCGGCCGTATCGCGCACCGAGTCCCGCCCGAGCGCGGCAGCGGCGGCGAGCACCACCCGCAGCGGCCGGCGCAGCACGGCGGTGAGCAGGGTGTTGCGCAGCTCGGTCACCCGGCGACGCTCCGGGGCAGGCCGGTGCGCGGAGGGATGGTGGTGGGCGACGACGTCGTCGAGGTATACCCGTTCCCACCCGGCCGTCGCCAGGTCATAGCACAGCAGCCGCTCCTCCCCCACGAAGAACAACAGGCTGCTGAACCCGCCGACCTCACAGAACGCCCGCCTCCGAAGCACCGCCGAGCACGCCAGGAACCCGAGCACGGACGGCCCGGGTGCGTCCGCGGAACGGGGTAGCGGGCTCCCGGCCAGCAGCGTGTTCACCGGGTCGGAACGCGCCGCGGGACCGACGAGGGTGCGGGCGGCCACCAAACCGAGGCGCGGGTGGCCGTCCAAGGCCGTCGCGGCCCGCTGCAGCGCGCCGGGAGCCCACCAGGAGTCGTCGTCACTGAAGGCGACGTAGGGGGTCCGGGCGGCCAGCACGCCGAGGTTGCGCGCGGGGGCTCCGTGGTTGCGACGCAGCGCCAGCACCTCTACGTCGGTGAACTGCTCGCGCACCGCCGGCGCCGTGCCGTCGGTCGAGCCGTTGTCCACCACGACCACCGGTGGGCGCGGGATGAGCTCATGCAGGTGCTGCAGGGTGCAGACCAGTTCCGGGCACCGGTTGCGGGTGGCGATGACCACTGTGACCCCGCCGCTCACCGGCGCACCCCCACTCATAAGGACCACGACCAGAACACGTGTTGAGCAGTCTCAGTTACCCGAGGTTCGCGCCCGGAAAACGCTCACACCAGATTAGGGACCGGTATGCCGGGGTAGCCCCCAGCGGTGAGCCCAGGGTTCAGCAGCGCGGGGTTCAGCAGAGCCGTGGTCACCGGTGGCGCCGGGTTCCTGGGATCGCACCTGTGCGAGCGGCTGCTGCGCCGGGGCATCGACGTCATCTGCTTGGACAACTTTCTCACCGGCACCCCGGCCAACGTCGCCCACTTGGTCGGCGAACCACGATTTCGTCTGATCAAGTGCGATGTGACGGACTTCGTGCACGTGCCGGGACCGGTGGACCTGGTGCTGCACCTGGCCTCGGCGGCCTCTCCCGCCGACTACCTCCGGCTTCCCATCGAGACGCTCAAGGTGGGCAGCCTCGGCACCCTGCATGCGCTGGGCTTGGCCGGGGAGAAGGGTGCCCGGTTCGTACTGGCCTCGACCAGCGAGGTCTACGGCGACCCGCGGCAGCACCCACAGCCCGAGGACTACTGGGGCAATGTCAACCCCGTCGGCCCGCGCAGCGTGTACGACGAGGCCAAGCGCTACGCCGAGGCGCTCACCACCGCCTACCGGATGTCCCGAGGGACGGACACCGCGATAGTGCGAATCTTCAACACCTACGGCCCCCGGATGCGTCCGGACGACGGGCGGGCCATCCCGACCTTCATCCGCCAGGCGCTGGCCGGCGAGCCGCTGTCCGTTACCGGTGACGGCAGCCAGACGCGTTCGGTGTGCTATGTCGATGACACCATCCGGGGCATCCTCGCGCTGGCCGAGTCCGACGCGCCGGGCCCAGTGAACATCGGCGGTCCGCTGGAGCTCCCCGTGGTCGAGCTGGCCAAGACGGTCATCGAGCTCAGCGGGTCGCCCGGCTCGATCCGGCACATCGATCGCCCCGTCGACGACCCGCAGGTGCGCCGCCCGGACATCACGTTGGCTCGGGAGCTCCTCGGCTGGGAGCCGCGGGTCCCGCTCCGAGAGGGGCTCACCCGCACCATCGCCTGGTTCCGCTCCCGGACCGGGGTTTAAGAACCCGCCGCCGCGGGTAATCACACATAGGTGATCCGCCGGTGGCCACGCGCCACTCTGGGTGCTGGGGGTAGTGGCGTGCGCATCCTGGGCATCAACGCGATCTTCCACGACCCGGCGGCGGCTCTGGTCGTCGACGGACACACCGTGGCCGCCGCGGAGGAGGAGCGGTTCAGTCGCCGCAAGCATGGCAAGCGACCCGTGCCGTTCTCCGCCTGGGAGCTGCCGGAGCGCTCTGCCCGCTGGTGCCTGGAGACCGCTGGCATCGGTCCTGAGGACCTCGACGCGGTCGCCTACTCCTATGACCCGGCGCTGGTCCAGCCGGACCTGGACGGGCTGGACCAGCGCTGGGAGAGCCTGCGCACCACCTACGCGCGCCGCGCGCCGCTCTTCCTGGCCACAGCGTTACCCGGGCTGGACCCAGCGGCCGTGCACTTCGTCCCGCACCACGTAGCCCATGCCGCCTCCGCAGGCCTCGCCGCACCGTTCCGCGACTGCGCGGTGCTGGTCGCCGACGGCCGCGGGGAGGCCACCTCGTATCTGGGCGGCCGCTATCGCGACGGCGAGCTGGAGGTGGTGGCCAGCCAGGAGCTTCCGCATTCACTGGGCCTGCTGTACGAGGAAGCGACCGAACACCTGGGTTTCCTGCGCTCCTCCGATGAGTACAAGGTGATGGCGCTGGCCTCCTACGGCCGGCAGCCATCCACCGAGCCGCGGCTGCTGCCCACATTGCGGGAGCTCGTGTGGACCACCGGTGACGGCGGGTTCGTCGTGGCGCCCATCGAGTGGTCCGAGCTGGCGAAGCGGCGGGTGCCCGGCGGTGAGTTCCAGCCCGAGCACGTGGAGCTCGCCGCCGCCGTGCAGGCACGCTTGGAGGAAGTGCTGCTGGAGCTGGCCTGGTGGTTGCACCGGCGCACCGGTGAGCGTCGGCTCACCATGGCCGGCGGGGTCGCGCTGAACTGCGTCGCCAACACCCGGCTCACCACCGAGGGACCCTTCGACAAGCTGTGGGTGCAACCCGCCGCGGGCGATGCGGGCACCGCGCTGGGTGGGGCGTTGCACCTCGCGCAGGTTCTCGGTGAGCCGGTCGCCCCCATGCCGGGCGCTGACCTCGGCCGCAGCTTCACCGATGAGGATCTTGCGGGCTGGCTGGACTGCGCCCACCTCCGCTACGAGCGTCCGCCGGACGTGGCCACGGCCGCCGCCGAGGCGTTGGCCGCCGACGCGATCGTGGCCTGGTTCCAGGGACGCAGCGAGTTCGGCCCGCGCGCGCTGGGCCACCGGTCGTTGCTCGCCCATCCGGGACACGCCCGGAATCTCGACCGGCTCAACGCGGTGAAGGGACGCGAGCGGTTCCGGCCGGTCGCGCCGATGGTGCTCACCGACCGCGCCGGTGAGCTGTTCGGCCGTGGCCCCATTCCCAGCCCCTACATGCTCTTCGTGCATGATGTGGCGCTGCGGTGGCGCGACCGCATCCCGGCGGTGGTGCACGTGGACGGCACCGCGCGCGTCCAAACCGTCGACCGCGACACCGAGCCGATGCTGGCCCGGCTGCTGGACCGCTTCGCCGAGCTGACCGGACTGCCCACGGTAGTGAACACCAGCCTGAACACCGCCGGGCGCCCCATGGTGGACGACCCGCGCGACGCGTTGGAGTGTTTCGGCTCGGCCCCAGTCGACGTGCTCGCCCTGGGGCCCTTTCTGCTACGCCGCTCGGAACTCACCCGATGAGCTACGCGGTGGTGATCCCCACGATCGGGCGTCCCAGCCTGCACGTGCTGCTGGCACGGCTGGTGAGTGGTGATGCAGAGCTCCAGCGCGCCGGCGACGAGCACAGCCGCTCACCAGCGATCCTCGTAGTCGACGATCGCCCGGCACCCACCGAGCCGCTCGCCGTCAGCACTCCGGTGCGGGTGCTGCGGTCCGGGGGACGTGGACCGGCTGCCGCCCGCAACGTCGGCTGGCGCGCGGTGGACACCGACTGGGTCGCCTACCTCGATGACGACGTCGTGCCCGGACCGGACTGGTCCGGGCGGTTGGGACGTGATCTGCACGGGCTCGCGCCGGATGTGGGCGCCAGCCAGGGCGAGGTCGAGGTGCCATTGCCCGCTGACCGGCGCCCCACCGACGTCGAACGCGGCACCGCCGGCCTGGCCGGCGCGCGGTGGATCACGGCGGACATGGCCTACCGCCGCGCCGCGCTGCGGCGCGTCGGTGGTTTCGACGAGCGCTTCGGCCGGGCCTACCGCGAAGACGCGGACCTGGCTCTGCGGGTGGTCGCCGCCGGCTACCGCATCGTCGCGGGGCGGCGGCGCACGACGCACCCGGTGCGCCCGGCTGGACCGCTGGTCAGCGTCCGGGCGCAACGTGGCAACGCCGACGACGCCCTCATGCGACGCCGGCACGGGCCCGGCTGGCGCGAGAGGATCGGGGACGGCCCCGGTCGGCTTCGACGGCACGGGCTGACCACCACAGCCGCCGTCGTCGCACTCGGCGCCGCAACGCGGCGGCACCCGAGGGTCGCCACCGCGGCGGGTCTCGCCTGGACCGTGCTGACCGCGGAGTTCGTCCTGCACCGGATCCTGCCCGGTCCGCGCAGCGCGGAGGAGATCGGCCGGATGCTGGCCACCAGCATCGCCATCCCCCCGGTGGCGTGCTGGCACCGGCTGGCCGGGGAGCTGCGCTGGCGGCGGGTGTCGCCGGCCACCGCCGTTCCCGCCGCAGTGCTGTTCGACCGCGACGACACGCTCGTCCACGACGTGCCCTACAACACCGATCCCGCCGCGGTGTCGCCCATGCCCGGTGCACGCGAGGCGCTGGACCGACTCCGCGAGATCGGTATCCCGGTCGGCGTGGTGACCAACCAGTCCGGCGTGGCCCGCGGGCTGATCAGTCCCGAGCAGCTGGAGCGCGTGAACACCAGGGTCTCGGAGCTATTGGGCCCGTTCGACGCCTGGAGCATCTGCCGGCACGGTGAGAACGACGGCTGCGGGTGCCGCAAGCCGGCGCCGGGCCTGCTGAAAGACGCCGCCGCGCAGCTGGGTGTGCCGGTGGACCGCTGTGTGGTCATCGGGGACACCGGCGCGGACGTCACCGCCGCAGTCGCAGCCGGTGCGCGAGGGATTCTGGTGCCCACCGGCCGCACCCTGCGCCAGGAGATCCAGGCCGCCATGGAGGTGGCACCGGATGTCGCGGCGGCTGTCGAGCTCGCCCTGTCGGGGCGGGTCCCATGAGCGCCCATCCCGTGAACGCCGGCTCCGGGGACACGGCGCCGATGGGCGGCACCGTGCTGACCGCCCGCTTGGACAACGCCGGGGACGTACTGCTGGCAGGCCCTGCGGTCCGAGCGGTCGCCGCGCACGTCGACAGGGTGGTGATGCTCACCGGCCCGCACGGGAGCGCGGCCGCGGAGCTGCTCCCCGGAGTGGACGGGATCATCGAGTGGTGCGCGCCCTGGATCGACCCCGATCCCGCTCCCGTCACGGCCGAGCACGTCGCCGCGTTGCAGGACGCGGTGCGCGCGCAGGCGCCCCGCGCCGCCCTGCTGCTCACCTCCTTCCACCAGTCCCCGCTCCCCTTAGCGCTGCTGCTGCGGCTGGCGGGAGTCGGCTGGATCGGCGCGATCAGCGAGGACTACCCCGGCTCACTGCTCGATCTGCGCCACCGTGTCGACGGTGACCCGCCGGAAGCGCACCGGGCGCTGCAACTGGTCGGTGCCGCCGGCTACCGGCTGCCGGCCGGGGACGACGGGCGGCTCGCGGTGCGCCGGCCGCTGCCCACCGCCGAGCACCTCACCGGAAGGCCCGGGTACGTCGTGGTGCACCCGGGCGCCTCGGCCCCGGCCCGGGAGTGGCCCGCGCGGCACTGCGCGCGGGCCGTCCGCGCCCTGGCCGCCGCCGGGCACCGGGTCATCGTCACCGGCTCAGCCCGCGAGCGGCACCTCACCGCCGAAGTCGCCGGCGACACCGGCGTCGACCTGGGCGGTCGCACCCACCTGCGCACGTTGGCCGCCGTGCTCGAGCACGCCTGCGTGGTCGTTGCCGGCAACACCGGGCCGGCGCATCTGGCCGCCGCGGTGGGCACACCGGTGGTGTCGCTGTTCGCTCCGGTGGTGCCGGCCGCGCGGTGGGCCCCTTATGGGGTGCCGACGGTGCTGCTCGGCGACCAGCACGCGCCCTGCCGCGACACCCGCGCGCGGCACTGCCCCGTGCCCGGTCACCCGTGCCTGTCCAGGGTGGGTCCAGCCGACGTCGTCGAGGCGGTCAGCTCCCTGGCGGGGGCCCGCACATGAGGGTGCTGCACTGGCATGTCCACGGTTCCTGGAGCACCGCGTTCGTCCAGGGGCCGCACACCTACCTGGTGCCGGTGACGCCGAACCGCGACGCCGACGGTCGCGGCCGGGCGCGGACCTTCGACTGGCCGCCGAGTGCGGTCGAGATCGCTCCAGCGGCGCTGGCCGATGCGCAGGTCGACGTCGTGGTGCTGCAGTGCCCGCGCGAGCTGGAACTCACCGAGCAATGGCTGCGGCGCCGGCCAGGGCGTGAGGTGCCTGCCGTCTACGTCGAGCACAACACCCCGCGCGGCGATGTGCCCAACACGCGGCATCCGATGGCCGACCGAGCCGACATCCCGGTCGTGCACGTCACGCCGTTCAACGAGCTGTTCTGGGACTGCGGCCGGGCGCCGACCCTGGTGATCGAGCACGGCGTTCCCGACCCCGGCTACCGCTACACCGGGGAGCTCCGCCGCGCTGCCGTCGTGATCAACGAACCGGTCCGCCGAGGGCGGGTCACCGGCACCGACCTGCTGCCCCGCTTCGCCGCCCAGGCACCGCTGGACGTCTTCGGCATGGCGGTCTCCACGTTGCCGCGACACGAGCGGATCGCGACGTTCGAGGACTGGCCACAGTCCCGGATGCACGCCGAGCTCGCCCGCCGCAGGGTCTATCTGCACCCGGTCCGTTGGACCTCGCTGGGCCTGTCCCTGCTCGAAGCCATGCACCTGGGCATGCCGGTGGTCGCGCTGGCGACCACCGAGGTCCTAGCGGCGGTGCCACCGGATGCGGGTGTGGTGTCCACCCGGGTCGACCTGCTCGCCGAGGCTCTGCGCGCCGTTGTCGCCGACCCTGACCTGGCCCGCCACCTCGGCCTGGCGGCCAGGGCCGCCGCCCGCCGGAGGTACTCACTCGACCGGTTCTGTACCGACTGGGACCAGTTGCTGAAGGAGCTGCGCCGATGAGGATCGACCTGGTCTCCGAGCACGCCAGCCCGCTCGCGGTGATCGGTGGGGCTGACTCAGGTGGCCAGAACGTGCACGTCGGACACCTCGCGCGAGCCCTGGGCGAGCGCGGGCACCACGTGACCGTGTACACCCGACGCGACGATCCCCAGCTGCCCGACCGGGTCCGCGCGGGTCCTGGGGTGACCGTCGAGCACGTACCCGCCGGACCCGCCAGCACCCTGCCCAAAGACGTGTTACTGCCCTATATGCCCGAGTTCGGCGACCACCTCGCGCGGCGGTGGCTGGCGGAGCCGCCGGAGGTGGCGCACGCGCACTTCTGGATGAGCGGGCTGGCCGCTCATCGCGGCGCGCGCGGCACCGGCATCCCCGTGCTGCAGACCTTCCATGCGCTCGGCATCGTCAAGCGGCGGCACCAGGGCCCGTCAGACCCCAGCCCGCCGTCGCGACTGCGGCTGGAGGCCGGGCTGGCGCGGGACGCGGCGCTGGTGGTGGCGACCTGCTCGGACGAGGTGACCGAGCTCGCCGCCCTGGGCATGCCGCCGCAGCGGGTCGCCGTGGTGCCGTGCGGGGTCGACCTCGACCGGTTCACCCCGAAGGGGCCGCGGGCGGCGCGGGGCGGCCGGCACCGCATCCTGTCCCTCGGGCGGCTGGTCGAACGCAAGGGCGTCGAGACCACGGTTCGCGCGCTGTCCGAGGTACCCGGCGCGGAGCTGGTCATCGCGGGCGGCGGGGACGCGATCGCGGACACGGAGCTGGCGAGGTTGGCGGCCCTCGCGCAGGCGCGCGGGGTGCGCGACCGGGTGCGCCTCGTCGGCCGGGTCGCCCGGGCGGACGTTCCCGCGCTGCTGCGCTCAGCGGACGTGGTGGTCAGCGTGCCGTGGTACGAACCGTTCGGGATGGTGCCGCTGGAGGCGATGGCCTGTGGTGTGCCGGTGGTCGCCTCCGCGGTGGGCGGGCACCTGGACACCGTCCTGGACGGCCGCACCGGCGCGCTGGTGCCGCCACGCGACCCCGCCGCACTGGCGCAACGGCTGCGGGAACTGCTCGCCGACCCCGGCAGGCTGGCCGCGATCGGCTCGGCCGCGGCGGCCCGGGCGCGGTCCCGCTACGGCTGGGGCCGCGTTGCGGATGAGACTGAGCTGCTCTACCGCCGGGTGCTGGCCGGTACTGAGGCACCGAGGGCCACCGTGAAGGGCGGCCAGTCATGAGTCGCGAGCACTTCGCGGCGCTGCGGGTCGCCCTGACCCGGATGGAGGGCATCGCCGACGCATGGATCGAGGCATGGGGAGGTCATCTGGCCGGTGTGCTGGATAGCGGCGGGCGGTTGCTCGCCTGCGGGAACGGCGGTAGCGCCGCCGAGGCCCAGCACCTCACCGGCGAGCTCGTCGGCCGGTTCCTGCACGAGCGGCGCCCGTTGTCCGCGATCGCCCTGCACGCCGACACCTCCGCACTCACCGCGATCGGCAACGACTACGGCGGGCACGAGTCGTTCGCTCGGCAGGTCTTCGCGCACGGGCGCCCCGGTGACGTACTGATCGCGCTGTCCACCAGCGGCGCCAGCCGCAATGTGATCTCCGCGGCCAAGGCGGCCCACGAGGTCGGCATGACCGCGTGGGCACTGACCGGGCCAGCCCCCAACACGCTGGCCGCTCTCTGCGATGACGCGATCGCGGTGGAGGCTCCCAGCGCCGCCACCGTGCAGGAGGTCCACCTCGTCCTCGTGCACGCGCTGTGCATCGCGATCGACCACGCGCTGGGCGTTGTCGCGCCGAAGCCGCAGCTATGACCGGCTCCCGGCTGGTGGTGCTCGGCGACTCGCTGCTGGACAGCGATGTCGAGGGCACGGTGGACCGGCTGTGCCCGGACGCGCCGGTTCCTGTCGTGGACGTCCGGGAGCAGCGTTGGCGCCCCGGTGGGGCGGGTCTAGCGGCGCTGCTGGCCGCCCGGGCCGGCCATGATGTCCTGCTGGTGACCGCGCTGGGCGTCGACCCGGCGGCTCGGCTGCTTGCCGACCTGCTCGCCGCCCACGTCGAGGTGGTACGGATGCCGTTGCGCGGCGCGACGGTGTGCAAGACCAGGATCCGCGCTGCGGGCCGTTCGCTGCTGCGGGTCGACGCCGGTGACGGCCGGGCCGCCGGCGCACCGGGACGCGACGGCTTCACGGACGTGCTGTGCCGCGCCGAGGCGGTACTGGTCTGCGACTACGGGCGCGACGTCACCGCCGATCCCACCGTCCGGGAGGCCCTCGTCGGGCTGGTCCGCCGGGTGCCCGTGGTGTGGGACCCGCACCCACGGGGAGCCCCACCGGTGCCTGGGTGCCGCCTGGTAACGCCCAATGAGACCGAGGCGGTGAGCTCCCTGCCCCGCCCGGCCGAGGCCAGGTCGACGTCCACCCCAGCCGTCGGACTTGCGGCCGCCGCGGCGCTGCGCGCACGGTGGCGGTGCGACGCGGTGGCGATCACGCTCGGTGCCCGCGGCGCTGCACTGGCCACGGCGCAGGGATGTTCGGCCGTTCCCGTGCCTGAGATCGAGATCCCTCCCGACTGCGACCCCTGCGGTGCGGGCGACGCCTTCGCCGCGGCCGTCACCGGCGCTCTGCTCGTCACCAGCTCAGTCAGGGCGGCCGTGGCGGCCGCAGTCCACGCCGCGTCGCGGTTCGTCGCAGACGGGGGCGCCGCCTCGGTCAGCTCGCCGCCCACCGGGTCACCGCCCACCGGGTGGGCACAGTCCCTCGGGGTGTCCGCGGTGGAGGTCGTGGCACGGCTGCGTCATCGTGGCGGCCGGCTGGTGGCCACCGGCGGCTGCTTCGACCTGCTGCACCCCGGGCATCTCAGCCTGCTCAGGCAGGCCCGGGCGCTGGGTGACGCCCTGGTGGTGTGCGTCAACTCCGACGAGTCGGTGCGCCGCCGCAAGGGCCCCGGCCGGCCGATCGTGCCCGCAGCCGACCGGATCGCGCTGCTGAAAGCGCTGGAGCCGGTCGATGCGGTGATCATGTTCGACGAGGACACTCCCACCGCGCTGCTCGAGACGCTGCGGCCCGACCTGTGGGTCAAAGGTGGCGACTACACCATGGACGAGCTGCCCGAGGCGTCCATGGTGCACCGGCACGGCGGGCAGGTCGTGATCATCCCGCTGCTCGGCGGGTACTCGACGAGCCGGCTTGTCTGCGCCGCGCGGTCCGCGTGAGAAGCAGAGATCCGGCGCCTGAGGAAGGAGAGCAGATGAGGCCGCTGGGCAATGTGCTGATCACCGGGGGCTCCTCGGGACTCGGCGCGGCCACCGCCCAGGCGGTGCTCGCCGCCGGCGGGCGCCCGCTGGTACTCGACCGCGACGCCCCCTCGGTCGAGGTGGACCACGTGCAGGCCGACCTGGCCGACCGGACCGCCACCGAGAACGCCGTCGCGGCGCTGGTGGCGGCCGGCGGCGGCCGGCTGCAGGCGGTGTTCACCGCCGCCGGGATCGACTCCTGCGGCCCGTTCGGCGAGGTGCCCGCCGAGGAGTGGGAACGGGTGGTTGAGGTCAACCTGCTCGGTACCGCCAGGGTGGTACGGGCCGCGCTGCCGCATCTCGAGCGCTCCCGGGGGACGGTGGTGACCTGCTCGTCCACCCTCGGGCTCCGGGTACTTCCCGACGCGACGGCCTACTGCGCCGCCAAGTTCGGCGTGATCGGCTTCACTCGCGCGCTGGCCGTGGAAACCGCCGGGCGGATCGGGGTGACGTTGCTGATCCCCGGCGGCATGCACACCGCGTTCTTCGACGGCCGCGATGAGCGGTACAAGCCACCGCCGGACGCCAAGCTCAACCGCCCGGAGGACGTGGCGGCGGCGGTGATCCACGCTCTGCGCCAACCACCCGGATGCGAACTGCGAGAGATGGTGGTCTGCCCATCGCAGGAGTCGTCCTGGCCGTGAGCCGTCCCACGGTGCTGGTGCTCCGCGCGCTGGGGCTCGGTGACCTGCTGACTGCGGTGCCGGCGCTGCGCGGCCTGCGGTCGGCGTACCCCGACCATCGCCTGGTGCTGGCCGCCCCGGCGCCGCTGCGCGAGCTGGCCGTGCTCACCGCGGCCGTGGAGGATCTGTTGCCCAGTGCGTGTCTGGGTCCGCTGCGCTGGCGCCATGCGCCGCCGGCCGTCGCGGTGAACCTGCATGGACGGGGGCCGCAGAGCATCCGCGTCCTTCGCGCGCTCCTGCCCACCGTCCTGCTCACCCATGCCGGCCCCGGGGAGTCGGGCCCGCAGTGGGACGGCGACCTGCACGAGGTGCACAGGTGGTGCCGGCTGCTCGAGTACTTCGGCATCACCGCCGACCCGTCTGATCTGCGGTTGGCCCGACCTTCGACACCGAGCCCAGCACCGGGAGCGGTCATCGTGCATCCCGGCTGCGGGTTCGCCGCCCGGCGCTGGCCCGTCGACCGGTACGCGGCGGTGGCCCGCCGGTTGGTCAGAGCCGGGCGACGGGTGGTGGTGACCGGCAGCGCGGACCAGCGGGCACTCGCCACCCACCTAGCCGCCGCAGCCGACCTACCCGAGGACTCGGTGCTCGCCGGCCGCACGACGTTGTCCCAGCTCGCCGCGCTGGTCGCCGACGCGTCGCTGGTGGTGTCCGGTGATACCGGCATCGCCCACCTCGCCACCGCCTACAGCACGCCCTCGGTGGTGCTCTTCGGCCCGGTATCACCGCGGCACTGGGGCCCACCCCCGGAGCATCTCCACCATGTGGCGCTGTGGGCCGGCACCACCGGCGACACCTTCGCGGACCAGCCCGACCCGGGCCTGCTCCGCATCACCACCGCCGAGGTCATCGCCGCCGCCGAGCGACTGACCGCCGGAGCCCTGGAGCGGCTCAGGGCACCACCGCGATCGCGTCGATCTCGACTAGCCAGTCCGGCTGCGCGAGCCCGGCCACCTGGATGAGGGTGTCCGCGGGATAGGGCTCGGTGAAGAACTCGGCGCGCAGCCTGATGATGTCGTCGAGATAGGCCATGTCGGTGACCATGATCGTCACTTTGGCGACGTCGGCGAGGCTCGCGCCGGCCCGGTCGAGCACGGTCGCCAGGTTCGCGAGTGCGCGCCGAGCCTGGGTGTCGAAGTCCGGGGCCGCCGTCCTGCCGTGCTCGTCGATGCCGGCCTGTCCGGAGACGAAGAGCAGGTTCCCCGCCTGAATCGCCAGTGAGATGTTGTAAGGTTCGTACCAGTCAGGGTCGCCGTCGATGCGTCGCAGTGCCGATGGTCTGGCGCCAGTCGTTGCCATACGCGCAGTATCCGCGGTACTGGCAATGCTCACAAGTCGCTCACAGGTACTGTCTCGCTTGTGCCATAGTGACAGTATGCGCACACCACGCCGTTGTGGGAAAGGCATATGGTGCATGTGCGGCTGTCCGGAGTCCGGGGCGAGGGTTGAACTCAGCGCACGGTGTTCCTCGGCTGGGACCCACGCTTGACACTGGCTGACCACCTCGAGCACGAACCTGTCTCGAGCACGAACGCCCGGGGGTGGAGTGCCGCCGAGTCAGGTCGCCGTCGACGGCTGCCCTCGACGCCCAGCCTCAAGTCGGCTCACGGCTCGCAGCGCCACAACAGAGACAACGAGAGACAACAGAGACAGCGACGATGTCTAGGTCTAGCCGACCGGCGGTCGCCCCGTTTTCCCTCAAGGCGGCGCGTAGCGCCCACGGAGTTGCTTCGAATGGCGGTTCACTGTGATCTTGCAAGCGGCGGGAGCCGAGTTGATCGAGAAGATCCTTCCCGATGCGGTGGCCAGCGCCGAGGCGTTCGACGACCCACCCGAGGCGGTGCTGTACCCGGGCGAAGCAGAAGTGATCAGCCGCGCCGTGGACAAGCGGCGTCGTGAGTTCCGCACCGTCCGGCACTGCGCCCGGCAGGCCCTGCGCCGGCTCGGCCTGCCACCGGCGTCAGTGCTGCCCGGCGAGCGAGGGGAGCCGCAGTGGCCACCAGGCGTCGTGGGCAGCATGACCCACTGCGGTGGTTACCGGGCCGCGGCCGTTGCTCGCAGCGGTGATCTGCGCACGCTGGGAATCGATGCCGAACCGCACCGACCACTGCCGGCGGGTGTCCTGGACGTGATCACCCTGGACGAGGAGCAGGACAGCCTGTCCGAGCTGGCCGCGGCGGACGGTGCGACATGTTGGGACCGCATCCTGTTCTGCGCCAAGGAGGCGGTGTACAAGGCATGGTTCCCGCTGACCCGCAGCTGGCTGGGGTTCGAGGACGCCGCCGTCACCCTCAACACCAGCACGGACGACCCAGCTGGAGGTACCTTCTCCGCCCGCCTACTGGTGGCCGCACCGACCATCACCGGCGAGACGCTGATCCGCATGGACGGTCGCTGGCTGCGCGGCACCGACCTGGTGATCACGACGGTCGCCCTCTCAACGCGAAGCATGATCGACGAAAGTGAGCCCTGACTGCGCGAGCCTGCACGGCCACGGCTCACTTTCGACGATCACCGACAACTGAGTGCGATACCGGCCGCCTCCGATTCGACACGCGGAGTTCACCGGCCGTTTCGCTTCGTCTGAAACGCTCCACGCGTTGAGGCCCCGTGACGACGAAGGGCTCCACATGGGCGTCATCGTCCTGGTCGTGATCATCACAGCGATGGTCTTCGACTTCACCAACGGCTTCCACGACACCGCGAACGCCATGGCGACGTCGATCGCCACCGGGGCGCTGAGGCCGAGGGTCGCCGTCGCCGTCTCAGGTGTGCTCAACCTCGTCGGCGCGTTCCTCTCGGTGGCGGTCGCCAAGACGATCTCCAGCGGTCTGGTCGACGACACCAGGATCACTCCTGTAGTGATCTTCGGCGGCCTGGTCGGGGCTATCATGTGGAACCTGCTGACCTGGTTTCTCGGGCTGCCCTCCAGCTCGTCGCACGCGCTGTTCGGCGGCCTGATCGGCGCCACCTGGGTGGCGGCCGGCGCCGAGGCGGTGCACTTCGGCACGGTGGTGTCCAGGATCCTGGTCCCCGCGCTGCTGGCCCCGATCGTCGCCGGTGTGGTGGCGATGGTCGGCACCTACCTCGCCTACCGAATCACCACGCGGGCCGCCGACCGGGGCACGGTGAGCCGCGGCTTCAAGACCGGTCAGGTGGTCTCAGCGTCGATGGTGTCCCTGGCGCACGGCACCAACGACGCGCAGAAGACGATGGGCGTCATCACGCTGACCCTGATCGCCGCCAGGACGCTGCCCGCCGGCTCGGCACCGCCGATCTGGGTGATCCTCACCGCCGGGCTGGCCATCGCGCTGGGCACCTACCTGGGCGGCTGGCGAATCATCAGGACGCTCGGCAAGCGGATCACCGAGATCGAGACGCCGCAGGGGTTCGCCGCCGAGACGAGCAGCACCGCGGTCATCCTGGTCTCCTCGCAGCTGGGGTTCCCCCTGTCGACCACCCAGGTGTGCTCGGGCGCGATCTTCGGCGCGGGCGCCGGTCGCCGGCTGGCACAGGTGCGGTGGGGCCTGGCCGGCCAGATGGTGACCGCCTGGGTGCTGACCCTGCCAGCCGCCGCCGTCGTCGGCGCCGTGGCCGGCCGAGTGGCCGAGGCGGGAACGGTGGGGACGGTGGTCGTCGCGGTGGCCGGGTCGGCCATCGGCGGCGGTACCTACGCCCTGTCCCGGCGCCGACCAGTGGGCGCGAACAACGTCAACGAGGTGCCGGCGGGCCGGCTGCGGACCGCCACGGCCCCGGCGTGAGGAGACCCTGGCATGAGGGTGACGACCGACAGGGTGACGATCGACTGGGGTGCGCTCGGCGAGGTGTTCGGAGTCTCGTTCGGGGTGGCGGTGGGGGTGATCGTGCTGTTCGCCTTCGGTGTGAGCGCGCTCGCCACGCCCGCTGGGCAGCGAACCGGGCCGGCGGGCCGGTCACTGGCGGTGCTCTGCTTCCTGGCCTGTGCCCTGGTGGTCGGCTACAGCGTCTACCTGATCGCTGTCAGGTGACGCCGTCCGCTACGATTCCCGCGCTCATAGTGATCAGGGCTAAACCCATAACGGATGGTGGTAGGCGCATGTTCGGCGCGCTCGGGGTGCCCGACCCCACACGCGGTTTCCTATTCGATCTGGACGGCGTGCTGACCCAGACCGCCAAGCAGCACGCCGCAGCCTGGAAGCTGATGTTCGACGAGTTCCTGGCGCAGCGGGCACGGGATGGCGGCGAACCCTTCGTGGCGTTCGACTCCGGCGCCGACTACGACACCTACGTCGATGGCAAGCCGCGGCTGGCCGGCACCCAGTCGTTCCTCGCGTCCCGGCACATCGAGCTGCCGATGGGCACACCGCAGGACCCGCCCGGAGCACCGACCGTGCACGGGCTGTCCATGCGCAAGAACGACCTGGTGCTGGAGCTCATCCGCACCCAAGGGGTGACGGTCTACCCGGGCTCGGTGCGCTACCTGCACGCGGTGCGCGGCGCTGGGCTGCCCTGCGCGGTGGTGACCTCCAGCGCGAACGCCGGGCAGGTGCTCACCTCGGCGGGGTTGGACGAGCTGTTCGACGCCCGCGTCGACGGGCTGGTCGCCCTGCGCGAGAGACTCGCCGGCAAGCCGGCGCCGGACACCTTCCTGGCCGGCGCCCGGCTGATCGGCGTGCCGCCGGGAGCAGCGGTGGTGTTCGAGGATGCGCTGGCCGGCGTCGCGGCTGGCCGCGCCGGGCGGTTCGGCTACGTCGTCGGGGTGGACCGGGTCGGACAGGCCGATGCGTTGCGGGCGCATGGCGCCGACGTCGTCGTCAGCGACCTCGCCGAGCTGCTGGACCGGTCATGATCGAGCAGCACCGGTTCGCCGTCGAGCCGTGGGCCGTGCGGGAGTGCGAGCTGGACCTGGCCGCGCTGGGCCAGACAGAGTCGGTCTTCGCGCTGGCCAACGGGCATATCGGGCTGCGCGGCAACCTTGATGAGGGCGACCCGCACGCGCTGCCCGGCAGCTACCTCAACTCCTTCTACGAGCTGCGGCCACTGCCCTACCCCGAGGGCGGCTACGGTTATCCCGAGTCCGGCCAGACGATCGTCAACGTGACCAACGGCAAGCTGATCCGGCTGCTGGTCGACGATGAGCCGTTGGACGTGCGCTACGGCGAGCTGCGCTCCCACGAACGGCTGCTCGACCTGCGGGCCGGCACGCTCACTCGTCGCTTGGAATGGGTCTCCCCCACCGGTAAGGCGGTGCTGGTGACCTCGCAGCGGCTGGTGTCGCTGGTCCAACGAGCCGCAGTCGCGATCAACTACCAGGTCGAGCCGGTCGATGAGCCGGTACTGCTGGTCCTGCAGTCCGAGCTGTTCGCCAACGAGCAGCTGCCCCCCACCACGGATGACCCGCGAGTGGCCGCGGCGCTCTCCGAGCCGCTGGTCGCCGAGCAGCTGCGGTACAACGGCACCGGCGCCACGCTGATGCACAGCACCCGCCACTCCGGGTTGCGGATGGCTGCGGCGATGGACCACGAGGTGATCGGTCCCTCGCGCACGGAGTTCCACTCGGAGGCCACCGACGACGTCGCCCGGACGACGGTCATCTGCCGGCTGGAACCCGGTCAGCGGCTGCGGGTGGTGAAGTACCTGACCTACGGCTGGTCGTCGCAGCGGTCATTTCCGGCGCTCAACGACCAGGTCCGGGCGGCGCTGGCGGCGGCCCGGTACACCGGCTGGGCCGGGCTGACCACCGAACAGCGCCGCTACCTCGACGACTTCTGGGCCGCCGCCGACGTGGGGCTCGAGGGCGACCCGCAGCTGCAACAGGCGGTCCGGTTCGGGTTGTTCCACGTGCTGCAGGCCGGGGCGCGCGCTGAGGGCCGGGGGATCGCGGCCAAGGGCCTGACCGGCCCGGGGTACGACGGCCACACCTTCTGGGACACCGAGACCTTCGTACTGCCGGTGCTCAGTCACACGGTGCCGGACGCGGCCGCCCACGTACTGCGCTGGCGGCAGCAGACCCTCCCACTGGCCCTGGAGCGTGCCGGGCAGCTCGGCTTGGCCGGCGCGGCGTTTCCCTGGCGCACCATCCGAGGCCAGGAATGCTCGGGATACTGGCCCGCCGGTACCGCAGCCTTCCACATCAACGCCGACATCGCCGACGCGGCGATCCGCCATGTGACCGCGACCGGCGACACCGACTTCGAGCGCGACGTCGCGCTGGAGCTGCTGGTGCAGACGGCGCGGCTGTGGCGCTCGCTGGGTCACCACGACGTGCAGGGCAGCTTCCGCATCGACGGCGTCACCGGGCCGGATGAGTACAGCGCGGTGGCCGACAACAACGTCTATACCAACCTGATGGCGCGGCGGAACCTGCGGGCCGCGGCCGACACCGTCGGACGACACCTGGAGCAGGCGGCTGTCCTGGGCGTCGACGCCGAGGAGGCCGCGTCCTGGCGGGACGCGGCGGCCGACATGGTCGTGCCCTACGACGAGAAGCTCGGCGTGCACCCGCAGGCGGAGGGCTTCACCGAGCACGCGGTCTGGGACTTCGCCGGCACGGCGCCGGACCAGTACCCGCTGCTGCTGCACTTCCCCTACTTCGACCTGTACCGCAAGCAGGTGGTGAAGCAGGCTGACCTGGTGCTGGCCATGCACCTGTGCCCGGAGGCCTTCACCGCCGAGCAGAAGGCCCGGAACTTCGCCTACTACGAGCGGATCACCGTCCGTGACTCGTCGTTGTCGGCGGCCACTCAGGCGGTGCTGGCGGCCGAGACCGGGCACCTCGACCTGGCTTATGACTACCTCTGCGAGACCGCGCTGGTGGATCTGGCTGATCTGGCCCACAACACCGACCATGGCCTGCACCTCGCATCGTTGGCCGGTGCCTGGTCAGCGCTGGTGGCCGGGTTCGGCGGGCTGCGGCACCTCGGTGACGGAGGCCTGGCTTTCGCGCCTCGGCTTCCCCCGGCGTTGACCAGGATCACCTTCCGGTTGCGCTGGCGTGGGCGGCGGCTGCAGGTGCGGATCACCCCGGGGCAGGCGGAGTATCAGCTGCTGGACGGTGCCGAGCTGGCGCTGAGCCACCACGGACGGCCCATCACGCTCACCGGGGACTCGCCGGTGGTGGAGCCGGTTCCGCTGGCTCCACCGACCGATGACCTGGCGCAGCCGGTAGGGCGGGAGCCCCTCGCCCGCCGGCTATCCGGCGACGTGGCCGGTTAGCCTCCAGACTCGCGGGGTAACGTCGCTGAGGTGCGCTTTGTTGATGGTCGCGGGCCTGGTTACGAACTCACTTATGACGATGTGTTCCTGATGCCGGCACGCTCGGAGGTGGCGTCCCGGTTCGACGCGGATCTGGCTACAGAGGACGGGTCGGGGACCACCATCCCGCTCGTGGTCGCCAACATGACCGCCGTAGCGGGGCGCCGGATGGCTGAGACGGTGGCCCGTCGGGGCGGGCTGGTGGTGCTGCCCCAGGACGTGGACCCGGCGGTGGTCGCCGAGACGGTGGCGTGGGTGAAGTCGAGGCACCTGGTGCTGGACACCGCACTCACCCTGGGCCCGAGAGACGCCGTCGCCGACGCGATCAACCTGCTGCCCAAGCGTGCGCACCGGGCGGTGGTGGTACTCGATGGCGCGGGCGCTCCGATGGGGCTGGTCACCGAGGCCGAGCTGACCGGGGTGGACCGGTTCACCAGGCTCGCTGATGTGCTGCAGACCGATCTGGTCGTGGTGTCCGCCGATACCGAACCGCGTAAGGTCTTCGACCAGCTGCACCACCGCCACCAGAAGCTGGCTCTCGCGGTGGACGCCCGAGGACGGCTGGTCGGGGTGCTGACCCCCACCGGGGCGTTGCGTGCCGAGCTGTACTCCCCCGCGCGCGACGTCGGTGGCCGGCTGCGGGTGGCCGCAGCGCTCGGGGTGAACGGCGACGTCAGCGTCAAGGCCGAAGCGCTGCTCGCGGCGGGTGTCGACGCGCTGGTCGTCGACACCGCGCACGGCCACCAGCGCAAGATGCTCGACGCGCTGCGCACGGTCCGGTCATGCCGCCCGGACGTGCCGGTGGTGGCCGGGAACGTGGTCTCCGCGCAGGGCACCCGTGACCTGCTCGAGGCTGGCGCTGACATCGTCAAGATCGGGGTGGGGCCGGGCGCGATGTGCACTACCCGGATGCTGACCGGGGTCGGCCGGCCGCAGTTCTCCGCAGTGGCCGAGTGCGCCGCCGCGGCGCACTCGGCCGGTGGCCACGTCTGGGCCGATGGGGGGGTGCGCCACCCGCGAGACGTGGCGCTGGCGCTGGCCGCGGGAGCGGCGAACGTGATGATCGGCTCGTGGTTCGCGGGCACCTACGAGTCGCCGGGTGACCTGCAGCGCGATGAGACCAACCGGCCCTACAAGGAGTCCTACGGGATGGCCTCCAAGCGTGCCGTCGCCGCCCGCACCAGCCATGACGACATCTTCGACCGGGCCCGAAGGGCACTGTTCGAGGAGGGCATCTCGACCGCCCGGATGTACCTCGACCCACACCGGCCCGGGGTGGAGGACCTCATCGACCACATCTGCGCCGGGGTACGCAGCGCCTGCGCCTACGCCGGTGCCCGGACGCTGCCAGAGCTGTCCGAGCGAGCCGTGATCGGGGTGCAGTCGGCGGCCGGTTTCGCCGAGGGACGCCCACTGCCCGGCGGCTGGTGACCCGGCCGGCCACGGCTGGGGATCAGCGGACGCGGCCGCGGCGAAGCAGATCCTGCAGCGCCGCGGCCGCAGGTTCGCAGGCCGCCGTCTCCCCCACCGGGTGGGCCACCGCTCCCGGCACGACCGGTTGCGGGCCCTGCGCCCGGTAGCAGCTCACCCGCCGCCATCCGCCACCACCGTCCGGCACCATCAACGCGGCCACCGGGCGCAGCCGTTCCGGGCGCAGCGGCACCGACCAGCGCTGGTCCATCAACCGGCACAGCGCCACGGCGCCGCGCTCCCCCGGTCCGTGCGGGCCGCCGGGCAGACGCAGCCCCGCCGCGCTGGGGAGCAGCGCCAGGCCGGCGTCGTTGATCCGCAGCCAGGCGACCTCCTCACGCACGTCGCCACCACCGTCGGGCCGCCAGGCCGCGAGCTGGTCCAGCAGCTGCGCGGGATCGCCGGCCCGCAGCAACGGCGCTGCAGGCAGACCTGCCCGGTCCAGCGCGTCGAGCTGTTCGGCCAGCGGGTTGAGCAGGTCGTCCGGGTCGAGTACCCCGCACGGTTTGGCGCTCAGGCCCAGCGCCTGCTCGGTGAGCAGCGCGAGCAGGTCGGCCAGCACCTCGATCCCGCCGGGGATCATCACGACCGCGTCGGACAGCAACCGCACCACGTCCATCCGGGCGACCGGTCCGTCCACCGCGCGCCGGTCGGTCGCGCAGCTGCCCGGCTCGGCGCCCCGGGGGAGCACCTCCACCACGTCGACCCCGGGCCCGATGGTGTCCAACGCGACCGGCCCGGGAACTCCGAGCACCATGTCCCAGCGGCGGCGACCCAGCTCGGCTCCCAACCCCTGGAGGGCGTCGTCGAACGACGCGCCGGGGCACCAGCCGAGCCCTCCCAGAATGCCGATCCGCACGGAGAGACACGTTAGCCCGAATGGCCCCGCCCTGGCGTGATCGCGCTCGACAGTACCCCGTACGCCCGTAGAATCGACCGAACTCGGCCCGCGAGGAGTGTGACGAACCCGGTGCCTGCCGCATCGACGCCAGGCTGTAGTAGGTGGCCGGACCCCGGGCCCGGCTTCCTCAGCTCACCGCTCCGGCGGACGATGTGGGCGATGTGATGGACGTCCTGCGCGGCATCTGGGACCTGTTCTGGGGCCCGTTGCGGGGTCTGTTCGAACTGGCCACGCTGACCGCAGGCACCTTCGTCTTCGTCGCGGGCGAGTTCGCCCTCACCACTCTGGAACGCAGCACCGTCGACGCACACGTGCGGCAGGTCGGCGACCGTCGATCCCACCAGGTCCAGCGCGCTCGGAGCACGCTGTCCTTCCAGCTCTCCGGCGCTCAGGTCGGCATCACGATCACCACACTGCTCATCGGGTACGTGGCCGAGCCAGCCATCGCCGAGTTGGTCCGGCCCGGCCTGCACGCCGTCGGGCTGCCGGGTAGCGCCGTGGGCGGGGTGTCCCTGGCGATCGGGCTGGCGCTGGCCACCACGTTGTCCATGGTGTTCGGCGAGCTCGTCCCGCAGAATCTGGCGATCTCCCGGCCGCTGCGGACGGCCCGGCGGGTCACGGGGATACTCATCACGTTCTCGGTCGCGTTCCGGTGGCTGATCTCCGCGCTGAACGGAGCGGCGAACTGGGTCGTCCGCCCGCTGGGTATCGAACCGGCCGAGGGCCTGCGCTCCGCGCGCTCCCCACAGGAGCTCGGTTCGTTGGTTCGCAGCAGCGCCCAGCACGGCGCCCTGGATGAGGCCACCGCGACTCTGCTGGATCGTTCACTGCGTTTCGGCGAGCGCACCGCTGAGGAGCTGATGACCCCCCGGGTGCGGGTGCGGGCGCTTCAGACGAACGCGCCGGTACTCGCCCTGGTGGACGCCGCGCGACGGACCGGGTTCTCGCGCTTCCCGGTTTACGGCAGCGACCTGGACGATGTGCGAGGAGTGGTGCACGTCAAGCAGGCCTTCGCGGTGCCGGCCGGCCGGCGCGCCGTGGCCCGGGTCGGGGCCCTGGCGAGCCCGGCTCTGACCGTGCCCAGCTCGCTGGACGGCGACGCGTTGCTCGAGGCGCTGTGCGGCCAGGGCCTGCAGGTTGGGATCGTGGTCGACGAGTACGGCGGTACTGCGGGCATCGTCACCCTCGAGGACCTGGTGGAGGAGATCGTCGGTGACGTCCGCGACGAGCACGATCGGCTGGAGGCCTCCCCGGTCCGACCACTGGACGACCGGAGCTGGATCATCTCCGGACTGCTGCGCGAGGACGAGGTGACCGATGCGGTCGGGTTCGTGATGCCCGAGGGCGACTACGAGACCGTGGCCGGGCTCGTGCTGCAGCGGCTGGGCCGCATTCCCGATGTGGGCGATGAGGTCGAGCTGGAGGGGTGGCGGCTGACCGTGATGCGGATGGACCGCCGTCGCATCGCGGATCTCCGGCTCACTCGGACCGCGCCCGCTGAGCGGGTGGTTCCGTGAGTACCGCCGCGCTGCTCGTCGCGGTCCTGCTGCTGGCCGGTAATGCGTTCTTCGTCTGCGCCGAGTTCGCCTTGATCAGCGCGCGGCGAGACCGGTTGGAGGCGATGGCCAAGCGCGGGGTACAGCGGGCCGGCACGGTGATCCGGGCCGGGCAGAGGCTGCCGCTGATGCTGGCCGCGGCGCAGCTCGGGATCACCATCAGTTCGCTGGGGCTGGGTGCGCTCGGCGAGCCCGCGCTCGCCCGTCAGCTCGAGTGGCTGACCGGGCCGCTCCGAGTACCCGAGGCCGTGCTGCACGCCACGGCTCTCGTCATCGCCCTGGGTATCGTCACGGTGGCGCATATCCTGCTCGGCGAGATGGTGCCCAAGAACATCGCCATCGCGGGCCCCGAGCGCACCGCGCTGTGGATGGTGCCGCCGCTGGTCACCTTCATGCGGGTGACGCGACCGGTCATCGCGCTGTTCAGCCGGGCCGCGCGGCTGGTACTGCGGTTGTTCGGCGTGCAGCCCCGCGAGGAGCTGTACAACGCTTACAGTCCCGACGAGCTGGCCAACCTGATCGCCGACTCCAGCCGCGAGGGACTGCTGGACAGCCAAGAGCACCGCAGGCTGACTCAGACCCTGACCACCAGGAAGCGGACCGTCGCCGATGTGCTCATCCCGATCTCGGGGCTGACCACGGTTCCCGCCGAGCCCACCCTGGGCGACATCGAGCGCGCCGTGGCCCAGACCGGTTTTTCCCGTTTCCCGCTGTGTAGTCACCAGCAGTCGGGTGCTGACCGGCAGCTGGTGGGCTACCTGCATGTCAAGGACGTGCTAGAACTGCTGGGGAGACCGCCGGGCACACCGGTGCCGCCGAGCAGCGCGCGTCCGCTGCCCGAGATGCCCGCCACCGCCAAGCTCGACGAGGCGCTGACCCTGCTGCGCCGCTCCGGCAGCCACCTCGCTCGTGTCGTGGGTCCCGGCGGGAGCACCGAGGGAGTCGTCGCGCTGGAGGATCTGGTCGAGGAGTACGTCGGCACGGTCCGCGACGCCACCCACGTCTCACGCCCGGTCGGTGCCCCCCGCTGATGCCCGCCCTACCAGTCATGTTCGGCCTCCCAGTCATGTCCGGACAGGGGAGCCCCGCAGTGTGGGCACCGGCCCCGCCGCTGGAGTGCGGCGCGAACGGCCAACCGCTCTTCATACAGCCTGCGCCACCCCTCGGCCTGCCGACGAGTCCTGGCCTGCAAAGCCTGAAGGGTCCAGGTCGAGCCGAGCAGCAGCCCGAGGCAGAGCAGCAGCACCCCTACCAGCACCTGCAGGGTCACCGGGCTCTGCGCAAGCTAGCGCCACGACGCCGCGATCCCCGACCCCGGCCCACCGGCCGGACCCCGGGGAGGCGTGTCGCGCTCCGGTGAGATGTCGACATGATCGCCTTCCCCTTCCCTACATCTGTGGGATCTGCGGCACTGCGGCTCGAAAGTTGCCGTAGACGACCGTCTCATAACGAAGACGATACAGCACTATATCGAGTACGATCAGTCGAAGGGCGAGGCCACCTCAGCCCCCCGCTACCCCTTCCTCAGTTGACTAGGGGCAAGCCCTCACTAGACTTCAGCTATGGCTCCCAGAATGACGACGACCGTCCGGCTGGTTCTGGAGGCCCTCCTGAAGGTCTGGGATGACAACCCCGAGGAGGTCCTCTACGGCTTGCAGATCACTGAACGCACCGGCCTGCTGCCGGGGACCACCTACCCGATCCTGCAACGGCTTCTCGACCATGGCTGGTTGACCGACGAGTGGGAGGATCTCGACCCGCATCAGGCGGCCCGACCGCGGCGCCGTTACTACCGGCTCACCGGGGAGGGTGCGTCCTCGGCCCGCAAGGCTCTCCAGGAGGCGTCCGCCCGCGTGGGCGCCAGAGGCGGCGTGCGGGCCGGTGTTCCCAGCCCGGTCATCCGGCCGGGGATCGCGTAACCGGCTGACAGACGCCAGTCCCGTTGAAGGGAAAGAACCGATGAAAGAGGTCAACCGCAGCCGCCGGTCGGTCGCGTGGGATCCCGGGCGGTGAGCAGGGATGTGGCGCGGTCGCCGCGCGGAGGTCGGCAAGATCTGTGCCTACGCCGCGGGCGCGGGCAACCTCGTGCTTCTGGTCTTCGGTGCACACACGACTTGGACCTTGGGCCTGGCGGTGGTGCTGGCCCCGTTCACGCTCGCCACGGCCTTGCATCTGACGACCTTTCTCGCCTGCGGTGTGCTCAGCCTCGTCCTCGGTAATCGCCGGGAACAGGCCGAACTGCTGGTCTGCGCGATCGGCGCGATGCAGCCGTCCACCGCGGGTGAGGAGTACCAGGAGACCATGATCGCCGTGATCCGCCACGCCAGACCCGATGAGGCGCGGAAGATCAGAAACGATCTGATGGCAGCCGCTCCTAGGACCGTCCTGGAGGCCTGGGTTCGCCGCCTCCTGAGGTCGCCGCAGAAGCGGCCCGCGAGCCGGTGAGTTCATCAAGCCAGCGCCCCGGATCCGCATTGTTTGGTATGAGGTACCCCGGAGCCTGGGTGAGGTTGCGGCCATCGGAGGGGGCGAAGACCTGGACCTGGTCCGGGTCGAACCAGACCTGGACCTTCTCCCCCGGGGCCGCGGCCGACGCGACAGACAGCCGGATGACCACATGGCCGACCTCAGCGGTGCCTGTCTCGGTGGCCTGCACCTCCGGCATGGCCGTGTCGGCCTGCTCGCTCTCCAGCGAGAAGTGGGCATACTTGTCCGAGCCCAGTGATTCCAGCATGCCGACCTGCGCCGTGAACGTCACCCCGTGCTGCCTGGTGCCGGGCTCCACCAGCGCGGCGTCCTCGAAGTGCTCCGGCCGCATACCGATGATGACGTCACGAGGTGCGTGCGCCGCTTCCAGCGCGCGACGCATCCGGTCGGACAGCGGGAGCTCGCCCAATGCACAACACAAGGTGTTCTCGTTCAGCCGCGCAGGCAGGAAGTTCATCGGCGGCGAGCCGATGAAGCCCGCCACAAACAAGTTGTCCGGGTGCTCGTAGAGCGACTGCGGCGCGCCGGCCTGCTGCACCGTCCCGTCGCGCATCACGACCACCCGATCGCCTAGCCGCATCGCCTCGGTCTGGTCGTGGGTCACATAGACGGTGGTGATGCCAAGCTTTTTCTGCAGCTCGAACACCGAGACCTGCATCTGCACCCGCAGTTTCGCGTCCAGGTTGGATAGTGGCTCGTCCATGAGAAACGCTTTGGGCTTGCGCACGATCGCGCGTCCCATCGCCACCCGCTGCCGCTGCCCACCGGACAGTGTGGCCGGCTTGCGGTCCAGGAGGTCGGCGAGGTCGAGCATGCGAGCGGTCTCAACCACCCGACCCTCGATGGTGGCTTTACCGACTCGGGCGAGCTTGAGCGGGAAGGCGATGTTCTCCCGAACGGTCATGTGCGGGTAGAGCGCATAGGACTGGAACACCATTGCCAGGTCGCGGTCCTTGGGAGCCCGCTCGTTGACCCGCTCTCCGTCGATGCGCAGCTCACCGGAGGTGATGTCCTCCAAGCCAGCGATCATGTTCAGAGTCGTCGACTTCCCGCATCCGGAGGGTCCGACGAGGATGACGAACTCGCCGTCGGCGATCTGGAGGTCCACTTCCTGCACGGCGGGTGGGCCGTCGTCGCCGAACTGCTTGGTCACCTTGTCGAGGTCGATCGTGGCCACCACTACCCCTTGACTGCGCCGGCGGTCAGGCCGGCGACGATCCGACGTTGGAAGAACAGCACGAACAGGATGATCGGGATGGTCAGCAGCACGGCGGCCGCTGAGATGGACCCGGTGGGCTCGGTGAACTCCGAGGCCCCGGTGAACTGGGCGATGGCCACCGTGGTGGTCTGCGACGCCTCGGTGGAGGTCAGCGAGATCGCGAAGAGGAAGTCGTTCCAGCAGAAGATGAACACCAGGATCGCGGTGGTGAGCACCCCCGGCGCGGCCAGTGGGACGATCACGCTGCGGAACGCCTGGAACGGCGTGGCGCCGTCCATCTGGGCCGCCTTCTCCAGCTCCCAGGGGATCTCCCGGAAGAACGCCGACAGGGTGTAGATCGCCAGTGGCAGCGAGAAGGTGATGTAGGGCAGGATCAGCCCTGGCCAGGTGTCGACCAAGCCGACCTTGCGCTCGATGTCGAACAACGGCGTGATGAGCGAGATCGGTGGGAACATCGCGATCAGCAGCGTGCCGCCGACCAGCAGTTTCTTGCCGGGGAAGGACAGTCGCGCGATCGCGTAGGCCGCGAGCGTGCCGATCATCACCGACAGCCCGGTCGCGATGAGGGTAATGCCGACCGAGTTGCGTAACGCGCTGACGAACGGGGCTACTTGGAAGATCTTCTCGTAGTTCGTCCAGGTGAGCTGCGCTGGGATGAAGCGGCCATCATCGATCGAGCTGGGAGGTTTGAATGATAGGCTGATGATCCACAGCACCGGCACGAGCGCGTAGCCGAGGATGACGATGTCGGCGACCGCCCACCGACCTTTGCGGCCCCACTCGGCGCCCATCACGACATCCTTTCCTGCGCCTCGACGCCTGGCGCTGCCACACCGAAAAGCTTGACGAAGACCAACGCGAAGAGAGCCACGACAGCGAAGATCAGAACGCTGATCGCCGAGCCGATACCGAGGTTGAACCCGACGAACAGATTATCGTAGCCGAGCATCGACACCGACGCCGTACCATTTGATCCCTGGTTCAGGATGTAGATGATGTCGAATATCCGGAACGCATCCAGGGTTCGGAACAACAACGCCACCAGGATCGCCGGCCTCATTATCGGCAGGATCACCCTGGTCAGCCGCTGCCATGGTCCGGCACCGTCCAGCGCGGCGGCCTTGAGCAGGTCCGGGGGGACCAGCGCGAGACCCGCGAGCAGCAACAGCGCCATGAACGGTGTCGTCTTCCACACCTCGGCCAGGATGATCAGTGCGATGGTCGCGACCTGGTTGGTCAGCGGTGCCACACCGTCGGGCAGCAGCGCGGCCAGGTAGCCCTTGCCGGGTGTCCAGGCGTACTGCCAACCGTAGGAGGCGACCACGGTGACGATGGCGTACGGGATCAGCACCACGGTGCGCACCAGGCCCCGGCCGACCACCGTGCGGTCCAGCGCCAGCGCCAGTGCCAGCCCGATCACGAACTCGATCGCCACCGAGACCACCGTGATGATCACTGTGACGGTGAACGCCTGCCACCAGTAACCCGAGCTCAGCACCGCGCTGTAGTTGGCCAGCCCGACGAAGCCGCGTTGGTCGGGGAACCGCAGGTCGAACCGCTCCAGCGACAGGTAGACCGCGTAAGCGATCGGGTAGCCGGTCACCGCCAGGATCACCAGCACCGCCGGCGCGCACAGCAGCGCCGCCAGCCGACGCTCCGACCGGGCTCGCTGGGAGACCGGCGACCGCCGTCGCCCTCTCCCCGGAGCGGCGGTGGGGGCACCCGACTGCGCGGTCGTTGTCATGGCACCAGTCCCTGCGATGTGATGGCCTTGGTGATCTGGTCGGACAGCTGGTCCACCACCGTGTTCGGATTGATCCTCGCTGGCGGGTTGAGCAGTTCGGAGACCACGATCGAGATGTTCTTGTAGGCCGGTGTCTTCGGCCGCACACTAGCGCGGTCCAACGAACCCCGAATCTCCCGCCAGGCCGGGTATCGTGTCAGCAACGCCGGGTCGCCATACAGCGCGCCGAGCGTGGGCAGTCTCTGCACCGCCACCGCGTAGCGCAGTTGGTTGTCCCGGTTGCGCAGGCACTGCACCGCCTCGAACGCCTCCGCCGGATGCCGCGAGGTGGCACTCACCCCCAGGTTGTGACCGCCGACCGTCACGCTCGCGGGCCGGCCCGCCACGACCGACGGGTAAGCGGCCCAGCCGAACACGTCTCCCACATGCCGGCCGGTGTCCTGCCTGGTGGGCCGCCCCTGCGCATCGATGAACGCGCCACCACCGGCCTCGCTCATCGATGCGTAGACGAACGGGTAGTTGACCTCGAAGGCGGCGCGCCCCTCCTGCATCGCCAACCGGGTCTCATCCTCGTGACTCAGCGACAGCGATGGGTCCGCGGCGCTGGAGGTCGCGACCCGCGCCATGACGCCTACCGCCCGGCGGGCGGCATCGCCCCGGGCCACCCGCACATCGCCGTTCTCGGAGACGATCTCACCGCCGGCACTGGCGAGCAGCGTGTTGAACCAGACCGTCAAACCCTCATACCGTGCGCCCTGCACCTCGATGTAGTGCGGCAGGCCCCGCGCCGCCAGGCCCTCCGCCATCTGGATCATCTCGTCCCAGGTCTTCGGCGGTTCGGGCACCAGGTCCTTGCGGTACCAGAGCAGCTGCATGGCGGTGTTCAGCGGCGCGGCGTACAACCTGCCCTGGTATGTCGCGGTCCCCAGCGGGACCGGAAGGGTCCCCTGCTCGACCTGCCGCGCCACCTCGGGCGGGTACGGTAAGATCCATCCCGCCTGGGCGAACTCCGCGGTCCAGATGTCGTCGAGCTCCATGATGTCCAGGCCGGTGTCCTGGACGGCCAGCCGGCGCGCCAAGTACAGCCGATTGTCATCGGTGTTCCGACTCGGCTGAGTCCGCTGCTCGATGGTGTACCGACCGCCGGAGACCTGGCTGCAGTCCGTCGCCGCGGTCCTCAACTGGTCCACAGCGTCGGTATCGGTGTCGAAGATCAGTACGACTCGCCCGGGGGCACCAGAGCCACACCCCACCAGCATCGCCGCGGCCAGCACGACTCCCACCGCGACCGCCGCCACCCGTAGGCACCACCCATGCCCAGCTCCTCGGCCGTCCACCCCCGGGACTCGCCCCACCATCATGGCGGAAGTCTATACAGGGCTCAGATGAAGTCAATAGAGGGGCGGAGCCGACGATCCGGACACGTACCGGTGCTGGACCGGGTCCCGATACGCGGACAGGAAGGACCACATCAGCGTGGCGGCGGTTGCCTGCGGGCCAACGGCCGTGTTGAACGGGATGTCCGCCCGGGTGGCCCGTGGCCAGTAGTGGTTCATCCCGTTGTACAGTACGGACTCCACGGCCGATCCATTCCGGCAGTGTGCCCACAGGGTTAGTTGCGCCGGTGTGATGGTCGTGCTGGTGGAGGTCGCCTCGCAGTCGTCGCGGGCACGCCAGCGCGCCACCACCGCCTCGATCACCTGGGTAGGGGTCTGGGCCGGGTCGGTGGTGGATAGTTCTGGGTCGGCGGTGCCGGCGCTGATCCACGCCGGCACCGCGATGCTCGTGTCCCCGCAGGTCTCCGTGGGTAGGCCAGCGTAGATGGCGAACGCGGCGAACAGCGACGGATGTGCACAGACCTCGGTGAAGGCCATACGCGCGCCGTTGCTGTAGCCGACCAGATAGACCCGCGAGCCGTCGATCGAGAGATGACTCGCCACGTCACCGATGACGGCGGCGAGGAACGCGGAGTCGTCGACATGAGCTGCCCCGGCCTCGCCGCAGCAACCGCCGCCGGCGTTCCAGGACTGCCCGTAGCCGACCGGGTAGACCAGCACCGCCTTTCCCTGTCGCGCCAGTGGCAGGAAGTCTGTCCTGGTCTCTTCCTGCTGCACGGTGACCGCCCTGCCGTGCAGCACCATCAGCAACGGCAACGCCGTGTGTTGGTTGGTGGGGGCCACCACCAGATATGAGCGCGTTGTCCCGCCGATGGTCAGGGAACGCATCGAGCTCGTCGTTCCCGTGGTCGCAGCGGTCTGGGCTGTGGTCGACGTCCAGACCGACGTACCGTAGAAGACCAGCACCGCCAGCGCGAGGCACAGCAACGCTTGCCACCCTCGCTGATGTGCTCGAACAGGCTCGATCACGGGAAGTCGCCTGCGCGCCGTCACGACAGCCAGTATGCCGGCGCATCGCGCGAAGGCCGGAGTAAGGATCAGGCCGGAGTAAGGATCAGGACGGGGTAAGGATCAGGACGGGGTAAGGATCAGGACGGGGTAAGGATCAGGACGGGGTAAGGATCAGTCCATTCAATCGGCCTTCAGGCCGCTCTCAGTGCCCGGGCTTAAGGCTCGGGCGCCGCCACTGGCACGGGTTTCGACTCGCCAAGTCTCGGTAAGTCGACTTCGTGCGGCGCGACGGAGGATAATGCGTAATCGGTGGGTGCTCGACTGTTCATTAACTGGAGCTAGTGAAGCAGTTCTGTGTCCTCGAGCGGTGGGCGAGCTCGGGTGGCTTACACCATCGGCGCCGGCGCGTTTCGTGCACTGTGTGGAGGATGGGTGTCCGAGGCAGTCAGGAGCTGAACGCCTCGATCGGGGGGCAGGAGCACACCAGGGTGCGGTCCCCGTAGGCCTGGTCGATCCGCCGTACCGGAGGCCACACCTTGGCGGCCGTCCGGCCCATCGGATAGGCGGCGAGCTCCCGGCTGTAGGGGTGGCCCCACTTGTCGGCCAGGCAGCTCGCGGTGTGCGGCGCGCAGCGCAGTGGGTTGTCCTCGGCGGGCCACTCCCCCTCGGCGACCCGGCCGATCTCGTCCCGAATCGCGATCATGGCGTCGCAGAAGCGATCCAGCTCGGCCAGGCTCTCACTTTCCGTGGGCTCGACCATCAGGGTGCCGGCGACCGGGAACGACATGGTCGGGGCATGCAGTCCGTAGTCGGCCAACCGCTTGGCGACGTCCTCGACGGTGACGCCGGTGGCCTTGGTGATCGGCCGCAGGTCCAGGATGCATTCGTGGGCGACCAGTCCGTTATCGCCGACATAGAGCACGGGGAAGCACTCACCGAGGCGTCGGGCGACGTAGTTCGCGGCGGCCACCGCGGTGAGCGTGGCGCGACGCAGGCCCTGCGCACCCATCATCCGGATGTAGGCCCAGCAGATCGGCAGGATCGACGCGCTGCCCCACGGTGCTGCGGCCACCGGGCCCACCGCGGCGTCAGGGTCCGTCTGCGGGTGCCCGGGCAGGAACGGGGCCAGATGCGCCCGCACGCCGATCGGTCCCACTCCCGGCCCGCCGCCACCGTGCGGGATGCAGAACGTCTTGTGCAGGTTGAGGTGGCCGACGTCGGCGCCGAAGCGGCCCGGCCGGGCCAGCCCGAGCAGCGCGTTGAGGTTGGCCCCGTCGACGTAGACCTGCCCCCCGGCGTCGTGCACCAGCGCGCATACCTGGGTCACACCCGGCTCGTACACTCCGTGCGTGGAGGGGTAGGTGATCATGATGGCGGCTAGCTCGCCGCCATGCTCGGCGATCTTCGCGCGGAGGTCGTCGAGGTCGACGTCGCCGCTGCGGTCACACCCGACGACCACGACGCGCATCCCGGCCATCACCGCCGAGGCCGCGTTCGTGCCGTGCGCGCTGGAGGGTATGAGGCAGATGTCACGACCCGTCTCACCGCGGTCACGGTGGTACGCGCGGATCGCCAGCAGGCCCGCGAGCTCGCCCTGGCTGCCCGCGTTGGGCTGCAGGCTGACCGCGTCGTACCCGGTGAGCGCGGCGAGCCAGCGCCGCAGGTCGCTGAGCATCTCGAGCAAGCCCCGCGCGTCCTGCTGGGGCGCGAACGGGTGCAGCTCGGCGAACTGCGGCCAGCTGATCGGCTCCATCTCCGCAGTGGCGTTGAGCTTCATCGTGCAGGAGCCCAGCGGGATCATACTGCGGTCCAGCGCCACGTCCTTGTCGGCCAGCGTGCGCAGGTAGCGCAACAGCGCTGTCTCGCTGTGGTAGGCGGAGAACACCGGGTGGGTGAGGAACGGTGTCCCGCGCCGCAACGCGGCGGGGATCGCGTCCGGAGTCTGGCGGTCGAGGGCGTCCGGGTCGGCCGCCGGCACACCGAAGGCCTCCCAGACCACCCGCAGGTGCTCGCGGGTGGTGGTCTCGGCGCAACTGATCCCGACATGATCGGCGTCGGCCGGCCGCAGGTCCACCCCCGCCGCGCGAGCGGCGCGAACCACCTCGCCGGCCCGGCCGGGAACCCTGGCGAGCACCGTGTCGAAGAACGCGTCGAACACCACCTCGACGCCGCCGTCCCGCAACCCGGCGGCCAGCACGGCGGCCATCCGGTGCGCCCGCCGCGCGATGTCCGTCAGCCCGTCAGGTCCGTGGTACACCGCGTACATCGAGGCCATCACGGCCAGCAGCACCTGTGCGGTGCAGATGTTGCTGGTGGCCTTCTCCCGCCGAATGTGCTGCTCGCGGGTCTGCAGCGCCAGCCGCAACGCCGGTGACCCGTCGGCGTCGCGGGACACGCCGACCAGCCGGCCGGGCAGCTGGCGCTCCAGCCCGCCGCGCACCGCCAGGTAGGCGGCGTGCGGCCCGCCGAAGCCCAGCGGCACGCCGAAACGCTGCGTCGATCCGATCGCGACGTCGGCACCGATCTCCCCCGGCGGCGCCAGCAGGGTCAGGGCCAGCGGGTCGGCCGCGACGGCCACCGCGGCGCCGCGCTGGTGAGCCCGCTCGATCAGCATCGCGTGGTCACGCACCGTGCCGGAGGCGCCTGGGTAGGACAGCAGCACACCGAAGAACTCACCGTCCGGAAGCCCGCTTGAGAGGTCCACGATGTCCAGCTCGATGCCCAGTGGCTCGGCACGGGTGGTCAGCACGGCCAACGTCTGCGGCAAGGTGTCGGTGTCCACGACGAACCGCGACGAGGTGGCTCGGCCCGCGCGGCGCAGCAGGGTCATCGCCTCGGCGGCCGCAGTGGCCTCATCGAGCAAGGAGGCGTTGGCCACCGGCAGGCCGGTGAGGTCGCAGATCATCGTCTGGAAGTTGAGCAGCGCCTCGAGCCGGCCCTGGGAGATCTCCGGCTGGTAGGGCGTGTAGGCGGTGTACCAGGCCGGGTTCTCCAGCACCGAGCGACGGATCACCGGCGGGGTCACCGTGCCGTGGTACCCCATCCCGATCATCGGTACCCGCGGGTGGCACTGGGTGGCGCGCACACGCAGCTCAGCCAGTGCCTGCGCCTCGGTGGCCGGAGCCGGGAGGTCCGGGACGGCGCCCGGGTCCGCGTCCGGGTGAGCCAGCGTGGGCGGCAGCGCCAACTGGGCGAGCTGCTCCAACGACTCCACACCGATGACGTCCAGCATCCTGGCCACCTCGTCCGGTCGCGGCCCGATGTGCCGGTCGGCGAACGGCGTGCCGTGCTCCAGCTCGGACAGTGACCGCCGGTGGGGAATGCTCATCGCGGTGACCTCCGGGCGTCGAGACCGAACCGCCGGGCGGTGTACCCGGTCGGTCCTCCCTCTGATGTCCCTGTCCGCGCCCGGCCCCACCGGGAACGAGCGCCTGAGAGACTCCAGGGAGGGTTGCTTCTTCGGCGCCCGGACAGCGATGGCTGAGAACTCCCGCGCGGGATTGCCGACAGCATCCTCAACTTACTCGTGGGGGTGGCCCTCTGCCGCCCCACGCACACTTACTGTGATCGACTACACACGCGGGACGCGTCAGCTGATCCGGCGGGCCCGGCGGCGCTTGGTCAGCTCGTCTTCCGGCGCGCTCGCGACGTGGCCACCATCGGCGCGCTCCGGGGGGAACTGGCTGATCGATCCGGCGATCTCCTTCATCGCGCCACTGACGGCGATGCCGAACACGCCCTGACCACCCTGCAGCAGGTCCACCACCTCCTCCGGGGAGGTGCATTCGTATACCGTGGTGCCGTCGCTGAACAGCGTGATGCGGGCCAGGTCGTGCACGCCCCGGCGGCGCAGGTGCTCGACGGCCACGCGGATGTTCTGCAGCGAGACACCGGTGTCCAGCAGCCGCTTGACTACTTTGAGGACCAGGATGTCTTTGAACGAGTACAGTCGCTGGCTGCCTGAGCCGGATGCGCCACGGATTGAGGGCACCACCAGGCTGGTCCGTGCCCAGTAGTCCAGCTGACGGTAGGTGATCCCGGCGATCTGGCAGGCCGCCGGCCCGCGATAGCCCAGCAGGTGGTCGGTCACTCCGTGCGGGTCGGCCAGAGCGGAGTCCGGGAACAAGGTGTCCTGCTCGGCCCTGTCACCGGCTTCGGACCGAGTGATGTCATGCCCCGGGGAGCCCGCTCCGCCGTGCGGTCCCTCGACCACCCATGCCTCCCACGCCTTGCGCCGGTAGCCCGTGAGCCACGCGGCCCGCGGCGGATCCTCCGGCCGGTCGGGGCGAACCACACCGGCGCGACTCGCTATGAAGACCGACGGTAGGCCCCGCCGGGTGGTCGGTCAATCCGACGCGCGGAGTCTCATCCTCAAGTTCAGCTCAAGGAAGGACTGCTGGATCAGCTGTCCGCTCCGCGACGGTATCAAGTGTCCGCTCCGCGGAAGTCCTCCGGGGAGACGGAGTTGAGGAACTCACGGAACTTCTCGACCTCGTTCTCCTGCTCGTCCGGTATGACCAGGCCGGCCTCGCAGAGCACCGACTCCTCGGCGTGGATCGGTACCCCGACCCGCAAGGCGAGCGCTACCGAGTCACTCGGTCGGGCAGAGACCCTCACGTTACCGTCGAAGACCAGCTCGGCGAAGAAGGTGCCTTCTTGTAGTTCGGTGATCCTGACCTGCTTCAGCTCCCCTCCCAGCGCGCTGATCACGTCTCGGAGCAGGTCGTGAGTCATCGGCCGAGCCGGTTGCACGCCCTGCTGCTCCAGGGCGATGGCGGTCGCTTCCCCGGAGCCGATCCAGATCGGCAGGTAGCGTTCACCCTCGCTCTCCCGCAGCAGCAGGATCGGCTGGTTCGCCGGCAACTCCACCCGGACCCCGACGACACGCATCTCGCTCATCGCGTTGCGCCTCCCTCCCACCACACCCTCCGGTCTGGGTGCCTCGGGGATCGTCGTGCTCAGCGGTGGAATCGAGCACCGACCGCAGTTGCCGCCAACCCAGTCGCGTCTCCACCATCACTACCCTCAGACGCTACACGCGGCACCCTCCCGATGCCGAGTCCCTCAACGGTCCAAATTCTCCGGGGACGTTCTCTGCGACTCCTCCCTGGGACTTCCTCACCCGAGGCTCAGTTCCCGACAACGCCACGCAGCCCGATCTTCACAAGCAGGGCGTGCAGCCGCAACGACAGCATCGCCAGCTCCCGGACCACCTCATCGGCGCGGGCCCGCGCATCGGGATCCCGCTGCCGGCTCATCGGGGTGACGATCTGCGCTAGCAGGCCCACCTCCCGGTCCGCCGACGCCCGGAAGGAGCGTAGGTGCCGGGGTTCCAGCCCGAAATCGGTCATCGCCCGCGCGGTGCTGGCCACCAGCACCGCATCGGTGTCGTAGAAGCCGGCTGGACCGGGGCGGACCAGCCCGAACTGCTCGAGTTCGGCCAGTACCGCCCTGCCTATGCCGGCGGCGGCGAGCAGTTCCTCCCGGGTCATCCGCGCGACATCGGCGGCGAGGTCCTCCGAGGGAGCCGGCTCGGTCACCGCGCCGGGAAGAGCGCTCAGTGACGGGCGATGTACCCCTGGCCGGCACAGTTCAGTGGATCTTTCGGGGCGTCTGCCTGAGGACCGTTCGGGCTCACCCCGGTCCAACGCGTCCAGGTGCTCCTTGATGACCCTCAGCGGGAGGTAGTGGTCCCGCTGGGCGGCGAGCACGTAGCGCAGCCTTTCCACATCCGCGCCGGAGAACTGCCGGTAGCCGGCGGCGGTGCGTTCCGGCTGGACCAGCCCCTCGGACTCCAAAAACCTGATCTTGGAGATGGTGACGTCAGGGAAATCCACCCGCAACTGGGCGAGCACCGAGCCGATACCCATCCCGGACCGATGCCCGGAGCGGCCCGGGACCGTCACCGCAGCCCCTGGTCAGCCCCTCGGCCCCCGGCACGCGGACCGGTCAGGAACACCAGCCGAAACTTGCCGATCTGCACCTCGTCACCGTTGGCCAGCACCGCGTTATCCACCGGCTCACGGTTGACGTAGGTGCCATTCAGGCTGCCGACGTCCACCACCAGGAACTCGCCGCCCTCGCGGTGGAACTCGGCGTGCCGTCGGGACACCGTCACGTCGTCGAGGAAGATGTCGCTCTCCGGGTGCCGCCCGACGGTCGTCACGTCCTTGTCGAGCAGGAACCGGCTGCCGGCGTTGGGGCCGCGCTTGACCACGAGCAGCCCGCTGCCCGCGGGCAGCGACTCGACCCCGACGTCCGCGAGGTCGTCACCGTGCTCCTCCGTCGACTCGAGACCCGTCATCGAGATCGTCGTCGTCTGCTCCGCCGCGGGGATGCCCCCGGCGGACGGCACGGTCAGCGGAGCGCCGCACCGGGCGCAGAACTTGCTGTCCTCGGGGTTCTGCTGCCCGCACTGCGTGCAGAACACGCTTGCCATCCGCCGCCTGCCCTTTCGCCGGCCAAACCAGGCGGTCCACGGCAACGCAGACCGTCAACCAGAGGTTCAGGGAAACCCGAAACCTAGACGTCCGGGCAGACCCGGGTCAACCGGAGCAAGCCGCGCTCGCGGGGCGGGGTCAGTGTGGGCAGCGCCGGGCGGGTGCCTCGGTGGGCCGGCAGGTGTAAAGGAAAGGTCGAGGCTCAGCCGCTCGAGGTCAGTTCGCCGTACGCCGACGCGTCGAGCAGGTCGGCAAGCCGGTCCGGCTCCGCGACCGTGATCTCGACCAGCCAACCCTCGCCGTACGGATCGGTGTTGATGAGATCGGGTCGCGAGTCGAGCGCCTCGTTGCGCCGGGCCACTGCGCCGGAGACCGGCGCATAGATCTCGGAGACGCTCTTTGTGGACTCGACCTCGCCGCAGGCCTGACCAGCCGTCAGCGATGCCCCGGACTCCGGCAGGCTGACGAAGACGACGTCGCCGAGCGCGTCCTGCGCGTAGTGGGTGATCCCGACCCGGACCGTTCCGTCGTCGAGCGACCGCACCCATTCGTGCTCGGCGGTGTACTTCAGGTCCTCGGGGATCACGGGGCCTCCAGCGGGAACGCTCGCGGTCAGCGGGCCGGGCGAGCGTAACGATCGGCCTGCGGCGCCCGCAAGGCGGTGACCGAAAGGCTCGGCGACTGGGTCACGACCGCCCGCGCCCCCGGCCGCCCGGCGACCGCGTCGAGGACGCCGCCCGGAATTCCGAGCGCCCCGGCGAGGGTGCGCGGCTGCCCGATCGCCGCCAGCCGGTAGGGCGCAGAAACGACAGTGCCGCCGACCTCGACCGCGCCGCCCGGCCCAGGCAGGAACGCCGTCTGCGCCACGATGCGGACCCCGTTGAGCTGAAGCACCTCGGCGCCGGCGTCCCGCAGCTCCTCCACCGCGCTCAGCAGCAGGTCGGCGGACACCGACGCCCGGGGGTCGGTGATCGTGAGGACTATCCCCGGCCCGCGCGCCGCGACGGTGCCGGTGAGGATGCCCAACGCACGGGCCCGGGCGCGCACCTCCCGGAGCGCGGCGGCGCCCTGGTCGGTCGCGCTCGACAGCCGACGGGCGCTGGCCTCGAGGGCCGCGATCTCCGCGCGTAGCCGGTCCGCCCGCGCCGCGAGATCGCTCGAGATCCCCAGCAGGTCGTCGGGCCGCGCGCTCGCGAGCCCGCCGCCGGCTGCCGAGGTCGAGTGCACCTGGGTGACGAGCGCGAACGCGAGGACTCCGCAGAGCACCGCGACGCCGGTCTGCCTGCCTCCCGGCCGCGCGGTCAGGACACGGCGGATCCGGCGCCAGGCATCCCGGCTGTCCACCCCTGCCGGCTGCGGCGTAGTCATGCGCCGAACAGGTGCCGGCGGATCGCGGCGGCGTTGGAGAAGATCCGGATGCCCAGTACGACCACCACGCCGGTGGAGAGCTCCCCGCCGACGCCGAGCTTGTCCCCGACGAACACCACGAGCGCCGCGACGAGCACATTGCCGATGAGCGAGACCACGAACACCTTCTCGTCGAAGATGCGCTCGAGCCAGGCCCGCACGCCGCCGAACAGCGCGTCGAGGGC
>Ga0213882_10000079_pt1 | contig 48287 bp, 50 predicted proteins | sample BarmaccoBMER_R09_FD_160106 | JGI IMG/M metagenome (GOLD analysis project Ga0213882, IMG submission 160106) | Barbacenia macrantha exposed rock microbial communities from rupestrian grasslands, the National Park of Serra do Cipo, Brazil - ER_R09 ...
AGGAAGCCGGAACGCTTCGGGACTCCGTGCACCGGCCCTGTCACGAAACTTCGCCGCGAGGCCGCGGTTTGGGATGAGCATGGCCCTCACGTTGCAACCGCTCGCGCAGCGACGCGCGATGGATCCCTATTCGCAAGCGGTGACGACGGCGGCGGAACGCGTTAGCCCCTCCGTCGTCAGCATAGAAGCACGCACCGGAGGGCGCGCCGGCAGCGGCAGCGGCTTTGTCTTCACGCCGGACGGTTTCGTGCTGACGAACAGCCACGTCGTTGCGGAATCGCGTAACGTCAGCGTCGCGTTGTTGGACGGACGAGAGTTATCGGCGAGCGTTGTTGGGGACGACCCCCACTCGGATCTGGCCGTCCTGCGCGTCAGCGCGCCGGGCCTCATCGCCGCCTCGCTCGGCGACTCGGCGTCGTTACAACCGGGCGAGCTCGTCGTCGCGGTCGGCAATCCCTTTGGTCTCGCGTACACCGTGACTGCCGGTGTGGTTAGCGCGCTCGGACGCTCCCTGCGCTCGCAATCCGGGCGTCTGATGGACAACATCATCCAAACCGACGCTGCACTGAATCCCGGCAACTCCGGAGGACCGCTCGTGGACGCGGGCGGCGACGTCGTCGGGGTCAATACGGCGATCCTTCCCGGTCAGGGTCTGTGCTTCGCGATCGCGATCAACACGGCCAAGCGCATTGCCGGATTACTCATTCGATACGGCAAGGTGCGCCGCGGATATCTTGGCATCGCCGGACAGGACATCGTGCTGCCCAAGCCAGCGGTGCGTCGCCTTGGATTGGACGATCCGCGCGCCATCATGACGATCTCCGTCGAGTCGGGAAGCCCCGCCGATACCGCGCGCCTGCGCGAGGGCGACGTCCTGATTGCATTTGAAAACGAACGCCTCTACAACGTGGACACGCTGCACCGCATCTTGACCAGCATCGATCTGCGCCGTTCCTACAAGATCGACGCCGTGCGCAAGTCGGAGCGCATATCGACGCTCGTGTTGCCGATCGAAGCGACCCGGTAGGAGCCGCTCAGAGAAGCCCGCAATGGTGACGAGACCATGATCCGCAAGCTTTTGCCGATCTTAGGCGTGACGTTCATCGACATCGTCGGATTCAGCATGCTGATCCCGATGCTGCCGTACTTCGTCACGCATTTCGGCGCGTCGGCGGTCGTCGTCGGCGGATTGATGGCGACGTTCTCGTTCTGCCAGTTGCTCTCGGCCCCGCTCTGGGGCAACGTTTCGGACAGAATCGGCCGCAAGACCGTGTTGATCGTCAGCCAAATCGGCGCGACGATCGGCTGGGCGATGATGGGCCTGGCCTCACCGATCGCCGCGGGCTTGGCCGTGGCGCCGATCGCGGTGGTTTTTGCGGCGCGAATCCTGGAGGGCATTTCGGGCGGAAACATCAGCATCACGCAGGCGTACGTCGCCGACCTCGTCGCGCCGGGCGAGCGCGCACGAGCGTTCGGCCTGATCAGCGCGATGTTCGCCGCAGGGATGGTCTTCGGGCCCTTCGGCGGCGGGATACTGTACGCGCGATTCGGCTTCGCCACGCCGTTCTTGGTGGCGGCGGCCTTGCAGCTCGTCACCTTGGTGCTCACCATCGTGATGTTGCCCGAGTCGCGGTCGCGCGCGCGAGACGAAGAGCGCGTGGGGCTCAGCGCGCTGCTGGTCAGCTTCGAGAAGCCGGAGCTGGCGCGGCTCTTGTTCCAGAAGCTTGCCATTGCGCTCGCACTCTACGGCTGGTTTGCGGTCTTCGCGCTCTTCCTGGCGCGCCAGCTCGGTTTCTCGCTCACGCAGACCGACTATCTCTTTTCGGTCTTTGCAATCTTCAACGTCTTCATGAACGTGGTGGTCGTCGGACGCGTGTCGGCGCGACTCGGCGATCGAATGATGTCGAATGTCGGTCTCGCCTCGCTGGTCGTTGGATTCGCGATCGTTCCCATAGTCCACGGCCTGGGGCTGCTGAGCGCGACGATGATTCTCTTCTCCTTCGGAATGGCGTTGACGAACACCGGAATCACCGCGTTGATCAGCAACGCCGCATCCGACCGCGAGCAAGGGACGGTGCTGGGCACGAGCTCGTCGCTCGATTCGCTCTCCGGCGTTATCGCGCCGCCGGTGTCCACCGGTCTGCTCGGCGCATTTGGGTCGACCTTTGCAGGAATCGAGTCGTTTACGCTCGCCGCCATCGCGCTTGCGATGGGATTGCGAAACGCACGCGGAGAGCGGCTCGCTTCGCGCTGCGACGACGCGACGCTCAAGCTTACCTGCGAAGCGGAAGCGGCCAAGATCGTCCAAGGCTAGGAAGACCCCAATTCGGGCCTTCCGAATGTCGCGGCCTACGCGGCGGTTTTTTTGCGGCGCTTTGTCGTCGTACCTCGACCGTCGGAGCCCGCGCGGCGCTTCTTGCTCTCTTCCAGGCTTTGCGCGAGCACGTCCATGAGGTTGACGACCTTTGCGCGCGCGGGCGCCTTCTTGGGCGTCGGCAGCTCTTTGCCCTCGGCTCGCGCATCGATCATCGTCAAGAGCTCGTCGTGATACTTGTTCGTGAATTTCTCCGGTTCGAACTCGTCGGCGCTCATCGTGTCGATGAGCATGCGCGCCATCTTCATCTCTTTCTCCGGGAGCTTTTCGCGGCCGGGTAGGTCGATCGAGTCGGTCTCGACGATCTCGTTCGCCCAGTGCATCAGCTCCAGCACCAAGGCGCCGTTGATCGGCTTGACGGCGGCGATGTACTCTTTGGTGCGAATCACGACGCGCGCGATCGCCACGCGATTGGTATTTTCAAGGGCTTCCCGCAGCAAGGCGTATGCATGCCGTCCCTGTTTGGTCGGCTCCAGATAGTAGGGCTTGTCGAAGAACATGGGATTGATCTTCTCCAACTCGACGAACTCGAGGATGTCGACGGATTGCGTTGCCTCGGGATTGACCTTTGCAAAGTCCTCGTCAGTGAGGATCACGTACTGGCCCTTTTCGTACTCGTACCCCTTTACGATCTCGTCCCAGGGAACCGGCTTGCCGTCGACGCTGCAGATGCGCTCGTAGCGAATCCGCCCCTCGTCTTTGGCGTGAAGCATATTAAACGAAAGATCGTCGGTCTTCACCGCGGTAAACAGTTTGACGGGGATCGTGACGAGCCCGAAGTTGATGGCTCCCGACCAAATTGCATGCGCCATAGGATTCTTATTCTACCCAGGCTTCCGGCTCGCCGCCCCTACGACCAAAGTCGCTGGGCCTTCGCGATGGCGGCCTCCAGCCGTTGTTTCTTCCAGGCTCGGCCGCCCCATAGGTCGCCTTCGCGCTGCAGCCGTTTTGGCATCGTTCGTATCGTGTGTTTCGCAAACTCGTCGGCAGGCCGCACTCGTCCTCGGCGTCGCGCCAGCGCCTGCACTTCGCTCCAATGCAGCGGCGTCGAAACGGGAGCACGGTCGCGCGCCCGGACGGAGTACGGCGTGACGATTGTCTTTCCCAAACCGACTTGCACGTAGTCGAGGTAGACCGCGTTCTGCGGACGCTTCGCCAGCGTCCGCTCGAGCGTGACGTCCGCGCCGAGGCGCGCCGCGCCTTGGCGGGCGACGATCTCGGCGAAGATCTTCGCAGTGTCATACGAATAGCCGGCGTGTAGCGGCAGCACGAGATGCAGACCGAAGCCACCGGTCGTCTTCACGAGACAACTAAGCCCGACGTCCGCGAGCAACTCGCGAAGCGCGAGCGTCACCGTCGCGAGCGTGCGCAAGGAGCACCGCTCGCCCGGATCGAGATCGAAGATCACGAAGTCCGGCTCTTCGAGCGCCGGCAGGCGGGACGTCCAGATGTGCAAGACGACCGACGCCAAGTTGGCGCAATAGACCAGCGTCGGCTCGTCGTTACAGACGACGAACGTGGTTTCGCGCTGCGAGCCGCTCGGCGTCGGAACGGTTACGCGCTCGATCCAATCGGGGATCCCCCGCGGCAGCCGTTTCTCAAAGAACGTTGGGCCTTCGATGCCGTCGGGAAAACGCTGAAGCGTTAGCGGCCGCCCGCGCAGATGGGGCAACGCATACGCCGCGACGCTTCGATAGTACTCGATCAGGTCGCCCTTGGTGTAGCCGTCGCTAGGCCACAACACTTTGTCGAGGTTGGAGAGCGACAGCGTGCGCGAGTCGATCCGGGTCGCCGTGCGAGACGCTGGCATGCTCGGCTACGGTTCTACGTGCACGGGAACTTCGGCGACGACGTCCTTTGCCGGCTTGTCGGGGCGAAGCCCAAGGTAGGCCGGCTGACGCAGGTACCCATCGCGCGTCCATTCGGAAAAACGCACTTCAACGACGAGCTCCGGCGACGACCAATGGACGGGCGCCCGTGCCACGACCGGATTGACGAACGGGGAGGTCTTGCGTTCCAAGCGGCGCAGGCGCGACGAAAACTCGCGCAGCAACTTCGCATTGAACCCGGTGCCGACCGAGCCGACGAAACGCAGTCCTCGCTTCTCGTACACTCCGAGCAACAGCGCGCCGAAGCCCTCGCGGCTGCCCTTCGGCTCGGTCCAGCCACCGACGACGAACTCTTGCTCGTGTCCCGTTTTGATCTTCACCCAATCGCGACTGCGCCGTTCCTGATAGGTCGACGAACGCCGCTTGCCGATGATGCCCTCGAGGCGTTGGTCGTGCGCCTCCTCGAAAAGGGCCTCGCCCTTACCCACGACATGCTTGGAATACAGCACGAGATCGGTATCGCGAATAAGCCGTTCGAGCAGCGCCTTGCGCTCCTCGAGCGGTTTCGAGCGCATGTCGGCGCCGTCGGCATAGAGCAGGTCGAACGCCGCATACGTCAGGCCGGCCGGCTTCTTCTGCGACTCTTGTAGGCGTTGAAATGCCGAGCGCCCTTTGGCGTCGAGGCTGACGATTTCGCCGTCCACAACGACGGGAAGGCTCGCAAACGCGGAGCGCAGCTCGCGCAGTTCCGGAAAGCGGACGAGCATGTCCAGGCCGTTGCGCGAGACGAGCGCGAGCTGAGAGTCTTCGATCGTGCAGAGCGCGCGATAACCGTCCCACTTGATCTCGAAGAGCCATTCCGGATCGTCGAAGGGCTCGTCAACGAGCGTGGCGAGCATCAGGTTCTTCGGGCGCGGAATCGGATCGCGCCTCGCCGGAGAGCGCCGGGCGCGCGACGCGCTCTTTGCAAGCTTCTTCGATTGCCATGTGGGCGCCCGCGGATTCCGAGCGATGTCCGCGAGGGTCTTCCCGCTCTTCACCGATTCCGGATGGTCCGCCGGATCGTACTTCGGATCAGCGTGCTCGTCGCGATCCTTGAGCAAGAGCCACGGTTCGCCGTGCTCGCCCTCGCGAGCCTTGATCTTGACTAGCGTGAACTCGCCGTGCAATTTCTTGCCGTACATCACGAACTTGATCTTTCCGTGGGCGATCTCGGTCGCGGGATCGTCGCCTTCGACCAGCGAGTACGTGCCGCGATCCCACACGATGACGCTCCCGGCGCCGTATTGCCCCGCCGGGATGTTGCCCTCAAAATCGCGATAATTCATCGGATGGTCTTCCACGTGCATCGCGAGCCGGCGATCGAGCGGCACGAGCGTGGGGCCTTTCGGCACCGCCCAGGATGCGAGCACGCCGTCGGCCTCTAAACGAAAGTCGTAATGCAGACGCGTGGCGCGATGCATTTGTACCACAAAGCGCAAACGCTCGCGGCTCTTCGGAGAGCGTTCCTTGCGACCGCTCGGCTCCGGCGTCTGCGCAAAATCGCGTTTTTCTCTGTACTTTTTCAGCGATCCGGGACGTGCCGCGGTCTTTGACGCTGCCATCGGCCATGGCGTTCGACGCGCCGGCAGGGTACCCTTAGAACACGATGCTGTACAACGCCGTCGGAGGCGCCCTGGCGCTCGGAATCGCCGCGCTGGCTTGGTCCCGCAGCCGCCGCCGCGGCGGATTCTACGACGCACACGTTTATGGAATGCACGCCCGCGTTCATCGCACGTATGCGGGCGTGAGCCTCATCTTTGGCCTACTGTTTGCGGCGCTGGCCACGATGCACCAAGAGACGGCCGGCGTCGCGACTCTCGGCGTCTTCGCGCTAGTCGCCGTTTTTTACGCCTCGTCTTTTCTTCAGGGAGCACGCGATTGCGATGAGTGAGTTTCGTTTCTCGCCCCGTACGAACCGCGCGCACGAGATCGGCTGGATGGCGTGGGGGCCCGACGCGTTTGCCCGCGCGCACTCCGAAGATAAGCCGATTCTACTCTCGATCTCGGCGGTGTGGTGCCACTGGTGTCACGTGATGGACGAGACGACGTACTCCGACGAATCGGTGATCGACACGATCAATCGCCGCTTCGTGCCAGTGCGCGTGGACAATGACAAGCGTCCCGACATCAACGCGCGCTACAACATGGGCGGCTGGCCCACAACCGCGTTCTTAGCCCCCGATGGAACGACGCTCACCGGAGCCACGTATCTGCCGCCGCAGCAGATGCGTCAGGCACTCGATCAAATCGCGAACTTCTACTCGGAACAGAAAGGCCGCATCGCGGAGCGCGTGCCGGAACTGCAGATGCGCCGCGGCGTTCCTGCGGCGCCGGCGGACGGCGTTCTCGACGATGCGCCGATCGCGGCCGTCGTGGACGACCTCGTGGCGGGCTACGATCAGGAGCATGGCGGCTTTGGGGACGCGCCGAAATTCCCGCAGGCCGACGTTGCGGAGTTTCTTCTCACTCAATGGCGTTATACCGGCGATCGGCGGCTCTACGACATCGTGGCGCACACGATGCTCGCGATGTCGCGCGGTGGAATGTACGATCACGTCGAGGGCGGATTCTTCCGGTATTCGACGACGCGCGATTGGAGCGTTCCGCACTTCGAGAAGATGGCCGAGGACCATGCCGGCCTATTGCGCGTGCTCTCCATGCTTACGCTTTTTGCGCCGGCCAAGGATTTCCACGAAGCGCTGCGCTCGACTGTCCACTACGTCCGCCGGGTCCTTTACGATCCCACAACGAGCTTCTTTGCCGGCAGCCAGGACGCCGACGAACGGTATTACGAGCTGCCGCTCGAAGAGCGGCGCGCACGTGAAGCGCCATACGTCGACCGCACGTCATACACGAATTGGACGTGCGCGCTTGCGGGCGCACTCGGATGGGCGTCGTTGGCACTCGACGACGATGCGCTGCTGGCCTTGTCGCTGCGAACGCTCGACAACGTGCACGATCGCCTCGACGACGACGCTGGGCTACTCTTTCACGTTCTGGCTCCGGGCAATCGGCCCGACGTCTCAGGCCTTCTTACCGACCAAGTCGCATACGCTCGCGCACTCCTCGACGCGCATGAAATCTCGGGGCAGCCTCGCTTTCTCACGCGCGCACGAGCGTTGGCAGACGCTACGATCGCACGCTTCGCGGCCGATGGAGGCGGATTCTACGATCGCGCCGCGACCGAAGAGCCGCTGGGGCGTTTGGCCATTCCGGACCGTCCCGTCGTCGACAACGGGCTCTTCGCCGACGCGTTACTGCGATTGAGCGCGCTGACCAACGTGGACGCGTATCGTCAGGCTGCACGGACGACGCTTGCCGCCTGCGAGGGGTCCTCGCGCGGCGCCGGTTCCTTCGCGGCCAGCTATTGTCGTGCACTGCAGCGCTATCTCGCGCCTGAGATCACCGTCCGAATCATCGGCGATGCGGCGTCAACGAACGATTTCCGTGAAGCAGCGATCCGCCTTCCCTCGCCCTTTACGTCGATTCGAACCATTCCGCCGGATCGAGCGCACGAGCTCGATCTGCCGCCGGATCCTCAGCCTGCAGCGTACGTCTGCGCGAGTCAGACCTGCAGCGCGCCGGTGCGAAACGCCGGCTCGTTGCGCGACGGCTACGACGCCGTCACTGTGGCGCGCTCCGAGCGTTCGTACCAGCGCTGAACGTTCACACCGAAGATCAGCAGCCAGAAAGTCAGCGCTATTTCTCCTATGCCGTCGATGCCCAACATGTACGCGTTCAAGGCAGCGCCGATTGTCGGTGAAAGAAAGAGCGCAAAGCTGTTGATCAAGAACGCGAGACCGGCGATTCCCACCAGCACGCCGAGTGCTCGCGGCAGGAACGTTGACCTAACAATCAGATAGCCGAGCAGTACCTCGTACCAGCCGAAGAAAACCAAAGCGATGAGGTAGGCTTGCGCGTGCATTTTGAGCGAGAGGAAGGCTAAGGCTTGGAGTTGCGTCGCAGAGAACGCAGCCAGATAGGGAGACCCGTTCAGGATAAAGAGCGGGGCGATATGGCCAAGCACGCCGGCGCCCCCAATCGCAATTCCGATCGCGCTCGAGAGTGCAGCCAGCAGCGAGATGCTGCGATCGATCGGCCTTAGCAGCTGATACAAAAGCAGCGTTACGACGGCGTACGCGCCGGCACCGACAAGATCGGCAACAAAACCGAAACGATAGAGCGTCTGCGACGCCAGGATGTTACGCGCAGTGGCGCCGGCATCACCGCTCACGATAAGGGAGCCGCGGACGTAGACCTCGGCGAAAAGACCCGTCAGGACCGTGATCAGATAAAAGACGCCGGCGAGCCGCGCTTTGAGGCGCGGTGATGCTTGCGTCGTCGACGCGATCACGGCATTGCCTGATAGACCGCACCGCAGCAGCCGGCACCATTGCGGCGCGCGCGCTGCGTCGTGCCGAAGATCGTCCCCGAGGCGCTGAGTAGCAGCGCGCCGTTCGGATTCCATCCGCTCGTGCTGAAGGTAAACGCGAGGAGCGTTGCCTCTTTCCAGGAGCCTTTTCTTGCGGGCGAGAGCTCGAAAATCACTCCGCAGGAGAAGCGCTGGCGGCCCACCGTGCAGGTGTTGCCGCCCGCTGCGGCACCGAAAAGGTTCCCATTCGTGTCGAAGGTCAACTCGCCGTATGGACTGTAAACGCCGAGCGTCTTGGAGAAGTTGAAGAGAATCTTCTGTTTCCAGGTCGAACCGCTGCGCGCGAATTCATAAGCAACGCCGAAGCCGGACGTTCCGCCTGCTGTCGTCGTACCGTAGAGATTTCCTTTAGAGTCGCTCAGCAGACCCGCGGCAGGCGATGCGCCATCTTTTCCGCCGGCAAACGCGTGAATCGTCTTTAGAGTCCAGGAGCTTCCGGTCTTCACGAGTTCGAAAACGACGCCACAGCCGGCGGAGCCGCAACCGCTTCCACCTTGCGGCGTGGTACCGAAAATGTTGCCCTTCGTGTCGACGATGAGCCGGGTATAAGGATATTTGCCGTCGGCGCCGGTGAAGGCGTGGAGAATCCGCTCCTTCCAAGTACGCGAATGCGTTAGTTCGAAGACGGTGCCGCAGCCGCCGAGGAGCGGGCACGCCCCGTCTCCGCCACCCTCCGTCGTTCCGTAGATGTCGTCGCTTTGATCGAGGGAGAGCGGCCCTTGCGGGTACCCGCCGTCACTGCCGTCGGTGAAGCTGTACAGAACGCTTTCAGACCAGCCGCTCGAGCCATGCGTGAGTTGGAAGACGGCGCCGCAACCGTTGGTGTTACAGCCGCTCCCGTACGTCGCGCCACCCGCCAAAGTGGTTCCGTCGAGGTTACCGTGCGCGTCGAAGATTACCGGTGCGTACGGCTCGGAACCGTCGAAGCCGTGGAAGGTGTACAGCGTCGCCTCTGTCCAGTTGCTGCCGCTGGAGCTGAACTCGTCGACGGTGCCGAGCGCGTTGCCCTTGATCACGCCACCCGTTTGGGTTGTCGCATAGAGATTACCGGTTGGGTCGGCGACAACCCCGGCGAGAGGCCCCGAACCGTCGCTCGCATTCGTGAAATCCCAGATCACCTTCTCGGCATACGCAGGCGGCGCAACGGTCACCGTCGCAGGCCAAACCGGCGGCGCGAGTTGGCTGGACGACGGCGAGGCGCTTGCGCACGACTCGATGCCCAATGCGAGTGCTGCAGCCACGACAAATCGAACGTGTGCCAACCCTGCCTCCATGCCGACCTACCGGCAACGACAAATTCAAAGTTTCGAAGCGGTCCGCCTGCATGTCGTCCACTACGTACGCACGTAGGTCAGCCAGTACCAGCAGCCCCAGAGACCCGCCGCGCAGGAGTAGAGGATCAGCGCGCGGCCCCACCACGCCAATCCTTCGCGCGCGGCCAACAGCATGAGCACAACCAAAAATGGCTCGAAGTCGAGCGCGTGACGCATGCCGAACTGTGCAAAACCGTTGACGTAGTACAGGAAGTTCGGTGCCGCCGTCAGCAGCGCTGCCACCCAGAGCGCAATCACCCAACGGGAGGGCGCGCGCGCGAGAAACGCGATGATAAGCGCCGGCGACGTCCACGTGAGCGCGACGCCCGAGATCTCCGGACGCAATCCTGGAAAATCCGACAGCTGTGTCGGCGTTTGCACGAAGAACGACCACAGTTGATACGGCAGATACTCGAGGCGAAACGGCGAACCGGTCGGCATTCCGGCTCGATCCTGGTGATACCAGGTAAGATAGCCGATATCGTTCCACGTGCCCCAGCGCGCCAGATTGTACAGCACCCATACGATCCCCACCGCCACGAGCACGCCGACAAAGGCAAGTCGCCGCACGACGTCCCGCGACTCCGCTCGGGATGACAAGAAAGAAGCTGGAGCCGATGCGACAAGCAAATAGACATACACCGGGATCGCGAGCGCCATTGAAAATCGCGACTCGGCGGCGCACGCCGCCCAAAGTGCAACGAGCCATCCCCGTCGCTTCCCTGCCAGCTCGAGCAGCGCCAGGAGAGTGAAGCAGAGCGCGGCCACCTGCGCGGTAAACCAAACGTCGCCCAACATCGCGCACCACAAGAGGTCGGTACCCGCCAGCAGAAACGCGCTGATCCACGCGATGTTCGCACGCCGAACCCCGAAGCGCTCGCCCAGTTCCCACCCGGCGCCAACCGCCACCGCAGCGAGCACCGCGCTCAAAAGCGTTTGATTCGTCTGTCCCCCAAGGAGCGCGACGAAGGGCAACAACAGCACCGCGGGCAGCGGCCCTTCGATGATATAGTATTGACCGGCGTACGGCAGCGCGTCGATGTACGGGCCAGGCCAATCGATCCACGGCCGGCCGTGCAAGAATGCCTGCGCGAGCAGTACGTAGTTGTTATATGGTGTCGCGTGGAGTCGTGATGCCGCCGCCGTTATGCCAAACGCGATCAGCGCGGCAACGTACGCAGGCCGTAGCCGCACCGTCACATCGAGGGAGGAGTCGCGCTATGCAGGGGTTGCGGCGCCGCAAAGGTCGAGGGCGGCAACGCCGCGGGAAAGCGATAGTCGCTCCAGATGATAACTTCGCGCGCCGGTTTTCCTTTCACGCGCGCCTGCGCGATTGCCGCAACGGGAAGCCAATATCTACCGAACGGCGCGAACGCAATCGTGCCGCTTCCCTCCGCCTCCGAGCCGCGGCTTCGGAAGTGCACCGAGCGCGGTAGGAACGCAACGCCGTCGATCGTGAGTCGATCGATCCAAGTGGGCGCGGTACGAACCAGCGGCGTCGTCTCGTAGACGTAGTCGAAGTGTCGCCCGTCCCTGGCCGTTCCGAGGAATAGCAGCTCGTACGACTCGCGTTGCGGCGCAAAGCGGGTCACGGAGTAACGCTCCTCGTGATTCGAAAAACGCACGATCTTGCGATGCAGCGCGATGCCGTCGATCGAGATCGTTTCGTCACGGACGGCCATCCCGCTTCGATAAATGCGATGGCTTTGCTCGATATTAGTGGCACCGACTTGCGACACGGTGTATGAGTAAACGACGGCTTTGGGAGCGGTTAACCTGCCGATGGCCAAAGCGTATCGCTGCAACACCACTTCGGAGTCGAGCTGCGACGGTGCGGCGCCGACCATCCACAAGAGGAGCAGCGCGGCGGCGCCAGGCTTCACGTCAAAACGGCATCGCGGATCGCTGCAACCGCGGCATCGGCTCCGTCAACGTTTGGGCCGCCTCCCTGAGCTTGCGCCGCTTGCCCACCGCCCTTGCCGCCGATCTTCGACGCCGCGATCTTCACCAGATTCCCGGCATGAACACCCGATTTCACCATATCCTCGCTGGCGCTGACGAGCAGGCTCACCCGTCCGTCGTCAATGCCCGCCAATGCGACGACGCCGCTGCGCAGCCGGCTGCGAATGGCGTTGCCGAGATGGCGCACCGCTTCGGCGTTGGCCTCGTGCACGACCGCCCCAATGAACGCCCGGTCGCCGCGCCGCTCCGCGCGGGCGACGTATTCGGCCGCCTCGACGGCCGCGAACTTTGCGCGCAGCTGACCGAGCGTCGTCTGAAGGTCTTTCACGTCACGCTGCATCTTTTCGACCCGTTCGCTCAACTCTTCGGGCGACGTCGCCAGCACCGAGGACAGCTTTCCGATAAGCTCTCCCTGCCGATTCAGATACTCCTCGGCCGCCTCCGAAACGCAGGAGTCGATCCGCCGAATCCCGCTGCCGATCGAAGATTCCGAGAGGATGACGAAGATTCCAAGCTCGCCAGTCGAGTGCGAGTGCGTCCCGCCGCAAAACTCCAGCGACGCGCCCGCCTGGACGACCCGAATGCGATCGCCGTACTTCTCACCGGCCATCCAAATCGCGCCGGTCTTCTTGGCCTCTTCCAACGGCAATATCCGCGTGACGAGATGCGAGTCGTCGCGAATCATCTCGTTGACGCGCCGGGCGACGTCCCGCTTCTGTTGCGGCGACAGGGCTCCGCCGGGCCAGCGAAAGTCAAACCGCATGCGGTCGATGCCCACCCACGACCCGGCTTGATTCACTTCGTCGCCGAGCACGTCTTTGAGCGCTCGCTGCAGCAGGTGCGCCGACGTATGGTGCCTCCGGATCTCGCGACGCCAATGCTCGAAGACGCGCGCGTGAGCTCGATCACCAACGCCGATCGTTCCCTCACGAACCTCACCGTAGTGCGCGATTGCATCTCCGACGTACTGCGTGTCCACAACGTCGAAAACGCCGCCACTCGGCGTACGAATCTCGCCGCGATCGCCGATCTGACCGCCGCGCTCCGCATAAAAAGGCGTGCGGTCCAACACGATTGCACCCCGGTCGCCCGCGGTCAACGCCGGAACGGGGCTGCGGTCCTGAAGAATCGCGACGATCTCGCCCTCGGCTTCGAGTCCCTCGTCGTACCCCGTAAACTCGCTGCGCGCGGCCTGAAGGTCCGTGACGGCGACGGTTTCGCGCTTCGCCGCCGCATCGCTCCGGGCGCGCGAACGCTGCTCCTCCATAAGGCGATCGAAGGCTACCGTGTCGACGACGAGTCCCTGCTCCGCGGCAATCTCGCGCGTGAGCTCGAGCGGAAAGCCATAGGTATCGTGCAAAACGAACGCCTCGCGACCGTCGATCGTGCGCCGTTGGCGTTCCAGGCTCTCGTTAATAATGCGGTCCACCATCGCTAAGCCACGCTCCAGCGTTCGTTCAAACGTCGCTTCCTCGAGTTCCAGCGCCGAGACGATGCGCGAGGCGCTTTGCGCGAGCTCCGGATATCCCGACTGCAGAGAAGCCACGACGGCGGGAGCGAGGCCGGCGAAAAACCCGTCCGGATACCCTAGCAGCTTGCCGTTGCGAATTGCCCGCCGAATCAGAAAGCGTAGCACGAACCCACGATCGGTGTTGGAGGGATACACGGCGTCATTGATCAGAAATGTCGCGGCGCGTGCGTGATCGGCGATGATGTTCTGGCGCGCGCGCCATTCGCTCTGCTCGAGCGTCGTCTTGCCGATCGGCGGTTGCGCCGCAACCAGATCGGTGAAGAGATCCGTTTCGTACATGGACGCGACGCCGCTGCAAACGGCGAGCATGCGCTCCAAGCCCGCACCGGTGTCGATTGACTTTCGCGGTAGATCGCAGAGCGTTCCGTCAGCGGTGCGATTGTGCTGCTGAAAGACGATGTTCCAGATCTCGAGAAAACGGTCGCCGCGGTTCGGGCCCGTATCCTCTGGTCCGCTCGCGTGTGCGGCGCCGATGTCGTAAAAAATCTCCGTCGACGGACCGCATGGACCCGTCGGCCCCATCGTCCAAAAGTTCTCTTCATCGAAGCGGGAGATCCGCGATGCGTCGAGTCCAACCTCGTTCGTCCAGATGCGGTCGGCGTCGTCGTCGCCCAAATGTACTGTTACGTAGAGCCGCTCCGGATCCAGCCGCAGCACGTCGGTAACGAACTCCCAGGCCCATCGAATCGCTTCGCTCTTGTAGTAATCCCCGAAGCTGAAGTTTCCGAGCATCTCTAGGAACGTGCCGTGGCGCCCGGTGCGCCCGACGCTCTCGATATCGCTCTTTGCGCCGGCGACGCGCAGGCAGCGCTGCACCGTTACGGCCCTCGGAGCGGGCGGCGGCTGTTCTCCCAAGAAGACGGGAACAAACTGCTCCATGCCGGCGATCGTGAAGAGCGTCGTCGACATCTCATGCGGAACCAGACTCGCCGGCGGAAGCAGCGTATGCTGCTTACCGACGAAGAAATCGATCCACGCCTGCCGCAGTTCCTGACTCTTCATTTCACTTAGCCCGACGCAGTTTCGAGCGTACCGTTCCTCACTTCCTATAGTGCGCCGTTCATCGCTGACATTTTACGCGCAAGGGGCGCCTTCGACGTAATACTGAGGAGGCTCGTGACCGCGAGCGGAGGCATGGATGCCGGAGCGACGAGCGGCTCGGAGGCGTCATGTCGAACGCGGCGCCCCTCGCGGTGCCTCAAGAAGGACCGCGCTACTCCGCGAGCACGGAGCGCAGTTTCTCCAGCGCCTTCGCCTGCAGGCGCGAAACGTGCATCTGCGAGACGTTGAGACGCTTCGCGATCTCTGTCTGCGAGACCGATTCGTAGAAGCGCAGGTAAATGATGACGCGCTCGCGGCCGGTGAGCACTCGAAAGGCGCGTTCGAGATTTGCACGGTCTTCCAGCAACTCGAGCCCGGCGTCGGAAACGCCGACGGTCTCGGCGAGCGTCTGGGATTTCTTGTCAGCCTCGCCGGAGACTTCGCTATCGAGCGACAGCAGGTTGTAAGCCTGCCCGAGCTCTTGCGCCTCGAGGATCTCATCCTGACCCGACCGCAAGTGCGCGGCCAACTCGCCGACGGTGGGGCTGCGCCCGAGCTCGATGGCAAGCTTGTCGCTCGCGCGATTGACGGCGAGGTTCAGCTCTTGCAGGCGGCGCGGCACCTTGACGGCCCAGCCCTTATCACGAAAGTAGCGCTTGATCTCGCCGACGATCGTCGGCGTGGCATACGTCGTGAACTCGACGCCGCGTTCTAACTCGAAACGGTCGATCGCCTTGAGGAGCCCGACCGTGCCCACTTGCACGAGGTCGTCGAGCGGCTCACCGCGATTTGCAAATCGCACCGCCAAGAAGCGTACGAGATTGAGGTGTACGACGACGAGCTCGTCGCGTAGCTGCTCGTACTCCAGATCCGGTCGCTCCGGACAAGCGGCGCGGCGCGCGCGCGCGCGGATGAAGCGCGCGAACAGCCGGCGCGTCCGTTTGCGATCCGGACGTGTCTCCTCGCGTTGTTGCACTAGTCAAACACTAAGAGCCGGGCGCCAACCTCTTAATCATCAATAGGTCGGTGCCGAGCTGCGGATGGACGTCATAGCTGACCTCATCCATTAGCGTTCGAATCAAAAAAATCCCGAGCCCCGCGACGCGCGCTTCGTCAAACGTCATCGCCGGACCGCCGTCTGCCGGGCTTCCGTGGCGTCCGCTGTCGTGTACCCTCACCCTCAGCGCGTCCGACAGCGCCTCGCACGTCAGATCGATGAATTCACCGTGCCCGCTGTGCTGAATGACCGCGGTGCACGCCTCCGCGACTGCAAGCTTCACGTCTTCAATGTCCTCAAGAGAGAAGCTCAGACGGTTTGCGACGGTCGCCGCGGCCAGCCGCGCCAGCGCAACCCATTCGGGCCTGCAAGGAACTCGCAGTTCCACCAGCTCCGGCACGGCGCGTTCGACCGCGGGATTCATACCAAGGCGTTCATCGCCACGTCTTCGTTCTCGAACATGCCGAAGATTTTCACCAATCCCGTGATATCGAAGATCTTTTTGATTTGCGGATTCGTGCAGACGAGATTGACTGAACCCCCATGTTCGCGGACGCGTTTGAGGCCGCCGATCAGAACGCCCAATCCGGTCGAGTCGATGTAGCGGACCTTCTCCAAATTGATGACGAGATGGTAGACGCCGCGGTCGATCAGCTCGCCGATGGCCTCCTTGACTTTCGGTGACGTATAAACGTCAATTTCGCCGCTAAGATCCACGACGTAGCAATCGCCGTGAGCTTTGCGCACCGTCACCTTGATATCCAAATTACGTTTCCTCGGCTTGCCGTTGAAGGTCGTCACGAGCTTGATCCGCCGTATTCTTTCCTTCGCTCACCGCGGCATCGACATTGGCGCGCGCGCTTTCGACGACTCTGCGTCCGCGCTCGTACAACTCCGACACGTTGGATTGCCATTGGGACGTCACGTCGCTCACTCGTCCGCGCAGATCGCCGGTCGCGCCCATCGCGAAGCTGCCGGCATCGCGGGCCTTGCCGGCAACGCGATCGCGCAGTTCCTCTTGCGAAAGAAGGATGGCGGCGGTCCCGCCGACGAGTGCACCGATAAGAAAACCGGACACGAAGCCGGCTCCGCCATTACCTCTATCCATAGTAATGTCACTCCTTGGACGTTCGGTTCTTTCCCGTAACCAAGCGCCGTAAACCCGCCGTTACGCCGCTGAGCGTCGCGCCGACGTTGACGATTGACGGGACCACCGCGCTGCGCGTCAGGTCGACTGTCCGCGAGATCGTTCCGGCCGTATGCTCGAGGGACTTGGTCACACCGTCTACGTGGCCGAGCGCGCTGCGCGCAGGCGTCCCCACGCTGTCGAGCTGCCGGTCTAGGCCGTCGAGCGTCTCCCGCAGTCGTGACAGCGTCTTCGCAAGCGCCAGGCCGGCCAGCAAGATGCCAAGGCCCACGAGCAACGCGCCGAGGCCCGCCAGCACATCGAGAATCAGCCCGCCATACTGAGTACCGTTCAAGCTTCAGCCTCCAGCCGCGCGCCGTTCGCGCCGCTTGTATCCATTCCCCTCAGGCACGGAATTCATGCGGCGGGCGCATGCGCGCGAAGGTCGGCGACAATTGGCGGCAGTACCTCGGCCACGCGCTCGACGTCCGCGCGCGCGGTCTGCGCACCGAGCGAAAAGCGTACAGCGCCTCGCTGCCAGCGCAAGGGCAAGCCGAGCGCCGCCAGCACGTGGCTGGCCTGAAGTGCGCCCGAGGCGCAAGCACTGCCGGCCGAAGCGGCGATGCCGGCGAGGTCGAGGCGAATTAGGAGCTCGGCCGACTCGACCGCGTCGAAGCTGAGATTGAGGACGTTGGGAAGGCGCCGACCCGTCCCGTTGACGCGCACGCCGTCGACCGCCCCGAGAATTTGCGCCTCGAGCCAGTCGCGCAGCTGCGCGATCCTCGTCGCCGCATCGCGTTCCTCGCTGGCCAGCTCCAGTGCTCGAGCCATTCCGGCGATTCCGGCAACGTTCTCCGTACCGGCCCGGCGCCCGGACTCTTGGCCTCCGCCGTGAATCAGCGGCGTCAACGTCACGCCCCTGCGGCAGTAAAGTACGCCTAGCCCCTTGGGGCCTCCGAACTTATGGGCCGATAGAGAGAGGAGGTCGACCCCGAGCGTCTCAACTCCCAAAGGCAACCAACAGGGCGCCTGGACGGCATCGGTGTGGAAAAGAATGCCTCGTTCCCGGGCGACGGCCGCAAGCGCGGCAACGGGCTGGACGCTGCCGATCTCGTTGTTCGCGTACATCACCGAGGCGAGTTGCGTGTTCGGCCGAAGCGCATCGGCGAAGCGCTGCGGGTCGATCACGCCATCGGGCTGGACCGGCACGAGCGAGATCTCACAGCCTTCGTCGCTTAAGTATTCCAGCGTAGCAAGCACTGCTCGATGCTCGATCGCGCTCGCGACGACGTGCGTGGGCCGGCGCGACCGCGCAAGGATTCCCAGCAACGCTTGATTATTGGATTCCGTGCCGCCTGAATTAAAAATGACTTCGGTCCTAGTCGCTCCAAGCTGCGCGGCGACGCGGTCGCGGCAGTTATCGAGGAGCACTCGCGCACGACGCCCGGGCGCGTGCAGGGAACTCGGATTGTATCCTGCAGCGTCCTGCGCGCCGCGCATTTCATCCACAACTTCTCCACGCAGCGGCGTGGTGGCGGCGTGGTCGAGATAAATTTGTGAGTTCACAGGGCGCTCACAGTATACTGCCGTACGATGTGACCGTGCGATGCTCCAACGCACACTCCGAGAAGTAGCAACGGGAAAAGGCGGTCCGGGTAATCACTCGGGCCGCCGTTTTTTATGCGCCGCTGCGATCGCCGCTTCGTCGCCCCGGCTCCCGGCTCGATAGTACTCACGGCCGGCCAAATTCGCCGGCAGGTTCACCTGCGTGACGTCGTAATCGTCGTGCGCGTAATGATACTCCGCCCCGTAGCCGAGCTCACGCAGTAAACCCGTTACGGCATTGCGCAGGTGCAGCGGCACCGGCTCGTTGCGCGTCTCGCGAACGTCCGTCATCGCCGCGGCATACGCCGTTCCGACGCTGTTGCTCTTCGGTGCGGTTGCGAGATAGAGCGTGGCGTGCGCGAGCGCGTAGAACCCTTCCGGCATTCCCACGAAATGCACGGCCTGTTGCGCCGCCACCGCAACCTGCAGCCCCTTCGAATCGGCTAAGCCGACGTCTTCCGAGGCGAGGATCACCAGCCGTCGAGCGATGAAGAGCGGATCCTCGCCGCCTTCGATCATGCGAGCCAGCCAATAGAGCGCCGCATCGGGATCGCTGGCGCGCACGGATTTGATGAACGCGCTGATCGTATCGTAGTGCAGCTCCCCCGATTTGTCGTAACCGGTCGCTCGGCGTTGCATCGCATCGCGCATAGTAGAGGCGTCGATCGCTTTAGTCCCATCGCGAAGCGGGGCCGACGCCGCGGCGAGCTCGAGCGCGTTGAGCGCTGCGCGGGCGTCGCCGTTGGCCCAATTTATCAAGATTTTTCGGGCGTCGCCGTGCAGGTCCACCGTGCAAAGACCGCCCCGCTCGTCCGCCAACGCGCGGTCGACGATCGTGCCGACTTCCTCGTCGGAGAGCGCGTTGAGCACGAAGACCCGGGCGCGCGACAGGAGCGCGGAGTTGACCTCGAACGACGGATTTTCCGTCGTCGCACCGATGAACGTGATCGTGCCGTCTTCGACGTAGGGCAGAATCGCGTCTTGCTGCGCCTTGTTGAAGCGATGAATCTCGTCGATGAAGAGCACGCTTGCGCGGCCTCCTCGGCGGCGCGCTTGCGCGTCGCGCACCGCGCGGCGCAGGTCCGCGACGCCCGCACTCACGGCAGACATGCGCTCGAAGTGTGCGTCGAGCGAGCGAGCGACGATCTCCGCGAGCGTCGTCTTTCCCGTGCCCGGCGGTCCCCACAGTATCATCGACGGCGCGGTTCCTCGTTCGATCGCCACGCGCAAGACGCGACCCGCGCCGAGCAACTGGGGTTGACCGACGAACTCCTCGAGCGTACGTGGGCGCATCCGCGCCGCGAGCGGCATCGTACGGGAAGCGAAGTCGAATCCGAGCTCGCGGTCCATCTTCGCCCGCTATGGTGAGGCGGTCGGCGCCACCGGTTGCGTGAGGCGGTTCTTAGGAACCTTGAGAGGTTTCGGCGTCGCGAGATGCCGGCGCATCTCGCCGGGGAACTGCATCGTGACGTCCCCTTCGGCGTGGGCGCTCCCGGTGATCGTATTGTAGAGCACCTTGTGCGCCGCCATGCTCCGCGTGCCTTGCACGATGTGAACCGTGCCTTCCAACAGCAGGGTATGCGCATCATCGTTGAGCGTTCCGCTCTGCGCGTCTACGACGGTATCGGCTTGCACGTAGTGCACGCTGCCCGTGGCCTTATAGACCTTCGCCGCGCCATCGATCTGCGCTTGATCCGCGGTGAGCGTTGAGGGCCCGGACGGCCCCGACGACTCGTCGCCCGAAATCGCGCTTGCGCCGCCCTGTGAATCGTGCATGACCACATGCCCGTTGAGATACAGCACCTGCCGTTTGTAGTTGCCGTTCGCGCGATCGGCCGAGACGTCGCCGCCGACGCGCGTCATGACGAGTTTCGAGGGCGTGCTGAAGTCGCCGCTCTTGAAGTTGGCATCGATCGAGCTCGCGTGCACCGTCCAGACGCCGAGATTAAACGACGTTTGAGAGCCGGCGCTCGATGCGGCGGCGGCCGGCTTTGGCGATGCCGGCTTACCGGCCGTGCTCTTCGGCGCAGCCTGGGCAGGCGCGGCCTGGCGCGGCGACGCCGGCGCCAGGGATGGGATGGCCAGCGCGACGGTGCCGGCGAGAGCGAAGGCGAGTCGGAGCATCATCAACTCTATTTTGCGCTGCGTACCTTAACGGTTGGCCGTTCGATGGGTCCAAGCACCTCGGCCAGTCGCCGTTCCGGCACCGCGCCTTCGCGCAACAGGCGACCATGGGAGCCGGACAGGTCGACGATTGATGATTCGCTCTCGTAGCGCGTGGGACCATGCCGCACCACCAGGTCCGCAGGCGGCAGCATCGAGCAATCCTCGCCGCCGTCGTAGCGCGGGCCCACCGGCGGATTCGCCGTCGTTCCGGCGATGGGGCCGCAACGTTCCAGAACCGCGCGTGCAAAGGAATCGTCGGGCACGCGAAATGCCAGCGTCTGCAGGCCCGCGGCGAGCTCGTCGCTGACGAACGCCGGTTTTCGAATGAGGACGATCAACGGAGCCGGCAGCAAACGCTTCGCCGCGGTCAGCGCCAGAGGGTTGTTAACGGCGTACTCCACGAATTCCGCCGGCGTCGCCACGTGCAGGGTGAGCGGCCGATTGTCCGGCCTCCCTTTCGCCGCATAGACGCGGTCGATGGCATCCGAGTCGTTGGGGTCGCAGCCGATCAAATAACTGGTGTCGTTGGGCAATATCACCGTTCCGCCCGTAAAAACGACGCGCGCGACTTCTTCCGCAATCTCTTCCAAGCTGCCGACGGCCGCATCGAGGACGCGGCCGCTGCGTCCGTGCGTCATCGCATGCCGATCAGATGCGCAGCCGCGAGCCCGTGCCGATAGCGACGCACGAAAGAGGGTCGTCGGCGACAATCGCCGGGACGCCGGTTACCTCGGAGAGCAGCTTCTCGAATCCGCGCAAGAGCGCTCCGCCGCCCGTCAGAATGATGCCGCGGTCGATGATGTCGGCGGACAGCTCGGGCGGCGTCTTCTCCAAGACCGCCTTTACGGCTTCGACGATGGCGCCGACCGGTTCGGACAGCGCTTCGCGAATTTCTTCGCTCGTGATCTTCACCGTCTTCGGCAGCCCGTTGATCAAGTCCCGACCGCGAATCTCCATCGCGAGCTCTTGCTCGAGCTTGTACGCCGATCCGATCTTGATCTTGATCTCCTCCGCGGTTCGCTCGCCAATCATCAAACTGTAGACGCGTCGAATGTAGCGCACGATCGCCTCGTCCATCTTGTTTCCGGCCACGCGCAGCGACTGAGAAACGACGATGCCGCCGAGCGAGATCACCGCGACGTCCGTCGTGCCGCCGCCGATGTCCACCACCATGCTGCCCGACGGCCCTCCGATGGGAAGACCGGCGCCGATCGCCGCGGCCATCGGCTCCTCGATGATGCCGACATCGCGCGCGCCGGCGAGCTTCGCAGCATCCTTCACGGCTCGCTCTTCGACGCTCGTGATTTCTGCGGGAACGCAGATCGTTACGGCGGGCTTCGGCTTGACGATTGACGACCACCACGACCGGTCCTTCATCACCTTCTTGATGAAGTACGACAACATTGCCTCAGTCACTTCGAAATCGGCGATCACGCCGTCGCGCAATGGACGAATGGCCTGAATGTGTGCGGGCGTCTTCCCGAGCATCTGTCGCGCCTCTTCACCGACGGCCAAGACGCGGCCGGTGTTCATGTCTCGGGCAACCACGGACGGCTCGCGCAAGACGATGCCTTTGCCTTTGACGTGCACGAGCACGTTCGCCGTGCCGAGATCGATACCGATATCCAAAACGACTCCTTTTAAGAACCGAAACTATCCCGTCGCGGATACGCGCGGGTATTCGCTGGTTTCGAAGAATCCGGCCGGTTCGTCGAGCGGCGTGACGCCGCTGCTTCGCTGGACCTGACCACCGAGCTCCGACAGCAGCTCCTCTAAGCGTTCGTAGCCGCGGTCGATGTACTCCAACCCGATAATCTCCGTTTCACCCGCCGCGGCCAGTCCCGCGATCACGAGTCCGGCGCCTGCCCGAATGTCCGGCGCCTCCACCGGCGCGCCGGAGAGCTTTTTGGGCCCTTTCACGACGGCGGCGTTGCTCTCCATCGTTACCTTGACGTCGGCGCCCATACGCGCCAACTCGTTGACGTACGAGAACCGCGCGTTAAAGATCGATTCTTCGACGACGCTCGTCCCGGGGCAGGTGCAGAGAAACGCCACGGTCTGCGGCTGCAGATCCGTGGGGAATCCGGGATAGGGCGCGGTCAGAATATCGGTGCCGCCCGTGATTCCCTTCGCGACGACGCGGATCCAGGTGTCGCCGCTCGAAACGGTGACTCCGCACTCAACGAGCTTATCCACCAGCGCGCGCAGGTGCGCGGGCGCGCACTGCGTTACCGTCACGTCTCCGCGGGTGACGGCGCCGGCGACCAACACCGTTCCCGCAACGATTCGATCGCTGATGATCTCGTACTCGGTGCCATAGAGCTCGTCAACGCCCTCGATGACGATCGTGTCCGTGCCGTGTCCCTGGATCTTCGCGCCCATCGCGACGAGAAAGTTCGCCAGGTCCACGACTTCCGGTTCCATCGCGACGTTCTTCAACGTCGTGGTACCGTCGGCACGCACGGCGGCAAGCATCGCGTTTTTGGTGGCGCCGACGCTTGGCATTCGAAACTCGATGGCCGCGCCGCGCAGACGCGACTCGCGCGATTGAGCGATTAAATAGCCGTGCGCGTTGTGGACGTCGCAGCCCAGCGCCACGAATGCCGCCTCGTGCATGTCGGTTGCGCGGGTCCCGAGGACGCAGCCACCCGGAAGCGGCACCTCGGCGCGCCCGAACCTTCCGAGCAGAGGGCCGACGACGTCGAACGATGCGGCAAGTTTTCGAACCAGCGCATAGGGCGCGCGGTACGACGCCGCGTTGCCGCAATCGATCGTGACTGTATTGTCGCCTTCGTATCGGATTCGAGCGCCGAGGGCTTCGAGCAGGGACCACATCACCGAAACGTCAGTAATGCGCGGAACGCGATGCAGCGTCACCGTTCCCTTGGCCAGCAACGCGGCAGCCATGATGGGCAGCGCGGCGTTCTTGGCTCCGTGCGTCGCCACGGAGCCTTCTAAGCGCGCGCCGCCTCGAACCCGCAGCGTTGTTTCTAGACGTTCGAGCATCACTCTGCAGCGCTACGTTCGCGTAGCGCGCTTGCTGGCCTACCGATGACCGGTCAAACGGAGCTTGGCCGCAGCGAAATCAATCGCTGCTTGCTCGCGCGCAACGAGCTCGCGATTGTCGCCCGCCGCTTTTTGTCGCTGCGTCGCGGCGTCCAGCTCGTCGCGAACCTGCGAGACCACAATGTCCTCAAACCGGACCGCCGTATCGACCAAGACCGTCACGCGGTCAGGTAACGCCTGCATGAAGCCTTCGCCCGTTGCCAACTCCAAACGTGACGTGCCGCCGTGCTCGCCGGTTTGCGAACGGACGTTGGCGCGAAGCACGCCGGGCTTCAACGCGGCCAACAGGGGCGCGTGCCGCGGAAGAACTCCTTCCTCGCCTTCCGTCGTTACCGCGATTACCAACTCCGCCTCGCCCTCAAAGACGACCTGCGCCGGCGTCACGAGCGTGAACGGTACCGTGCTAGCCACGTGACATCCGTTCGGCGTTCTCCTTGACCTCGTCGATCGTCCCGGCATAGAAGAACGCACCCTCCGGGAGATCGTCGACCTTGCCTTCCAGAATTTCTTTGAACGATGCGATCGTCTCGGGCAGCTTGACGTATTTGCCGGAACGCCCAGTAAACTGCTCCGCGACGAAGAACGGTTGGGAGAAGAAGCGTTGAATGCGCCGCGCGCGAGCGACGGCGACCTTATCGTCTTCCGACAGCTCCTCGACGCCGAGAATGGCGATGATGTCTTGAAGGTCGCGATACCGCTGTAGGACCTCTTGCACCCCGCGGGCGACTTGGTAGTGCTCGTCACCGATCACTTGGGGATCGAGGATCCGCGACGTTGACGCGAGCGGATCTACCGCCGGATAGATGCCGAGCTCCGAAATGGGCCGGGACAACGCCGTCGTCGCATCCAGATGCGCAAACGTCGTTGCAACGGCGGGATCCGTGTAATCGTCGGCCGGCACGTACACCGCTTGCACCGACGTGATCGAACCCTTGCGCGTGGAGGTGATGCGCTCTTCCAAGACGCCCATGTCGGTGCCGAGCGTCGGTTGATATCCGACCGCGGACGGCATGCGGCCCATCAGCGCCGAGACTTCTGAGCCGGCCTGCATGTAGCGAAAGATGTTGTCGATGAAGAGCAAAACGTCGGCCCCGAGCTCATCGCGAAAGTATTCGGCCATCGTCACGCCGGTCTGCGCGACCCTGAAACGCACGCCCGGCGGCTCGTCCATTTGCCCGAAGACGAGCGTCGTTTGCTCGAGCACGCCCGACTCTTTCATTTCTAGCCAAAGGTCGTTGCCTTCGCGCGTGCGTTCGCCGACGCCGGTAAAGACCGAGAATCCCTTGTGCACGTATGCGATGTTGCGGATCAGCTCTTGAATGAGCACCGTCTTGCCGACGCCCGCGCCGCCAAAGAGCCCGACCTTTCCGCCGCGCGTATATGGGGCCATGAGATCTACGACTTTGATGCCGGTCTCGAAGACGCGGGCCGTGGGCTCCTGATATTTCAGTTCCGGAGCCGGTCGATGAATGGGCCAGAACGCTGCGGCCTTCACCGGCGCGTCGCTGTCAATCGTTTCCCCGAGCACATTGAAGAGACGGCCCAAAGTGCCTTCCCCGACCGGTATCGTAATCGGCCCACCCGTGTTGCTCACGGCAGCGCCGCGCACCAAGCCGTCGGTCGAACCAAGCGCCAAGCATCGAACCTGGTTATCGCCGAGCTCGTCTTGCACTTCGAGCGTCAGCTCGCGCGGGGCCATCGCCGTCCCGCCCAGCTCGATGTTCTGCTTTCCGTCACTCGAAGCGGCGGGAGTTCCGTTACCGCCGGCGCGAGCGCCCTCGTTCACGCCGACGCGCAGCGCGTCGTTGATCTTCGGCAGCGTCTGGGGCGTAAACTCAACGTCCACGACGTTGCCGAGCACTTGTACGACTTTTCCGGTCTGATCAGCCATGGTTTGCCTTTACTGTGACTTTGTAGTGCATATTATTAGCGAGGTGTCGAGGGACGCGCCATGTACCGCGGAACTCGACGGGACAGCGCCGGAGGCTCGTGACGGCGAGCGGAGGCAAGGATGCCGGGAGCGAGCCGCACGGCAGTAGGAGCGGCGCATGGACGCGCCGCGACGAACGTCTCCGGTGCGTCCCGTCGAGTGGCGCGGTACCGTACGTGATCACTCAACACCGAGCGCCTCCGCTCCGGCCACGATTTCAAGGAGCTCCTTTGTGATCGCAGCTTGGCGGGCGTTGTTCATCTGGATCGTCAACTCATCGATGAGTTTCGAGGCGTTATCCGTGGCGTTCGTCATCGCGACGAGTTGCGCGGCGAAGAAGGCTGCATCCGTTTCCAACATCGCCGAGTAGATCGTAAACTCGAGGTACTTCGGGAGCAGACGCGAGAGCACGAACTCCGGCGAGGGCAGAAACTCAATCGCCCCGCGCTGTTGCCGCCCGTCCGTTTTTTCAGCGCCTCGAAGCTCGGCCATGTCGTCCGCTAGGATCGGTACGAGCTTGCGCGTTTGCGGGCGCTGTGCCATCATCGAGATCAGGCGCTGCGAGACGAGCACGATCTCCCTGATGCTGCCCGCGCGAAAGTCATCGGCGGCGTTGATGGCAACTTCGCGCGCCGTGTCGAGCTTTGAGCCAGCGCTCAGCGGCCAGGATTTCGAATCGCGTGCGTTCATCCGCCGAACTGCATTGCGCGCCTTGAGGCCGATCGTGTACCACCGAACGTCTCCTCGTTCCCGCGTGGCCTGCTGCGCTTGCGCGATCACGTTAGAGTTAAAGGCGCCGGCCAATCCCTTGTCGGCACTTATGAGTACGATGCCGGACGGAGCGCCGGCCTTACCGGCCCGCATGAACGGATCGTCTACCGATGAAACCGCGGCGATGAGACCCTGCAACATCTCGGACAGCGCGCCCGCATACGGACGCGCCTGCCGCTGTGCCGCTTCGGCACGCCGAATCTTTGCCGCAGCGACCTGCTTCATCGCCTTGGTGATCTGCTGCGTGTTCTTCAGCGATCGAATCCGGTCGCGAAGATCCCGTACGGTCGGCACTGAGAGGGTCCTAGAAGCTCTTCGAAAACTCTGCGAGCGCCGCGTCGAGCTGTTTGCGAACCTCGTCCGAGAGTTGACCGCTCGCTGCGATCGCGGCCGGAATCTCGGGATGCTGCGCGTGCAAGAAATCGATGAGCGCACCGGCCCAGTTCTGCAGCCGCGCCGTCGGTACGTCGTTGACGAAACCGTTGGTCGCGCCGTAAATGATCGCAACTTGGTCTTCCATTGGTTGGGGCTGATACTGCGGCTGTTTCAGGAGTTCGGTGAGCTTTTCGCCGCGCATCAGCTGATTCTGGGTCGCCTTATCCAGGTCGCTGGCGAGTTTGGCGAACGCCGCTAGGTCGCGATACTGCGCGAGCTCGAGCTTCAGCTGGCCTGCGACCGATTTCATCGCCTTCGTCTGAGCCGCGCCGCCCACGCGCGACACGGAGAGACCGATATCCACCGCCGGCCGAATGCCTTGGAAGAAGAGCTGCGGCGTCAGGTAGATCTGCCCGTCCGTGATGGAGATGACGTTGGTCGGGATGTACGCGGAGAAGTCGCCGGCCTGCGTTTCGATCACCGGAAGAGCCGTGAGCGAGCCGGCGCCCATCGCGTCGGAGAGCTTCGCCGCCCGCTCCAGCAAACGCGAGTGGAGATAGAAAACATCACCGGGATACGCTTCGCGTCCCGGCGGACGCCGCAGCAGCAGCGACATCTCGCGATAGGATTGCGCGTGCTTCGTAAGGTCGTCATAAACGATCAGCACGTCTTTGCCCGCATACATCAGCTCCTCGGCCATTGCGCAGCCGGCGAACGGCGCGATCCATCGCAGCGCCGCCGACTCCGAGGGGCTCACCGCCACGATCGTCGTGTAGGCCAGCGCGTCCTTCTGCTCGAGGATCTGCGCGAGGGCCGCCACAGTAGAATTTTTCTGACCGATGGCAACGTAGACGCAAAAGACATCGCGCCCCTTTTGGTTGATGATCGTGTCGACGGCCATGGCCGTCTTGCCGGTTGAACGGTCGCCGATGATGAGCTCGCGCTGCCCCTTGCCGATCGGAATCAGCGCATCGATTGCGCGAATTCCGGTCTGCAACGGTTGCTTCACCGGCTGACGCTGCACGACGGTCGGCGCGATGTTCTCGATCGTTCGGAACCGCGCCGTTTCAATCGCGCCCTTTCCGTCGGTCGGCTGTCCGAGCGGATTCACCACTCGGCCGAGCATCGCGTCGCCGACCGGAACGGAGGCGATGCGGCCTGTCCGCCGGACCCTGTCGCCTTCCTTGATCTCGGCGTCTGAGCCCATGATCACGACGCCGACGTTGTCCTCTTCGAGGTTGAGGGCGACCCCTTGCAGCCCGTTGCTGAACTCTACCAGCTCCGAAGAACGAACGCCGCGCAATCCGTAGATGCGCGCCAGGTTAGCGCCGACCTCGATGACGGTGCCCACTTCGTCTTCCTGAACTCCGGCGGTAAACTGCTCGATCTGCTGTTTGAGAATGCCGGCGATTTCGTCTGCGTTAATCATGTGCTCACTTTCTAAGAACCTTTACTTAAATGCCTACGTGCGCTCCGAGAGATCCCGAGCCAAAGCCTCGAGCCGGCCCGAGATGCTGCCGTCAATTCGTCGGTCGCCCATCACGAGCCGTACGCCGCCGATCAACTCCGGATTGACGACTTCCGTCACCTCGAATGTCTTGCCGTACATCTGCTCGAGACGCCGGACCAACGCCTCATATTCGCTGCGACCCAAAGATCGCGCGGACTCCAGAGTCACGCGCTGCCGACCCTCTGCCGCCCGGCGCAACTCGAGATACTGATCCACGATCGCCGGCAAGAACGATTCCCGGCGCTTACGAACGAGCAGCAGCAGCGCGTGCAACGCAACCGGGTGAACTTTGCCGTCGAAAATCTCCGACAGGACGCGTTCCTTATCGGGCCGCGAGATCACGGGCGCTACAAAGAAGTCGCGAATTCTTCCCGGCTGCATCAGCGTCTCGGAGAAGAATCCGAGATCGTTGCCGACGCGCTCGGCCACATTCTGCTCCCTGGCAAGCATTGCGATGGCGACGGCGTAGCGGCGCGCGACCTTCTGACTAACCACGAACGCCCTGCTCCAGCGAACCGGCGACCTCGGAGATCAACCGCATGTCGAGCGCGGGGCCGGCACGCAGCGCCGCGTCGCTGCGGGCGAGCGACAGCGCTCGTTCGAAGAGCTCGTCGCGCAGCCGCCGGCGAGCCGCTGCGAGCGCGCGGTCGAGTTCGCGACCGGCGTCGGCCAACGCGCGTTTGCCGGCCTCCTCGGCTTCACTGCGCAGCAGCTCGCGCTCGTGTTCGGCTCGTCCGCTCGCGCGCTGTTCGATGAGGAGCGCGTCGTGCCGGGCGGTCTCAATCTCGGCGCGGAGGACCTCCAATGCGCCCTTGACCTCATCCCGGTGGCGTTCGGCGTCTGCGATTTGGCGGTTGCTGCGCTCTTGCGCCGCCATGACGACCGGCATGATCCAGCGGAACCACATGAAGACGATTACCGCTATGAAGACGATCGATGAAATGACCTGGCTCCAGAGCGCGATTTGAAGATATGTGTGCGCGTCGCTCATGGTGCGGTCTCCGGGATAACGCGCTCGAGCATCAGGTCGGCGAGTTTGCGCGCCGCCTCGCTCTCGCCGGCGCGCGCCGCACCGAGTTGCGCCGCAGCGGTACGCTGTGCTTCTTCGCTGATGCCCTGCGCCTGCCGCGCGTAGCGGCTCGACGTTTCGGCAGCCTCGTTCGAAGCCGCTGCTCGCGCCGCCGCGACGTGCTGTTCGGCCTTGCGCCGAGCCTCGGCGCGGATCGCTGCGGCTTCTTCGCGCAGGTCCCGCGCCTGCTCTTGATACCGATCGTAGTCCGATACCAAGTCATCGATGTACGCGCGCCGTTGTGCAATCGCGCGCCCGACGGGGCGCAAAAACACGACGCTCAACAACGCAAAGAAGATCGCGAAGTTGATCAGCTGAACGACGAGCGTACCGTCGAGCGAGAGAAACATGGCTCTCTTAGTGGCCCGTCACCTTCGCCATGAGCGCGGCCAACGGCGCCAATCCGAAGATCATGTAAAACGCCAGGCCCAGGCCGATGATCGGGAACGCTTCCAGCACGCCGACGCCGAGGAACATGAATGTCATGATATTCGGACGCGCTTCGGGTTGACGGGCAATCGCCTCGACCGCTTTGCTTGCGACGATGCCGTCGCCGATGGCCGAGCCGAATGCAACGCCGGCGACGATGATGCCGAACGCCAGCAGGGTAAAAGCAGCTACTAACGCTTCAGGACTCAAGAACGTAACCTTTCCTAATGACTTTCGCCGATCGCCAGCGAGAAGTAGACGATCGCCAGAAGGGTAAAAACGAATGCTTGGACGGTGCCGACGAAGAAGTTGAAAAACTGAATGAAGAACGGAACGACTGTTACCGCGAGCGAGAGATTGAGTATGCCGATCTGAATGTGCTCCTGAATGATCGAAGCAACGATCAGAAAGAGCAGCTCGCCGACAAAGATATTAAAGAAGAGACGAGCTGCGAGCGTGAGCGGCCGTGAGAGCTCTTCGATGATGTTGATCGGAAGCAGCCACGCAAAAGGCTGTACCAAATGTGCCGCGTGCGTTCTCGGGAATAAGAACCACGTCGCCAGCCAAACGGTCAGCGCCAGCGGAACCGTGGTGTTGAGATCGGCCGTCGGAGAACCGCCGACCGGAAACCCCAACGCCTTGAACGGCAACATCCCGAACTGATTGAGTAAGAAAATGAAGACGAACAGTGCGATGAAGAACGGCACGAAGGGCTCGCCGCGCTTGCCGAGCGTGCTGCTCGCGAGGTCGGCGACGTAGTTGACGACGCCCTCGACGACGACTTGACGTTTCGTCTGTGTCGGCCGGCGATAGCTGGCACCAACCCACGCAAAAAATGCCAGCGAAAGCGCCATCACCAGCCACGTCGTAACGATCGTGTCGGCATGCACCGAGCCCAGCACGGGCACGTGCCACAGGATGTGCTCGCCCAAGTTTTCTTGCACGAAGCTGTTCTCGTTCTACTTTCGCTCGAATGCGCGCACTGCGCCAACCGCAAACAACGCTAACGGAAGAAAAAAACCGGCGAAATACCACGCCATTGACCACCAGGGCCCGTGCACGGCGAACGCCACCGGGACTATACCGAAGACGCCGATTCGCAGGAAACTACTTAAGACGAAGAGCCCTACGTTCCGGTTCTTCAAGAGCCGCTCGCCGCTGCCCCCGGTTAACTGCGCATTGAGCACCCCGCACAGGCCACCGGTCGCTAGTGCCAGCGCGGGGACGGGAAGCCAGGGCACCACCAACAGCGCCACGACGGCGACACCGACCAGAGACCGGATCGAGATGATCCGTTTGAGTGAGAGATAGGCAGCAAGGTCGGCCGCCGCGTCGGCGTCGCTGTAGCTACGCCCGCTAGACTTATCCTCCTGCATTGCCGACTACAGCGAGCGCAGCATGAGCCGGTAGGCCGAGTACCCGCCGAGCGCCAGCCCAGCGAAGAGTCCGGCGGCTACGAAGATCGGGGCGCGAGTGCGCTCGCCGAGCCAAATTCCCGCGAGCAGCCCCGCGAGCGTCGCAGCCGCGAACGTGCCGCCCGCAGCCAGGACGGGCGCGACGGCCTTCACGCGGCAAAGGGTTCGGGATAAGCGCCGTCGCGGAGGCGCGCCAGCAACCACCGCGCGATTCGGGCACTGGCATGGCCGTCGCCGTATGGATTCACGGCCTGAGCCATCGCGGCATACGCCGTCGTGTCGGTCAGCAATCGTTGCGCGGCCGCAACGATACGCTCCGGGCGATGGCCGACCAGCTCGAGCGTCCCAGCGGCGAGCCCCTCGGGGCGCTCCGTCTCATCGCGCATCACCAAGACCGGCTTACCGAGACACGGCGCTTCTTCCTGAAGACCGCCGGAGTCCGTCAGCACGAAGGTGCACGCTTTGACCGCGGCGACCATTTGCGCGTAATCGATTGGATCCACCAAGATCACGCCGGGAACTCCGTCGAGCACGTCGCGTGCAACCGGCGCGACGCGGGGCGACGGATGGACGGGCCAGTAGAGTTGGGGTCGCTGCGGTAACTCCACGATGGCCCGCAGCGCTTCGCAAATTTGCGACATGTGCGCGTGGTTCTCACGGCGGTGCGCGGTGACGAGAACGACGGGTGCGTTCAGATCGAGCGCCGCCCAGTGCGGCGGCAGCGGCAGATCCCGGCGCCCGGCCGTTTGGGCGAAGGCATCGATGACCGTGTTGCCGGTAACGATGATGTCGTCGCCACAAACGTTCTCATCGAGCAAACGGCCGCGCGCCAGTTCCGTTGGAGCAAAGTGATAGGATGCGAGCGCCCCGGTGAGCCGCCGGTTCATCTCTTCCGGATAGGGGAGCCAACGATTGCCGGTGCGCAGACCGGCCTCGACGTGGCCAACGGGCACGTGCGCGTAAAAGGCGGCCAGCGCCGCCGCGCTGCTCGTCGTCGTATCGCCGTGCACGAGCACGGCGTCGGGGCGCGCGTCTTCGAGCACGCTCTCCATGCGCGTCAAGACGCGCGTCGTGATCTGCGTGAGGGTTTGATCTTCCGTCATTACGTCCAGATCGTAGTCCGGGGCGATGGAAAAGAGGGCCAGCAAATCGTCGAGCATCTGGCGGTGCTGCGCGCTGACGCAGACGATGTCTTCGATGCCGGGATCATCGCGCAGGGCGGCGACCACGGGCGCCATCTTGATCGTATCCGGGCGCGTCCCGAAAACACTCATGACACGCAGACGGTCGCTCATCGCTAACGCCTAGGCGTGACGAAAGGCGTGCGTAAACTCGCCCGAAAACGCGAGTGCGACGGCACCGAGCACGAAGCACACCGCGTACAGCAGCAACACTGCCTGTCGCACGTTGAGGCCGAAGCGAAAGATCAGCTGGTGATGAAAGTGCCCACGGTCGGCTTCGGTGATGCGCTTGCCGGTGGTCGCGCGGCGGACGATCGCGGCCGCCGTGTCGAGCACCGGCAGGGCGAGCACGAGCAGCGGGACGACGACGCTGATCGCGATCGCGGTCTTGCTGGCGCCGATGATCGAGACGGTCGCGAACACGTACCCGATGAAGAGCGAGCCGGCGTCGCCTAAAATGATACGCGCCGGGTTGAAGTTCGACGGAAGAAATCCTAGCGCGGACCCCGCGAGCGCGACCACGACGAGCGCTACCAGTGGATTGCCGTGGACCACTGCGATTATGAAGAGAAAGAGGCTGGAGATCGCCGTCACCCCAGCGAGCAGACCGTCCAAGCCGTCGAGGAAGTTGATGGCATTCATCATTCCGACGTACCAGAGCAGCGTCAACGGCACTTGCACCCAAATCGGGAAATCGATCCAATTGGTGCCGGGGTTGTGGTCGAAGGGATTGTTCACGCCCGGAATGATGAAGCCGTAGAGCATCGAGATGAGGGCGACGAGGATCTGCGCGACGAACTTGTTGCGCGGCCGCATCTGCATCGCGTCATCCCAAATTCCGACGCCCAGGATCAAGAAGCTGCCGAAAAGCAGCCCGACCAGCCGATGCACGTCCTCGCCGAGCGAGACCCCGAGCACCGCGAAGAGCGCGAACGCGAAGCCGAGAAACACGGCGATTCCGCCCACGCGCGGTTTAGGCGTTGCGTGCATGCGGCGATCGGCGCCGTCGTCGTCAACGATTCCGAGCCGCAGCGCCAGGCGCACGATCAGTGGCGTAGCTAGCGCGCTCACTCCTACCGCGAGCGCAAAGGCGGCCGCGTAGAGGACGCCGATGCCGACGTGCTGCGCGTTCACGCGCGCACGGCCTCGAGCGTCGCATAGTGCACCAGCGCGACGCCCGCCTCGGCCAATAACTGACTCGCGACCGGGTCCGGATATGGCTCGTCGTAGACGATCTTCAACACGCCGGCACTGATCAGCAGCTTCGAGCAGTTCACGCATGGCTGGTGCGTGCAGTACGCGGTCGCGTGCTGCAGGCTCACGCCGTGCAGTGCGCCTTGCACGACGGCATTGGCTTCCGCATGGGTGGCGCGCAAACAGTGATCGTTAACCAACGTGCAGCCGACTTCCGTGCAGTGCGCGACGCCGCGAGGCGCGCCGTTGTAACCGGTCGTCAAGATTCGATGATCGCGAATCAACACGCACCCGACGGCGGCTCGCGGGCACGTCGCCCGAGTGCTCACGGTGTGCGCGACTTGCATGAAATATTCGTCCCAACCGGGGCGCATGCATAGTTGTTAGTAAGCCCCGGCGTCCGAACCTTTGCCCCCAGGCGCATCTCCCTCGATGAGCACCGTCGCATGGTCGGGGCAAACATCTTCGGCTCGCTCCACCGCGGTGACTCCATTGCGCTCCTTGCATTTCCAGTCACATCTCGAGCTCGCAGGCCTGTTGCCGCGGCGGTGAGCCTCGGTTCTCTTGAACGTCCTCTTAGGGAACGTCGAAGCGGGACGTTAACTCGCGAACGCGGTCGCGCAATTGTCCGACGTTCGCTCGGGTTCCAACGTCGGCGAAGCCGTCGCAAATGATGCGCGCGACCTCGCGGCACTCTTCGATCCCGAAACCGCGTGAGGTGATTGCCGGCGTGCCGATGCGGATGCCGCTCGCAACGAACGGCTTTTGTTTATCGAAGGGGATTGCGTTTTTGTTGACCGTGATGCCGACCTCGTCGAGGTACTCCTCGACGGCCTTGCCGGTGAGTCCCTTCACCGAGACGTCGACGAGGATCAGATGCGTGTCCGTTCCGCCGGCGACCAAGCGCAGCCCGGCGCGAGTGAACTCGTCGGCCATGGCGCGCGCGTTCTCGACGACTTGGCGCTGATACGTCGCGAAGTCCGGCTGCAAGGCCTCACCGAAGGCGACGGCTTTGGCGGCGATCGTGTGCATCAGCGGGCCGCCTTGTATCCCGGGAAAGACCATCTTGTCGAGCGGCGTCGCCCACTTCTCCGTACACAGCACGAAACCGCCACGCGGTCCCCGCAGGGTCTTGTGTGTGGTCGAAGAGACGAAATCTGAGAGTGGAACGGGTGACGGATGAAGTCCCGCAGCGACGAGGCCGGCGATGTGCGCGAAATCTACGAGCAGCGCTGCGCCCACCTCGTCTGCGATCTCTCGAAACGGCGCATACTCCATCGTGCGAGGATATGCGCTCGCCCCGGCTACGATCAGTTTCGGCTTGTGTTCCAACGCAAGCGCGCGCACCTGGTCGAAGTCGATCAGCTCCGACTCCTTCTTGACGCCGTACGCCACCGCGTTGTAGAGCTTCCCCGAGAAACTCACTTTCGTTCCGTGCGTCAGATGGCCGCCATGTGCGAGCGACATTCCCAAAACGGTCTCGCCCGGCTGCAGCACGGCCATGAATACGGCCGTGTTCGCCTGCGCACCCGAGTGCGGCTGGACATTGGCATGATCGGCGCCGAACAACTGCTTGAGCCGAGCAACGGCCAGCGTCTCGGCGACGTCCACCCACTCGCAACCGCCGTAGTAGCGCTTCCCCGGATAGCCTTCCGCGTACTTGTTGGTCATCACGCAGGCCATGGCTTCGCGAACCGCCTTACTGGCGTAGTTCTCCGACGCGATCAGCTCGAGGTTCTCTTTTTGACGGCGTTCCTCGCCCGCGATCGCGGCAAAAACCTCGGCATCCTGAGCCTCGATACGAGTGGTTGCGAGCGTCTCCACGACAGCGGCTTTCGACCTAATCGCCCGTCGGCACTCCAACGAGGTCCGTGGGGGTTTGCGCGTCCCTCACTTCGCCCTTTTCCAAGTCCTTCAGCGTACGAGAACGCTGGTCGTCCCCGAACTCGAAGAGCTGCTCGACGCGATGTGCGTGCCGGCCGCCGTCGAACGGAGTCTCCAGGAAAATCTCGAGCATCCGCTCGATCATCTCCCAGCCGGTCAGACGTTCCGAGAACGCGATCACGTTGGCGTCGTTGTGCCTGCGCGCCAACTCGGCCGAGTAGGGCTCGTTGACGGGAGCGCAGCGAATGCCCGGCACCTTGTTCGCCGCCATTGCAATTCCCAAACTCGAACCGCAGACGACGATGCCGCGCTCCGCTTGACCGGTCGCGACGGCCTCTCCCACCGCGTAGCCGTATTGCGGGTAGTCCACCGCCGTGGCATCGTGCGTTCCAAAGTCCAGCACGTCGTGACCGCGGTCACGCAGAATTTTCACGATGCGATCCTTGTATTCGAAACCGGCGTGATCGGCGCCAAGGGCGATCTTCATAGTTACATCGAACCTCCGACGCCGATGAAGCTTGCCTGTGCGAGCGGGGCGTTCGATCGCGCGATTCGGTCAAATGAGCTCACGCAATTGGAGTTTCTCGAACTTTGCGCGCACCAACTCGCCTGCGACGGCGTCGTCTTAGACGGGCGCCACTTTCCCCGAGGCGACGACGACTACCTCGCGCAAATCAAGAAGCTGTCGGCCGACTGGGGGCTGTCCATCGCCGCGTTGAATGACGCGCGTTTCTTCAGCGCGGCACCGGGCGAGATGGAGTCGAGCCTGGCTCGCGCGCAGACGCTAGGCGCGCCGCTGCTCGCCGCTCCCCTGGGGCGCTTGTTTGATGGTTCGTGGAGCGATCAGCTCGAACGCCTCAACGCCGCGACGTCGTTGGCCAAGGCATACAACATCACGCTTGCGGTCCGAAATGCGCCCGATACGTTTGCCGCAGGTTCACACGACTACCGGCGAGTCGCCAAAGAGGCCGATTCCGCGTGGTTGCGGTACGGGCCCGAGCTGCAAGCACTCGAGGCAGGCAGCGACGTTGCATCGCTGCGCAGTAACACGGTGCTGCTATGGAGTGACGCCGCAACCCAAACCGAGCGCTCCATGCGAGCCGTCTCCACGGAGTTCCAGAGTTTCTTGGGCTTTCTCGTCCTCGACGATCGAGAAGGGGCCGCCGATACCGCCGCCGTTGCAGCGGGCGTACGCAAATGGCGCTTGCTCCTCGCGCCGGCCGTGGAGTAAGAACTCAACCGCACTACGAGCGTCTGCGCACGCGGTCATCGAACCTGCGTCTCGCAGGTGGGTGCGGCCCGGCCGCCGGCCCCGGCACGCATTACGCCGCGCCGTGACCTCGCCACCGGAGCTGGTGCTCCCGATGTCGTTCTAGTCGGTTCGGTACCTTCGTGCGCTGCGCGCCAGGCGCAGTCGAGCCTCTCTACCGTACCATTGCAGTCAAGCAGCAAGCGTCGCGCCGAGGAAGGCTTCGACGGCGCTGCCAAGCTTAGGAAATCTCTGAAGAAGTCCATGTACCGATCGTTTGAACCACAAAGGCCGCGAATGCTAGTAGACGGCGACGGAGCATACCCGCAGCGGTATTCGACGGAGCCGGCGACAACGCAGGCGCCGCCCTTCGACTCCGCTCAGGATGACATTCCTTTGTGGTCGAACCCTTTGGGCAACGGCAATTTCGGCACATCTCGTTGTTGCAGCCTCGGTCACAGACTTCCAGAGTATGCTCCCTCGGCTGCGCCTAGAGCTGTGTCGAAATTGCTCGTTGCGATCGGTGCAGCGACTTCTTCAGAGGTTCCCTAGCGCAATGCAGGTAACCGTTACGCCGATCGAACTGCCGCTCGTTCATCCGTTCAAGATTGCGCGCAGCGAGGAACGCGTCGCCCGGACCGCGATCGTTCGAGTGCGTAGCGGCGAGCGCGACGGCATCGGTGAGGCCACGCCGATCGACCGTTATGGTGAATCGGTCGAAAGCGTCGCCCACTACTTTGCAACACACGTTCCGGCTGACGACGATCCCTATCGCCTCGAAACGCTGCTGCACGCCGGCATTCCGGCGGCCGCTCGCGCCGGTTTCGACCTTGCGCTCCACGATTTGATCGGCAAGGACCTCGGCAAGCCGCTCTACGCGCTCTTGGGACTCGATCCGGCGGGCACGCCGGTCACGTCGTTCACGATCGGCATCGCCGATCCGGAAACGACGCTGCAAAAGCTCGCGCAAGTTCGAGATCATCCGATACTCAAGGTCAAGCTCGGCGTGGGCTCCGCGAGTGAGCAGATCGAGACGATCGCCGAGATTCGCCGCCGCTATCGCGGCACCGTTCGCATCGATGCAAACGAAGGGTGGAACGCCGAAAGTGCGATTGCGATACTGCGCGAACTCGAACGCTACGAGATCGAGCTCTGCGAGCAGCCTATACCAGCCGGTGCTCCCGAACAACTGCGCGCAATCTCCGAATCGGTCGCCATCCCCATCGTCGCCGATGAAGACGCCCTCACCGCCGGCGACCTGCCCGCACTCCGCGGCTGCGTCGCCGGTGTCAACGTCAAGCTCGCCAAGGCCGGCGGGATCCGCGGCGCGCTCGCGATGATCCGCACCGCGCGCGCGATGGGAATGCGCGTGATGATCGGCTGCATGGTTGAGACCGCAATTGCCGCCACTGCGGCGGCGCAGCTCTCGCCGCTCGCCGATTGGGCCGACATTGACGGCCCCTTCCTCGTTGCAAACGATCCCTTCGACGGAGTGCGTTACGCCGGCGGAAAGCTCGTGTTGCCCGATGCACCTGGACTCGGCATCCGCGAGGCCGCGCCGGCGTGACTCGCCGCTACGCGATTCTCGCGCCGGAGCGTTTCGAAACCGACGCGAAGACGGCGCACGGCGTGATCCGGTACGGCGACGACGAAGTCGTCGCGATCGTCGATCCTGCGTTGGCGGGCAAACGGGTGCGCGACGTGTTGCCGTACCTGGAGAGCGACGCGCCGATCGTCGAGTCGTTGGTGCAGGCGCTCGAGTTTTCACCGACGTCGCTGCTGATCGGCACGGCCCCCAAGGGCGGCGGGTTGCCGCCGGAGTGGCGCAGCGAAGTTTTGGCTGCCATCGATGCGAAGCTCGAGATCGTCAGCGGCCTGCACGACATCTTGGGCGACGACCGCGAGTTTCGGGTACGATCGCGAGCGGCCGGCACCGCCATTTGGGACGTGCGTGAGCCGCCCGACGTTCCGCTCTTCTCCGGTGCGGTCTACGGCGTCGCACCGCCCGTCGTGCTCACGGTCGGCAACGATTGTGCGGTCGGCAAGATGACGGTCTCCCTGGAACTCGTGCGCGCGGCGCACGAATGCGGACGCAACGCGCGATTCGTACCGACCGGACAGACCGGTATCATCATCGCGGGCTGGGGCATCTCGGTGGATCGCGTGATCGTCGATTTCGCCCCGGGCGCGGCCGAACAGTTGGTGCTCTATGCCGCCCATCAGGGCGCCGACCTCATCGTCGTCGAGGGGCAAGGCGCCCTCAATCATCCCGCGTATGGGGCCGTTACGCTCGCATTGATGACCGGTTGCGCGCCCGATGCGCTGATCTTGGTCTGCGACCCTGCGCGCACCGCGATCGAGTCGTATCAAACGCCGACGCTGCCGTACAACGAGCTGATTGAAATTCATGAACGCGTTCTTGCAACGATCAAGCCTGCCAAAGTGATCGGGATCGCGCTGCGGACGCTCGGGATGAGCGACGCGCAGGCAAGAGACGAAATCGAGCGCGCGACCCGGGATACCGGGCTGCCCGCCGATGACGTCGTGCGGTTCGGGCCGCAGCGGCTGTACGCCGAGCTCGCTCCGCGAATTTCCAAGACCGTGCCGCTCCGCGGCGACGCGTCGGGCTAATGAACCGGCGAAGACTCGGAGCCGCCGCGCTCGGCATGTGCTTCGCGCTAGGCGGTTGCGTGCGCCCGGCCGTACGTCCGAGCAACGGCGAGCGCAATAGCTGGACGATTCCGGGAGTGCTTCGGCTAGGCGCGGACGAGGAGCCCGATTCGCTCAACCTGATGTATGCGCACACCGCCGCCACCGATGCGATAATCGGGCTGCTCTTTTCCTTTCTTTTGCGCTATGACGCGGAAGGAAACTACATCGCGGATCTTGCGACGGCGGTGCCCACAGTCGGCAACGGGGGCATCAGTCGCGACGGCAAACGTATCCTCGTCCACTTGCGCAGGGGCATCGCGTGGGCCGACGGCGCGCCGCTCACCGCGGCGGATTGGCTGTTCACGTACCACGCCGTCATAAATCCCGATAACGCGGTCAAGACCCGGTACGGCTGGGATGCAATCGCGACCGCGAGCGCACCCGATCCGTATACGATCGACATCCGCCTGAAAAAGCCGAACGTTGCGGTGCTCGGCATCCTCGCGATGGGGGGCGCCGGCTATCCGCCGATGCCGTCGCACCTGCTGGCGAGACTGCCGAACCTGAACCATGCCGCTTTTAACGAGCACCCGCTCTCGAGCGGCCCGTACGTGCTCAAAGAATGGAATCACGGCACGTCGCTCGTCTTCGTCCCCAATCCTCGATATTTTCGCGGCGCGCCCAGAATCAAAGAGGTAGTCTGGAAGGTCATTCCGGACGTCAACACGCTGTTCAACCAGCTTGCGACCCATGAGGTCGACGTCTATCCGAGCGTGAACGCAAACTCCATCGCGCGCCTGTCGCAAGTGCACGGAATCCGAATCGTGCACCGCCTGAGCGCCAACTGGCGGCATCTCGGCATCAACATGAGCCGGCCGCAACTCGCCGACGCGCGCGTGCGGCGCGCGATCTCCGAAGCCATCGATTGGCAGCGAATCGAGCGGAGCGTCTTTCATTCGCTCGATCATCTCGCCGTCTCGGACATCTATCCGGACTCGTGGGCGGCTCCAAGACTTCCGCCGTATCGGTACGATCCCGCCGAGGCGCGGCGTTTGCTCGCGCTGGCCGGGTGGCGCATGGGGCCCGACGGCGTCTTGCGCAAGGGCTCGCTGGCGATGCGGCTGACGATATACGCGACCACCGGCCATCAAGAGAACACGCAGTCCCAGGTGCTGATTCAATCTATGCTGCGCACGGTCGGCATCGACGTGGCGATCCGCAACTATCCCGGCAGTTATCTCTTCGCAATGGACGGGCCGCTCTATACCGGCAAGTACGACCTGGAATGGTCGATCGAAACGAACGGACCGGATCCGGATAACTCGGGCAGTTGGAACGCCGCATTTATTCCTCCCCGCGGTGCGAACACGTCGTGGTTGAACGACCCGATCGTCAACGAGACGAGCGCCGCAGCGGCCGCGACCTTCGACCAATCGAAGCGCAAGGCACTCTATCAGCGGGAAGAAGAACGAATTCGCGAGGTCGTGCCCGCCGTTTTCTTCAGTTGGCAAACCGACTACACCGCGATCAACGCCGACGTGCGCAACTATATCCCCGCCGCCTTTATCGGCGATACCTGGAACGCATGGCTATGGCGGATTTGACGCCCTCGGCCTTCGTTCAGCAGCTGCGCGTGCGCGAAACGGCGGCCTTGCGGTTCGAGCCGACGCGCAGCGGCGTGCTCAGCTGGAACACGCATGCGCCCAGCGGCCGGCTGGAATTCCGTCTGGCGCGCGCCGGTCAGGCCGACGGCGAGTGGCTCGATTTGGCGGAATGGCAACCCAGCGGCGCCAAATCCTTTAGTCCGGAACACGCCGGCACGCACGTCGACGTGGACGTGATTCGCGCCGGGCAGCCGTTCGACGGGATCGACGTGCGCGCGCGCGGCGTGGAGTTCGAGCTCGTCGCATTCTCTTCGCCCGTGCACGCAAGCCCGTCGTTGCCGTACGCGCGCGATGCATTGATCCTCGACGTTCCCGCCCATTCACAGTACACCACCGAGTCTGAGGAGCGCGGCTGGTGCAGTCCGGCCAGCCTGGCGATGATCCACGCGTACCACGGGCTTGCGCACTCGATCCCACAGACCGCGCGCGAAGTCTTCGATCGCGCGTACAACGGCACCGGCAACTGGGCGTTCAACGTCGCGTACAGCGGCCGGTTAGGCCTGCGCGGCGTCGTAGCGCATCTCCATAACCTCGACCACGCACAGCGGTTGATCGAACGAAGCTTGCCGTTGGCAATATCCTACTCCTGGCGCGACGGCGAACTTCCCGGCGCGCCGCTGCCGCACTCCGACGGACACTTGGCCGTGCTTTGTGGCTTCACGCGCGACGGCGACTGCGCGATCAACGATCCCGCCGCGCCCAACGTGCGAGTCGTCTATCCGCGCAGCGCAATCGAAGCGCTCTGGCAGCGCAACGAGGGCGTTTCGTACGTGATTGCCCCGGTCGGCGTCAATTATGCCGACGTGCTGGCACGGGCGTGAGATCGCTGCGCGCGATCGAAGCCGGCGTCGTTGCCTGTCAACGCTGCCCGCAGTTACGCGCCTATACGGCGCGCATCGCTCGCGAAAAGAAGCGCGCGCATCGTGATTGCGAGTACTGGGCAAAGCCCGTGCCGGCGTTCGGCGATCCGCAGGCTGCGGTGATGATCGTCGGTCTCGCTCCCGGTGCGCACGGCAGTAACCGCACGGGACGGCCGTTTACCGGGGACGCGTCCGGCGCATTCCTCTACCCCGCGCTCTATCGCGCCGGATTTGGCTCGCAGCCGCACGCGGTCGACCGCGACGACGGCTTGACGCTGCGCGACTGCCTCATCACTGCGGCGCTGCGTTGCGCGCCGCCGCAGAATAAGCCCACGCCCGTCGAACTGCGCAACTGCTTTCCGTATCTGCTCGACGAGTTCGACGCGTTGCCGCGACTGCGCGTCGTCATCAGTCTCGGTGCCATCGCGTTTGCTTCGGTTCTGCGGCTATTTCGCGAACGGCAGTTTGCCGTGGAGCGCGGCGCCGTCTCATTCTCGCACGGCGCCGAGGTCGAAGCGCGCAACGGCGCGCGCAGACTCCGGGCGATCGCCTCGTACCATCCGAGCCGCCAAAATACCAACACGGGCAAGTTGACGGCTCCGATGTTCGACGCGATCTTCACGCGTGCCAGGGAGCTATTAGCGGCGGAGGAAGGTTCTTAGGGAACCTAGTTGCTCGCCGGCGCGAGAACGACGGTTGCGCCGTACTCGAAACCGTCGAATAATTCCGCGGGCTTCGAGTCGCGGGGGCGGCAATCGAGCGTGTAGCCGGGTTTCGAAGCGCAGAGACTATAGAGGCCCGGCAGCAGCGTAAGGAAGACAAAGCGTCCATTCGAATCCGACGTCATTTGCGCGAGATTCGCGCCCGACGTCGCGTAGACGGTCGCACCGGACACCGGTGCGCCGGTCGCCTCATCCACCACGGTGCCGCTGATGACGACGCTTTGCTGGTCCCTCTGCCAATCTACGGGCAGGGTCCAGAAGAAAAAGTTCGATAGGGCCAGTAAAATTGCGAACTGCATGTTGACTCCTTCTTCACTGAATCGTAAACAGAAAACGCTCCGCCGCGACGGATCGTGACGGGTGTGTCGTTTACGAGTCGTGCGCGCGAGCCGAGGGAAGCAGACCCAGGTGCACTTCGTGGACGAGCTGATCGGGAATTCGGCTCGGAGCGTTCATCATCACGTCGCGGGCGACTTGATTCTTCGGAAACGCGATCACCTCACGAATCGTCTCCTCGCCGCAGGCAAGCATGGCGATCCGGTCGATGCCCAGCGCCATTCCGCCGTGTGGCGGCGCCCCATAGTCGAGCGCGCGCATGAAGAAGCCAAAGCGCTCTTCCACCTCGGCCGGCGACATGCCGAGCATCTCGAAGATGCGCCGTTGCTGATCGGGCTTGTGGATGCGAATCGAACCCGAGCCGAGCTCGTAGCCGTTCAGCACGAGGTCGTAGTGCTGCGCGCGCATCTCCATAGGCGCGCGGTCGATCAGCTCCCAGTCGCCGGGCGCGGGCGACGTGAACGGATGATGCGCCGGCGCCGGCACGCCGGTCGTTTCGTCGATCTCGAGATACGGAAAGTCCGTCACCCAGGCAAACGCAAATACGTCGGTAGCCCGCAGCTTGCAACGCTCCCCGACTTCGTTACGCATCTTTCCCGCGACCGCATATGCGATCGCGCGCTCGTCGGCGAAGAGCAGGATCGCATCGCCGATCTCGGCCGCCACCGCCGTGCGTAGCGCTTCGACGTTCGACTCCGTCAGAAACTTCGCCGCCGGCGATTTCGGCGCACCGCCGGAAAGGGCGATCCACACCATGCCTTTGCCGCCATACTGTTTGGCGGTCTCCGTTAACGCGTCGAAGTCGCGGCGCGAGAGCGCCGCTCCGCCGGGATAGCGCAGGGCCACGATTGCCCCTCCGCCCTGCGCCACCGCACGAAAAACGCCAAAATCGGTCTCCGCAAAGATCGATCCGACCTCCGCCAACTCGAGGCCGAAACGAAGATCCGGTTTGTCCAATCCGTACCTTGCGAGCGATTCGCGATGCGTGAGGCGAGGAAAATCTCCGACCTCGATTCCCAGCGCGCGCCGCCACACGTAGCGCATGGCGGATTCCATGGTTTCCAGCACCTCTTCTTGCGTGCAGAACGAAAGCTCGACGTCGAGCTGCGTGAACTCCGGCTGGCGATCCGCGCGCTGATCCTCATCGCGCATGCAGCGCGCGATTTGCATGTACCGACCGAAGCCCGCTATCATCAGAATCTGCTTGAGCAGCTGGGGCGATTGCGGCAAGGCGTAAAACGCGCCGGGGTAGATGCGGCTCGGCACGAGATAGTCGCGCGCCCCCTCGGGCGTGGACTTCATCAGCATCGGGGTCTCGATCTCCAAGAACCCCCGCTCGTCGAAGAAGTCGCGTAGCGCCTTGATGATGCGATGGCGCACCCGCAGGTTCTCTTGCATGCGCGCGCGCCGAAGGTCGAGATAGCGATACTCCAAACGCAGATTCTCGTCCACCGGATCGTCCGAGTTCACCGCGAACGGCGGCACTTGCGAACGGTTGAGAATTTCGAGTTCGTCAACGGCAACTTCGATCTCTCCGGTCGGCAGCCGCTCGTTTTCGGTGCCGGCCGGCCGGCGCCGAACAGCACCCGCGACGCGAAGCACGTCCTCGTTGCGCAGGTGTTCGGCCGCTGCGAAGCAGGCCGCCGAAGGATCGAACACGATTTGAGTGATGCCGTCGCGGTCGCGCACGTCCACGAAGATCAGACCGCCGTGATCCCGGCGGCGGTTGACCCAGCCGCAGAGCTGCGCCGCAGTGCCTTCGTCGGTCGCGCGCAGCGCGCCGCACGAGACCCTAGCCGGCATCTTTGACTCCCGCAACGTAGAAGTATTGCAGCAGCAGCTCACGCGCCAGCCGCGAACGTTCCGCCTGCCGGTCGAGATAGCCCAAGAGGTGCGGCATGCGCGACAGCATCGAGTGCGCTCCAAGCGAGAGCGGAGTCATTCCCAGCTTAAGCTTCACTTCGAAATGCGGATGCTTTCTATAGAAGCGCGCGGCCGAACGTCCCGCCAACAGCATCTTCGACTTCTGGTCCTCATAGCCGACGTCCTGACAGTGAAAGTTCACGGCACCGGGTTCGTACACGATGTCGACGCCGCGTTGGCGCAAACGATAGCCGAGCTCCAAGTCTTCGTGGCCGTACCCCGTGAACGTCTCGTCGAAGCACCCCGCTCGCACGAGATCGTCGCGCGCAACGGACGCGTTGCCGGTGAGAAAATACAGCCACGAGAGTCTTTTTCGCGAAGGCGGATGCAGATGCCCGCGCGCGTGTGGACGGTCGCGCTTGTACAGGTACTCATCGAAGTTCTTCACTTGTACCTCCCATCCCACGACCGCGATGCGCTTGCGCCGCCGATGGCGCCGCAGGTGTGCCGACAGGAGGTTCGCGGATGCGAAGATGTCCGCGTCGTTGAAGAGGACGATGCTGCCGCGCGCGGCGGCAATGCCTGCGTTCCGCGCCGCGGCGCGGCCACCGTACGATCCGGCGAGGTGGCGCACGTTGTCGTGCGCACAAATCACGGTGCGCATGAACTCCGCCGTGCCGTCGGTCGAATTCGAGTCGCAAATCAGCAGTTCGTAGGCCGACGGCGGAAGGTCTTGTTGCAGCAGCGTCGGGAGCACTCGTTCGAGCGTCTCCAAGCGGTTGTAGGTCGGCACGACCACTGAAATCTCCGGCATCATCCGACCAACTCGACGACCGCGCCGACGATATCGCGTCGAAATGCCGCGAGGGATTCCTGATCCTCGCCTGCCGGCTTTCGCACGCAAACGTGCGGCACGCGGTAGGGTGACCATTCCTGCGAGTTCAACGCGAAGTACCGGTGCTCGAACGCGACGACCGTCGGACTATGCACCGCGCTCGCGACGTGCGTGGCCCCGGTATCGACCGTAACGACCGCGCGCGCGCGCTCGAGCACCGCGGCCCACTGATGGAACTCGAGCCGGCGCAAGAGCTTCGCGACGCTCGGTCGTTGCTCGAAGTGCGATGCGTGGATTTCACTGTCGCGGGGACACGTGACGACGATCGGCGCGATTCTCGCGAGGCCGTCAACGATGGCGAGCGTTCCTTGCAACGTGCTGCCGCCGCTGAACCAGCGCTGTCCGAGATGCAGCACGATCGGATCCTCGGGAAGATTCGCGTTGATCCGCCGATCCGCGTCGGTTACGTGGAGGCGCAGCGACTCGACGCGGCGATCGGCGCCCGCCAGCGCGACAAGATCGAGCAACTGAACGACCTCATGCCGAACACGCCGCGTTATCTCCCGGTCACATAGTTCGGGATCGGCCTCGGAGACCATGAAACGGTTGACGTAGAGCCGGAGCGACAAGCGGGCGATCCAACGCCGCTCGTACGTATATCCGACGCGAACCGGCGCCCTGGTATTTCCAACCAGCTGCACGTCCGCCATGCGCGGAGCGAGCGCCACGGCCATGTCGTAGCCGCGAAAGCGCGCCCCGAACGTGCGCGGGGAGGCGCCTCGCGGGAGCACCACGACCTCGTCCACATCGTGGTTGCGCTCGACCACCACGCGGTTATGCGCGCTTGCGACCAGCGTAATGCGCGCCTGCGGAAAAGACGCCCGCACCGTCGCGATCGCCGGCGTGGACAACACCAAGTCGCCGATTCGATCGGTACGCGAGAGCAGAATCTTCATCGCTGCGCAACGAGCGCGCGTTCCAGCTCTTCGAAATAGACTTCGGTCGCCAGCGCGCGCGCCAAGCGCAGCTCGCGTCCGCGAAGCACCGCGTCCGGAGCGAGCGCCGACAACCTCGAGCGCACGCGCTCGCCGAGTCCGGCGCGCCGAGTCAGCCAATGAAAGCCGCGTTGCGCGGAATTGACTCCCGTGGCCAGGTAGGCGCGCCAGTGAGGGTGGAGAGCAATGAGCCGCACCGCGGTGCGCGCCTGCGCTCGCGCCTGCGCGAGCATTCGTTTGATGTCGCGCGTGCGCCGTGGCGGCTTGTAGTGGTAGACCAGCGCCATCGGATCGAAGATGGCCGGAACGCGCCGCGCCCTCAAACGCAGGCCGACGTCGATGTCCTCCCAGCCATATTCCGAAAACGATTCGTCGAAACCGCCGATCGCTCGGATCGTCGCTAACGGCACCGAGACGTTGGTCGTCCAAAAATAGTTGCCGCTGTAGTTGCGGATGCTCCAAACCGGTGTGGGAAGGTTGTCGAGATCCTCGACGTCGATCGCTCCGCCGCGCACGATCGCGTCGGGGCGCCGCATGCCCGCCCGCACGTGTTCTCCCACGAAGTTCGGCAGCGGGAGGACGTCGTCGTCAATGAAGATGATCCGCCGTCCGTTGGCGTGCGCGATTCCGGCATTCCGAGCCTTCGCGAGGCCCCCGTTCGCTTGATGAACGACCGTGAAGAGGCACGGCGCATTCGCCCGGGCGCGTTCGATCGTCGAAGCCGTTGAATCCGTCGATCCGTCGTTAACGAGGACCACCTCATAGCGCTCCGCTTCCAGCACCTGATCGAAACACGCCTCCAGCACCCGTTCGAGCAGCGCCGCGCGGTTGTACGTGCACAGCTGAACGGTCGCCTCGATCATCGGATCAGCGGCGCGGTCGCGGCGAGGATGCGTGGCACGTCGAGGTGCGCGATGCAGGCGTAGTCGGGGCAGCGCTCCTTTGTGTCGCCGTGGTGACAGGGATACGATGGGCGTACCACCCCGGTGCGCGCTCCGAGCGGCGCCCATCGCTCCGGAAAGTCCGACTGAAACGGAAATATGCCGAGGGTAGGACAGCCCACCGCGGCCGCGACGTGCATCGACCCCGTGGTGATTCCCACGAAGGCCGCCGCACGGCGCGCGAGCGCCGCAAACACGCCGACATTCGTGCGGCCGCCGATTGACACGACGCCGGCGGATTCGGCCGACCGCGCGATCTCGTCGGCGATGGCCGCCTCCGCCGGTGCGCCGCTCACGAAAACTCGCAGGCCGAACGTCTCGCGCAGCGCTCGCGCGAGCGCTGCCCATCCTGATCGCGGCCAGATGTTCCGCTTCGCCGCCACGGCGTTGCATGGCGTCAGCAGCACGAACCGTTGCCCATCGGCGCACAGCTCGTCGGCCTCTCGCTCGTCGCGCGCCGTCGGTACGACGCGATAGCGACGATCGTTCGTATCGCAGTCGAGCGCGCGGGCGAAGTCGAGCAGAATGTCCGACCAATGCGAGGTCACGTCGCCGCATTCGCTGCGGACGACAACCCGATGCGTGAAGCGGAATGAATAGAAACGGCGCGCCTGTCCTACCCGCACGGGGATCTCCGAAAGCTGCGCGACGCGAGCCGTTCGCCGCGTCGCCCACGTAACGACGGCGGCACCGTACCGGCGCGACGAGAGCGCCTTGGCCAGGGCGCGTTCGTCGCCGGCTCCGTCGGGAAGAACCCCGTCAACGTCGGGAACCCGCTCGAGCAACTCTACGTGCGCGGGCAACGTCAACGCATCCACCTGCGAGAACCGCTGGTGCAGCGCGCGGGCCACGAGCGTTGCGACCAGTGAATCTCCGAGTCCGCCGCCGGCGCAGTACAGCAGCGCGCGATCAGTCGGCACGCCTGACC
>Ga0213882_10000080_pt1 | contig 48054 bp, 44 predicted proteins | sample BarmaccoBMER_R09_FD_160106 | JGI IMG/M metagenome (GOLD analysis project Ga0213882, IMG submission 160106) | Barbacenia macrantha exposed rock microbial communities from rupestrian grasslands, the National Park of Serra do Cipo, Brazil - ER_R09 ...
GTGGCTTGGTCGCCTCCTTTCTATCAACCGGAGAAGCCGTTGCCTATTATTTGATGCGGCGTGTCGCCAGCTTTCGAAACAAAGACCGTCATCTAGCATAAATGGGGTTTTGCATAAGCCTCTATGTATATGTCGGGCAGTTGTACCACTTGCGGAATCTGCAGAAGCGGCGCGGTGGGTATGTCGGGGGGATCATAAGCCCGGCTGAGCCAGAACTGGTACGACATGACCTGAGGGCGTTCTGCTCCTCCACCGCATACCCGATCGTCTTCGTGGATGTAGAACCGTTCGGCTCGGCTGACGAATACCCGCGAGGCACGGCTTTCGTGGGATACTCCCAGGATGCTAAGTAGCCGGAATAAAATAAGTAATCCAATTGAAGTCATTGTCGAGCCCGTGACCTGCGGTGATGTCAGCTTGAGTGGATTTGTTGTTCCATTCCGGCTCCTATCGGGTCGTGCGCGGCGAGCTACGTGGAGGAACATGCCAGGAGTTCGGGGCTCTCCCGTTTCGGAGTACTGGTCGTCGGGGGGAAACTGCACAGTGGACGCCAAGCCGGGTTTGCCAGAAGGCTTGAGTCCCGGTTCAAGGACGCGGAGCTCGTCGTTGACGATACCGGCGAGTACAGCAGGGCGCATGCGCACGAGATAGTGTGGCGAAATATTCAGGGACAACCCGAAGGAAAACCATGTCTGCGCTATATCTTCTGCACCAACGACGAGATGGCACTGGGAGCGGTGGATGCTCTGCGTACCGCAGGTGCCGGGAACGACGACTCAGTGGTGGTCGTCGGTGTCGACGGCACACCGGAGGCACGAGCGCTCATCGAGTCGCAGACGACTCCGTTGCGCGCCACCGTAGTCCAGGATTCTTGCAGTATAGCCGAGACGACTGTTGACATGCTCGTCAGGATGACCTGCGGCGACACCGTCAAGACATGCACCTATCTGGAGCCTGGTATTTACAAGGCGAGCGCGAAGCGGTGGCAGGCTGGGCCCATTCCGAGGGGTTGATCAGAGTGCACACGGTCAGCCTCGTTGAAAGCACGAGAGCGGGACGAGTGGGAGAGGCGTCGCTGAGTTGGGTGTCAGCGCCCGGCGGGTGAGGTCCAGGGTGGTGTTGCTGATCTGCATCCGGGGCGCTCAGCGAGCCGGTCCCCGGCGGTGGCGCGCTGTTCGGAGTCGCGAGGCGCGTCGCCGGTGACCCGAGATGGTGCCCTACGAGGGGCTCTACGGGGACGTCGAGCCGCACGTGACGGTCACCATGGGCGCATCGGAGGAGGCGGCGGTGACGATCGAGCGGAAGGTGACCGCAGCGCTGTCGATCTCGGCTGAACTGCGCGAAGCATGGCTGGTGGCCTTCGACGGCCTGTGGAGGGTGCGAGGCCGGTTCGAGTTCGGCACCGGCAACTGGACCACTAGACCAGGCACGTCACAGCTCGTTACGGGCGAGTGCGCGGGATACCTGGGTGAGCCAGCGAAGTTCGCTGCTCAGGCCGTCGGGCTGGGTGACGACGTTCCCTCGGGGGAGTACCCGCAGTGCGGCAGGTCGTGCCGGCGCCAGCGCAGAGCCGCGCGGATGTCGGCCGCTTCGCGTGGACGTGATCCGGTACGTCGAGCCGGAGGCGGCCCGCGCCCTCGGTCACCGCCGCCACAGAACGACTCGCCGTCAGCCGTCATGCCTGACCAGCACAAATCGGTGGATCGTTGTTTTATCGGTGCTTTCTACCGGGGAGGCCTGAACGTGCGGACCACCTGCGGCAAGCAGCCAGAGTGCCACCAGCGGGGACTATCCACACGCAGCGTGCCGAACAGCGTCCTCATCACGATGGGCCGGCTGTCCTTATAAGTGCCTGCGCTGCCGCAGTGCGGGCAGGCGACCCGGCCCGCCAGCACTGGTCAAGTACCGCCTACAACCCTCACCTCCCACGGTTTGCCTCGCCCTCACTCGTCGATCGTGATGGAGGTCGGCACATCGAGGTAGTACCCGCCGGTCCAAGCATCCTGAGCAGCTCGCACGGCTTCCTCGGCCGTCCACGCGCCGACGTGGACGAGGCTCGTGTGCGGGTGGGTCTCTGCAAGCGCGTTGGTCACACCACCGAGGTCCTCCCGCATGGCTGTGTCGCCCGGTGAACCGTACTCGACCCCGCCGCGTTCCCCGGTGTGCCGGTCGCAGTCGCGATGGCCCTCGTAGAGGCCTGCCATCGCGTAATTGGCGAACACGCCATGCGCCGTACCGCCGCGTCTCGCGAATGCGGGCGCGCGATCGTAAAGACCGGCGAGGACGAAGTCAGCCCCTCGATGAGGCGGACGTACTCTCCCGGCCGTTGCAGGATGATTCTGTAAACGAAGGCCACGCTGACGCAGGTGTCGGCGTGGCAGCTTCCATCAGCGAACGGCACGGCGATCCGCTGGGTGTTCGTAGCTGGGTTGTGCAGCCGTTCCAGCGTGCTCCAGTAGATGTGCTGCGGGTCTGCCCCGGCGAATCTGAGCTACACAGGATTCTTTGCAGACCTTCGGCCACCGATCGGCCGTTCTCCGCGCTCCGGGCGTTCAGGACTCCGCGCGGGCCAGAACCAACAGGATGTCTGCGGACCGCAGCTCCAGCGCGAACACCTCGGGTTGCCGATCCATGATTCGGGTCAGCCGGTCGGAGGTTCGGTGCTGGCCTGCACGAGCGTGAGGGCCGCGTCCGGGTCAGGCTTTCGAGCTTTGTCGGGTCCACCTCAGTGGCCGGGCAGCCCGTGAGGTGTCCCGCACGAGCCTGGGCGATCCTGGTCGCCGGGGAACCGAACCCGCTGTAGTCCGACCGGCTGTCACAAACCGGACATTGCTGTGGTTCCCTGCGGCCACCGAACTTGACCACTCAATGCCCTCCTCACGTTCCTGTCGGGGCTCATCGCGGCTCCGAATGACTCAACGGGACGCGTGACTGGACGAACAGCCATGTCGTCTCCGCCAGCGTGGCCGGCGCGACGACGGAGAAGGCGATCCATCGAAAGACCGCCTCGGATGAGTCGGCGCCGACCCGCAGCACCAGACTCAGGGCCACACCGCCGCCGAGCAGACTGATCCCGGCGTTGTAGCACCGGACCGCAAGCGTGATCTTCGACCGCCAGAGCTCGAAGTGCGCTCGCTGCCGGGCGCGGGCCTGCTTCTCGAACCGCTTCAGGTCATCTGCCCCCCAGTTCTCGAGGTCGGCGGACGAGTACAGGAGAGAACGGGCGTGAAAGCCGTACTGGACGATTCCGATAAGCGAGATCAATGCCGGAGCGAGCACCAGCAACGCTGGTCCCCGGTAAGCGGAACTTGTCGCCGGCGCCCCCGAGGACCCCGATGACACCGGCATGGCGCAATCGCACCACTGCTCGCCGCCGAGCCCGAACTCGCCGCCGACGTGGTTTCAGTATCCAGGCCACCACGCTGCGCAACCCGCTCCCCGACGCGCCGAGCCAGGGCTCATGGGGGAGCTTGCTCCCTGAACTCACGCACGGCCTCGGCGATGGCGTCCGCCTCCAGCACGTCGTTCATCAGCCCGACCTGCTGTTCCCACACTTCGGTGGGGATTGCGGCGCGCGGCTCGTCTTCAAGGATGTGGTACACGGGGAGGCCCAACTGGACCCCGGCCAGCGGTCCTGCCCAGCTCGGATCACCGAGCACCACCGTCTCGGCGGCGATCCCGGCGCTCTCGGCATCCGGGGCGCCGAGCAGGACGAGCAGCGCGTCCGCGCCGTGCTGATCGGCCAGGCGCTTGATCGTCTCCTGGGTGGACAGGTCCATGGCTCCGGCGGCCGTTCAAACGAAGCATTCGGTGACGACGTAGGCCACCGGGGCACCCGCCGCCTGGACGCAGGCTGCAATCGCCGTCCCCGAAACCCCGTCGCGTTCCCCGATCGCGATGACCTGCTTGCCTTCGAACATTACGCCTCCTTTGCGGGTAACTCGGCTAACGCCGTGGTCAGCCACGTATCCACCTGCTCTGCGGTGAGGCTGGGCTCGGAAATGCGGGCCACCTCCTGGCCGTCGTGGAGCAGCAGGATGGTGGGGAGGCCGCGCACCTGCAGTGACATGCACAGCCGCCGCGCCTTGCCGGCATCGAGCTTGACCACAGTCAGGTCCGGGTTCCCCTTCGCGATGGTCTCCATGTGTGGCCCCAGCACTACACACGGGCGGCAGCTTTCGGCCCAGACGTCGACGAGCACCACGCCTGACCCGACGAGCTGGTCGAAGTTGTCTTTCGTCGCATCCACCACAGCCATGTGTCAGCCTCCGTTGCGTTCCAGCAGCACGCTCATGCCGTCGGACCGTTGGCTCATCCGCCCGAGGAACAGGCTGCCTTTCGCGAGCAGCAACACCCGGTCGGCCGGTCCCGTCGTCAGCCGGTTCAGGGCATGGGGCAGGTAACACACCGCTGACGCGATATGCCCCTGGGTGGGTGCGTAACCCGGCATGCCACGCTCTGCGACAAACGGTTTCATGCCGTCGCGGGCGATTTCCTTGCGGCGGACGGCCAGCGCCGCGATCGTGCGGTAGTTGCGCGCAGCGACGTCTCCCGAACCCTGCGGCTCGGTGATCTCCGGATTGTGCAGCTCGGTGGCGTAGTCGTCGATTTCGACCATCCGCGCGCCGATCGCCTCCAGCGGCCGCACGGCCAGGTCGTACAAGATCTGCTCACCGGCACCGCCCGAGGACACCCTGTGGCGCCCTACGGCGTCGAGCCGGATTCGAGGTGAGACTCCGTCGTCGGCGGTCACCAGAATCGCGGCGCCGCCGAGCACGTCTTCCAGCACGGGCAGACCGTGGCGCAGGTGGCCCTCGAATTTCATGCCGAGTTTGGGTAGTGAACCTCCGGCGACCACCACGACCTGCTCGACCACTGCTGCCACCACGAGGCTGGCCGCGATCACCAGCGCGGGAATCGGCGCCGCGCAGAAATTCTTGACGTCCGCACCGGACGACTCGCTCAGGCCAGCGACCGACGCGATCGTCTTGCCCATGTTGCCCCCGCCGCGCTGGTAGCGGTCGCCGACGGCTTCCTCAGAGCAGGAGATCGTGTAGCCGATCGCCGCTGGATCAAGGACGTGGTCGTGCAGCAGGTGCAGTAGCGCCAGCGTACCGGTGGCCTTGCAGGCCAGATTCTCCAGCAGCACGTGCGCGGCCAGCGACTCGTCCTCGGCGTGCGCCCCGCGTAGTGCGCCGGCGAGGCCGTCGGGCGCCAGGTGGACCGGCAGGGCGCCGCTGTCCACGGCAGCGGCGACATCCCCGGTCGCCGCGGAGATCCGTCCCAGGTCCAGGTGCGCCGCCAGCGGGTGTCCAGCCAGTCGTTTGGCGGCCCGCTCGGCGATCTCCGGGGTGAGCGTCAGCAGGTCGAACTCGTCGACCACGGCCATCAACCCGAGGAACTCCTCCTCCGGCATCAGCTCGCCGAACGGCGCGAAGCGGTCCGCGCCCGGCCAGCCGGCCCCCACCCACGGACGGGACGGCAGCTCACGAGGGTGGCAGGCGCCCAGGAAAGCCTGGTGCGGCGGGTAGCCGACGGCATCGTCGAAGTTGCGCAGGCCGGCCAGAAAGTCGGCCGTCAGTTCGGCTTCGCCGGCGAGGGTTCGCATCGGCTTGGAGCCGTGCCGGGCTAAGCCCGGGGTGTGGGCGAGTACCAGGCTTGCGGCGCGGACCACAGCTGCTTCAGGCATGGGTCTCCTCCGCGGCACCGACTTCGAAGATCATGGGGCGTTCGACCGCGGTCGCGACCGCGTCCAGTGCCCGTTGCACCAGTCGTCGCCGCCAGGCCCGCTCGGCCGGTGGCGGCAGGTTCGGATCGCCTGAGGGGTAGGGGATGCCACGACCCGGCACGATCCGCGGCGCGCCGACCTGCTCAGCGATCGTCACGAGGTTGGTGATCAGAGCCGTGGGAATGCCGGCCCGCTCCAGTTCCTTGGCAAGCGCTGACCCGCAACGCGTCCCGGTGCCTCAAGTGGCGGTCAGGATCGCCGCCTGCACGCCTGCCTTGCGAAGCTCCGCCGCCCACTCGACGCCGAAACGCCGCGCGGTGGCCACCTGCGTGCCATTGCCCACCGTGACCAGAAATTCGTTGTGCAGCCGGCCGATCGTACCCTCGCGCTCTAGGGTGCGGGCGGTATCTAGGGGCAGGATCCGGTTGGGGTCGGCATTGGCGGCGGTGGTGGCGAAGCCGCCGTCCACAGACTCCCACTCACCGGACGCGAACGAATCGACGCCCTCGATCGGGTAGCGCATCCAGCGGGTGGCGCGGGCTGACTCGAGCCGGTCTGGGTTGCCAGCCGGCACCAGGGCACCCTCGGTGGCCAGCGCGACGGCGGCGCCAACCACCTTGTCGACCGGTGCCGCCGGGGCCACCACGTCGAATCCACCGAGGGGAATCTCGGTGCTCTCCCGGTCGCCAGCCAGCCGGCGCAGCACAAGTTCGACTGCCCGCGCCGCGGCGCGCTGCTCGACCAGCCGGCTGATCCGGGCGGCCCGCGCGACCCGGCCGTCCGCCACCGTCAGCGTCGCGCCGGTGGCCAGCTTCGCGATGGCGGCGGCGACCGTCTGCAATGTCGGCCGCATCTGTCGGCTGGTAGCACCCGCGGCCACGACCGGTGCGGCACCCGCGTCCGAGACACCGGGGTTGTCCGGGTGCATCGTCGCCAACGCCGGCAGCCCGTCCGCATGGGCTGCGGCGACCAGCCGGGCGCACGCCAGCCCGTAGCGTCCGCTGCCGAAGGCAGGCCCAGCGACCAGCAGTTCGGCACCGGCCGCACGCGCCATCCCGAGCAGCTCCTCGGCGACGGCGGTGTTAGAGGCGGCGTAGTCGTCGCCGCACACGATCGTGGCCACGATCCGGTGCTCGTCCTGGTGTTCGGCTTCCTGGTGTTCGGCACTGAGCAACTGGGACAGCAACCGCCCAGGGCCCACCGTGCCGTCGAGTACCCGGGGGCCGATACCCGCCGCCTCCTCGCCACCGAGCCCCGCATAGAACTGATTGACGTAATGCACGATACGCATCAGGCAACGCCTTCCCACTGCTGCTCCGACCGGCAGGTGAGCCACCCGGCGCCCAGCGGGCTCAGGGCACTCAGGATCGCGGCGGTCGGCACCTCGACCGCCGCTGTCGCCTCCGCATCAGCGATGCCCAGTCGAGCGCCCCCTAACGCCCACTCGACCGCCGGCAACGTCACCCGCTGATCGTAGTTACCGGTACTGACCACCGCACCTCGGCGTGGGCCGGCCACCAGCGGTGGACCGGTGCCGTCAGCGCCGGACAACTCGGCGTACAGCGCCACCGCGGTCAGGCCGTCAGCCTCCAGCGCGTCGACCTTCAGCATCAGGTCGTTGTCGGCGTTGCCTGCGCCTTCCTTGGTCACGATGGCGGCGTCGAAGCCAGCGGCGCGGCACAGCCAGGCGGCGTGGGTGGACACCAGCTCTTTGTGGGCTAGCTCGACCGGCTCTGGGCACAGCACCACTCCGGCGAAGCACAGGTCCTGCCCGTCACGGGCGCGCAACTCGGCGATCACCGGGTGGTTCTGGTGCAGGTAGGTGGGATTGCGCAGCGCCGGATGCCCGTACTGGCCGCTGACCACGGCCCCGTCCTCGATCTCGGCCGGGTCGAACAAGGTCGGCAGGCTGCCGGCCATGCTGCGCCCGTAGACGAAGACATCCTTGAACGCGCCCTGGGTCTGCAAGTTGGTGATCACACCGACGCGGGGCAGCCCGCCGGTGGGCGTGCCCGGCCGGTGCGGGGGTGCCGGCTCCTCGATCACATCGGGCGGGGCGTCGACGGCGGCGTCGGCGAGATGCACGGCCAGGCGCAGCAGCCCGCGGCGCACCGCGACCTCCGCCTCCTGCCAGGAGGCACCGTCAGCGCGGTCGAACTCGATCACCACGTTGTTCGTCCGGGCGAACGGGGAACGCTGTGCGGCCGGGCCGGACATGTCGATCAGACCCTCCTGGTTACGGGGCAGGTACCCGGCGGCGAGCACCGCTGCTCCACGCAGCACGTGGATGTCACCCTCGCGCTTGCGGTTCACCGGCGCCATCCAGCCAGGGAACACTCCCCCGCCGAGTACCACTGCTGATCCCTTTGTGCGCGGCTCCACGACATCAAGCGGCGCGACGACCCGAACCCGGTCTCCCGGTACCGCGACGTGCACCCGCACCGACGCCAGGGCCGGATCAGCGAACAGCGCCCGGGACTGGTCCCGGCCCACCACGAGCTGATGCTGCGCGTACCGGGTGGCGGCACCGATCTCGACGGAGTGAACCTCGTGCACCACGCGCCGCGGTACCGACATGACGGTCTCCCCTCGACAGCGTCGGTACCCATCGTAGCGTCGGTACCCCGTCGTAACGAGAACTCACCGATCCCTGGAGGGGATCAAGCCCGCACAGGGCTGAAGCGGTCGCATCCACGCAGCACGAACACATCCTGCCGCACAGCCGGTGTGAAAGGCCTTCACAATGCTGGTGACAAGCGCGCTTCTCGACTGCCCAGCGACCAGGCCCGGCTCGCCTAGCGGCAACCACCGCCAGAACAACCCACCACCCCCATGTCGATCTCACACGCCATGACCTTGCGACGGCCCCCAGAAAACAGCTCCGCAGCCGCCGTGACTCCACCAGCGCCTCCCGACCGCATCCAGCAGCACCGCGCACGTCCCCGACCAAAACCGGGATGATTCTCCCGATCGTGGGAAACCGCTCCAGCAGTTCGACCCGCACTGCGGGATACGGATCTCTCCCGTCCGCGGTCAGCCCACCCACCACGCCCAGCGCCTCAGCGAGCTCGGCCCAGCCGACCTCGGCGACTGTTAGTCGCCCGATGGGCAGTCCTAAGAAATACGCCCAGAGTTCCCTGGCCCTCCCCTCGACGCGGCCGGCGACCGCGTGCGCGAAACCGGCCCGGTCCGGCTGTGGACACACGCCGGACACGCCCAGCACGCTCACCAGGTCTGGCACACCGCCGGCCGACCCGACTGGCCCACCTCGGTCTGGCGATCGGTCAGGATCTTCTCCACCTTCACCCACGCCGGTGAGCCGCACCGACAGTGACATAGGTACCCGGCATCGGAGGAATCACGAATTCTCGGCACGTGAAACGACAGCGGAGCTAGAGCGTCGGTAGCTCCTGTTCCCGACGCACGAGCGGGGCGAGGGGATCTCCGACGTGCCGCGCTCTGTCGATCACCGACCGGATCGTCCAGCGGTCGGGTCGCAGGTCGGGGTCTTGGAGCTCGTCCCAGTGGACGGGGACGGATACCGGTGCCCCTGCGGCGGGCCGGGCGCTGAAGGGAGCCACCAGCGTCTTGGTGATGGCGTTCTGGGTGTAGTCCAGGCGCGCGAGCCCTTCCCTGCGGTCTTTCTGCCATTCCCAGCTGACCAGCTCGGGGACGGTATGGCCGATGGCGCGGGAGAGCTTCTGGACCCAGGCTCTGGTGTCGGCGAAGGTGTAGCCGGGGCGGACGGGGACCCAGATCTGCACGCCCCGCCGGCCGGTGACCTTCGGCATCGCGGCGACGCCGAGGTGGTCCAGCGCCACCCGGTGCAGCCGGGCGAGCACCAGGACGTCCTCGAAGCCGCTGCGGGGACCGGGATCGATGTCGATCAGGGCCCACCTCGGCTGGTGTACGTCGGGAAGCTGCGAGGTCCAGGGGTGCAGTTCCACCGCCGCGAGGTTCGCCATCCAGACCAGCGCCGCAACGCTGTCGATGACGGCGTACCACTGCGTCTGGCCTGGGTCGGCGTCACCGTCGCGCCAGCGGGACAGCCACCGCGGCGCGTGGCTGGGGACCTCCTTGTTCCAGAAGCCCGGACGGTCGACGCCGTCGGGGTAGCGGTGCAGGTTCACCGGGCGACCGACGAGGTAGGGCAGCATGAACGGGGCGATCACGGCGTGGTAACGGACGAGGTCCCGCTTGGTGACCGGGGGCTCCCCCTCCCGCGCGGGGAAGAGCACCTTGTCCAGGTTGGTCAGCTTGAGCTCCCGGCCCTGGAGTGCCCACCGGCCTCCGCCCCCGAGCGCGTCCAGCGCGGCGAGCTCGTCGGCGGTCGGTGGGTCCCACCGACGCCCTGGTGCCCCGGCCAACGGGACGGTGGCTTCACCGGCCGGCACGCCGCTGCGCCACAACGCCTCGGGAGCGGCGGCGACCTCGTCGTTCGTGCGCCCGCTCTTGACCGACCGGGGATGGTCCTCGGGGTCCCATCCGGGCCGCGCGTGGTCGTCGTTCTTGTGGATCAACAGCCACTGCTCGGTGCCCGGCCGTGCCTCGTCCCCGCGCACGAGCACGAAGCGACCGGCCAGCTTCTCCCCGTAGAGGTCGAAGTGCAGCTCACCGCGCTCGATGGCCCGTGCCGGGTCCCCCGTCCCCGACGCTCGCCACCGCCCCCAGTCCCACACGATGACATCCCCCGCGCCGTACTCGCCCCGAGGGATGACACCCTCGAACTCGAGGTACTCGATGGGGTGGTCCTCGACGTGGACCGCCAGGTGCCTGGCCTGGGGGTCAAGGGTCGGCCCCCGGGGCACGGCCCAGCTGACCAGCGCCCCGTCCACGTCCAGCCGCAGGTCGTAGTGCAGACGGCGGGCCCGGTGGCGGTGCACGACGAACCGGCCCGAGCCTGCCGTCAGCTCCGACCCGGCCGGCTCAGCGGTGACCGAGAAGTCGCGCTTGGCCCGGTAGGCGCGCAGCCGCTCGCTCATCGCGCACCGCAGTCGGCCATGCCTGAGGTATACCCGCAGCCGGGTCAGGGGTATACCCGCAGCCGGGTCAGGTCAACGTCACCTGCGCCGGGTCCTTGTCAGTGCGCAACGCACGCCAGGCGGTGTGGCGCAGCCGGCGCTCCGCGGTCAGTATGCGGTACCCCACTTCGCCGACGAGCTGGGGGCGGACCCAGTGCGCCCGGCGGGCATGCTCACGGGGCACCGGCTCGTCGAAGGGACTATGCGGCTGTTCGAGGGCGGCCAGCCGCGCCACCAGGTCCTCGAGCATCCGCTCGGTGAACCCGGTACCGACGTCGCCGAGGTAGCGCAGCAGGCCTCGGTCGTCGTAGGCCCCGAGCAGCAGCGCGCCCAGCGTGCCGGCACGGCGACCCTCCCCGCTCGTCCAACCGCCGACCACCACCTCTCGGGTGGTCCACAGCGCGGTCTTGACCCAGGCCGGCGAGCGGCGGCCGGGCTCGTACCGCGAGCCCAGCCGTTTACCGACGACGCCCTCCAGGCCGTGTCGGCACGCCACCTCCAGCAGAGCGGGACCGTCCACGTCGGTGTGGTGAGGCGGCACCCGGACCCGCAGCGAGGCGCCCTCGAGACCCAGGCTCGTGAGCAGCTCGCGGCGCCGTTGGTAGCGCTGCGACAGCAGTCGGCGGCCGTCGAGGTCGAGCAGGTCGAACACGTAGTAGGAGATCGGCACGCGGCCCAGGAGCTCCGGGCTCGGCGCGCGGACGTGCATGCGGAGCTGGAGCAGTCCGAAATCCGGGCGGCCGGCCTCGCCCAGGGTCACGATCTCCCCGTCGAGCAGCACCGGTCGGTCCCCGACCAGCCCGCTGAGCACGGCCAGCTCGGGATATCCGCCGGTGATGTCGTTGCCGTTGCGGCTGTAGAGCCGTACCTGTTCGGCGGCAACCGCAGCGATGGCCCGCACGCCGTCCCACTTGAACTCGAACGCCCACCCGGGGCCGGACGGGGGCTCACCGGCCGACGCCAGCATCGGCGCCACCGGCTCAGGCAGCGCGAACCGGGTTGTCGTCATCACCCCACAGCCTGCCGAGGCCCTAGAGAATACCCGGTGCAGGTAACGCTGCCGTGATGCCGTTGTCAGCCGCCCTGCCTGGTCTGGCTACTGCGCACGGTGGATCTGTCGATTTTCCACAGACCGTCCTCGGTGACCAGGCCGTAGCTGGTCCGCTCTTCTACGACCTTGCCGTCTTTGAAGTAGTAGTCGATCGTCGCGTCCACCGTGTCGCCTTGTCCCGCGGAGACGTCGGCGACGGTGACGCGCTGCACGGGGCTCCAGAAGTTCTGATATCCGGTGAAACCCCCGGCGTGGTTCTGCTGGTAGCTCGCCGTGAGCCGGTTCCAGGCCACCGGCAGGTTTCCCGGCACCAGCGCGTAATAGTCCGTGATCGCCCCCTGCAGCTGCTCCGGCGTGTCCCGAGGACTACCCGGGACAGCCGGGATGGTGGTGGGGGCCACCTGCGTCACGCTGCTCGGTGCGCTGCTCGGTCCTGATGGGGCGGGAAGGGCTTGCGGGCTCGGCGAAGGGCCGACCGACGTGCTCGTGGGGGCCGCAGCGTCACCGTGGGTGACCGGACCATGGCTGAGCAGCAGGGTCACCAGGACACCGGCAGCCAGCAGCACGACCGTCATGACTCCATAGCGCAGTGTCCGGCGACCTGGCCATCCGTGGTGACCGCCCTCGACCGGCGCCCGACCGACTGTGGTGTCCCTCCCGGTAGACCGGGCCGGGCTGGTCGTCTCCCGCGGTGGGGCTGCCTGGATGAGTGTCTGCCGCGTGCTCGGGACCGGTTCGAAGGGTCGGTCGGGTCGGGGCGGCGGCGCGGGCGCGGACGGACCTTCCCGGCGTCCGGCGGCAAGCGTGGCCAGCTCATCGTGGGCCTGTCGCATGGTGGGACGTTGTTCTGGGTCCAGCCGCAACAGTCGCCCCAGCACAGGGGTGAGCGGACCGGACTGTCGGGGCGGAGTGATCGCGCCCGAGGCCACCTGGTGCAGCAGGGCAATGGGGTTGGGGTTGAGTCCGAACGGCGGCGTGCCCTCCAGCGCGGTGTAGAGCGTGGCGCCCAGGGAGAACACATCCGAGGAGAAGCCGGCACTGTTGCCCTGGGCGACCTCCGGGGCCAGGTATGCGGGCGTCCCGGCCAGCATCCCCGTGGCGGTCACGGTGACATCACCGACGGCGTGGGAGACACCGAAGTCGGTGATCTTGGCTGTGCCGTCGTCAGCGAGCAGCACGTTGCCCGGCTTGATGTCCCGGTGCACGACGCCCGCCTGGTGCGCGGCGGCCAGCGCGGAGGCGATCTGGCTGCCGATCCCGGCGACGTCGTCGGGCCGGAGCACACCCTGTACGGACAGGACCGTCGCCAGGCTCCTGGACGCCAGGTACTCCATGATCAGGCACGGCCGGCCCTCGTGCTCGACCACGTCGTAGACCGCGATCGCGTGCGGGTGGTGCAACCGGGCGGTGATACGTCCCTCCCGCATCGCCCGACGGTTGGCCTCCTCAGCCTCACTCTCGCTCAGCCTGGCGGGCAGCAACAGCTGCTTGATCGCGACGGTGCGATGCAGGCGCTCGTCCCGCGCCTGCCACACCACCCCCATCGCCCCACTGCCCAGGCGCGAGACCAGGCGGTAGCGCCCAGCGATCAGCTCACCCTCGTCGCTCACTGCCACTCCCAGGAGACGGATGCGTGCTTGGCTCACGGCACCCTACGACGCCGAGGAAGCCGAGGCAGGGTGCTGACGTCCACTCCAGCACCGTCACTGCCACCGTGCAGGCCATCGGGACGTGTCGCACGCGCGAACTCGTCAGGAACGACCTGAGAACGGTCACAACGACCATTCCTCCCCGAGTGCGCCGGTCCGGGGGACACGATCACTGCGGTCCCGCGGACCGCGTGGTACCTGCAGCACAATGGACGGGTGCTGCTTGCAGCACAATGGACGGGGTGCTGCTTGCCGGGTTGGTCCTGCTGGTCGTCGTGGTCGCCCTGCTCACGGCGGTGTGGTCGCTGCAGCGCCGCCTGATCTACTTTCCGGACACCGCCTTCCCTCCCGGCGGTAGCGTGCTGCCCGGGGCGCAGGAGATCACCCTACGGACCGAGGACGGGCTGGCGCTCGGCGCCTGGCACCTCACCCCCACCCGCGCCGAGCGCGGTATCACCGTACTGGTCACGCCGGGCAACGCCGGCTCCCGCGCGCTGCGTGCGCCGCTGGCCCGTCGGCTGGCCGCCCAGGGTCTCGCGGTCCTGCTCCTGGACTACCGCGGGTACGGCGGCAACCCCGGCAGCCCCACCGAGGAGGGGCTGATCCGCGACGCGCGTGCCGCGCGAGCGTACCTCCTCGACCACGGCGTACCGGCGCAACGCCTGATCTACTTCGGGGAGAGCCTCGGTGCGGCGGTCGCGACCCGGCTCGCCGCCGAGCAACCACCCGGCGGGCTCATGCTGCGCTCGCCGTTCACCGGCCTCGCCGCCGTGGGCGCCCAGCACTACCCGCTGCTGCCGGTCCGGCTGCTGCTCCGGGACCGTTTCCCGGTGACCGAGCTGATCGGCCGGGTCCGGGTGCCGACCGCGGTCGTCTACGGCTCCGCCGACACGATCGTGCCGCCGGAGCAGAGCATGACGGTGGCGGCGGCCGCGGGCGGCCCGGTGCGGGCGGTCGAAGTGGTCGGGGCAGACCACAACGACGCCGCGCTACTGGAGGGCGACCAACTGGTCGCCACCGTGCTCGATCTCGCTCGGTCACTCCCCGGACTGAGACCCTGACCCACTGAGCGAGCTGACCCGGGGTGACACCGGCCGACAACCCGGATGGCCGGCCACCGAGCTCGATCCACTCGGGGACGGCTAAGCACCGGCTCGGTATTCGAGGCCGCGTCCGAACAGAGGTGGAAGCCGCCGAAGCCGGGCACTACTCGGATCCCACCAGAACCGAGGCAGGCCGGAGGACAGCGGGGGAAAGAAGTGTCCCCACTGGCGCACTCCGGTGGTGGCCGAGACGCAGTGCTCCCATCGAACTCCGGCCCACCGTGGATCACCGACCAGCAACCCGACCAGTTGCAACTCGGAGAGCGCCACCGTTGTGCTGGGCTCGCAGGGTGCTCGGGGTATGCGCCACTCCCGCTCGTGGAGCCGATCCGAGCCGGGGTCCAGTCGAACAACCCGAGCCCGAAGGCGAGGGCTGAGGTCGCTCAGCGCCTGATGCTCCTCGGGCCGCGCGTGCCAGATGGGGCCGCCACCGGCGTCGTAGACGCTCTGCCGATCGAACATCAAGCCCCATGGTTGGTGGGGACGCTCCCGCATCACGAAGTCGAGACCGCGCCACGTCGACTCGGTGAAGCAGACCGCTGGGTCTCCCCCGGAGTCCGTCACGAAGGCCCGCAAGTGTCCGTCCCAGAGGATCGAGGTCAACCGCTCCGTCGGGCTCATACGGAGGATCTCATCAGGTACGCCACGGCCGAGTGGCCACCCGCGGTCGCAGAAATGGATGAGTACCTGCGATGAGTCCGGCTGCTCAACCGGCCGTAACGCAGGTGTCCACGGAATGAGGGGCGCTGGCGGCTGCGTCATCGAGAGGCTCCGTTCTCTCCTCCTCACCTGCTCATCGCGGACCGTGGCCACTCGGTTGCAGGCAGGCGAGGCGACAGCGGCTGTCCGACGTTGACCCGAGCCAATCCACCGATCGAAGGTGGCGGCCCGGCCCCGAGGGGTGGGAAGGGGCCGGGCCGCGCAGGGGATCAGGGCCGCGCGGCGAAAATCACCGCAGCCGAGGTACCCAGTCTCCCATCTCAGAGTTGGCTAGGGGGAGCGAACATCATGACGACATCATAATCGGCTGCCGCGCTGGAATGTTACCGGGCCACGCTTACTCACGCCTTCACGATCGCGCTGTACGTCCCTTGTTCATCGTGCGGAACCTGCTGGTCACCGACCGTTAGTCGGTGCCCTTTATAGCAACCAGTGGGCTACGGAATGTAGCGAGACGCCGCGCGCAGGCTCCGCAGTCCTCGGGGCTCTCCCGACACGGCGAATACCTCCATGCTTGCGCGCCAAGGGCGTGTAACACCTCAGCGCGGGGGCCGATAGCCACGTCGGGAGTCGGGTCCCGCCTCTGAGATCGGTGCCCGGAAGTGCCTCACTTGCCGATCGCCGCAGCCCCGCTTGGTGTCCCGACCCCACTTCACTCGGTGAGGACCCCAGAGCGGATGGAGAGCGCTCCGGCCGTCCTCACCGGCTGGCGTGCACCCTCGACAAAGGATGGTCAGATGATGAGTACGAGCTCGGGCGTGGAAATCGGTTTCCGCAAAGCCTCCCCGCGGTCGATCGGTAGCGGCTCGTCCGGCGGGATCTCGGCGTACGCCTCTCCTGCACCTGGGCCGCGCCGTCCGTAGACGTCACGCCCGCTGACCACTCGGCGTGAGATGAGCGCAGGTCACCACGCAAGATCCGCGGGACGGGTCGACGAGGTCACCGCCACGGCTGCCAGAGGCGAACTGTTCACCCGCATGAAAGCTCCCCGCCGCTCTCAAGCAAGAGAAAGCGGTGACTATCGGCAGCACTCGAGCAACGACGCACCGAGCTCATCATCGAATCCCAGGCTCCACTGCTCGACCAGCACCAGCCGAGAACGAGCGGGCCAGCCTCGCGCCGTCTCCACGCTGCGGATGGTCGAAGCCCGACTCGACGCAGACGCGCAGCAGCCGGACCATCACCATGACGAACGGAGAACACACGGACATGACAGCCCGGGCCACCGACGACCTCCACGCACGTCGCGATCAGATAAGTACCCCTTGATCCCAACCGGTCGAAGCAATTGATCTTGGTGTAGATCCTCGGCGAAGTGTGATCGCCTAGGAGGAACCAGGTGGCCCAGCGCAGGATGCTGACCGAGACCGACCGTGAGGAGATTTCCCGGGGGATGATCGCGGGTCTGGAGGGGCGGGTGATCGCGGCGCGGATCGGGCGTTGTCCTAGCGTGGTGTCGCGGGAGGTCGCCCGGCATGGTGGCCGGGACGGTTACCGGGCCGTGGCCGCCCAGCGGGTGGCCACGGAGCAGCGGTCCAGACCCAAGACCCGCAAGATCGACGCTGATCCCGGACTGCGCCAGCGGGTGGTGGACAAGCTGCGCGCCGGCGGCTCCCCAGACCGGGTCGCCGGCCGGTTGCGCTATGAACACCCAGGCCAGGAGTCTGAGTGGGTGTCGCATGAGGCCATCTACACCTGGATCTACGCCCTGCCCAAAGGTGAGCTGTCCCGGCTGGGAATCCTGCTGCGGACCGGGCGGACACAGCGCCGGCCCCGCAGCCGCGGGAGTAGCCCTGGTGCCCGGATCGTGGGCATGACCAGCATCGACGCCCGCCCCACCGAGGTCGCTGACCGCGCTGTGCCTGGCCACTGGGAGGGCGATCTCGTGATTGGAAAGGCCGGGAAGACCGCGATGGCCACCCTGGTCGAGCGGACCTCCCGCTACACCGTGCCCGTCGCGCTACCCGCCGGGCGGCGCGACGCCACCACCACCTGTGACGCGCTGATCACCACGGTGACCGGGATGCCCGCGGCGCTCATCAAGACCCTGACCTGGGATCAGGGCAGCGAGATGGCCGCCCACGCGGCGTTCTCCCCGGCCACCGAGGTGGCGGTGTACTTCGCCCACCCCCACTCACCCTGGGAACGAGCCACCAACGAAAACACCAACGGCCTGCTCCGCGAATACTTTCCCAAAGGAACCGACATCACCGACGACCAAACCTACCTCAACCGCGTAGCCACCGAACTCAACAACCGACCACGCCGTATCCTCGGCTACCGAACCCCAGCAGAAGTCTTCGCCAACCTCCTGGCCAGCTCAATTGCTTCCACCGGCTGATACCGCCCCCAGCTGAACGCCCTGCAGTCCCAACACGCGGACATAGCACGCGACCTGCGGCCGGCCGAAGAAGACTGGTGTGCAGCCCACGCGGAGGGCCAGAACGCCGCCCTCCTCGCCGAACGGCGCAGACACCGAGAGATCGGGTTGCGGGAAACCTCATGGCTGATCGAGCAGATCCGCGGCTGGCTCGCTGACACGGACGCCGAGATCCACCGACGCGCGCCCCACGAGACCACTTTCTCTCGTGGTGACAACGGATCGTCGTCATCAGCGAAACGCACGGCGCCGGTCCCGGTTGGCACCCCGGCGTTCCCTTATCGTCCCGTCTCATGGTTCTCCGGCAAGCACTGCCGCCACACCATGTCTAGGCGTTGACGGGAGGCGAAACCCACAGCCTGGTATACTGCGCACCGCAGACGCCTACGCCAGAACCGCCACACCCATCTCGTCCACCCGCAGTATCGGCACTGGCCCCGTTTGTTCACACGGTGCCACCTGACCAGCATGACCACGCCCGCGAGCAGCCGCACCACCTGCTCTCTGAGTTCGGCCGGCTCTATCGGCTCTTCGTCACTGAGTCTCTTCATCAGCTGCTCAAGCTTTTCTGAAGCAACCGATCCTGGGTTTCCCAGACGTTGCTCACCGCTCCCCATGAGGCTCTACGGTATGCACCGGAAGGGCCGGCGGCCCGCTGACAAGAACCTCTCCCTCGATGACCGCTCCCCTCACCCCCTCGGCCCGTCCCGCCAGCCCTGCGGGAACAACGACCCGTCGCCCATGTCCACCACGAGCACCCGCAGCGGCACGCCCCCGGCCGGAGGCTGCGCCCGATGCCCGGCCGCGCTGGCCGGCCGCGCGGTCGGGCTTGTGCCCGGCACAGCCCACCGCTACCCCGACGAGCTCTCAGGCGGGCAACGCCAACGCGTCGCGGTGGCACGAGCCTTCGCCACCCGACCCACCCTGCTGCTCTGCGACGAGGTCACCTCCGCGCTGGACGTATCCGTCCAAGCGACCATCCTCGAACTGATCACCACGCTCGCCACGACGTTCACCACCACCGTGGTGTTCGTCAGCCACGACCTCGCCGTCGTCCACACGATCTGCCGGCGCACGATGGTGATGCGGGCCGGGCGAATCTGCGAAGACGGACCAACAGGCGAGCTTTTCACGGCGCCACGCCACCCGTACACCCGGGAACTCATCGCCGCCATCCCCTCGCTGCCCGCAGCGATATCAGGTCTGACCCGAATCCGCGAGTAGCAGGGCGACACGGGCCCGGAGTTGGTGATGGGTGTCGCTCCGGCCTGGGATGATGTCGGTTGCGAAGCAAAGGCATCTCAGGAGGGGACACCCACCGGGTGGACACGTTACGGGATATGCGTCGGGTGCGGGGCACTGTTGCGTTCGCCGCTGACGGAACGGGGCATCGCGGTGGACCACGTGACGACCTACCGTTGGGTGCAGCGGTTCACCCCGCAGCTGATCGGTGCGGCACGTCCCTGCCGGCACGTCCCGAGAGATCGCTGGTTTGTGGACGAGACGTATGCGAAGGTCGCCGGACGGTGGATTTATCTGTATCGGGCGATCGACCAGTACGGCCAGGTCACCGACGTTCTGGTTTCCCCGAAGCGGGATCTGGCGGCCACCCGTCGGTTCTTCCTCCGCGCCCGCGAACACGGTCCGTGCCCGACCGAGGTGACCACCGACCGGGCATCGGCCTACCCGCGAGCGCGCCAAGGAGCTGATGCCCGCCGCGTGCCACGTCACTGAGCGGTACGCGAACAACCCTGTCGAAGCCGATCATGACGTGCTAGGGCCCTGGTCCCCCCATCCACGCTCAAGGCATGACCGAGCCTGTGCCCGGAAACCCGCTCACCACAGAACGCTGGTGCGCTTCACCGTGACGTGGCACCCTCTTGGCTGTTTGATGGATGGCATGGACGAGTCCGATCACAACACCCAGTCCAGCCTGCCCGCCGTGACTGTCCCGAGGCCGGTGATGGGCGCGCGCCGAGCGGAGCAGCAACCAGCACGACGGCACTCCGGCAGGCTGCCCGATCGGCTGCGCCGCGCGAGCCGACATCCCGCGGTGGCCGGCTCCCTGGTCACCGCCGCCGGGCTGATGCTCCAGGCCTGCCTCAAACGGGCCCTTACGCCGCGGAGCGGGTCCGCCGGGCTTGCCAGATCCTCTACCACCCCGGCGCCCGCCGCGGTGACCAACGGCCGGTCCCTGGTGCTGTTCAGCCGCACCGTCGTCGTCGAGACCTGGACCGTGCGGGGCGACCGGAGCTGAGCACCGGTCTCGACCTCATCCCACAGCGGGTGAACCACTCGATGACGTCACGGGGGTCGTAGCGCCCGACTCGACGTCCGCGTCATGGCACGGTGGGGTTAGGGCGACCAGGGAATCGTGGGCGGGGGCAGTGTCGGCGGGTCGAGAAACGGTGGGGGCGCGGAGAGGTTGAGGAGATCCCACGGCGCGAGCGCGTCGGCGTCCCGGCGGGTCAAGGGTGGCAGGTTCCACTTCTCTTCGATGAGCTTGAGTGCGGAGGTGTGGTCGAACGGGGTCGAGGACACGTAGTCGCGTCTGGCGTAGGGGCAGACGACGACGGCGGGCACCCGGAATCCGTAACGGTCGTAACGTCCGCCGCCGGAGTCCACCCGGCGGAGTCGGGCCCCTATCCCGAAGTGTTCCACCAGCCATCGCAGCGGCCCGGTGCTGTCAGCGAGGCTGTGCGGGAGCACGTCGTCGGGTTCGGCTGCGGGTGGGGGTGGCACGTGGTCGTAGTATCCGCCGTGTTCGTCGTAGAGCCAGATGAGCAGGGTGTGTGGCCAGCCCGGGCCGTGCATGACGGCGTTGACGACCGCGGCGGCGAAACCCTCTCCGAGGCGGATGTCCTGCGGGTTCTCCTCCGAGTACACCTCGAAGTCCGGGTCGACGATGCTCACCGGCGGCAGCGTGCCCGCCGCCGCGTGGTGGAAGAAGTGTTCGATGTGGCGGAGGTGGCCGATCGTTCGCGCTAGTCCCAGGGGGTACAGGTTCGCCGTGCACTGGAGCTCCCCGCGGATGGTGCGCTCGAGACCGGGGAGCAGCTGCCGGAGCAGCAACGTCACCGTGCGGGCGGCGCGGAGTCCGGCTGCGCCGGCGAGTCGCGGGCCGAGCAGGCGCAGCGCCGGGACGTGATGGTAGTTGACCCACCCGATGCCGTGCCGGTTGAGCAGGTCGAACAAGGTGCCGGATCGGGGGTAGTCGATGATGCCGGCGATCACGTCGTCGATCAGGCCGTGCGCGGTTGCCGCGATGAGGAAGCGCCGGTTGGGGAACGTCGGGCCCAGACAGGAGCAGAACCAGCGCTCCGCGAGTGGGAAGGTCCGCGCGAGCCCGGTGTAGAAGGGGAGGTCCTCGGCACTCCAGTAGCCCATTGCCACGCTGGCGTCGGCGTCTGCGGCGATGTCCTGGATGCTGGTCACGAACCCGTCGTTGCGGCCCTGGTCGAACTGCAGATGACTGGCGCGCCAGCTCTGGGAGGGCACATGCTCCTTCTGCTTGGTGGTGGGCAAGTGGTGCGCGGGCACCGGGGTGCCGTCGCGACGACGGTTCACCGGCGGTGGGTCGGGCAGCCCGTCGCCGCGGCCCAGCGTGCCCAAGTAGTTGTCGAACGAGTGGTTCTCCATCATCAGCAACACGATGTGACGGATCTGGGGGACCCGGTCCGTGCCGGGCGGCAGCGACGGGTCGGGCAGCATCGCCTGGTCCCAGGCGGCGTCACGATGCCGCAGCCGCCGCCGACCCGACACCCGGTCCAGTCGCTGCCACATCTGCGACATCCCCACCCCCACCGTCGTGGCTCTGGTCCGACCCGCCCTCATCCCGGCGACCACCCCCGGCGGGCGAACTAGACTATGACATCTTCGTCGGACATCTTCGTCGCCCTCGGACCGGGCACGTGTCCGCTGAGGGATGTGACGTCACCGCGGCCAGGAGCGCATATGAAGATCGGCATCATCGGTGCGGGCAACATCGGCGGCACCCTGACCCGGCGTCTTGCGGCGCTCGGGCACGAGGTCTCCGTCGCGAACTCGCGCGGCCCCGAAACGCTGCGCGACCTGGCCGCGGAGACCGGCGCCACCGCGGTTTCCGTCATTGAAGCGGCGCGCGAGAAGGATCTCGTCGTCATCACCATCCCGCAGCGGAACGTTCCCGACCTGCCGGGCGACCTGTTCGCTGACACGGGCGACGTCGCGGTCGTGGACACCGGCAACTACTACCCCCGGCAGCGCGACGGCCGCATCGACGTGATCGAGGAGGGCATGGTCGAGAGCCGCTGGGTGGAACGGCAGCTGGGTCGACCAGTGACCAAGGCGTTCAACAACATCTACGCGGATCACCTGCGGGACAACGGCCGCCCGGCAGGTGCGCCCGGACGCATCGCCCTGCCGGTAGCCGGTGACGACGACGGCATGAAGGCAGTGGTCATGCGCCTGATCGACGAGCTGGGCTTCGACGCCGTGGACGCCGGAAGGCTGGACCAGTCCTGGCGCCAGCAGCCCGGCACCCCCGTCTACACCACAGACCTCGACGCGGACGGCGTACGACGCGCCCTGTCGGAGGCGAGCCCGCAGCGCTCACCCCAGTGGCGCGCCACACCCCACAGCCCCGGCAGTCTCCTCGATCCGAGGTAGGGCGCAGGCCCGAGCTGCGACCCATCGCCGCATCACCACGGGGTTAGGCAGGTGCCTGAGCAACACCCCGGTAGTCGGGCCACAGCTCGGCACCCAACCAGGCAATATGTTACTCCGTTTGAGTGGCTTCGACGTCGACTCTTCTCGCTTCTGGTGGTTCGCGGTTACCGCTATTGCACGATCACACTGCGGCCGAGACGCTCAGATGGCTGGATCCTCTAGTAAGACTCAGATCATTGTGGGTGCTCTGGCCTCGATGAGGGCACACCGTCACGCACGGCCGTTTCAAGATCATTAACTGAGGGGTTCGCGTGGGGACGGACCCCTGTCACCGGGTGCGGGCAGGGGGTCGGTATTCCATTGGTGGATCGCACCTGCCGGGGGCTTGATCGCTGGAAGTGAGCCGTGGCCGTGCGCTGCTGCACGGCCACGGCTCACTTCCAGCGATCAAGATGGGAGAATCGAATCCCGGCGCAAGCTACGAATTAACGATCCCGAAACGACCGTGCATCGTCACGGTCCACCGGAAGTCCGTCCCAGAAGGCAGGGAGGTCGGAAAGGCGAGGTTGGCCGGTTATCGCACGCCGAGAGGCCCGACCGCGGGGGCCCGGCCACCTTACGGGAACCTTAAGTTTCGCTGAAATCCCAGCGAAATAAACCTATGTGCAGGTTACCCGACGTCACAACAGAGTGGATCTTGTTAATCTCACCGTAATTTTACGGAAATAAACACCCGGACGGGTGTTGACCCACCGTGTCGGGTCGGTCCTAAGGTGGTTACGGGCGCCCTCGCGGGGAGATGATCTCCCGCTTCGTGATGTAGAGTCGCGGATCGGTCCTTTGATCGAACACAGTTGCACATCGAAACAGCTGCACATCGAACACAGCTGCAGCCGGTGGACGGAAAAATCTTCCACTTGGCCGAACCACGGGTCAGTCACGAATGCTGCGACGCGTCCGTGTCAGTAGTTCCAGTGGTCACCCAACCGATTCGTCGGGGAATCAGGGAGTCAGGTTGTGACGTCATCACAGCAGTCCAAGTCCGCCATCGACCGGGATGAGGGAGGAGTCCAGAGCCAGCGCTACCAGGACGAGCGCGCTCTCGTTGACCTGACGGTCAGCGAGCTGCAGCGGGACCTGCAGCGAGTGGAAGACCAGGCTCGTATGGCCCAGCAGGATGCCCACAGCGCACGGCAGGGCGCGCAGCAGGCCAAGAGCGCCGCCCAGCATGCGCAGATCCAGGCGCGGCAGGCCCAGAACCAGGCCCAGCAGGCACAGAGCCAGGCCCAACAGGCACAGAACCAGCTGCAGCAGGCGCAGAGCCAGGCCCAGCAGGCACAGAACGAGGCGCAGCAGGCCAACCAGCGCGCTCAGCAGGCGCAGGGTCAGGTGCAGCAGGCGCAGAGCCAGGTGCAGCAGGCGCAGAACGAGGCGCAGCAGGCCAACCAGCGTGCTCAGGGCGCGCAGGAGCGGGCCGACCAGGCCAACCAGCAGGCCCAGCAGGCCGAGGACCAGGCCCAGCAGGCACACAACCACGCCCACCAGGCCCAGACTGATGCGGGGCAGATCCGCACGAGCGCCCGGCAGCTTCAGCGGGTGTGACGCCCACCGGCTCACGCCGGTGCCGTCGAAGGATGAGCGACAACCGAGGGGCCATCCGCGCGGGTGGCCCCTCCGCTCTTCGCCAGCCTGGGTGAGATATGACTGTAGTCTCCCGCCCGCTCGCCCCGCATGCCCCGCGCAGGACCCGCCAGATCAGGACTCGAGGATGAAACAGTGCCGTGTCACTTGCTCAGAAAGGCCAGCAGCGCGGTGTTGACCTCCTCGGCGTGAGTCCACAGTAGACCGTGTGGGGCACCCTCGATCTCGATGTACTCCGCGGCGGGCAGCAGTCGGTGGAACGGGCGGCCGGTGGCGTCGATGGGCAGGATGCGGTCGGTGGTGCCGTGCAGGATCAGGGCGGGTACCGCGGCGTCGGCAACCGCGGCCACGTCGGTGCGGAAGTCGGTGATCCAGGTCGGCACCGCCGCCCGGGACGCGAACCACGACGCGGCGACGGCGACGTTCCAGCTGGCCTGCAGCGCCTGCTCGCTCAGCCGGGTGCTGAGATTCTCGTCGGTGTTGTAGAAGTCGGCATAGAACGCGGAGAAGTAGGCGTACCGGTCGGTCGCGACCGCGCGGAGGATTCCGTCGATCGCACTGTGGTCGACGCCGGTGGGGTTGTCCTCGGTCTTGAGGAGGAACGGCTCGAGCGAGGCCAGGAAGGCGACCTTGCTGATCCTCGCCGAGCCGTAGCGGGCCAGGTACCGGGCTACCTCCCCGGTTCCCATCGAGAAGCCGACAAGGACGGTGTCGTGCAGGTCGAGGGTGGTGACCAGCACGTCGAGGTCGGCGGCGAAGGTGTCGTAGTCATAGCCTGTCGTCGGCTGGCTCGACTGGCCGAACCCTCGCCGGTCGTAGGTGATGACGCGGTAGCCGGCCGCCAGCAGAGCGGCCGACTGCTTCTCCCAGGAGTGCCCGTCGAGGGGGTAGCCGTGGATGAGCACCACCGGCTGACCGGCACCGTGGTCTTCGTAGTACAGCTCGATGTCGGTGGTGTTCTCCTGGCCGACGGTCACGTGCGCCATGGTCTCGCTCCTTCGGTGCGGTCAAGGTACGTAGTACCGTCAGGAGCGGCGGTCCGCCACTTCGGGCAGCCGGAGGTCACCCGTGACGCTGATGTTCCCGGCGCTGATGTCCCGGCGCTGTCCACGGACCCGCACGCGCCATCGTGTGACCACTCGACATCGGAGGCCACATGTCCCTCCCTCAGCCCGTTCGGTGTCTGGTCTTCCCGGCATCGCTGCGCCACGACTCGCTCAACGGACGGCTCGCCGCTCTGGCGGAACGCACGATCGAGGCCTACGGCGGTACGGTCGACCCCGCCACCATGCGTGACTTCGACTGCCCGTCCTACGACGGCGACGTCCAGGACGCCGAGGGTTTTCCACCAGGCGCCGAGAAGCTGCGCAGCCGACTGGAGGAAGCCGACGCCTTCGTCATCTCCTCGCCCGAGTACAACTTCTCGATGCCCGGAGCGCTGAAGAACGTCATCGACTGGGTCTCCCGCTATGGCCCGCAGCCGTTCAGGGGCAAGCACTGCCTGCTGATGTCGGCCTCGCCGTCCATGGCCGGCGGCAACCGTGGACTGTGGGCGCTGCGCCAACCGCTGGAACACCTGGGGGCCGACGTCTACCCGGACATGTTCTCCCTGGCTCAGGCCCACCAGGCGTTCAGCGCGGAGGGCCGCATCACCGATCCGCAACTGCAGCATTGGTTCGATGGCAACATCACCGGTTTCCTGGACCTGGTGGAGGCCGCCAAGCACTACCCGTGTGCCAAGTCGGCCTGGATCGAGTTCCTCGGCGAGGCCGACACCCCGGCCACCCACCGGGTGGAGCAGTGACGGGCAGTCGGCAGGACGCCCCGGCCGTGCACGGTATGCGCTGTCAGTCGGAAAAGCGCGATCGTGCGACACGGCGAGACGAACTCACCCTGGATGCCAGGACTAGGCGCTCGCCGAGCGGGGTAGTCAACACCGCACACAGTTACGAGACGGGCCCACCGAAGCGGGTACGTCAGCAGCGGATGACGGGGTGGCCCAGATGGCGAGTCGGTCGGGTGACGTGGTTGATACCGTTGAACTGCCCGGAGCGGGTATCGTGGGTGGCTGGGAATGCCACTGGGACCACGAGCGTGAGATGACCACTCCCCTCCGGCTCGATGCCCACTTTCGGGGCCCCGTCCTGGTGGTGCGCCCGGCGGGGACGCTGATCTGCGAGACCTACGAGCGGCTGCGGGACGGTCTGCTCAAGTTCGCGGCTGAGGAACCCAGGGCGATCGTGGTGGACCTGGCGGGCATGCGGGTGACGAGTGCCTCGCTGCTGACGGTGTTCGCGACCGTTTGTGACCGCATCAGCGCCTGGCCCGGAGTGCCGATCGTCCTGGCCGCGGCGGGACACTCGCTACGTACCCTGCTCGGCTTCAGCGGCGTCTCGCGGTTCGTCCCGACTTACCACAGTGTCAGCGAGGCCCTCGAGGGTCTCGAGGCTGCACCCCGCCGCCGCCGCCAGGTCGAGCTGCCCTGCGACCCAGCGAGCGCGCGGCTGGCCAGGCAGGTCGTCGATCAGACCTGTCACGAGTGGGGGATCCCGGGGATGGTCCCCGACGCCGCGGTGGTCGCCTCGGAGCTGACCGACAACATGGTGTGCCACGCGCGTTCGGACGGCTGGCTGCGCCTGGATCTGCGCAGCAACATGCTCACTATCGCGGTGGCCGACGCGGACTCGCGCCTACCTCAGCTGCGGGTGCCCGGCATCCGCGGCGTCGGCGGCCGCGGGCTGCTGCTCGTGGACAGGCTCAGCCGAATGTGGGGAACCGCATCCCAGCTTCCCGTCGGCAAGGTGGTCTGGGCGGTACTCACCATTCCCGCACGGCGGAGCGCTCGTAAACACCCTGGTCAGTGAGGACGATGCGGCCGGCGTGGGCGCGTTGTCGATGACGGGGGTACCGCACGGAGTGGGGACGCGGTGAGCTGGGGTTTACTGCGGGTTGAAGAGGGGTAACCGAGTGCGACAACGATCGTGGTACCGGCGGAGGAAGACCGGGCCGTGAAGGGTGGAGCCGGGGCGTCGCCCGAGACTGTAGAGGGGAGTCGGAGAAAATGACTGTTGGGGTGGTCGTCCTGATGGTATCCGCCTTAGTGATCTTTGTTTTCGGCGTGCTTACGGGGCACAGGTTCAGCGAGCGAAAGCTCGCGTCCCAAGAGAGACGGCAAGCGGCAGCGCAAAGCTTCCTCTACAGGCAGTTGCATGAGCTTCAGGCCGCTAGACAAGAGGACCACTCCGCGCAGCGGGACGGGGGATCTTTCTCCTCAAGTCCGGGGACTCCCCGCAGCACCCGGGTCATGGACTGACCAGTGACCGGAGGCGGCCATGGGGAGCGCCTCCCACGCCTCGGAGGGATCTCATGTTCGTCGTTTGGGGCGCTCTCGTGCTTGTCGGCTGCACGGTTAAGGGCATGATCTGGCTGATCCCCCTCGGCATCGGGCCGTTCGTCATCACAGGCGCCTACGGCGCGATGGGAACCGCCCACCCCGCGCCGCTGACACACCCCGTCGAGCGCGCAGGCCACCGTCGCGGACATCGCGTCCGGCACAGGGCCTGCCGGCAGAGCCCCCACTCCGCATTCCGGAAGCGTCGCGAGACGCACCGATGTCGACCGCTGTCACCGGACCATTCGGCTTCCTCACGACGGCGGGACCGACGCGCCTCTGTCTCGCTGACCGAGAGCTGACTCGCGTCGGTACCGACCCGCGACGGCACCGACGGCACGGCGTGCATCGTTTTGTCATCGATTTAACGGGTACTCCAGGCACCGTGGAGCTCCAGCGACGGCCATTGGAGGCAGCGATGATGAGGAGAGTCACATGAGCACCGTCACCGAATCCGTCGACGTCGCGGTGGACGTGTCCACCGCCTACAACCAGTGGACCCAGTTCGAGTCCTTCCCGCATTTCATGGAAGGTGTCAAGGAGGTACGCCAGATCGACGACACCCGCACCCACTGGGTGACCAGCATCGCCGGAGTGACCAGGGAGTTCGACGCCACCATCACCGAGCAGAGGCCCGACGAGCGGATCGCGTGGCGCTCCGAGGACGGCCCCGATCACGGCGGGGTCATCACTTTTCACCGTCTCCACGACACCACCACCCGGGTCACCGCTCAGATGGACATCGACCCTGAAGGGTTCGTCGAGAACGCCGCCGACAAGCTGGGCATCCTCAACCGGCGTGTCAAGGAGGATCTGCGCCGGTTCAAGGAGTTCATCGAGTCCCGCGGCGGACACGAGACCGGTGCCTGGCGCGGCGAGGTCCACCGGCCCGGCATCTGAGCACCCGCTCCGCCGATCGCAGTCCGTCGAGCACGCCCGGGTTCGTCGTCGTGGCGGGATCGGCGACGATGAGCCCGTGAGCGCAGCCTCCACCCTCGGCCCTGACCCGAGCCACGGCTCGGGTCAGGGCTCGTGGACCGCCGGGGCGGTCGCTCGGCTGCTGGGTATCCCGGCCTCGACGCTGCGCAGCTGGCACCGTCGTTACGGCATCGGCCCCACCGGCCATCACGCCGGCCGCCATCGCCGCTACACCGACACCGATATCGCCGCCCTGGCCCGCATGCGGTACCTCATCACCGCGGTATGAGTACCGAGTCCGCTGCCCACCTCGCCCACCTCCACCCCGGCGCACCCGAAACCCGGTCGAGCCCGCCCGCCGGGCCGGACGAGCTGCTCGCTGCCGCGTTCCGGTTCGACGTCGACACAGCGCTGTCCACGCTGGAGACCCAGCTCATCACCCACGGCGTCGTCGCCACCTGGGACGAGCTCTGCCGCCCCGCCCTAACCGACCTCAGCCACCGCTGCGCCCGGGACGGTGTGGACCGGTGCATCGATGTGGAGCACCTGCTGTCCTGGGCCATCGCCACGACCCTGCATCGCGCTCCGGCGCCACCCGCCTCACCCGTCCAGCCCGTGCTCCTGGCCTGCGCCGACCGCGAGCACCACACCCTGCCTCTGGAAGCGCTGCGCGCCGCCCTCGCCCACCACGCGGTACCCACCCGCTTCCTCGGCGCCGCCGCTCCCACCACCGCCCTCCACGACGCCCTGCACCGCGCTCGCCAACCACCCGTCGCGCTCGTGCTCTGGGCTCAGACCACCGACACCGCAGACCCCCAGGCCCTGCACTCCCTCGCCGACACCGGGATCACCCTGATCGCGGCCGGACCCGGCTGGGACCACAGCCCACTCCCCGCGCAAGTGGCCCGTCCCACCAGCCTGCGCGCCGCACTCGACCTCCTCTCGCCTGGTGGCTGACGCCGTCGGCGGCCGTAGCCCGGGTTCCGGAGGAACGGGGTCCCGTCCCACGGTTGGGTGCGGTGTCTGGGGGGTACCCAACCGGCGGTTAGGCCACCCGCAGGTACACCGAGTGTGGAGTGATCTCGTGCGTATCGTCGTGACCGGTGCTACCGGAAACCTGGGGACCTCGATCCTGGCCGCGCTGCGGGGTGAGCCTGCGGTAGAGCAGGTCATCGGCATCGCGCGTCGTCTACCGTCGCGGCAGGAACAGACAGTGCGGTGGGTGAGTGCCGATGTGGCCGTCGACGACCTCGTGAGGGTGTTCACCGGCGCGGATGTCGTGATCCATCTCGCCTGGTTGATCCAGCCATCGCGGAGTCCCCGGACGACCTGGGCGAGTAATGCCGTGGGCTCCGCGCGGGTGTTCCAGGCCGTGGCTGACGCCGGGGTACCCGCGCTGGTCTACTCGTCATCGGTGGGGGCGTACTCGCCGGGACCGAAAGACCATGCGGTGGACGAGTCCTGGCCCACTGACGGTGTCGCGAGCAGTGCCTACTCCCGAGAAAAGGCCTATGTGGAGCGCGTTCTCGACGCTTTCGAGGCGCGCCACCCCCAGGTGCGGGTCGTGCGCATGCGGCCCGGGTTCGTGCTCACCCGCGCCGCGGCCAGCGGCATCCGGCGGCTGTTCGCCGGCCCCTGGCTGCCCACCCGGCTGCTGTCCCCGCACTTCATCCCAGTCGTGCCTCGGCTACCGCGGCTGCGGTTCCAGGCCGTGCACAGCCTGGACGTGGGCCAGGCGTTTCGCCTGGCCGCGCTGCGAACCGACGCGCGCGGGGCGTTCAACGTGGCCGCCGAGCCACCGCTGGGGCCCGAGGAGCTGGCCGCGCTGTTCCACGCCCGCACGGTGCCCGTCCCCGCCGAGCTACTCCGCGCACTCGCCGCGTTCGCCTGGCACGCTCGGCTCATCCCCACCGAGCCGGGCATGGTGGACCTGCTCCTGGCGGTGCCCCTCATGGACACCACACGGGCTCGCCAGGAACTGGGCTGGCGACCCACCCACTCCGCCGCCGAGGCCCTGCGCGAGGTCATCGAGGGAATGCGCGAGGAGACGGGTGCCGACACGCCACCACTGCGACCCACACCCGGCTTCACCGGCCAGCTCTCCGAGCTGGCCACCGGAGTCGGTGCCAGGGACAGGAGAGATCCATGAAAGCGCGACACAGCCGTGTGTCTTCATTTCCCCGCGGGCGTCATCCCTCAGCCGAGCGCCGCACCAGGCTCACACGACTTCCTCCCGGCGCGGCAGGGCTCCGGCACATTGGGAGATCAGGTCCAGCAGGTGCGCGTTGACGTGTTCTGGCTGTTCCAGCATCGTCATATGGCCCGACCCCTCCACCTGCACCAGCTCCGCGTCGGGCAGCAGCGCCGCAATGGCCTCGGAATGCTGGCACTGAATCACCCGGTCACAGTTGCCACCGAGCACCAGGGCCTTGGCGTACTGCAGACCGGCGAGCGCCGCATACCGGTTGTGGGCCCCGAAGAGCGCCAAGAAGTCGATCATGACTTCGAACGAGGTGGTCCGCATCATCGTGTACATCAGCTCGACCAGCGCCGGATCGACCGCCTCGGGACCGAAGGCGAGCTTGCGGGTGAGGCTCCAGATCAGGTTCCCGCAGGCCTCTCGCCCGCGGTCGACCGCGCGCGCGCCGGGCTCCCACCGGGAGAGCCGCCTGGCTACCGGCATGATCGGGTTTCGGCGGGACAGAAGCGGTCGTGGCAGGCCCGACCGGCCGATGTCCCCCGCACTCGTGTTGAGGAAGGCCACCCCGCAGATCCGCTCGGCGAACAACTCAGGGTTGTGCTCGGCCAGCGCCATGATCGTCATGCCGCCCAGGGAATGCCCGATCAGCACGACTCGACCCTCCGGCGCGGCCGCGCGAATCACCGCGTCCAGGTCGCGACCAAGCTGCTCGAGGGTGCACGCATGTCGGGGCGAGGGACCCGAGCGGCCGTGGCTCCGCAGGTCGTAGAACACCTGACGGACCCGGGGTGAAGTGGAATGCGCCAGGTCGTGGCGCTGGAACAGCCAGCACCGCCGGTCAAGCGTGTAACCGTGGATCAAGATGACGGTGAACTCCGGCGCTCCCCCATCGGCTGGGTCGAACTCCTCCACCGAAAGCTCCACCCCGTCATCGGCCGTCACCGTGTACTCCCGGTCCGGCGGGAGCACGGGAGGCAACCCGTTCGCGGCTTCCGAGGCGATCCTGCGCAGCTCGGCGGTGCGGTGCCGGTGCACGCGGCCAGCGGCCGCGAGGACGGTCAAGGCCGCGCCCAGCACCCCACTGGCCATCCATCCGACGGACCTCATCCGCGACCGCCTCGGGAGACACGACTGCCGAAGACCACCTCAGCGACCTCGGCGAGCGGGTCGTCTCCCGCAGTCGGTCATCAGCTGCTCCATGCACGCCTTCCTCGCCACCGGCCCACGGCGCCCCGCCGACCATAACATCCAGTGGGTACCCGCAGCGCATGGTCGGCAAACCGGCGGGTACCGGTATGCCTGGTGTTTTTTCGAGAACAGTTTACCATACATTCTGTATGACACGCCCTCACCGGCCGGGAAGCTCTTTCGATTGCGCGCATGTGCGCCCGTTGGCCGGCGATAGGGGGCGCGTTCGAATCGAGACCGTCGGTACCGGTGATCTCAGGACGACACGACGCCTGGAGCACCGGGACGGGATCTCGCGTAAGCCCGCGACGTCCACCGCCGCGGGGGCGGTGCTTCCGCGTGTCACCAGGGCGCTGTCCCCGCGAGCCGCCGGTGGCTATACCCCGAACGGGTGAACCATCCGGTGGGCCGGCGGGAACCTGTAACAGTGCCGCGGGGCATGGCGATGACAGGTCGGCTCCGTGATGCTGTTGGACCCCCCGACCCGGCAGCCTCACGGGGCCTCCCTACGGGGTGGCCTGAGCCCCAGGAGAGGGGACGGGCGTTGTTGGACGTCGGCTGCCGGAACCAGCCGACCCAGCCTTGACGATCATGCCGCTCAACGCCTCGGCGACTTTCGGGGAAACTCGATGCGGACGTCGACGTGGAGATGCTCGGCGAGCAGGTGTTTGAGCTCACCGCCCTCGATGATCGTCAGGCGATTGTTGCGCGCGACGAACGTCTTGCTCTCCGGGCCGACCCAGGATGTGGTGACGAGAATTCCCGCGGTCGCTCTCTTCTCCTCCACCACGCCGGCGAGCGCACGAACCGACTCCGTCGGCACGCACTTCGAGTAGCGCTTGGCCTGGATGATGTACTCCGCGCGATGGACCACGTCTGTCTTGAGATAGGCGACCGCGTCGATGCCCTCGTCGCGAGACGACCGAGTGATGCTCACCGTCATGCCCATCGCCTCGAAGAGCTGCCGGACGAGGTTCTCGAACCGATACCAGTCCATCTTCAGGAGGTCCTGGCGGGAGTCCATGCCCGCGAGGGCGTCGATCGGCTCGGCGAACCGGTACTTGGCGTACTCGAACTTGATCAACGGCTCCACCGGCGCCAGATCGTACGGATGCGGCGACATGATCGCTTTCAGGTGCGTGAGGCATGCCGCCGCGTCGAGCTCATCGAGGACGAGCTCATCGAAAACCTCGCGCCGTGCCCCGACACTGATGACGCACGGCTCGATCTCCCTTCCCGTAGCCCTGTCGCGCGCCTTCACGTGACCGCTGAACACGACGCTGTCGACGACATCGATGACGGGCACGGCGAAACACTCCCGCATGGTCCGCAGCGCGAGCTGAGCGATCACCGTCGCGTACAGCTCCTTGATCTCCTTCACCGGACGGGGCAGCGGGTCGATCTCCTGGCGGGTCTTGACGTAGCGGTACCCCCTCGCGAGCGGGACCACCTCGCTTCCCGGCAACCAGTACTTGATCACAAGCTCTTGCGGTTCCGGCCGGTAGGCGACCTCGTAGTCCTGCGGGAACTCCTCGGGGTAGGTCGACTGGGCGAGTACCTGCTCGAAGTACTCCTCGACCGCATCGGGCACTCCGGCGTGGACGTCGGCGGCCAGCTTGTCGACGGCCGCGTTGTGCTCGACAACCTCGCGCGTCAGCTCGGCCACCTGCTGCTCGTGTCGTCGTCGCGCCTCGGCCAGCCGGCGGCGCCGGATCTCCTCGGCGAGCTCCTGCTCGGCCAGAGCCTGCTGGAACCGCTGCCATGCGGCGGTGCGCTCCCGTTCGTACCTCGCCTTCCCAACCGACCAGCCCCGACAGCCTGCCTGGCCTGGGCGGCTCGAAGTCCTCCCATACCGGGAGGGAGGCCACCTGGCCGAGTACGCCTGGGTCGAAGGACACGACATCGACCCGGCGTTTCAGGGCGTCGAACGGAATGTGCGTCTGGACGCCGAGCGACGAGCGCAGCAGCTCGCTCAGCTCCTCCGCGCGCGCCTGGACCTCCGCCGTACGGGCGGCGGCCTCAGCTACCCGCGCCTCGTGGGCATGTTGCTCTTGGCGCTTGCGCTCAGCGGCCTGCGCCCGCTGCGACGTCTGGACCGCGTGGTCATGATCCTTGCGCGCCTGCCGGATGAGCTGCTGATGAACTCTCTGAGCCTGGCTCGCCTCCCGTTGCCGCCGCTCGCGCTCGCGCCTCAGCTCAGCCCACAACGACGATCGCCTTGCCATCACCCGTCCTTCCGCACGTCAACAAACCGGTGGCGTCGAGCTCACCGACAGCAGCGACCAGCGCGCCGGCTAGGCGGCGGTGGACAGGCGGTCGCGGAGCTCGCTGACGCCTGGGCCGGCGTGCAGGGGTTCCAGCACGGTGGTCAGCATCCCAAGCTTGTCGTGCGTCCGAGGCGAGGACAGGGCTGTGACCGCATCCACGGCCTGGTGACCGACGGTGACGGCGGTGTCGAGGTCCCCGGCCAGCGCGTGGGCCCCGGCGAGATCCGGCAGGTACAGCGCCCGGGACCGGGCGCGGGCGGGACTGTACTGGTCCACGGCCTGGCGCAGCAACGGCACCGCCCGGTCGGCGGCGTGCGGGCCGCAGCCGGCGATGGCCAGTGTGTAGTAGGCGTGACCTTGCCTGGCGGCGAGGTCAACTTCATCAACGAGGTCCGCAGCCCACGGCTTGGTGTCCGCCGGGTCGATCGCGGCGAAGTGGTCGACGGCCTGTCCTAGTGCGCGGTCGCAGCCCTCCGCGTCTCTCTGGGCGGCGTACGCCTTAGCCTGGAGGTTGGCCAGGCAGCAAGCGGTGGACGCGGAGACGGGGTGCTTTCCGGCCATGGCGGCGTGGCCGAGCTGGACCAGTTGCAGTGCCTCATTGGACCGGCCCAGGTGCATCGACTGCAGCGCCATGTCATACAGCAGGAAAACGGCCTGGTCCGCGCCCAGCGGGTGGCCGGTGTCGCGAGCGATGTCGAGCCCGATCATCCACAGCCTCCGGGCATCCTCGTGCTGCGTCACGTCGAAACTCATATAACCCGCCTGGGTCGCCAGGCGCGCGGCGGCCAGCCGCAGCCGGGGCTGCACCTCGGAGGCGACCTGGGCGCCCAGCAGGGGCAGCGTGGCGCGCAGCTGGGCGACAGCGGCGTCGCGGACCAGCCCGCTGCGGCCGGCGAAGTCCTGACGCACGAACGCGTCGGTGGCCTGCTCGATGGCCTCGACATCGGCGGCTCCCACCCGGCGGATGCCGGTGGGCCGCGCCGGCGGCAGCAGCGCGACCAGCCGGCTGACGTCCAGCCCGACCACGCCGGCCATGCCCAGGGTCAGCCCGGCGACCCGCTGCACGAAGTCCCTGCGCTCCATCCACCTCACGTCCTTCCGCCCAGCAACCCTCGCGAGACCCACCGTAGTCCCCGGGTCGGGGAAATTGAGCCTGGTCGGGGGGATGTATAAGCCGGTGGCGACCCGGGCGACGATCTCCACATCCCGCAGCCGGCACAGGCCGTTCTCGATGGCGAAGATCCGCGGCTGCGCCAGGCCGACGATCTCGCCCAGGGTGGTCTGGCTCCACCCGGTCAGCGCCCGGACCCGGAGGAAGAAGGCACCGAAGTCGTAGCCGCCCAACTCGACCCGGACCTGCTCACCGTCATAGAACTCCGGCGGCAGCGCCCGGCGCGGGTCGAGCGCCCGGCGCCCGCAGGGGTCACACAGCGCACCGGCTGGGCGTCCACGGCGCAGCCGCGCCCCGCACTCCGGGCAACACCGCTGGGGCATGGTCATCGGGTCAGCGTAGCGACGCCACCTCGCATGCGGGCGCTACCACACCGTGGCACCGCGCGGTAGCCCGACGCGGATAGTCAGCCGGCTTTACCGTGCCGCTCGTTGGTCGAGCCTTGATCCCGATGTGTGATCGGCATCGGTCGGGGCGTGGAGGGGGCTTGTCCCCGACGCGCTTGTCCCCATTCATGCCCCGGCCTCCGCCAGACAGACGGGACGCTGACCGATGAGCTCATCGCGGGACGCCGCGGCTGCGGTGCCGCGACGCCTGTACACGATCCCGATGACGGCCCTGCTCGGTGCGCGGGTGGAACACGAGGTGACCGAGGACGCCTTCGCCGACGGCCAAGCCGCCGGCCGGGGCGAGTTCCAGGCGCTGTGCGGACCGGTGTTCATCCCCGCGGCGATGGTCGCGCCACCCGGGCGGCCCTGCCCGGAGTGCTTGGACATCCTGGCCGCGTCACGCCGAGCGGCGGCGTCGCGGCGAGCACGCCACCGCCGTCCCGGGCTGCTCCGGCGACTGCTCCTACTCTGGCGGCCGCGACCGGAAAGGACACCAGACGGCGAGCACGATGAGTGACACTGCCGACGTTGCGACGGATCAGTATCGGCTCTGCACTCTCAGACGAATTTTTGGATCTTGACGAGCGGACCGGGGTCGCCCACGGTGGCCGTATCACGCAGGTGTACCCGCAAGCGATGGTCGGTCCGGGCGAGCGGTGACAGGTCGACCGACTCTTCCATCTCCACGGCCTCCTTGGCCGCCAGGTACTCCTGGAAGGTGCGGTGCACGAAGTCGACCCGGCCGACCACCGGCTCCCGGAGCACGCCGCTGCGCTCCAGCAGGTGCGCCAGCACGTCCTCGGCGGAGTAGTCCACGTTGGGCATCCGCGCCACCGCGCGCGCCACCAGCGCCAGTACCTCGTCGCGGGGCAGCTCGGCTCGGCCGGCCAGGCTCAGCCGCCATGCCACGTGCTGCAGGATCGCCCGTTTGCTGCCGGCGTCGAGCACGACGATGCGGCTCGCGGGCACCTCGCGCTCGGCGTCGCGGCGTTCCAGCAGCAGGGCCAGCGCGTCGTGGTAGAGCGCCATCCGGTCCGGCGGGAGCTGCCGGCGGCGGTCGAGGTTGAGCGCGCAGAGCATCGCGCACAGCAGCGGGCTGCTCGCCAGCCCGCGCAGGTGCCGGCGCGCGTCGAGCTGACGCCGCAGCGTCCGCTCGTACCCGGGTAGCTCCTCGACGCCGCACGGCAGCGCCACGACGCGGCGCTGGGCGGCGTCGCGCATGGCGTCGTGCCAGCGGCGGCAGAACGCGGCCACGTCCAGCGGGGACATCCGCTCCAGCTCCACCGGCGCGAACCCCTCGGCGGCCAACCAGCCACGCTCCGCCCCCCCGGGGCGGGAGGTCACCACCACCCGCAGCGTGGGATACTCGGCGAGCAGGCCGCGCAGCCAGGTCCGGACGGCCCGACGCTGCGCGGGGACCAGCTCGTCCACCCCGTCGACGAGCAGCAGCGCTCGGCCACTTCGTAGCTGCCGGTGCACCCACCCCGGAGGCAGCAGATCGACCAGCGAATCGGCCACCCCGGTGATCAACTGCTCCGGCCGCGGCAGTGTCCGGTCGGCGTAGCTGCGCAACCGGACCAGGAACGGCACGGACCCGTTCCACTCGGCCAGCGGCCCGGAGAACCCACCGCGGGCCGCCGTGACGGCCAGCCATTGCAGCAGCGTCGTCTTGCCCGAGCCCGCGTCACCCCGCAGCAGGGTCCGTGAGCTTGCGGCGAGTGCCGCCTCGGCGCGCAGGCTCTCACTGCCCGTCACGATCCGGTGTCCCTCGGTGAACCAGTGCTCATCAGGCCGGTCGACTCGTCCCCGTCGACGGGCGTCGGTGCTGACCTGCAGGCTCAGGTACGCGACGCTGACCAGCGTGCGGGGCCGGTAACGCCGCACGTCGATACCAAACTGCTCCAGCTCGTCCAACGTCTCGCTGACGTGGGTGAGGTAGCGGACGCGGAACTCCTCGTCGTCCTCGCTGCCCCGGGGCGCGTCCAGGGTGGTGCGTGGCAGCCGGCGCAGGACCTCGGTGATGTCGGCCACCACCTGAGAGAACCGGCCCAGCAGCTCGGCCAGCGCGCGCGGGGTGAACGCGGGCAGCTGCCTGACCACCTGCACCAGCGTCATGCAGCTCTCGGCCAGGACCGCCTCGTAGAGCTGCTCCGCAGGTTCCGCCAGCGCCGCGCGCCGCACCGGGACCCGCGCGCGCACCAACCGCGCCAGCTTGCGCGCGTCGACATCCACCGCGAACAGCGTGTCATCGGTCAGATCGGCGGCCAGCAGGGCGTCGGCCACCGCCAGCAGCGCGGCGGCACGCTCATTCTCGGGCAGACCGCGGAAGTCATGCTCATAAACCGGACGCAGCCGCTCGGCGATCTGATCGGCCAGCTCCTCCAACTGCCGGACCAGCTTGCGCCGCGCGAAGTGGTCTCGGACACCGATCCGGACCAGGTCGACCAGCTCCGCGCCACGCTGGTCACGCTCCCGCCGCACGCCGAGCCAGGTGCCCACCGCGTGGGTCATCACCTGCTTGCCGATCGCGCTCGCGGCGGCCTCTACAGTCATTCGTCCTCCTCGCTCCGTCGTCCAGCTCGATATCGTGGTGCAGCGGGCCTTTCGGGACCAGTCATCCGGTTCGCCCCGCTGGTGCTCACTTTCGACGATCAAGCTACGGCTACGCCGCGGTTCGCCCACCGAGACGGAGAAGTGACTCATCCGCCGAGCAGGGGCCACCGTATGTTCCCATTCGAGGCTGGACGTGGGCCGCACCGGCGTCCTCGGCGTTTTCAGGTAGTCGCATTGGGGCGGTGTCGGTCGTCTCAGGGGGCCGCTGGAATGAAGTCCGGTCCGTAGTTTCCGCTGCCGTCGGGCAGTGGTGCGGTAATGATCGGAGTGACCGCCGGGTACAAGGTGAACATGAGCCCGACCGCCGCGCTGAGCGCGCTGTCACCGCCGCCTGACCACGCGTTCTGAAGCGCCGCGACGAGCTCGGAGTACTTGGTGTTGAAGTTTCTCGACGCCGGCAGGTCCGGATACCCACCTCGGGGTACCCTGGCGACGGGATGACACTCCGGGAACGGGACCGGGTCGCCGGAGTAGCACCAGGTCCCCCCGACCTGGACGAACTTCCTGCCGTAGCGGATCTCGCCGAAACGATAGTAGTGCGCGAGCTCACCGCCGAACTCGGGGGAGTCGGGGCTCGTCGCGTTGCCCTCGCCTTGGTCCTTGATCGTGTCGATCGCTTTCACCACGTCGTCGAGCGAGGCGAGGACAGGCAATGGCTCGCGGACCGTCGTGCTGGACCCGTCGGGGTCGGGCACGTGCAGCGTGGTGGTGAGCTGCCCGTCCGTGGAGATCGGCGGTGACAGCGTCTGGAATAACTCGCGGATCGCATCGTAGAACATGCCGATCGTGGGATAGTCGGTCTCGGCCGGCGCGAGGGGATTCTCGGGCTCCTCGATCGCCATGTACATATCGAGCGTCTTCAGGCTGAGGCCGGCGAGGTAGACCTCGAGATCCGGGAGCACACCGCCAGGTAGGTGCCCGGGGTATTCCGGCACCACGAACCTGGGTGTACCGCCGATCGCTTTGAGCATATTACACGCGAATCCCAGGTGAAGCATCTCCTCTAGCACGACGCTCTTGATGAGGTTGCATGCCTCGCCGCTCTGACTTTTGATCGACCACATCCCGGAGAGGTAGATCGGCAGTGTCGAGAACTCGAGCTCAAGGGCCGCCTGTAGACTCTCCCGCAGCCATGACAGGTCACGGGAGCCGGTCGGAGCGGCCATAAGCTCCACGATCCTGGTGTTCGCCATGCCACGATCTCCTTTCGCCGGAACTTCAGTACCCAGGAGGCCCCGCTGTGCGGTGTGAGCATTGCCAGGTATCATCGGCTGGTCATTATCGGCATTAAACCATGGGAGCCGAGACGGGTCCAGGTCGTGACGGCTCCCGCTGTGACCTCGGGGCGCGCGGGTGGATGTGAGCGGCTTCTACGATGTCGTGCACCGTCGGCGTGACGTTCGGGGCGAGTTCACCGGCGGCGTGGTACCCACCGATGCGCTGCGCCGGATCCTCGGTGCCGCGAACGCCGCGCCCAGCGTGGGGCTGTCCCAGCCCTGGGACTTCGTCCTGATCCGCGATGTGGGCACCCGCACCGCGTTCCGCGACCACGTCCAGGCCGAACGTGAGATCTTCGCGGGCCGGCTCGACGCGGAGCGGGCCCGGATCTTCGCCCGGATCAAGGTCGAGGGGGTGCTGGAGTCCAGCCTGGGCGTCGTGGTCACCTACGACCCGCGGCGCGGAGCCCCGGCGGTGCTCGGACGGCACGCCATCGCCGATGCCGGCTTGTACTCGGTGTGCCTGGCCATCGAGAACCTGTGGTTGGCCGCGACCGCCGAGGGGCTCGGGGTCGGGTGGGTCAGCTTCTACCGGGAGGAGTTCCTCCGGAAACTGCTCGACATCCCGCACCAGGTCCGGCCGGTGGCCTGGTTGTGCCTGGGTCCCGTCGGGACACTGCAGGCCACGCCGGACCTCGAGCGGCACGGTTGGCGACACCGCACCCCACTGGCGCAGGTCGTGCACGAGGAGCGGTTCGGACGATCGGCGCCCCGCTGACCAGCGCTCGGGACCGCATCGGCTAACTTGGGGCGGCTGAGTAGGGGCGGGCGGGTGAGTAGAGGCGGGTGACGTGGTCGCGTCGGACTCGATGGTGGTGAGGGCTGATGGAGGAGCGCCAGGGGGTGCGGCGCAGCCAGGCTCCACCGGGGACTGAGCGGCCGAAACGGTTGCTGCCGCAGTATCACTACGAGCTGATCGGCTGCGGCCTGCGCGGCCACCAGCTGGTCGGCACCGACGTGGCCGAGATCCGGCCGGATGACAGCCTGCTCGTGCGGGAACCTGGGGATGGGCTTCGCTGGTACCGCTGCGTGCGCTGCGATGCCTGGGTTCCGCTGCCACCGCCGGTCGCGCCGGCTCGTCAGCATCTCCCCGAGCGGTCCGAGATCGACCTGCCGCTGCGGGGACGGCCGCTGCGGGACCGCTATGTGTTGCGCCTGATCGCGCTGGATCGGCTCGTGCACTTCCTCGTGCTCGGCGCGCTCGCGGTGGCGGTGTTTCTTTTCGCCGCCGATCGGGAGGCCTTGAGCCAGACGTTCTACCGCGTCCTGGACGCGGTGCAGGGCGGCGTCGGAGGGCCGAACGGCCAGGCCGGCGGGGGCATCGTGCGGGAGCTGCGGCGGGCCTTCGCCGCGAAGTCCTCCACCCTGTGGCTCGTGGGGTGGGCGCTGGCGGGCTACGCGGTGCTGGAGGGGGTGGAAGCCGTGGGCTTGTGGTTCGCCAAACGGTGGGCCGAGTACCTCACCTTCATCGCCACCACACTGTTGTTGGTCCCCGAGGTGTACGAGCTGACCGGTCGGATCACCGTCACCAAGATCGTTACTTTGGTCATCAACCTCGCTGTGGTCGGCTACCTGTTGCTCGCCAAGCGCCTGTTCGGGTTACGCGGCGGCGGACGCGCCGAAGCCGCCGAGCGCGCCCACGACACCGGCTGGCCGGCACTGGAACGCGCCTTGCCCGGACGATGAGCTGCCGTTCGTTTCCGTACCCGCTGCCGGTCGTTGATCTGTGGTGTGAACGGTGAGCAATCTGCCAGTACGAGGATCGAGCAACCCGGTGACGAGCCGTCTCGGAGTTCTCGCCTGCGGTATCGCCGGATGGGTGGTTACGCGCTGCGTGGGGTGTTGTCCGGTGGTGCGCTGGCCTGCGCCGGCCTGGTCGTGGTGGGTCTGGGCGCGCTAGCCGCCCCGCTGCCCGACCGCGGGCTTGCCGCGCCGACACCGGTGGCGATGGCCGCGCCCGCCGCGCTGCCTGACGTTCCCGAGCCTGCCTCCGCTCCCGTTACCCAGCCTGCCCGCCAGCCGGCCGACGGGCAGGTCGCGATCCCGGTGCGGGTCCCCGCTCCCCCGGCCCGACCGGGCGCGCCGTCGCTGGCGTTCGCCGCGTGGGCCGCCCGGATGACCCGGGTGACCGGGATCCCGCAGCGTGCACTCGCGGCCTACGCCAACGCGCATGCCGTGATGGCCGCCGCCCGGCCCGGCTGCCGTTTGACCTGGGTGACCCTGGCCGGTATCGCGGCGGTGGAGTCCCAGCACGGGACCATCGGGGGCCGTACTCTGCTGCCTGATGGCCGGCCCTCGTCGCCGATCATCGGGATACCGCTCAACGGTGCCAACGGCACCCGGGCCGTCGCGGCTACCGACGGGGGTCTGCTGGATGGCGACAAGGTGTGGGAGCACGCCGTGGGGCCCTTCCAGTTCATCCCGTCCACCTGGGCGTTGTGGCGCGCTGACGGGAACAACGACGGGATCAGCGACCCGCAGAACATCGACGACGCGGCTCTTGCCGCAGCCCAGTACCTGTGCGCGGACAACCGGAACCTGGCATCCGGTGATGGTTGGCTACGGGCGATCCTGACCTACAACAGCTCCCTGGACTACGCGCGGGCGGTGTACGGCTTCGCTCAGGGCTACGCCCGCGATGCCCAGAGCCTGAGCTGACACCGGGCGTTAAGCCTGGTGAAGCTCCCGTTCCTCCTCGGCGGCCTCGGCGGTGGTCTCGGCGACCTGTTCCCGCACCCGGTGTGGCGTGAACCGTACCCGCAGCGCGATCACATAGATGATGGCTGACCAGATCAGGTTGACCAGAAGGCCCCACCCCGTGCCGATCAGGCCGGCACCGTCGTAAACGCTGAGGTAGCTGATCACCCCGTCGCCGATGATCCACGGCAGGACCCAGCTCGCGCCCGCCTTCCAGTCCGGCTTCGGCGCCCGGCCCTCGCTGGTGTAGTGGAAGATCGGCCACAGCATGAAACCGATCCCCACGCAGACACCGATCTTGAAGTTGATGGTCCAGCCGGCCCAGAAGATAATCATGTTCGCGGCGTAGAACGCGAGGAACGGGATGACGTCGCCGCCAGGTAGCTTGAACGGTCGCTCATGGTCGGGCAGCTGCCGGCGCATCGCCGCCAGCACGAGCGGCCCGGTACCGAACGACAGCACCGTTGCCGAGGTGATGAAGCCGACCAGCGACTGCCAGCTGGGAAAGGGCAGGAAGAAGATCAGGCCGACGACGAAGGTGACGACCAGGCTGACCCAGGGAATGCCCTGTTTGTTGATCCTGGTCAGCGACTCCGGGGCGTTGCGGTTCTTGCCCATCGCATAGGAGACCCGGGTGGTGACCGCGACGTAGGCGAACCCGGTGTCCGCCGGTGAGATCACGGCGTCGATGTAGAGCAGTGTCGCCAGCCAACCCAGGCCGAGGATGGTCGAGATGGCCGCCAGCGGGCCGAAGTCACCGGCGAAAGACAGCTCTTTCCAGCCGTGCGAGCCCACGAGGTCCGAGGGCCGCACCGCGCCGATGAAGGCGACCTCGAGCAGGATGTAGATGACGCCGCACAGCAGCACCGACCCGATGACCGCGAACGGGACGTTGACCTTGGGGTTCTTCGTCTCACCCGCCAGCTCGACCCCTTGCCGGAAACCGAGGAAGGAGAACACGATGCCGGCCGTCGGGATGGCGGTGAACACACCGCCCCAGCCTTGGGAGAAGAACCCGTAGGAGCGGAAGTTCTCGCCGTGGAACACCGTCACCAGGAACGCCGCGATCACCAGGAAGATCATCGCCAGCTTCCACCAGACCGCCGTGTTGTTGATCTGCGCGAAATACCTGACGCCGATGTAGTTCAGTATCACGAACACCGCCATCCCGACGATGGCGAACACCCCGCCGAGACCGGTCAGCGTGTAAGCCGGTTCGCCGCCGACGATGTGCTTGGTGGTCAGCGGCAGGTACTGGGTGGCGTACTGCAGCGCGGCCTCCACCTCGATCGGCGGCACGGACACCGCAGCCAGCCAGGTGATCCACCCCATCGTGTAGCTGGCGAACGAGCCGAAGGACAGGTGCGGGAACCGCACCACCCCTCCGGAGATCGGGAACATCGTGCCCAGCTCGGCGAAGCACAACCCGATCAGCAGGATCATCACCGTCCCGACCGCCCACGAGATGATCGCGGCCGGGCCTGCGGTGTGCGCCGCTTTGAGCGCGCTGAACAGCCAGCCGGACCCGATGATCGAGCCGACCCCGGCGAACAGCAGACCGACCTTGCCGACGTCCCTGCGCAGGCCCCCTTCCACCGGTGTCGACTCCGCCATGGTGGGCGTCTCCTTACGGACCCAGGGCCGCCGTCAGGCTTCGTCGAGGGCCGGGACCGGCCGTCGTGCCAGCTTCCGCTGCATGATAAGCGTGTACCCGATCAACGACAAGAGAACTGTCGTCAGAGCGGCGGACGAGCCCACCGTGCCCAGGTCCAATCCGCCCTTCGCGAGGGGTTTGCTGAAGAAGTCTCCCACGGTCGCCCCGAGTGGACGGGTGAGGACGAAAGCCATCCAGAACAGCAGGACGCCCGAGACGGGAGTGAAGTAGTGGGCGGCGAGGATCAGCACCATTGCGCTGCTGATCACCAGGGCGCCGCCCGCGTAGCCGAGGCCGGAGCTGTCGGCCAGGTAGTCGCCCAGCGAGGTACCGAGGGTGTTGGAGAACAGGATCGCAACCCAGTAGAGCAGCTCGCCTCTGAATGTCCTGATCTGTTCGACGGAGAACGTCTGCCCGCTGCGGTACCAGATGGCGAATACGCCGGCGAGGCAGGCGATGAGGACCATGGCGCCCTTGGCGTAGCCAAGCCCCGCGGAGCGATTGATGAAGTCCGACATGGTCGTGCCGGCCGTACTCGTCGAGACGATGACCGTCCAGTACAGCGCCGGGTGGAATCTCGTGACCTTCAGCTGGGTGAGGAGACTGGCCAGGAACAGGCCGATGAACAGCAGTGAGCTGACTGCGTAACCGATGTTCAAGGTCTGGGCGAGAAGGTCCCCACCGGTCTCACCGAGGGTGGTGGCGGCGATCTTCATGACCCAGAAGAGCAGGGTGACCCGCGGCAGTTTCGTCATATTTTTCCTTTCCCGAACACGTTCGGGCGTCTTGTTGTGTCACGCTGCTCCGCAACGGACGGGTGATAGCCTGGAAGCGACCTCAGCCGACCTCCTGTCGAGAACTCAAGGTCATGCGGCAATCAGTGGTTGCGCGTAAGCTCCCAGCTCGACCATCTGGCGACGGGAGACCTTATAGAGGCGGGTCCGCATTTCGTCGGGATCTGAGAACCCTGGTCGCGCGAGGGCGCCCATCGGCCGACTGCCGGCGACGAGCCGAGGGAGGCTGCCCCATCTGTTGCAGTGTGCTGCTCCATTCGGTCGTAAGCCCTTCTCAGGTGCACCGGTAGGGGTGGACGGGGTCACCGCTGATATCACGCAGCGGGGCCGGCCCCCGGGCCGGCAACCTGCGCCGGCCGGCGGACATGAACCCGTGGCCGGGTCCGGCCGTGCTCCACAACCGACGCCCGTCCGCGCGCGGCATCGCGATCGGGCGCGACACTGACGATGCGCCACCGCGGTACGTTGGGCGTCCAACCCGGATACACCGGAGGTGCGCTGTGCCCACAGTTGATCGCCCTGACGCGGTCGGTCGCCCCGCTGACGCGTCTGGGAACCCGACCGCCCGCCGCATCATGTTGGGCGCTCGGCTGCGCCGGCTGCGGGAGGCTGCCGAGATCTCGCGCGCGGAGGCCGGCTTCGCCATCCGCGGTTCCGAGTCGAAGATCAGTCGGCTCGAGCTCGGTAGGGTCAGCTTCAAGGTGCGGGACGTGACTGACCTGCTCACGATGTACGGAGTGACGGACCCCGAGAAGCGCCAGGCGTTCCTCGAGATGGTCGCCCGGTCCAACGAACCCGGCTGGTGGCATCGCTACACCGACCTGGTGGCCGACTGGTTCCAGGACTACCTCGGGTTGGAGGAGTCGGCCTCCCGGATCCAGGAGTGGGAGCAGCAGCTCGTCCCCGGTCTGCTGCAGACCGAGGACTACGCGAGGGCGATCACCAGCCATGGTTGGTCCGCCTTGCCGAGCCAGAGCGTGCAACGCCAGGTCGCCGTGCGGATGCGGAGACAGGAGCTACTCGACCGGCCGAACCCGCCCAAGCTGTGGGCCGTCATCGACGAGTCCGTCCTGCACCGGCCGATCGGTGGCCGACAGGTGCTGCTGGCCCAGATCGAGCGTCTCCTCGAGCTCACCAAGCGGCCGCACATCACCGTGCAGGTGCTGCCGTACCAGTTCAGCGGGTACGCCGCCGAAGGCTCGTTCACCACGCTGCGCTTCGCTGAGCCAGACCTGCCGGATGTGGTCTACATCGAGCACCTCAGCGGTGCGCTCTACTTGGACAAGCGATCCGACTCCGAGCTGTACGGCAGGGTCTTCGACCGGCTGACCGTGGATGCCCACACTCCCGACCACACCCGGCAGGTGCTCACGAAAGCACATACCGAGATCTAGCCGGCACCGTTCAGGGTTTGCGCCCGACCGCTCCCGCGATGCAGTACTGAATGGGGTCCAGCGGCTTGATCCGCGGGCCGTCGGGCCACCAGTCTGCGCACCGGACCAGGCCGGGGTCGACCAGTTCCAAGCCAGGGAGCATGCCCGCTATCTCGGCGTGGGTGCGAAACACTCCGCTGCCCATAGGGCTGTGGAGGAAAACCTGTTCCATCTTGCGGGCGAGCTGGCTCAGCTCGGGAGTGGTCTCGGGGTCGAGGAAGTGGCTGACCGCCACGTAGGATCCCGACGGCAGGGCGTCGATGTACTCAGCCATGATGCTCTGCGGGCTGCGCTCGCCGTCGTAGTGGTGCAGCGTTCCGAGCTGGAACAGCGCGATCGGCTCGGAGAAGTTCAGGTACTTGAGGACGACCTCGTCATTGAGGATCTGGTCTGGCTTGAATATGTCGCCGGCGCTGAAGTGGGTCTGGTCGTTCTCCTCGAGCAGCGCCCGGCCGTGCGCCAGCACGATCGGATCGTTATCGATATACACCACGCAGGCATCCGGCTGGATTCGCTGGGCGACCTGGTGAGTGTTCTCCGCCGTGGGCAGTCCGGAACCGCAGTCGAGGAACTGGGTGATGCCGGCCTGGCTGGCGACGAAGCGGGTCACCCGGATCAGGAAATCCCGGTTGTCCGTGCCAAGCCTGACAGCCTCCGGTGCGACCTGCTGGACCCGTCGTAGGACCTCGCGGTCGATCTCGTAATTGTCCTTGCCATTCAGAAAAGCGTCATAGACTCGAGCGATACTCGCTTTGGTCGTATCGATGTAGGCCGGCACAGCATCATCCAGCTGTAGGGCGTCGTCGCCGGGCATTGAGAACCTCACAAACGTCGTGTCGTTGCGATACGGATCTGGACGCGGCCAAGCCTAGGAGGGTGGCCGCCCGCAGTAAACCACGGGGTGCGGTGACGGTGCGCCACCGCACCGTACCCCACGGATCGGCTGGATGCACCGCGGGAGCGCCGCCGAAGGCCGGGTGCCATGCCGCGCCGCGGTGTCGGGGTGCCGGCTCGGCCGGCGGTGTCGGGGTGCCGGCTCGGCCGGATCCCTGATCGACTTCCAGTTCGAGCAGATGCACGTGCATTGACGTATGCAGATGCGCGTGCTAGCCTGTGCCCAGTGTGCCAGCGGGCGCATGGACCGGGGGTTAGGCGAAAACAGGCGGAGTGGAGTTCACATGTCACAGCTGATTCGAAACGGCATGTCGGCAGCGGGCCTTACCGGGGTGACATGGCACAAGAGCATGCGCTGCGGTCAGCTCGGCAACTGCGTGGAGGCTGCGGCACTGGGCAGCGACGATGTCGCGGTGCGCAATTCCCGTCACCCGAGTGGTCCCGCGTTGATCTTCACACGCGAGGAGATGACCGCATTCCTGGCCGGTGCCAAGGATGGCGAATTCGACGATCTCTCCATCTGAACCGGCCTCCAGCGTCGTGATGTGACGCTGGTGACCGGCGCGTCCCCTTCGCCAGAACCGCGAGGGCGACGCGGGTAATGGTACCAACTGGCAGGGGGGAAACCGGGTGCCGGTGCGGGGTCGTCGCGGACGGGACGATGATGCTAGTCCGCCATTGAGAGGAGCCGGCATCGCCGGCAGGACCGTCCGCACCGCACCCGGTTTCATCATGGCGCGTTCAGTCGGGGAGCCGGCGGCGTCCGGCGATGCCGAGGTCGGAGCGGTGGTACCAGGCCAGCGCCGGTTCGCCCTCCAGCCAACATAGCCGGACCGACATCCCGTTCAGCTCGGCCGGGAAGTCCAAGAGGACGGGCGCGACCCCCTTGACCTCGATGCCCTGGCCGGGAAACCACTCCAGCATGTCGTCCAGGCGGGCCTGCAGCGCCTTCACCTCCGCGAGACCGCCGAGCGGGGACGAGCCCGAGCGGCGCAGGTCCACCGACAGCTCGGTGAGGTCTGCTCGTGCCTCTACCAGCGCGTCGACTCGCCTGCGCATCTCCGGTAGCAGGGCGCGGGCCTCGTCCACCTCGAACAGCCGGTGCTCGACCACACAGGCAACGGTAGTCGTTCCGGCGCTCATTCCCCATCAGCCAGTGGTCGGCGGGCGCTCCACGAGCTGGCTGAGGTAGAGCTGCTCGCCGAGCTTGCCGATCAGCTCGAAGAGG
>Ga0213882_10000082_pt1 | contig 47612 bp, 37 predicted proteins | sample BarmaccoBMER_R09_FD_160106 | JGI IMG/M metagenome (GOLD analysis project Ga0213882, IMG submission 160106) | Barbacenia macrantha exposed rock microbial communities from rupestrian grasslands, the National Park of Serra do Cipo, Brazil - ER_R09 ...
GAACAGATTGCGGAGTGGTTCCATGCCGTCGGCATCCTGATCCTCGAAGGCTACGGTCTCACCGAGACCGCCGCCGCCACGGTGGTCAACCGCCCGGACCGGGTCAAGCTCGGCACCGTGGGGCTGCCGTTGCCCGGTACTCAGCTCACGATCGCTGAGGACGGCGAGATCCTGATCAAGGGTCCTGGCGTCATGGACGGTTACCACCACCTGGACCAGGACACCAGCCATGCGCTCACCGGCGACGGGTGGCTGGCCACCGGTGACATCGGGGAGATCGACGCCGACGGGTTCCTGCGGATCACCGACCGGAAGAAGGACCTGTTCAAGACCTCCGGTGGCAAGTACGTCGCGCCCTCTCACATCGAGAGTCGCTTCACCGCGATGTGCCCGCTGGCCAGCCGGATGGTCGTGCACGGTGACCAGCGCAACTACTGTGTGGCACTGATCGCGCTGGACCCCGACGCGGTGGCGAACTGGGCCGGTCACCACGACATGGCCGGAATGCCCTATGCGCAGGTAGTGACCTCCCAGGCGATGCACAGCACAGTCGAGGGCTACGTGCGAAAGCTGAACACACAGCTCAACCGCTGGGAGACGATCAAGAAATTCGTCATCCTCGATCACGACCTCACGGTGGACTCCGGCGAGTTGACCCCCAGCCTGAAAGTACGCAGGCCTGTCCTGGAGACCAACTACCGCGAGACCCTGGACGCCTTGTACTCGGTGTGAGCCGCCGGGAACGCCCTTTCTTCCCCTCTTCGCCGTTAGCCACCGTGACTGCGGACGGATCTGGCACCAGGCGCGGAGTGGTCACAGCCGAGCGTGGTCTCAGGGGTGCGCTGGCGCGGACCGGGCCAGACGACGGCGCAAGGTGGCCTCGGTGGCCGGCCACTCGGAGGTGATGACCGAGAACATCGCGGAGTCGCGGAGCAGACCCTCCTCCCCGGGCGCGTGCGATGGCGACCAGTGGCGAAGGACGCCCTCGAAGTGCGCCCCCAGGCCTTCCAGGGCGCGCCGGGACCGGTGGTTGCGGGCGTCGGTCTTGAGGTCGACCTTGACCACGCCCAAGGTTTCGAACGCGTGCTCGAGCAGCAGGAGCTTTGCCTCGACATTGATGCCCGTTCGCTGGGCAGAAGCGCCCAGCCAGGTCCAGCCGATCTCGATGGCGCACAGTTCGGAGCCGCCTGGCCAGAATCGGGGATCCCAGTAGGCCGTGCACCCCACAGCCCGCCCATCGCCCAAGCGGATCTGGGCGAACGGCGCCGACTGGCCGGCCTCGGCCCGTTCGAAATGCGCGGCAAGAAAGCCCGCTACCTCCCACCCGCGGGGGACGCCGGTGAAGTCGTACGCGCCGCGGTCTTCCTCCGCCGCGACCGCCAGATCCTCCATGGCTCACCGACAGCGGCTCCAGCCGGACCAAGGAGCCATGCAGTGCCGGGACGTCGGCCAGAACGTTCACGTGTGTTCCTCATCGATCCTGGCGTTGGCACCTTGCGACGAGCGCAGGTTGCCGGACCGTCACCGGGCCAGGTCCCTCAGACCCTCTGGATGACTACAGGACGTGGACCGTAACCAACGCCCTCGCCCGGCGTCAACCGTTCGTCTTCGGCCGGAACGTCTTGGGTCATCAAGGTACTGATATAGACCATCGCCGTCTGTCGTCAATGGCGGCACAAAAGATGGTACGTTGAGGCTTATTCAGGGCAGCGCTATCGATCTTGTGAGACACCCGATGAGCTGCAACGATCAGCCGTCGATCAAGATCGCTGAATAAGCCTCGTTGAGCCCGAAGCTCACCAGGGGCGGATGACGCTCGTAACGGACTTTCACGGTACGGGCCGGGAAACATCTCGCTCGGTCATCTCGCTACACGGGGTGCCAGCGGACCGGTCCAACACGGATGTCCGGCACGGAGCGGCAGCGCTGGGGTACCGGTTGACGTGCGGAGGGTTGCTGGTCGCGGGCGGGGCGTCGGCTCCGGTCGTAGGCGGCTCGGCGGGTGGGGTCGCGCAGGATGGCGGCTGCGGCCACGGCGGCGGTCAGTGCGGCGGAGTCGGAGTCGGGATGGATGTCGGGGTGGTGGGCGCGGAGCAGGCGTCGGTAGGCGTGGCTGATCTGGTCCTGGGAGGCATCGGGGGTCACGCCCAGGACGGCATACAGGTCGTGATCGTCAGGTGGCATCGCGGCTGTCCGTCTCGGGTGGGGCAAGGGGTTCCGGGGTGTTCTCGGCGCTGGGTTCCAGCGCGAGGGCCGACCAGGCGGTGGCCAGGGCGCTCAGCGACAGGAGGCGTTCCTCGCCGGCGGCCAGATCCCCCTCGGGGAGCAGGGCGACCCAGAACGAGCGGTGGTCGTCGCCGGTGAGTATGGCGGTGACCCGGCCATGGACGGGGTTGCGGTGGCAGGCGGCGGTGACGTGGACGTAGCGGTTGCCCGAATCCTCGGCGCGCCAGGCGCAGATGCTCGGCTCGGGCAGGGCGTGCGCCCAGGCCAGCAGATCGGAGGGGTTGGCGACGGTGGCGGTGAGGTCACCGACGATGTCCAGTTCGCTGCTGAGCCGAAGCAGCGTGGACAGCTGGTGCGCATCGATGGATGTCGACATGGTGCGTCTCCCGTGCCAGGAGGCGGCCTGGTGGCGCCGCAGGGTCGGGTCACCGAGGAGAAGTCGACCCGGCACAAACGCGCCGGGCAGCCCGGTGCGAGCTACTTCGCGAGCAGTCTACATCGGCCATGATCGTTTCTCGGGAACTCGCGCGGATCGGTTTCGCAGGTCGGCGCCCTCAACAGTGGGGGTGCGGTGCGACGTGCGCGGCACCCCCACTGTGACGGGACCAGTGATCCGCCGGGTCCCTGGTGGCGGGTCGGGTCAGGAGTGGATCTCCTTGGGTGTGCTGCCTCCGGTGATCTCGATCTTGCGGGGCTTGGCCTTGTCGACGATGGGGATGCGCAGGGTCAGCACCCCGGCGTCATAGCCGGCCTCGACGCGGTCGGTGTCCAGGGTCTCGCCGAGGAACAACTGCCGGGAGAACACGCCGCGGGGCCGCTCGGCGACCTGCAACTCGACGTTCTCCCCGTAGGTCGGGACGCGCTCGGCTTTGATGGTGAGCACGTTGTGTTCGACGTTGAGGTCGATCGAGGAGGGGTCCACCCCGGGCAGATCGAAGTGCACGACGAACTGCTCCCCCACCCGGTAGGCGTCCATGGGCATGACAGCCGGGCGTGAGGGGGTGCCGTTGGTGCCGAACAGCTGTTGGGTCAGCCGGTCCAGCTCCCGGAACGGGTCGGTACGCATCAGCATCGTGGGTCTCTCCTTCCTGGGCGTGGTCACGACACGAACGGTACACACCGCTGTAGCGGTGCTTCCATATTACCGCTGACTGACAGTCGCGTGAAGCTGCTTCTGGCGAAGGATGAATATTGATGCATGTAGACTCAGGTCATCGAAGTCTCCCGGGAGACACTGCTGGTCATCGGTTGGTCGACCCGAGGGTCCGGCGTCCTGCCACTACCCGCGTCTCAGCCCCCGGCCATCGCTTCTCCCCGCACTCGCGACACCAGTAGCTAGGCAAGCCAGCTACGGTACTGTATGGTTCCATCCGCTACAGCACGATGTTGTTTCCTTCGCAAGGAGGTGATAGCTGCGGACTGTGACACTAGTGGTGACGGTGCCTTGCGCTCTCGCACCGCGAACACCCGGCTCCGGAGTTACCGGACCGCGCGGCGATGACCCGACCCCTGAGGGGGTTTTCGCCGCCACGGAGAGCGCCCTCCGCCCCGGTCGACAGCATGGGGGCGGAGCCACCTAACGCTGGGTCCTGGCCGCCGCGAACAGGGTGGCGGCCAGGACCCCGTCGCGAGGCCGAGGAACGGGTGACACCACCGCAGGGCATGCAGGACAAACTCGATGACCGGGACTACCCCGCCTACACCATGGGCCTGGCCGCCGACCTCCTCGGCGTGCAACCGGCCTTCCTGCGCAGCCTCGACGCCGTCGGGCTGCTCACCCCGGGCCGCTCCGCCGGCGGGCAGCGCCGCTACAGCCGGGCGGACCTCACACTGGCCACCCGGGTACGCGGACTACTTGATCAGAACATGCCACTGGCCGCCGCCATCCGCATCGTCAGCCTCGAACACCAGCTCGTCGCAGCCCACCGCCGCATCGCCGACCTCGAACAGAGCACCGGCCAGCCCCCAGTGACGCCGGCCGTTAACGAAGCCGAACGGGCAACAAAGTAGCCTGCTCAGCAGCAGGCTGGGGCGACAACGGTAGACGCCGATACCCCGGAGCGGCCCACCTGGTCCAGACGGGTCGCGACTAGCACGTCGCCGGTGCGCAGCGCCTTGCACAACGCGTCGATCGTGTCGAACACCAGCGAGCTCCTGCCCGAGCCGGAGACGCCGGTGAACACCGTCAGCCGGCGCTTCGGGATCTCGACGCTGACGTCCTTGAGGTTGTTCTCGCGCGCGCCGTGCACGCGGATCAGATCGTGGTTGTCGGCGACGTGCAGCGCAGGCGACTGCGTGTCCGTCCTCCTCGTGGCCATGCTCATCGTGTCTCCATCGGTGAGGCGGGCCGCCTTCGCGATCTCCGTCGGCGTCGCCTGGCTCGATCTGACCGGCTTCGAGCAGTACGTCTGGTCCTCCTTCGTCGGCGCGTCGATCTCGAGGACCTCGACTTCCTCGAGGACCTCGACTTCGCCCTCGATCATGGGCACGTCGCGGCCATCGGGGTCGGTGACGGTGGCCACCAGGCGGCCGCCACCGACGTCGTGCGCGGGCTCCTTCACGGTGCCGTCTGTGCACGTCATAGCTGCGACCGCCGGACGGCTCGGCGCAGCTCCTGAATGCGGATCAGGTTGCCCGCAGGATCGCGGACGGCGCAGTCGCGAACCCCGTACGGCTGCTCGGTCGGCTCCTGGACGACCTCGGCGCCGCCGGCCTGTAGCAGCTCGAAGGTGCCGTCGAGGTCCTTGGTGGCCAGGAGGATAATGGCGTAGGTGCCCTTGGCCATCATCTCGACGATGGTGCGGCGCTCGTCGTCGGTGATGCCGGGGTCGGCGGCCGGCGGATGCAGGACGATGGACGTGCCGGGCTGGTCGGTGGGGCCGACCGTGATCCAGCGCATCCCGCCGTATCCGACGTCGTTGCGGACCTCGAAGCCGAGGGTGTCGCGATAGAAGGCCAGGGAGGCGTCCGGGTCGTTGTGCGGGAGGAAGCTCGCGTGAATGGTGATGTCCATGGCGGTCAGGCTAGGAGCGGCTCCGTGACCCGCGCTTCTCGATTCCTGATCGGTCTGGTCACCTGTTTCGCCACGCACGACGGCATTCCCGCCGTCGTGCGCGCCGCCTGGCGCCGGTAGGTGCTGGGCGCCACACCGACCAACTCGGTGAAGCGAGTGCTGAAGGTGCCCAGCGACGCGCAGCCGACCGCGAAACAGACCTCGGTGACGCTGAGGTCGCCACGACGCAGCAGCGCCATCGCGCGCTCGATGCGCCGCGTCATGAGGTAGCCGTACGGCGACTCGCCGTAGGCGAGCCGGAACTCGCGGCTGAGGTGCCCGGCCGACATGTTCACGCCGCGGGCGAGCGCCTCGACGTCCAGCGGCTGCGCGTACTCCCGGTCGATCCGGTCGCGGACGCGGCGCAGCCGCGCGAGGTCGCGCAGGTGCTGGGCTGCGGCCGGTCTGCTGGTCACCTGCGAGATCGTGCCACATCGCAAGGACCAGCGGTCGAGCGCTGACGCATGAGCGCCGGCCCGGAACCACGCAACCGCAACACACGTTCCAACGGAGCTACTCGCCCCTGTTGAACACGCCCCACTACCGGTCCCGTAGCGCAGTGACCAGCCGGAACTCGAGAGCTGTCCGTTATCGGGTGGTCGAGGCACCCGGCGGCGAGCCGAGTCACCCGCACTCCGGTTGGACCATCCCGCACGGGGTCCCCGAGCTGTACGCCTACAAGCTTCAGGAGACCCTCGAGGCCGAGTCGCTGCTGCTCGGGCGGGTCACCAGGCTCACCGGTGACGTTCCCGCCACCGTCGTCGACCCGAAGAAGGGGGTGGGTGGTCGGTCTCAGGTCCCGCTACTGGCGGGCCGTGATCGGGAACGTGGTGCCGGCCTTGCCCGATGCCGAGGCCGGGATGACCGGTAGGACCAGCGTCGAGGGGTGCTGGGCGTCGTGCAGCACGGTCTGGTGGGCCACCTGCGTCGCCGTACTCTCCCCCAGCCATGACCCGGTGTCGGGATTCGGGTCGAACTGCGGGAAGTCGCCGGAGGAGATCTCCAGGCGGATCCGGTGGCCGGCACGGAACAGGTCGCTCGTCGGCCACACGGTGATCGTGTACTGGTAGACCCTGCCCGGCTCGATCGGCGTCGGCGCGCTGCTCGACTCCCGGAAGCCGGCCCGCTGGATCCCGTTGTTGAGGTTGACGGCGGTGCCGTCCGGGTGCACGTCGACCAGCTTGGCGGTCCAGTCGGTGTCGGGCGCCGAGGAGCTGGCGTAGAGCGTCACGCTGATCGGCCCGGTTACCTCGGTGTCGGTGGCCAGCGGCGCGCTGGAGTACACCAGCACGTCAGCTCGCCGCTCGACGGAGCGCTGGTCATAGGGCCCCTGCGAGCCGCCCGGCGCCGCGCAGCAGGAGTGACCGCCCACGCTGGGCACGGGGTTTCGGGGGTCGTAGTCGTAGGTGTCGGGCCGCTGCCCACTGGTCGGCGCTCTGGTGACCAACTGGCCGTCACCCAGCACCGACGAGGCATGCCCGCCGCTGGACAGATAGTAGTTCGTCCAACGCGTACCGGGCAGCGGCCAGGCCGCTGCGGTTTTCCAGACGTTCGCGCCCATCTCGAAGTAGTTGACCGTCGGGCCGTTACTCACGCCGTTGTCGACACCTTTGAGAAAATGATCCCACCACGCCAGCATCAGCTCGTTGACGGGGGAGTTGCCGACCGGCCCGATCCCCTTGAGCATCGGTGCCACGATACTGTCTGACCGGCCCCAGCCGATGTGGTCCCAGGGGCCGATCACGATCCGCTGGTCGGTGCGGGCCGAGGCAGACCCGCCGGAGCTGACCATGCCGGTGAAGTTGTGCACACCACCGGCGAGGAACGCGTCGTACCAGCCCTCGACGTCCAACACCGGAATCGTGACCCTGGAGTAGTTCCGTTGTGGCTCCCACCGCTGCCAGTACGGGCCGTCGGTGCGGTGGGCGATCCAGTCATAGAAATACGGCGCGACCGTAGGGTCACCTGGGTGAAACGGTGGGAAGCCGCGATACGGGGTGTACCGCAGCCAGCCGGCGATGTTCTTGTAGTCCTGCGTGAGCTGTTGGGCGACCTTGGTGTCACCGCGATTGTCGGCTGCGGACAAGGCGATGGTGTCCATCACCCACGGCTCGATGAAGTTCAGCCGGAACGCGCCGTTCTCGTAGGTCCAGCCGTCGTAGTAGTCCGAACCGGTGTTGGCCGGCACGATCGTGGCCAGATGCGGCGGAGCGGTCTCGACGGCTAACCACTGAGTCGCGCCGACGTAGGACGAGCCGTACATGCCGACCTTGCCGGATGACCCAGGCAGTCTCGCGGCCCACTCGACGCTGTCATAGCCGTCGTCGCGGTCGTTGGTGAACTCCGAGAACGTTCCTCCGGAGGCGAACTGGCCCCGGATGTCCTGGATGACCACCAAGTAACAGTGTGAGGCGAACCAGTCCGGACGCTGGTAACGCGAGGGCCCGACCTGGGCGGACGTCTTGCCGTACTGCGTGCGCATCAAAATCACCGGCACGGCCTGGGTGGTGGCCGGCCGGTACACGTCGGCGCGCAGGGTGATGCCGTCGCGCATCGGCACCGCCACGTCGGTCGTTCTCGTCACCGCGCACGGGCCGGCAGCCGACGGTGATGAGCAGGCTGCGGCACCTGTGACGGCACTCAGCAAGGTCACCACGACCGCCGCCACCCGAGCTTTCCTCAACCACCGCACAGCGCCCCCCACCGTCCACTACGGGTGTACACGGTTGGCGGCCGACCGACAACATGCAGGCAACGCGCGCGGTGACACCACATGGCAACACCACACGACAACACCACACAACGAGGGTCATCTCAGTAGTGCGATCGATCGAGTAAGTACCGATAGGCCATTCTCGTCAGTAACAGTACTCCATCCGGGTTCTTCTGGGCTCTCTTGACCCATGACTATCACCTAGTGTTACTATTGGTGAGTCCGTAACCTTGAATGAGGGTCCGTGGCAGGGTACGAGAGGGCAGGGGGGCCTGGGCGTGCTCGACGCAATCGCGGTGGTGACTCCACTGACCACCGACTCCACGTTGGCTATGGCTGATGGGGCTGTGCCTTAGCGACGGTCCAGGGCCCCGGAGACAACCCACGGCATCAGCCGGCTTCACGAGGTCGGCATGCCTTTCAACCGCCGCAGCATCTCCCGGGCCACCACGCACCCCGCGCCACCACGCACCCCGCGCATCGTACTGACACACCCGCCACGGGCCGGATCGACACAGATCAGGGACGCCGCAGGCGACTACCGACTACCGGGCTAGCCCGGGTACAGGAGGACAGGGCCGAGGATGACCAGGCTGCGGGATCGAGAGCTGGTTGTGGGGATCACCCCTTTCGAGGAGCCCAACGCCCGTCTCGTGGTGGCGCTCGCGCGAGCCGGCGCGACGGGGGTGCTGGACCTCGGTCGGGACGCCGGCTGGGCGCGGGCCGCGCTGGCGGACGTCTGCCGATGGTGGACCGGTGGTTTCGGGGTCCGGGTACCGGCCGGGTGCCCGCTGTCGCCGGCTGACCTGCCGGAGCGGGTCGACGTAGTCGTGCACGGGTCCGGCTCGCGGTGGCGCTGCGCCCCGGGGTGGCGCGCGCTCGTCGAGGTCACCTCGGTGGCGCAGGCGCACGCGGCGGTCCGGGCCGGGGCGTACGGGGTGATCGCCAAGGGTGCCGAAGCCGGCGGCCGGGTCGGCGTCACCACGACGTTCGTGCTGCTGCAGCAGCTGCTGGCCGAGTCGGGGATCAGCGTCCCGGTGTGGGCGGCCGGTGGGGTCGGACCGCACACCGCCGCCGCCGCGGTCGCCGGCGGCGCGGCGGGAGTGGTGCTGGACGCGCAGCTGGCGCTGGTGGCCGAGGCCGACCTGCCGGGCCCGGTGGCTGCGGCGATCCGAGTGATGGACGGCAGCGAGACCGCGCTCGTCGGTGGTCACCGTCTCTACACCCGCCCAGACCTGCCGGTCGCGGATCCCGCCACGGTCGCCGACCGCCTCGGCGCGCGGGACCTGAGTGCGCTGCCGATCGGCCAGGACGGCGCGCTGGCTGCTGCTCTGGCGCAGCGGTATGTGACCGCTGGAGGCGTCGTGGCGGCGGTCCGCGCCGCGGTCACCGACCAGCTGCGCACCGCCAGCCGGTTGCAGGCGACACAGTCGCCGTCGGGGCGGCCGCTCGTGGTCCAGGGGCCGATGACCCGGGTCAGTGATCAGGCTGGGTTCGCCGCGGCGGTGACGGCCGCAGGCGGGCTGCCGTTTCTGGCCCTGTCCCAGAGCAGCGGCGAGCAGACCCGGATACTGCTGGAACGGACTGCGGCCCTGCTGGGTGGGCGGCCGTGGGGAGTGGGCATCCTCGGGTTCGTCCCACCTGAACTCCGCGAGGCGCAGCTGGCCGCGGTGCGCCAGGTGCGCCCACCGTATGCGCTGATCGCCGGGGGCCGGCCGGCGCAGGCGGTGCCGCTGGACGCCGCCGGGATCGAGACGTTCCTGCACGTACCCTCCCCCGGCCTGCTGGACCGGTTCCTCACCGAGGGGGCCCGACGGTTCGTGTTCGAGGGCCGGGAGTGTGGCGGCCATGTCGGGCCGAGGGCCAGCCTCCCGCTGTGGGAGATCCAGCTGCAGCGGCTGCTCAGCTACGACGACACGCACGGGTGCGCCGAGCAGCTGCGGGTGCTGTTCGCCGGGGGCATCCACGACGAGCGCTCCGCCGCCATGGTGACCGTGCTGGCCGCTCCCCTGGTGGCGCGGGGCGCCCGGATCGGGGTGCTGATGGGCACCGCGTACCTGTTCACCGAGGAGGCGGTCACGGCTGGGGCCATCCGGCCAGGGTTCCAGCGGGCCGCGCTGGCCTGCGAGCGCACCGTGCTGCTGGAGACCGCACCCGGCCATGCCATCCGCTGCGCGGACTCCCCCTACCTGCATGCGTTCACCGAGACCCGGGCCCGGTTGATGGCCGCCGGAGTGCCGCGTGACCAGATGTGGGCCGAGCTGGAGCAGCTGAACCTGGGTCGGTTGCGCATCGCCAGCAAGGGGCTGCGTCGCGACGGCGACGCGCTGGTCGCGGTGGACGAGGACGTCCAGCGCCAGGACGGCATGGTCATGCTCGGTGAGGTGGCCACGCTGCGTCGCGCGAGGACGACGATCGAGGCGTTGCACGCCCAGGTGACCGAGGGCGCGGCCGGCTTCCTCGCCGCCAGGGTCACGGAGCTGGGCGTCGAGCCGACCGATGAGGACCAGCCGGCCCGGAAACCGGAAACCCGTCCACTGGACGTGGCGATCGTCGGCATGGCCGGCGTGTTCCCGGGAGCCGAGGATCTGGCCGGCTACTGGGCCAACGTGCTGGCCGGGGTGGATGCCGTCACCGAGGTACCGCCCGAGCGGTGGGACCCGGCGGTGTACAACAAGCCCGCGGCCTGCGGCGGCTTCCTGCCGCAGGTCCCGTTCGACGCGCTGGCCTACGGCATCCCGCCGGCCGCGCTGGCCGGCATCGAACCGGTCCAGCTGCTGGCGCTGGAGGTGGCCGCCCGCGCGCTGCGCGACGCCGGGTACGCGCGGCGGGCCTTCGACCGGGAGCGCACTTCGGTGATCTTCGGTGCCGAGGCGGGCGCCGACCTGGCCGGCGCGTACGGGTTCCGTTCGCTCTACCCGGCCTATCACGGGGCGCTGCCGCCCGAGCTGGACGAGCAGCTACCGACGCTGACCGAGGACTCCTTCCCCGGGGTACTGGCCAACGTGATCGCCGGCCGCATCGCCAACAGGTTGGACCTCGGCGGCGCGAACTACACGGTGGACGCCGCCTGCGCCTCCTCGCTGGCCGCCATCGACCTGGCTTGCAAGGAGCTGCGAGCCGGCACCAGCACCATGGTGCTGGCCGGTGGTGCCGACGTGCACAACAGCATCCACGACTACCTGATGTTCGCCTCGGTGCAGGCACTGTCGCCGACCGGCCGGTGTCGCCCGTTCGACGCCTCCGCCGACGGCATCGCGCTCGGTGAGGGCGTGGCGTGCGTGGTGCTCAAGGGACTGGCCGACGCCGAGCGCGACGGTGACCGGATCTACGCGGTGATCAAGGGGATCGGCTCGGCCAGCGACGGGCGCTCACTGGGGCTGACCGCGCCGCGCCCGGATGGGCAGCGCCGGGCGCTGGAACGCGCCTATGAGACGGCCGCGATCTCACCGGCCGAGGTCGGGTTGGTGGAGGCGCACGGCACCGGCACCGTGGTCGGGGACCGCACCGAGCTGGCGGTGCTGACCGAGTTGTTCACCGCGGCCGGCACCCCGACCGGCAGCTGCACGCTGGGATCGGTGAAATCCCAGATCGGGCACACCAAGTGCGCTGCGGGGATCGTCGGGTTGATCAAGGCGGCGTGCGCGGTGCACACCGGGGTGCGCCCGCCGACCGGCCAGCTGCGGGAGCCGAACCCCTGCTGGGACCGCAGCGCCAGCCCGTTCTCCTTCGACGTCGCCCCGCGGCCGTGGACCTCACCCGCGCGCCGGGTCGCCGGGGTGAGCGCGTTCGGGTTCGGCGGCACGAACTTCCACGTCGTGCTCAGCTCCTATGACGGGGCTCCCGAGCCTCGGCACGGGCTGGACGCGTGGCCGGCCGAGCTTTTCCTGTTCGCCGGTGTGGACCGGGCGGCGGCGGTCGCGGAGATGGACCGGCTGGCCGAGCGGCTCGCGGCCAATGACACCGCGGGTCGGCCCTGGCGGTTGCGGGACCTCGCCCGGAGTCTCGCGGACGATCGCGGTGGCACGCGAGTGTGGGCCGCCGTGGTGGCACAAGACCTGGACGACCTCGCCGCCAAGGTGGCGCAGGCCCGGGAGGGTGCTGCCGTGGAAGGCGTGTTCGTCGCGCCCGAGAGTGGCGAACCGGCGGGTCAGGTCGCGTTCCTGTTCCCCGGTCAGGGCAGCCAACGCCCCGGCATGCTGGCCGAGCTGTTCGTGACGTTCCCGCCGCTGCGTCGATTCCTGGAGCTCGGTGGCCGGTGGGCCGGCGCGATGTTCCCGCCAGCCGCGTTCAGCAGGGAGGAGTCGGCGCGAGCGCGGGCGGCGCTGACCGACACCCGGGTTGCGCAGCCGGCGCTGGGGGTCGCCGGGTTGGCCATGCATGAGCTGCTGACCTCGCTGGGCGTGCAACCCGAGCATCTTGGTGGGCACAGCTACGGCGAGCTGGTCGCGCTGGCCGCTGCCGGCGCGCTCGACCCGGCTGAACTGCTGGAGCTGAGCGAGGCCCGCGGGCATGCCATCCTCGAGGCGGCCGGGGCCGACCCCGGCACGATGGTCGCGGTCGCCGGGACGCCCGAGCGGGTCCGGGCCGTGATCGGGGACGGACCGGTCGTGGTGGCCAACCACAACGCGCCCGGCCAGACGGTGATCTCCGGACCGACCCCGGCCGTGGAGGCCGTGCTGCACCGGCTCACCGAGGAGGGGCTGGGCGGCACGCGCCTCCCCGTGGCGTGCGCGTTCCACAGTCCGGTGGTGGCCGGTGCGACCGCGCTCCTCGCCACCGAGCTGGAGGGCCGTACCGTCAGGTCACCGCGGCTGCCGGTGTGGTCGAACACCACCGCCGCGCCGCACCCGGCTGAGCCGGCCACCATCCGCGCCGCGCTGGCCGCCCACGTCGCCGAGCCGGTCCGGTTCGTCGAGCAGGTGGAGGCGATGTACGCGGCCGGGGCGCGGGTCTTCGTCGAGACCGGCCCAGGCCGGGTGCTCACCCAGTCGGTCGGCATGATCCTCGCCGGCCGGCCGCACGTCGCCCTCGCCACCGACGTCCCGGGCGAGCCCGGTCTGCGACGGCTGCTGCTGGCGCTCGCCGAGCTGGCCGTCGCGGGGGTACCGGTCGACCCGGCCGGGCTGTTCCGCGGCCGGGACGCCCAGCCGGTGTCGGCATCTGGGTCCGCGCTTCCCCGCCGTCCCGGCTGGCTGGTCAACGGCCATCTGGTCAGGACCGCCGACGGGCACCACCTGCCGGGCGGGTTGCGGCCGGCCCGGCAGGTGAGGGTGCCGAGTTCTGGGCCCCCGGCTCGGCCCCAGACCAGCGCCGAGGACGGGCGGGACTCGGCGGTGCTGGAGTTCCTGCGCGGCACCCGTGAGATTGTCGCGGCCCAGCGCGAGGTCATGCTCGGCTACCTGGGTACGCCCGCGCCGGCCCCGTTGCCATCCGCTGCGGTGCCCACGACCGTGGCGGATCAAGTACTCGAGTCCGGCCCCACCGAGCCGGCTGACCTGACAGCTGAGACGGTGCTGGCCACCGTACGGTCCCTGGTGAGCGAACGGACGGGTTACCCGGTGGACATGCTCGAGGCCGACCTCGATCTGGAGGCGGACCTGAGCATCGACTCGATCAAGCGGACCGAGCTGCTCGGTCTGCTCACCGACCGGCTCGGGTTGGCTCAGGCCGGTTGCGCGCTGGATGAGTCGGCGATGGAAGAGCTGGCCCGACTGCGGACGCTGCGCGGCATCGTCGACTGGATCACCAACCGGGCCAGCACACCACCCCCTGCCACATCGGCTCACGCCACACCCGCTCACGCCACACCCGCTCACGCCACACCCGCTCAGCGGCCGCGACGCTACCTCGTCGAGGTCGCCGCCCTGCCACCGCTGGGTGGGCCGCCCGACGCGCCGCTCATGGGGCGCCGGGTCACCATCGTCGGCGACGGGGCGGGCATCGCGCTGGAGTTGTCCGTGTCGCTGGAGCGACGCGGCGCCGAGGTGCGACTGCTGAGCCCTGAACAGCTCAGCCCAGGACAGCTCGGCACCGAACAGTCCACCGAGATGGCGGGGACTGACGCCCTGATCCACCTCGCTGCGCTGGACCGGGGCCGGGCGACGGTGCTGCCCGACGGGTTCGTCGGGCTTCGGGATGCCGTTCTCGATGGAGTCAGCCGGCTGCTGGTGGTCACCGGCTCGGGTGGCAGGTTCGGTCGGGCGCACAACCCCAACGGCGTGGCCGGGATCGGGCTACCCGGTCTGGTCCGCACGATCGCCCGCGAGTTCCCGGATCGCCTGGTCCGGGTGATCGACGTGGACCCTAAGGAGGAACCGGTCCACATCGCCGGGTATCTGCTCGCCGAGCTGCTCACCCGCCACGCGCCCACCGCGGTGGGCTACACGGCCGGGGAACGGGTCACGCTGCGACTCGCCCCGACTCCGCTGGGTTCGGGCGCGGTGGGCGAGCCGAGGCTGGGGCCAGACTCCGTGGTGCTGCTCACCGGTGGTGCGCGCGGCATCACCGCCCAGGTCGCGATCGGTCTGGCCCAGGCCGGCGCCGGTCATCTGGAGCTGGTCGGCCGGACCCCGCCGCCGGTCGGTGACGAGGACCCGGCGACCGCAGCGGCGGCCGACCGGGTCGCGTTGCGACGGGTGCTGGCGCGGGCCGGGAACCGCACGCCGGCCGAGATCGAGGTGGCGACCAGCCGGATCCTCGCCGAGCGGGAGATCCGCGCGACGCTGGCTGAGCTGGCCGAGGTGTCCGCCTCGGTTCGCTACCACGCGGTCGACGTCCGAGACCAGGATGCGGTCAGCGCCCTGGTGGATGGCGTGTACCGGCGGCATGGCCGGCTGGACGGGATCGTGCACGGCGCCGGGGTGCTGGCCGATCGGCTGCTGGTGGACAAGACCCCCGAGGGGTTCGCCCGGGTGTGGGCGACCAAGGTCGACGGGGCGCGAGCGCTGGCTGCGGCGGCCCGAGCGGACCTCGGCTTCCTCGTGCTGTTCGGCAGCGTCTCGGGGGTGTTCGGCAACCGAGGTCAGGTCGACTACGCCGCGGCCAACGATGCGCTGGACACGCTGGCCCGGATCTGGGCACCCCGAGCCCACGGTCGGGTGCTCGCCCTCGACTGGGGGCCGTGGGCGAGCACCGACGGTGGGACCGGGATGGTCTCCACCGAGCTGACGCGGGAGTACGCCCGGCGTGGCATCGGGGTGATCGAGCCCGCCCACGGCGTCGCGTGCCTGCTCGCCGAGCTGGCCGGCGGCACCGACCCGCAGGTGGTGTACATGTGCGCTGACCCGGCACCATTCGAGGTCGGAGCGGTCGAGGTCGGACAGGATGGCTGAACCCGTCGAGGTGGCCATCGTCGGGATGGCCGCAGTGTTCCCTGGCGCCCCCGACCTGGCCACCTACTGGTCCAACATTCTCGCCGGGGTGGATGCGATCACCACTGTGCCGGCCACCCGCTGGGATGCGTCCTACTACGACCCCGAGGCCGCCGCGACCCGGCGCGGTGACCGGCTGTACTGCCGTCGGGGTGGGTTCGTCGAGCACGCCACGTTCGACCCGGCCCGGTTCGGGATCATGCCCCTGGCGGTCTCCGCCACCGAACCCGACCAGCTGATCGCGCTGCAGGTCGCCGCAGCGGCGCTCGCCGATGCCGGCGGCGAGAACCGGCTGGGCGACCGATCCCGAGCTGGCGTGATCGTCGGTCGCGGCGGTTACCTCACGCCCGGCCTGGCCCGCCTGGACCAGCGCACCCGGACGGCGAACCAGCTGGTCACCACGCTGCGTGAGCTGCTCCCGGACCTCGCCGACACCGAGCTGGACCGGGTCCGGACCGCCTTCCAGGCCCAGCTCGGTCCGGAGCAACCAGAAACCGCGATCGACCTGGTGCCGAACCTGGTCGCCTCGCGGGTGGCCAAGCGGCTCGACCTGGCGGGCCCCGCCTACACCGTCGACGCCGCCTGCGCCTCGTCGCTGGTCGCCATCGACCATGCCGTCGCGGAGCTGACCACCGGCCGCTGCGACGTCATGCTCGCCGGCGGGGTGCACCACTGCCACGACATCACCCTGTGGAGCGTGTTCAGCCAGCTCGGCGCGCTGAGCCCCAGCCAGCGGATCCGGCCCTTCCACCGCGGCGCCGACGGGATTCTCATCGGCGAGGGCACCGGGATGGTCGTGCTCAAACGCCTCGCCGACGCCGCCGACGACCGGGTCTACGCGGTGATCCGCGGCACCGGAGTAGCCAGCGACGGCCGAGCCACCAGCCTGATGAGTCCCCACGCCGAGGGCCAGGTACGGGCCATCGAGCGGGCCTGGCGGGCCGCCGCCCTGGACCCCACCGAAGCGGGTGCGCTCGGCCTGCTCGAGGCACACGGCACGGCGACCCCGGCCGGTGACGCCACTGAGCTCGCCTCACTGGCTCGGGTTTTCGGAGCACCCGACGGCGCGGGTCGCGACATCGGCATCGGGTCGGTCAAGTCGATGATCGGCCACGCCATGCCGGCCGCCGGGGTGGCTGGGCTGATCAAGGCCGCACTGGCGGTGCACCACGGTGTGCTGCCACCCACCCTGCACTGCGACGATCCACATCCGGCGCTGGTCGGCTCCCGGTTCGCGCCGGTCACCGAGGCCCGACCATGGCTGTCCCTCGGTCACGCGCCGCGCCGGGCCGGAGTCGACGCGTTCGGCTTCGGCGGTATCAACGCGCACACCATCCTGGAGCAGCCACCGGGCACCCGACGCTCTCCAAGACCGCGGCCCTCCGGCCCCGAGCGGGTGCTGCTGCTGGCCGGACGCACACCAGCCGAGCTGGCCCGACAGCTTGAGGTACCGGATGCCGGCCTGCTCGACCGGGACGACGTAGGCGCCCCACCAGCCGGTGGGCCGTGCCGGCTGGCGATCGTCGCGCCCACCGCGCGCCGGCTGACGCTGGCCCGCAGGATTCTCGAGCAGGGCACGCCGTGGCGGGGCCGCGAGGACATCTGGTTCACCGCCGCGCCGTTGCGCTCGGCGTCCACGCCGGGTCAGCTGGCGTTCGTCTTCCCGGGGCTGGAGCAGGGGTTCGAGCCCCGCGTGGACGACGTCGCCGACCATTTCGGGCTGGCCCGCCCCCAGCTCGGCGACAGCACCGTACTCGGCCGGCACGGCCTGGGCGTGTTCACTGTCGGCCGGTTACTCGACGCGGCGTTGCGCGAGCTCGACGTGATACCCGACCTGGTGGCCGGGCACAGCGTGGGCGAATGGAACGCGATGACCTCCGCCTGCATCCACCCGCGCAGCGCGGTCGAGGAGCTCATCGCCTCGTTCGACCCAGCCACGCTGCAGGTCCCCGGCCTGCTGTTCGCCGCGCTCGGCTGCGGGGCCGACCAGGCCGCCGAGGCGATCGGCGCAGTGGTCGGGGTGGTGGTCTCGCACGACAACTGCCCACACCAGTCGATCATCTGTGGTGCCGAAGCCGCCGTGGTCGCCGTCCTGGACCGGCTGCGGGCGCGCGGGGTCACCGGTCAGGTGCTGCCCTTCCGGTCCGGGTTCCACTCACCGATGCTCGAGCCTTACCTGCGCCGGATCCTGGACACCTTCGCCAACCTGCCGGTACGCCCACCGACCATCCCGATCTGGTCGTCCACCACCGTCGAGCGGTATCCCGACCAGCCCGAGACCATCCATTCTCTGATCGCCCGCCACCTGCTCGAACCGGTCCGCTTCGGTCCGCTGATCCGGCGGCTGCACGAGGCGGGAGTGCGGGCCTTCATCCAGGTCGGCACCGGCAGCCTGCCCGGGTTCGTCGCCGACACGCTGGCCGGCCTGCCGCACCTCGCGGTGACCGCCAACACCTCTCGGCGCTGCGGCCTCGACCAGCTCCGGCGGGTCGCCGCCGCGTTGTGGGTGGAGGGCTGGGAGCCCCGGTTCGACCGGCTGCCCTGCTCATCACGGATGGGGGCGACACGGGTGCGGTCAGCGTCAAGCGGTCCCGCAGTGGCCCTCGACTTGGGCGCGCCGCTGGTCCGGCTCGGCACTACCGTTGCGGCGCTCGCCCCGGCACAGCGTGTTCCTGCACTGCCGGCGAAGCTACCCGCCGCAGGGCACTCGGTGCTGACCGAGTTCGACGCGGCACTGCGGGACGCCACAATCGCCGCTGCGGATGTCGTGGGTTCCTGGGCACGGACCACCCCTAGGCAGGCCGGCACGACGCGAGACCTCTCCCTGGCGACCATGCCCTACCTCGCCGACCACTGCTTCTACCGGCAGCCGGACGGCTGGCCCGAACCGGCCGACCGGTACCCGGTGGTGCCGTTGACCACGGTGCTCGAGCTGATGGCGGATGCCGCCCGGGCCCTGAGCCCTGGCCGCGCCGTCGTCGGGATCAGCGACGTCCGGGCGCTGTGCTGGCTCGCGGTCGCCCCGCCGGTCACCGTCACGACCAGGACAACGCTGCACCCGGACGGCAACGTCACCGTGGTGCTCGACGGCTACGCGCGCGGCACGGTGCTGCTCGCCGACGACTACCCGACCTACCACCCAACGCTGTCAGCGCCTTCTCCGCCGCTCACCGGGAGCCGGTCCTGCGACGTCACCGCGCGGGGGCTGTACCAGGACCGGTGGATGTTCCACGGCCCGGCCTTCCAGGGTGTCACCGAGCTTGGCCCGGTCACCGACGACGGGATCGTCGGTGAGCTGATCGTTCCCCCCGCACCGGGGGCGCTGCTGGACACCGCCGGGCAGCTGCTCGGCTTCTGGGTCATGGTGCGGGCTGCGCGGAATCGGCTCGCGTTCCCGGCCGGGATCGACCGGGTGCACTACCACGGCTCGCCTCCCGGGCCCGGCGAGCGGGTGCGATGCGTGGTCCGGATCGGGTCGGTCTCCGCCACCGAGGTCGTCGCCGACCTGGAGCTGCGGCGTGCGGACGGCCGGCTGTGGGCCCGCATCCAACGGTGGCGGGACCGCCGGTTCGATACCGACGAGGTGACCTGGCCGGTCTTCCTCTTCCCGGAGCGCAACCGGATCGCGCAGCGTCAACCCGGTGGGTGGTACCTGGTCCGGGACCGGTGGCCGGATCCGGCGACCCGGGAGCTGGTCATGCGTCGCTATCTCAGCGCCGCCGAGCGCGCGGACTACCAGCGGCGCACCCCGCGGGCGGCGCGGCAGTGGCTGCTGGGCCGGATCGCGGTCAAGGACGCGGTCCGGCAGTGGTTGTGGGACGCGGGTGCCGGCCCGGTGTTCCCGATCGAGGTCACCGTCAGCAACGACGCCTCGGGCCGGCCGCGGGTGGCGGGACCGTTCGACGAAACGCCGGAGGTGTCCCTGGCGCATACCGGATCGTTGGCCGCAGCGCTGGTCGGCCCTCACGGGGTCGCGGCCGGTGTGGGCATCGACATCGAACGGATCGTGGACCGGGATGACCGCACTGTGGCGGCGATCCTCACCGACGCCGAACGCGGCCTGCTCGACGGCCTGTGTCCGTCCGGTCCGAGCCGGCCGGGCTGGGTGACCCGGTTCTGGGCCGCCAAGGAGGCCGTTGCCAAGGCCGCCGGCACCGGGCTGGGCGGGCGCCCGCACGAGTTCGCGGTCCAGCGGGTCGAGGGAGACCGGCTGCTGGTCACGGCTGGCGAGGGGGCGTCCAGCAGCTGGACGCAGACCGAGGTGGGCACCGAGCCCGAGCCGTACGCGGTGGCCTGGACCTCGCCGGCGGCGTCAGGTCTCGCGCTCGAACACAGAGACTCACACAGGAGGGGGCAACCTGATGACACCTGACCAGATCCTGGCCGAGGTTCGCGTGATGCTCATCGAGATCATCGGCGCGGAGTACGCGCTGAGCCTCGACATCGGCATGGACACCTCGTTCGACGGGGACCTCGAACTGGAGAGCATCGAGTTCGTCAAGCTCGCCGCGATGCTCACGCAACGGTACGGTGACCGGGTCGACTTCGTGGCCTTCCTCGCGGCCAAGGAGCTCGACGAGATCATCGAGATGACGACCGGCGAGCTGGTCACCTACATCGCGCATTGTTCAGCCTTCGCGGGCGCGGTCGATGGCTGAGATCATCGCGCGCGGTATTCGGTTCCACGTCCAGCAGCTGGCACCACGCCACCAGTCACGCCGACTGGAGCACCCGGTCGTGTTCATCCACGGGCTGGGCATGGACAACCTGTCCAGCTTCTACTACACGCTGGCCAACCCGGTGGCGTACGCCGGGGCCGAGGTGATCCTCTACGACCTGCGTGGCCATGGCCTGTCCGAGCGCCCGCGCACCGGCTACCGGATGGGCGACTCGGTCGCCGACCTGGTCGCGCTGCTCAACGCCCTGAGCGTCAAAGGTCCGGTGCACCTGGTCGGCAACAGCTACGGCGGCACCGTGGCGCTCGGCTTCGCGGTCACGCATCCCCACCGGGTGGCGAGCATGGTGCTGATCGAGACCCATTTCAGAGTGACCGGATGGGCCGAGCAGATCGCCGCCGAGCGCAGCAGGGTCGCATCTGCCGACGAGAGTGCACTGCGGCGTTGGCTCGACCGGCTCGGCCGCAAGGCGACCCGGCTGGCGGATGCGGCCGACAACCTGCTGGACCACACCACGTTCCTGGCTGACCTGGCGACAGTTCGGGCGATCCCGATGAGCCGGCTGCGTACCCTCACCTGCCCGGTGCGGGCGGTTTACGGCGAGCATTCCGACGTCGTCGACTACGCTCGTGAACTCGACGAATACTTGCCGCACTGCGTGCTGACGGTGATGGCGGGCTGCGGGCACTCGGTCCTGATGGAAGCGTCGCCCGCGCTGCGCAAGATCGTGCTGGACTGGTTTGTCACCCAGACTCCCTCGGGTATCCGGTGAGCCGGTTCCTGTTCGTGGTGCCGCCGCTGGTCGGGCACATCATGCCCACAGTAGCCATCGGCCGGGAACTGGCCGACCGCGGCAACCAGGTCGCCTGGGCCGGGCACGCTGAGACCGTCGGTCCGCTGCTGCCACCCGGGGCGAGGCTGCTCCCGGTCGCGGCAGACTTCGGTGGCGAGACGCTGGCTCAGCTCCGCCGCCGCTCGCTGGGCCTGCGTGGCGCGGCGGCGTTCCGTTTCTTGTGGGCGGATTTCCTGATCCCGCTGGCGGTCTCGATGTTGCCCGGCGTGGCGGCCGCAGTGGACGAGTTCCGTCCGGACGTGCTGGTGGCCGACCAGCAGGCGCCGGCCGGCGCGCTCGTCGCTCGCCGCCGCGGCCTACCGTGGGCGACCTCGGCGACCACGTCGGCGGAGCTGACCGACCAGTTCTCCACCATGCCGCAACTGGGCGGATGGGCGCGGCAGCGCCTGACCGAGCTCCAGGCTGAGGTGGGCGTGTCAGATCCCATCGATCTGCGGTTCTCCGACCAGCTGGTGCTGGCGTTCAGCACGCCCACGCTGGTCGGGCCGATCGGTGACCTCCCCGGCCACTGGGTGTTCGTGGGTCCGGCGATCGGTACGCGAACGGGTGGAACCGGGTTCCCCTGGGACTGGCTGTGCCGAGACCGTCAGCACGTCCTGGTCTCGCTGGGCACGGTCAACCAGGAGGTCGGCCGGCGATTCTTCGCCACCGCGGTGCAGGCCGTCGCACCGCTCGCCGACCGGCTGCAGGCGATCGTCGTCGCCCCATCCGACCTGGTCGAGACGGTGCCGGAGCACGTGCTGGTCCGCGAGTTCGTCCCACAGCTCGACCTGCTCCCGCACCTGGACGCGGTGGTGTGCCACGGGGGGCACAACACGGTGTGCGAAGCACTCGCGCACGGTGTGCCGCTCGTGGTGGCCCCGATTCGCGACGACCAGCCGGTGATCGCGGGACAGGTCGTCAACGCCGGCGCCGGCATCCGGGTGCACTTCGGCCGGGTCGGCGTCACCGAGCTGCGCGATGCCATCACCACCGTGCTCGACGACCCTTCCTATCGCGCCGCGGCGCGGCGTGTACAGACCTCGTTCACCACCGCCGGCGGTGCCGCCGCCGCAGCCGACCATCTGGAGAAACTGACATGACCGGTCCGTATGAGGCCGCCCGCCCGTACTACCAGGCAGAGCTGGCCGCCGGCGTCGAGCGGTTTCTCGAACCCCGCCGGGACACCTGTCCCTGGTGCGGGTCCGCCGACCTGTCGGTCCGGCTGCGGAGCTCCGACCTCGTCCAGCGAAAGCCGGGTCGGTTCACCCTGGAGCAGTGTGGCACCTGCCGACACATCTTCCAGAACCCCCGCCTCACCCCAGCGGGGCTGGACTTCTACTACCGGGACTTCTACGACGGCCTCGGCCGGCAGCGAATGGGGGAAATCTTCGCCTCGAACGGACAGTCCTACCAAGGGCGGGTCGAGATGCTCCGAGCGTTCACCACGCCCAAGGCTTGGCTGGATGTCGGCGCTGGACACGGCCACTTCTGCCACACAGCGCGAGAGATCTGGCCCGGTACCGTCTTCGACGGGCTCGACCAGGGCGCCGGCATCTCCGAAGCCGAGCGACGCGGCTGGGTGGACCGCGGCTACCAGGGCACGTTCACCGAGCTCGCCGATAAGCTGGCCAGCCGGTATGACGTGGTCAGCATGCATCACTACCTGGAGCACACCCGCGAGCCGCTGGACGAGCTGGATACGGCGGCGAAGATCCTCTCCACGGGCGGCTACCTGCTGCTGGAGCTGCCCGATCCCGACTTCCGCCTAGGTCGCGTGCTCGGCCGCTGGTGGATGCCCTGGTTCCAGCCGCAGCACCAGCACATGATCCCGCTGGACAATCTCGTAGCGGCTCTGGCCGACCGAGGGTTTTCGCCGGTGACCGTAGAACGCGACGCAGCCCACCAGGTGGGCGCTGACCTGACCCTGAGCCTGGTACTCGCGCTCCTCGTGTGCGCGCCCGACCCGAGGCTGCCCTGGCTGGCCACCGGACCGACCCGCTGGCGGCGACTTCGGCACACCGCGGTGTGGGCCGTGGGCCGGCCGCTGATGGCCGCCGCGTATGCCCTTGACGTGCTTCTCGGCCGGGTGGTGCGCCGCACTCACAGGGCCGGCAACGCCTACCGGGTGCTGGCCCGTAAGGACGGCTGACAGTGACCGGAGGCCCCGTGCCCAGGTATCGCCGTGCCGTCACCGCCGCCGCGCTGGCGCTGCTCGGGTTCCCCACCACCGCGGCCGCCACGATCGTGGGCTCGCCGCGACATTACGTTGCACTCGGTGACTCCTACGCGTCGGGTCCGTGGATTCCCGAGCAGCGCGCCGATCCGGCCGGCTGCCTGCGCTCCACCCGTAACTACCCGGCGCGCCTCGCGGCGGCGCTGCGCATCCGCGACTACACCGACGTAAGCTGCGGCGGCGCGATAACCGGCGACATGACGGCTCCCCAGCCGGTGCGGTGGGGCACCAACCCGCCGCAGTTCGATGCCCTACGCCCCGACACCGACCTGGTGACACTGACCATCGGTGGCAATGACATCGACATCGGTGGCCTCTGGATGACCTGCGCCCGGCTCGGCGCCACCGACCCGTCCGGTGATCCGTGCGAGCGACAGGCCACCGCCGGCGGCACCGACCGCTACGCGCAGCTCATCACTGCGGCCGCGCCCAGGGTCGCCCGAGTGTTGGAGGGCATCCGGGCGCGTTCCCCGCGCGCGAGGGTGCTGCTGGTGGGCTACCTGCGGCTCCTGCCACCGGTCCTCGGGTGCTATCCGGCCTTCCCGATCGCCCGCGGGGACGTGCCCTACGTGGACGGGGTCGAGCGGCGGCTCACCGCCATGCTGACCGACCAGGCCCTCGACCATGGCGCGGTATTCGTCGACTCCTACGCCGGTTCACTGGGCCACGACGCCTGCCAGCCGCGCGGAACGAAGTGGGTGGAGGGCACCACCCCGACCAGCCCGGCCTACCCGATGCACCCCAACGCCCTCGGCATGCACGAGGTGGCCGATCTCACTCTGGACACGCTCAGGACCGTGACCGCGACGCGGCATTAGTCACGCTCCGAGCGCCTTCGCCGGACAACGACGGAGAGTAGTCAGCCAGCCTCCCTCTGTAACGATGGCGAGCCGGGTGCCGATCTTCTCGGCACCGGTCCTGGCGACCGGCTGACACACCAGCCACGTGAGAGAGGCGACATGGCCGTAGCCCCGACACTCCCCCAGGTCCAGCAGCCCGTCTCCCCGCCGAGCGGTGATGCCCCGGCAGCGGCAGGCGAGCTCGTCGACAAGCAGCGGTGGATCACCGTCGGGGCCCCGCTGGCGTTCATCATCGCCATCGTCGCCAACCTCGCCATCATCGCTGTCATCGTCAACCGCCACGATCCAGCCCCCACAGCCACGGTGCACCGTCGGGTGCAGACGGTGCCGGCGCCACCGGCGCTCCCGCCGGGCCTGGCGACCACCCTCGGCGAGGGCCGGTTCATGGTGGGCACGGACATCGCCCCGGGTACCTACCGCACCACCGGGCCCTCCGGCCACCTGGACTGCTACTGGGAGCGGCTCAAGGACACCCGCAGCGGCACCCACTCGATCATCGCCAACAACCTCGGGCGGGGCCCGGCCACCGTGACGATCCCCCCCAGCGACGGCGCGTTCCAGACCCGCTGGTGCAACGTCTGGACAAAAGTCGACTGACCCAGCGAGATGGACGGCGGCGCGACACGGCCCACGACGAGGAAAGCCGTCGGCGTCAGGCCCCGCCGGCTACGTCGTACACCTCGGTCGCGGGAGTGGCCAGCAGCAGCTCAGCCATCTCGCGCTTCAGCACAGTCAGGCGGCTCTCCTGCTCCGCTGTCCGCTCCGCCGTACGAGCCAGCGCGATGAACTCCTCCCCCACATATCCCTCGCGAAGCACCACCGTCACGCTGCGCCCTCGGTAACCGAGCCGGAAAACGAAGCGCTCCCGCGTCGGTCCCAGTTCGAGACGCGCCATCGCATCGTCGACGACGTACCGGCCCTCCGTCACCGCACGGATGACCATCTCGAACGCATCGCGGGCACCGGGGCCGGCGAAGGCCGTCGTGACCTCGATCTCGCGGCGCTCCAGCAGACCCCGCGGCTCCAGGAGCGGCAGTCCCCGTTCCATCACCTTCACGGCGTGTGCCACGCCTCCGGGGGAGCCGGGCCCGTGGTAGCGCATCAGGTCCTCGAACGTATAGGCCAGCGTCGCGCCCTGGTCGGCAACCTCGATCGTGCTGATCACCGGAACTCCTCCACAACTCCTTACCTGGCCAGATGCGTAACCATACGTGAGCGAGGCCGGGCGCGATGAGACCGCGCTCCTCGGCACCGGTCCCGGCCTGGAACCATCGGGCTGATGGCGTCCCACCCCTTGCCACGACGATCGGCCATGGACTTGTGCTGGCGCTTCGACGGTGAGATCGCAGCCTTCGGCACGACGACGGGCTACCGCGCCGTCATCGGACGGTGGCTGGTGTCGCCCTTCGGGCCGGTGAGCGATGTCATGCTCGAGGCCGCCGACGGCACGAGGTCACTGTTCGCCCCGAATGACGAGGTCGCCCGTTTCGTCGCCGGCACCTACCGCTTCGATCGCGTCGAGGTGACGCCGGTCGAGGTGATCCGCCGGCCGGGACGGCTGACGGTGATGGCCGGGCAGCTACGAGCGGACCTGACCATCGGCGGGCGAGGCTGGCTCGGGCTGCTACTGCGAGCGGTGCCGCGCCCAGTGGCGACCGCTCCGGCCTGGGCCACGCTGGTGGACCCGCTGGCCCGAGCCGTGCTGCCTGGTGTGCGCACCCGGGGTAGCGCCGGTGCCGGGCGTAGGGAGTGGTACGGGGCTTGGGATCTCCATCCGCTGGTGTCCGTCACCGCCAGCTGGCGGGGGACGAGCCTCGGAGCCATGGCCGACGTCTGGCCACCTGTCCGGTTCGGCTTCGGCTCGACGCCACGTCGGCCCTCGATCGTGCGCCTGACCACGACGGTGCGGCTATGAGCAGCCCGCTACACTCGGTTGCTTTCCGTCATCGATCGGCGGCTGCCATCAGCTCGAGTTCGGACGTAGCGTCAGCCCTCGCTGGGCGGGACGGAACGTCTGGAGATGCCCAGCGTCGCAACAGATCCACCGCCAGCCGGCGGAGAGTCACCAGTGCTCACGACCGTGACATCCGGGCGCCTCGGCAGAGGGCGCCGAGGCGCTGCGGCTGGGCCGGGAAGCTGGGGGACGCCGACCGGCGCTGGGTGCGGTCCTTCTGGCGGGTTCTGCTGCCGCGCGCCCGGGGTATCGGCGGCTACCTCAACGCCGTGAGCGAACTCGAGGAGTACCGCGTGCGGGCCTCCTATGGACCGGCCAAGTACCAGCGACTCGCCCGGACCAAGGCGATCTATGACCCGGAGAACGTCTTCCATCACAACGCCGACATCACCCCAGCGCGGGCCCTGAGCTGACTCGGCTCGCCCAGACGCACGACACCTACAAGTACTGGCCGGTGTTGGTGGCCGTGTCGATAGCCCGACCGGAGTCGGCGTTCTTGCCGGTGACCAGGGTGCGGATGTACACGATCCGTTCGCCCTTCTTACCTGAGATCCGCGCCCAGTCGTCCGGATTGGTGGTGTTGGGTAGGTCCTCGTTCTCGGCGAACTCGTCGACGATCGAGTCCAGCAGATGGGTCATCCGTAACCCCGGCTGCCCGGTCTCCAGCACCGACTTGATGGCCTTCTTCTTCGCCCGGTCGACGATGTTCTGGATCATCGCTCCGGAGTTGAAGTCCCGGAAGTAGAGCACCTCCTTGTCGCCGTTGGCGTAGGTGACCTCCAGGAAGCGGTTCTCCTCACTCTCGGCGTACATCCGTTCGACGGTGCCCTGGATCATCGCCTGAATGCAGGCCTGGCGGTCCCGCCCGAACTCGGCGAGGTCGTCGGCGTGCAGCGGTAGCGTCACCGTCAGGTACTTGGAGAAGACGTCCCTGGCCGCCTCAGCGTCCGGGCGCTCAATCTTGATCTTCACGTCGAGCCGCCCGGGGCGCAGGATCGCCGGATCGATCATGTCCTCGCGGTTGGAGGCACCGATGACGATGACGTTCTCCAACCCCTCCACGCCATCGATTTCGCTGAGCAGCTGCGGCACGATCGTGGTCTCGACATCGGAGGAGACCCCCGACCCGCGGGTACGGAAGATCGAGTCCATCTCGTCGAAGAACACGATGACCGGGGTGCCCTCCGACGCCTTCTCTCTGGCCCGCTGGAAGATCAGCCGGATGTGCCGCTCGGTTTCCCCGACGTACTTGTTGAGCAGCTCAGGGCCCTTGATATTGAGGAAGTAGCTCTTGGCTTCAGTGTCCCCTCGGACCTGGGCCACCTTCTTGGCCAGCGAGTTGGCCACCGCCTTGGCGATCAGGGTCTTGCCGCATCCGGGAGGACCGTAGAGCAGCACACCCTTGGGTGGGCGCAGCTCGTAGGTGCGGAACAGCTCGGCATGCAGGAACGGCAGCTCGACGGCGTCGCGGATCTGCTCGATCTGGTTGGCCAGGCCGCCGATGTCCTCGTACCCGACGTCGGGAACCTCCTCCAGCACGAGATCCTCGACCTCCGCCTTGGGCACCCGCTCGTAGGCGTACGCGGCCTTGGTGTCCACCAGCAGGGAGTCACCCGGCTTGAGCGGCACGGTGTCGGGATTGTCCGGTCCTGGCAGCAGTGGGTCGGCCAGCCACACCACGCGCTCCTCGTCGGCGTGCCCGATGACCAGCGCCCGCAGGCCGCAGTCGAGTACTTCGCGCAGTGCGCAGACCTCGCCCGTCGACTCGAACGTGCCCGCCTCCACCACGGTCAGCGCCTCATTGAGCCGCACGTTCTGGCCGCGTCGCAGCCGCGGCACCTCGACCGAGGGCGACACCGCCACCCGCATCCGGCGCCCGGAGGTGAACACGTCCACCGAGCCGTCGTCGAAGCAGGCGAGGAACACACCGTAGCCGCTGGGCGGCTGAGCCAGCCGGTCGACCTCTTCGCGCAGCGCGAGGAGCTGGCTGCGGGCCTCCCGCAGCGTCTCCACCAGCTTGGCGTTCCGCTCGGTGAGCTGGGCCACCGACGCGGAAGCCTCGGCGAGGCGCTCCTCGATCAACCGGACGTGCCGGGGGGACTCGGTCAGTCGACGACGCAGCAGCGTCACCTCATCCTCGAGGATCCTGATCTGAGCGGCCAGCGCGGGGTCGATGCGGTCTCGACCCTCAGCGGCTCGGTCGCCGGAATAGTCGTACGGCACGAGGCACCTCCTCCCGCATGGTTCTGGAGACCATCAACGGTACGGGACGACGCGCCAGAACCGTGAGTTAACGCGGACCAACTACCGGGCAACGGGGGCGCAACGCGGGTCGCGGTGACAGACCGCCGCCCGGTCGGGTGCGCAGTGCTGTCGGGGGGCTCGCCTACCCTGCCAACCATGACGGAGAGCCTGGCCCCCAGCCTGGAAACCAGCCCCGCCGCGCGCAGGCGCCCGGCCCTGTCACCGTCGCGGGCGGCGGACTTCAAGCAGTGCCCGCTGCTGTACCGGTTCCGGGCGGTCGACCGGCTCCCGGAGACACCGAGCCGGTCGCAGGTTCGCGGCACCGTGGTGCACGCCGCGCTGGAGCGGCTTTTCGCGCTGTCCCCCGACCGGCGAGCCGCCGAGACCGGGCGGGAACTGGTCGGTCCCGCCTGGCGCGACATCCTGGCGGGCAGCCCAGAGCTGGCCGAGCTGTTCGCCGGCCCTGACGATCCGGAGCTCGCCGAGTGGCTCGACTCGGCACGTGCGCTCGTCGACGCCTACTTCTCGCTGGAGGACCCCCGGCTGGTCCAGCCTGAGGCCTGCGAGCTGCTGGTGGAGGCGGAGCTGGCCGCCGGCGACACCGGGGAAGACCAGCCGCTGCTGCTGCGGGGATACATCGACCGGCTCGACGTCGCCCCCACCGGGGAGATCCGGGTAGTGGACTACAAGTCCGGTACCGCGCCACGGGAGGTCTTCGAAGCCAAGGCACTGTTCCAGATGAAGTTCTACGCGCTGGTTCTGCTTCGGATCCGAGGGGTGGTGCCGCGCCAGCTGCGGCTGCTGTACCTGACTGATCGGCAGGTGTTGAGCTACACCCCTGATGAGGCGGAGCTGATCCGCTTCGAGCGCACCCTCGCCGCGATCTGGTCAGCGATCCGGCGGGCCGCCCGCAGCGGTGACTTCCGCCCCAGCCCGAGCCGGATGTGTCACTGGTGCGACCACAAGCCACGCTGCCCAGCGTTCGGCGGCGTCTCACCCCCCTACCCGGGCTGGCCGGACCTCTCCGGCGCGGGCGCGCAGACCGCCCGAGACCGGGCGGAGTAGGCGCCTCACAGGTGGCGGTAGACGTCGGCGGTGCTGATCCCCCGCCCGAGCATGAGCACCTGCACCCGGTAGAGCAGCTGCGAGATCTCCTCCGCCAACCGCTCGTCGGACTCGTGCTCGGCGGCGATCCACACCTCGCCGGCCTCCTCGAGCACCTTCTTGCCCTGCGCGTGCACCCCGTCGTCCAGCGCCGCTACCGTGCCCGAGCCGGCCGGCCGGGTCCGGGCCCGATGGGTGAGCTCGTCGAACAGCTCGTCGAACGTCTTCACTCACGACTCTCACGCATTGAAGTACTTGGCTTCCGGGTGGTGCGCGACGATGGCGTCGGTGGACTGCTCCGGGTGCAGCTGGAACTCCTCGGACAGCGTCACCCCGATCCGGTCCGGCCGCAGCAGCGCGACGATCTTCGCGCGGTCCTCGAGCTCGGGGCAGGCCCCGTAGCCGAGTGAGTACCGGGCGCCCCGGTAGCCGAGCTTGAAGAACTCCTCCACCTCAGCGGGGTCCTCCTCAGCCACCGCGGCCCCTGAGGCGAAGGTCAGCTCTTCCCGGATCCGCCGGTGCCAGTACTCGGCCAACGCCTCGGTCAGCTGCACACCCAGGCCATGCACCTCGAGGTAGTCGCGGTAGGCGTCCTTAGCGAACAGCTCGGCCGCGTAGTCGGCGATCGCCTGGCCCATCGTCACCAGGTGCAGCGGCAGCACGTCGACCTCGCCGGCGGCCAGTGCCGCCGCCCGAGGCCGGTAGAAGTCCGCCAGGCACAGCCTGCGGTCACGGCACTGGCGAGGGAAGACGAAGCGGAACCGCTCGGCCGCGTCCGGGCGGGGCTCGGTGAGCACGACCAACGCGTCGCCCTCGGCGACCGCCGGGAAATAGCCGTAGACCACCGCGGCGTGCGCGAGCACCCCCTCGGTGGTCAGCCGGTCCAGCCAGTAGCGCAGCCGGGGCCGGCCCTCGGTCTCCACCAGCTCCTCATAGGAGGGGCCGTCCTTGCTCCGGGACCCGCGCAGGCCCCACTGGCCCAGGAAGGTGGCCCGCTCGTCGAGCATCGCGGTGAACTCGGCCACCGGGATACCGGTGACCATCCGGGCGCCCCAGAACGGTGGAGTCGGGATCGGCACGTCGGTGGCCACCTCCGAGCGCGCCGGTACCGGCTCCTCGGCGCCGGTCTCAAGCTCCCGGCGGGCCTGCGCGATGCGCAGCGACCGCTCCCGCCGGGCCTTACGCTCAGCCGCCTTGGCCTCCTCCTTCGGGTCGGCGGGCACGGTGCCGCCCCGCTTCCTGGTCATGATCGAGTCCATCAGCCGCAGGCCCTCGAAGGCGTCCCGGGCGTAGCGGACCTCGCCCGGGTACAGCTCGGCGAGGTCGCTCTCCACGTAGGCCCGGGTCAGCGCCGCCCCACCGAGCAGCACCGGTGTGTCGGACAGCCCCCGGGAGCTCATCTCCTGCAGGTTCTCCTTCATGATCACTGTGGACTTGACGAGCAGCCCCGACATCCCGATGGCGTCCGCGCGGTGCTCTCTGGCGGCCTGCAGGATCGCGCTGATGGGCTGCTTGATGCCGAGGTTGATCACCTCGTAGCCGTTGTTGGACAGGATGATGTCCACCAGGTTCTTGCCGATGTCGTGCACGTCGCCCTTGACGGTGGCCAGCACCAGCCGACCCTTGCCGGTGTCGTCGCGCGAGCGCTCCATGTGGGGTTCGAGGTGCGCGACCGACGCCTTCATCACCTCGGCCGACTGCAGCACGAACGGCAGTTGCATCTGGCCCGAGCCGAACAGCTCACCGACGGTCCGCATCCCGGACAGCAGGGTGTCGTTGATGATCTGCAGCGCGGGCCGCTGCTCCAGGGCGGCGTCCAGGTCCTCGGCCAACCCGTTGCGATCCCCGTCGACGATCCGCCGCTCCAGCCGCTGGAACAGCGGCAACGCGGCAAGCTCAGCCGCTCGGGACTCCTTCGACGACGAGGTCGTGACGCCCTCGAACAGCGCCATCAGCTGCTGCAGCGGGTCGTAATGTACTCCGGGTCCGGACCGGCGCCGGTCGTACACCAGGTCCAGCGCCACGGCCCGCTGCTCGTCCGGTATCCGGGCCATCGGGAGGATCTTCGAGGCATGCACGATCGCGGTGTCCAACCCGGCCCGCACGCACTCGTGCAGGAACACCGAGTTGAGCACCTGACGGGCCGCCGGATTGAGGCCGAAGGACACGTTGGACACCCCGAGCGTCGTCTGCACCTCCGGGTAGCGCCGCTTGACCTCGCGGATCGCCTCGATGGTCTCCAGCGCGTCGCGACGCGTCTCCTCCTGGCCGGTGGAGATGGGGAAGGTGAGGCAGTCGACGATGACGTCGCAAGTGCGCATACCCCAGCTCACCGTCAGGTCATCGATCAGCCGCGAGGCCACCCGCGCCTTCCACTCGGCGGTGCGGGCCTGCCCCTGCTCGTCGATGCACAGCGCCACCACCGCCGCACCATGCTCGCGGACCAGCTCCATGACACGCTGGTATCGCGAGCTGGGCCCGTCGCCGTCCTCGAAGTTCACCGAGTTGACCGTGCACCGCCCGCCGAGGCGTTCCAGACCGGCGCGGAGCACTGCGGGTTCGGTGGAGTCCAGCATGACCGGCAACGTCGACGCGGTGGCCAGCCGCCCGGCCAGCTCGGCCATGTCGGCGGTGCCGTCGCGGCCGACGTAGTCCACGCACAGGTCGATCAGGTGCGCGCCGTCCCGGGTCTGCGCGCGGGCGATCTGGACGCAGTCCTCGAAGCGCTCGGCGAGCATGGCCTCGCGAAACGCCTTGGACCCGTTGGCGTTGGTGCGCTCGCCGATCATCAGCACACTGGCGTCCTGGCGGAACGGCACCGCGGTGTAGAGCGAGGACACCCCGGGCTCGGGGCGCGGCCGCCGGCGGCGAGGGGTCAGGCCGGCCACCGCCTGCGCTACCGCCGCGATGTGCTCCCGGGTCGTGCCGCAGCAACCACCGACGAGCCGGACACCGAACTCGGTGACGAAACCGGCCAGCGCGGTGGCCAGCGCGTCGGGGGTCAGCGGGTAGACCGCCCCACCCCTGCCGAGCTCGGGTAGCCCGGCGTTGGGCATCACCGACAGCGGGATCCGGGAGTGCTTGGCCAGCTGGCGCAGGTGCTCGCTCATCTCGGCCGGGCCGGTGGCGCAGTTCAGCCCGATCAGATCGATGCCCAGCGGCTCCAGCGCGGCCAGCGCCGCGCCGATCTCGGTGCCCAGCAGCATCGTCCCGGTGGTCTCCAGCGTGACCTGGGTGATGACCGGGACGTGCCGGCCCTCGGTCGCCATCGCTCGGCGGGCGGCGATCACCGCCGCCTTGCACTGCAGCAGGTCCTGGCTGGTCTCCACCAGCACCGCGTCGACTCCACCGTCGAGCAGACCGCGGACCTGCTCGACGTAGGCGTCGCGTAGCTCGGCGAAGGAGATGTGACCCAGGGTGGGCAGCTTGGTACCCGGGCCGACCGAGCCGAGCACAAACCGCGGCCGGTCCGATTCGGTGAACTCGTCGGCCACCTCGCGGGCCAACACGGCACCCGCCTGGGCGAGCTCCCGGATCCGATCAGCGATGCCGTACTCGGCGAGGTTGGCCAGGTTGGCGCCGAAGGTGTTGGACTCCACCGCGTCGGCACCCGCCTCCAGGTAGCCCCGGTGCACGGTGCGCACGACGTCCGGGCGGGTGACGTTGAGGATCTCGTTGCAGCCCTCCAACCCGGCGAAGTCATCCAGGCTCAGCGGGGCTGACTGCAACATCGTGCCCATCGCCCCATCGGCGACCAGGACACGACGCGCCAGCACATCGAGCAGCGATGAGAAGGTCATGAGATGCAGCGTAGAGCAGCGATATCAGGCTCTCGCGGTATCGCGTGACGGCCGGTGCGGCCCAGGAGCCGTAGGCTAGCGCGGTGACCCATCCGGACACCCCCGGCAGCGACTCTGCCTCCCGCGGATCGCCGCTGCCCCAGCTCACCTCTCCGGTGCTGGTCGCCGCGTTCGAGGGCTGGAATGACGCCGGGGACGCCGCGAGCACCGCCATCGAGCACCTGCAGCTGAGCTGGGACGCGACGCCGCTGGCCGAGCTTGACCCGGAGGACTACTACGACTTCCAGGTCACCAGGCCTACCACCAAACTGGTCGACGGGATCACCCGGCGCATCGAGTGGCCCACCACCCGGCTGTCGGTGTGCCGTCCGCCCGGGGCCGACTACGACGTGGTGCTGGTGCACGGTATCGAGCCGAACATGCGCTGGCGGTCGTTCTGCGATGAGCTGCTGCGCTACGTCCTGGACCTCGAGATCACCACCGTGGTCATCCTGGGCGCCCTGCTCGCCGACACCCCGCACACCCGGCCGGTACCGGTCACCGGGACCGCCTACGACGCCGCCTCGGCCGCCCGGTTCAAGCTGGAGCGTTCCAAGTACGAGGGCCCCACCGGGATCGTGGGGATCTTCCAGGACGCCTGCGTGCAGGCCGGAGTGCCGGCCATCGCGTTCTGGGCGGCGGTGCCGCACTACGTCTCCGCCCCGCCTTCTCCCAAGGCCACCCTGGCGCTGCTGCACCGGGTGGAGGAAGCGCTCGACCTCGAGGTCACGCTCGGCGCGCTGCCCGAGGAGTCCGAGGAGTGGGAGGCGACGGTCAGCGAAATGGCTGATGAGGACGACGAGGTCGCCAGCTACGTGCGGGCGTTGGAGGAGCGCGGCGATACCGACCTCACGCTGCACGAGGCCAGTGGGGAAGCCATCGCCGCAGACTTCGAGCGCTACCTGCGCCGCCGCCGCCCCGGCGGCACCTCAGGCCCCCGAGGACCCCGCGACAGCCGTTAGCGTGGCTGCGCCCTGTGAGTGGCAACACGAGCTATCACTCGCATCGCCACTCACGGGTGCGGTGGCTCACCGTCGTCTTCGGCGCTGGACGGGAGCTCTACCCCTGGCGGAATGAGCAGGACGTGCAGGACTGGCTGCTCGCCCCTGGTGGCGCGGACATGAGGCGCGTGACCGAGGTGACCGAGCCGGACGGAAAACAGGCCGTCCGCGAGCGGGTGTGGGACCTACTGCGGCGCCGCGGCGCGGGCAGTACCCGCACGGCCGCATTCCGGACTTCGTCGGGGCGGCCGCCACCGCCCAGCGGCTAGCGGCGCTGCCCGCCTGGCGACAGGCACACGTGATCAAGGCCAACCCTGACCAGGCGCAGCTGCCGGTGCGGGCCCGCGCGCTGCGCAAGGGCAAGCTGGTCTACATGGCCGTGCCCAAGCTGGCCGACCCGCTGCCGTTCTTCCGGCTCGATCCGGCCGAGCTCGACGGCGAGCCCGAGGCGCTGGCGGCTCACCGCACGGTGACCACGGTGGCGCCTGAGGTGGCCGTCTCTGACATGCAGGCGATCGAACTGGTCGTCTGCGGCAGCGTGGCCGTCAACCTCGCTGGGGTGCGCATCGGCAAGGGGGCCGGATACTCCGACATCGAGGTAGGGCTCCTGAGCCAGGCGAGGCTCATCGGCCACCGACAACGATCGTGACCACCGTGCACCACCTGCAAGTGATCGACGAGCCACTGCCTCACGATCAGTATGACTTCAGAAGGAGCAGTGGGCTCGCGGGTTTCCGCATTCAGCGGGCTGAGCGGCCTGAACAGCACCTCGCTAGCCCCGCTGTGCGTGCTGAATACGGTCTACATGTTCCGCCGATGACCTGCCGCGCCGATCATGAGGTCCATTTGTCTGCTGGTGGTGGTCATCACGCCCACGCGATACTCCCGGGCATGGAGTCACAGATCGCGGTACACCTCACGACGGTGGGCGACCCGGACGACGGTGACGAGGACAAGATCGTCCCAGATGACGTACACCACGCGGTAGTCCCCGATGCGGAGCCGCATCGTTCCCGGCGGCTGTCCCATCAATGCCTGGACTCCAGGCGGCCGGGGGTCCACGCAGAGCCTGGTCACCGCCGCCAGGATCCGGCGTGCGAGGGGTTTGTCGAGCTTGCGCAGCTCGCGAAGCGCCGGAGCACTCCACTCAATCCCGTAGCTCACCACTCAGGCGATGCCGTACTCGGCCAGCACCTCACGGTGGGGGACACGCCGCTCAGTGCTCGCCAGGGCTTCTCGCGCTGCCACAAGATCGGCCTCATCCTCTGCCGCCTCGAGCTCCCGCAGATCGTCGATGGAAACCACCGCCGCCACAGCCCTGCCGTGGCGAGTCAGCACCGTCCGTTCCTGAGCGTGCTCAACCTTCGACACAATCTCGCCGAGGCGATCCCGTGCCTCGCTGATCGGCAGCTCGCTCATACCCCAAATTGTACAATCCATGGCAAGACCTCGTAGCATCGCTGAGCTAATCCGAGTCTGGCCTGTACACCAGCAGGGGCACCAGCTGCTCGTCGGGGGTCAGGGAGCCGTGGTGGCCGATCAGGCGGCTCAGGGTGGGACTGACGCGGGAGCGCACGACGGCGAAGTCGGTGCGGGCGGCGACGATGAGGTCACCGATGCGGTCGCGGATGCGGTGCTCGACCACGGGACCGAACCACCCGGCCGCGATGGCCTCGTCGCGGGTGCGGATCCACGCTCGGTCCCCGATCAGCTCCTCCCAGGCCGCGAGCACATCGTCGGTGGCGCCCGGCTCGGTGTAGACGTACCGGGCGCGCGGGTCTCCGCCCAGTAGGCGCACGCCGGCCCGCAGCGCCGGTTCGGTGTCGAAGTCGAGCCTGCCTTCCTCGGGTACGGTCACCATGCCGTGGTCCGCGATCACCACGAGGTGGGCGCCCGAGGGCAGCCCTTCGGCGATCCCGGCCGCCAGCCGGTCGACGTGGGCGAGCTGCAGCCGCCAGGGCAACGACCCGACACCGTAGACGTGGCCGAGCAGGTCAAGGTCGCCGTGGTAGGCGTAGCACAAGCTCCGCCCGCCGCCGGACACCGCAGTCAGCGCGCTGGCGGCCAGGTCCCCGAGTGCGTGCACGCCCTGGAAGTCGGCGCCACGCAGCGCCACGCGGTTCAAACCCGAGTCCCGATGCACGTGCGGAACCGCCTGGGTGACCCGTACTCCGGCGGCGGCGGCGCGTTCCAAGGCGGTGGGTCGCGGCTGGATGTCCTCGGGCACGAACCGCTCACGTAGATCGACCCGTTCGCCGCCGCCGTGCGTGTGCCAGCTCAACGCGTTGATCAGATCACCCTCGGGCGTGGCGAAGGTGTAGCCGACGATTCCGTGCCGGCCCGCCGGCACACCCGTTCCGATGGCGGCCACGCTGGTCGCCGTCGTCGCCGGAAACCCGGCCGTGATCGGCTCGCTGCCCTCGGTCAGGGACATGAGGAACGGGGCGTCCCCGGGATGCTCCCGCAGCGACCGCCACCCGAGACCGTCCACGAGCAGCAGGCAGACCCCCCGTGCCGGGTTGAGCCCCAACCGGTCGGTGAAGCCGGCGACCCCCAGAGCTGACAGCAGCGCGGGCACCACGTCGGCGAGCGATGCCTGCCCGGCACCAGGTACCAGCGGAGCGTCCATCGTCACAGCACGATGCCGAGCAGGGCATCCACTGCGGCGCTCAGCAGAGCGGGAGCGTCAGCGTCGCGGCCGGGCCCGGTCAGCGTCTCGGTGGCCCACGCATCGACCGCGGCGAGGGCGCCGGGGGTATCCAGATCGTCGGCCAGACGGGCACGTAGCCGGCACACGACGTACCGCGCAGGTGCCCCAGCGGGCAACGCGACGGCCTGCCGCCAGCGGCCCAGCCGGGTCACCGCCTCGTCGAGCGTCGCGGTGTGCCAGGACCGGTCGCTGCGGTAGTGCCCGGACAGCAACGCCAGCCGCAGCGCCATCGGGTCCACCTGGTCGGCGCGCAGCCGTGAGACGAAGACCAGGTTGCCCTTCGACTTGGACATCTTCTCACCGTTCAGGCCGATCATCCCGGTGTGGACGTAGTGCCGGGCCATCGGGTGCTCGCCGGTGAGCGCCTCGGCGTGGGCGGCGGAGAACTCGTGGTGCGGGAAGATCAGGTCTGAGCCGCCGCCCTGCAGGTCGAAGCCGATGCCGAGCCGGTTGAGCCCGATCGCGCAGCACTCCACATGCCAGCCGGGGCGCCCTGGCCCCAGCTCGCAGTCCCAGGACGGCTCACCCTCGCGGGCGGTGCGCCACATCAAGGGGTCCAGCGGATGACGCTTACCGAGCCGCTGCGGGTCCCCGCCGCGCTCGGCGAACAGTCGGGCCATGGTCTCCTCGTCGTAACCCGACTCGGATCCGAAGTGCGCGGCGGCCCGGTGGTCGAAGTAGATGTCCGGGTGCTCGGGATCGTCGACCCGGTAGGCCGCGCCGCAGGCGAGCAGCTTGCCGACCACCTCAACGATCTCGCCGATCGCTTCGACGGCCCCGACGAAGTCCCTCGGCGGCAGCACCCGCAGCGACTCCATGTCCTCCCGGAACAGCGCGGTCTCGCGCATCCCGAGCACCACCCAGTCGTCCTGGTCGCGCCGCGCCCGCTCCAGCAGCGGATCGTCGACGTCGGTGACGTTCTGCACGTAGTGCACGTCATGCCCGGCGTCACGCCAGTACCGGTGCATCAGGTCGAAGGCCAGGTAGGTGGCCGCGTGCCCGAGGTGGGTGGCGTCGTAGGGGGTGATCCCGCAGACGTACATTCGCGCGGTGGGCCCGGGCGCGGTCGGCCGGACCTGCCCCGCCGCAGTGTCGTGCAGCCGCAGCGCTGCGCCCTGGCCGGGCAGCCGCGGCACCGGTGTCGACGTCCAGGGCTGCATGCTTTCGACCCTACGTCACCGCGGGGCGGGGTCTGGTGGCTAAGCGGTGCGCCGGCGGTGCCGGAGGTAGTCGCCCACCACCGCGGCGCCCAGCCCGTCCGTCCCGGGGTCGAGCACCCTGCCGCCACAGCGCCGGGCCAGTGCGTGCACGAACCCCGCGAGCCGGGGATCGCGGCCCAGCATCACGATGCTCACCGCCGTGCCGTCGCGGGCCAGCGCGTCCATCTCACGCACGGTCAGAGCCAGCGTCTGGGGATGGGGCGGGTAGCTGAACACCGCCTCCCCACCGGGTTCCAGGTGCGCGGTGGGCTCCCCGTCGGTGACCACCAGCAGGACCCGCGCGGCGTCCGGATGGCGGCGCAGATGCCGCCCCGCCAGCAGCAACGCATGGTGCAGGTTGGTGCCCTGCTCCCACACCCCGGCCAGCCCGGTGAGCTGCGTGATGTCCACCCGCCGCGCGTGGCGCCCGAAGGTGATCATCTCCAGCGCGTCGGACCGGAACCGGGTCCGGACCAGGTGGTGCAACGCCAGCGCGGTGCGCTTCATCGGCACCCAGTGTCCGTCCTGCACCATCGACCACGAGGTGTCCACGCACAACGCCACCGCGGCCCGCGCGCGCTGCTCGGTGTCCACCACCTCGACGTCCCCGACAGTCAGCAGCGGGCCCGCGATCCCGCTGACCGCCCTGCGCAGCGTGGCGTTGCGCACGGTGCGGGGCACGTCCCACGGCTCGGAGTCGCCGAACTCCCAGGCCCGCGTGCCACCGCTGGGTTCTCCGGCGGCTCCGGCGCTGCGCACCTCGCGCTCACCGCGCCGGCCGCGCAGCACGTCGGCGACCTCGCCCAGCGCCCGCGAGCCGAGCCGGCGCATCGCCATGGGGGACAGCCGCAGCGACCCGTCCGGGCCGCGCTCGAAGAAGCCGCGACGCTCCAGCTCACGCTCCAGCTCGACCAGCCGGCGGGCGTCGACGCGGGCCGCCTCGCCCAGCCGGCGGGCCAGCGCGTCGAGGTCGAGGTCCTCGGCGCGGGCCCCGGCGTAGGACTGGGCGAGCTGCTCGGCCAGCGCGTCCAGCTCCGCGAGCTCGGCCATCGCCTGCGCGCCCTCGCCCAGACCGAGCGGGTCCTCACCGACGAACCGCTCGGACCCCCGCCAGTCCTCACCGGACCGCAGCGCCTGCAGCTGGGCGTCCAGTGACGTGAGCTGCTGGACCAGCCGCGGGTCGCCGAAGGCCTGCTGGGCCAGCTGGGCCAGTTCGGCGCGCTGCTGCGGGCTCATCGAGTTGAGCATCCGCCGCGCCGCTGCGCCTCGAGCGGCCAGCGCGTCGATCAGCTCGTCGACGGTGCGCGGGCGCTCGGGGAAGAACTCGCCGTGCCGGCGCATGAACTCCTCGAACCGGCGCGAGATGTCGGGGTCCCGGCGTGCGCGTGCGGCGAGCAGCTCGTTGAGGTCCGACAGCATCCGCCGGATCCGCTCGACGTCCTCGGGCGAGGTGGACCGCAGCGCCTGCTTGATCCCTTCGAAGCGCTGCTCGAGCAGCTGCCGGCCGAGCAGGTCACGGATCTCCTGGTAGGCCCGCGCGGCCGCCGCGGCGCGCCAGTCGTAGTCGGCGAGCTCGGTGACGGCGCGGGCGGTATCCGGGGGTAGCGCGTCGAGCCGGGCCTCGCGGAACCGGGCGTCGTCGCCGGGGTCGCCGAACAGCGCGCGTCGCTCCGCGGCGAGGGCTTTGTCCAGCAGCTCGCGGACCTGCGCCACGGTGCCGTCGAGCCGGTGCCGACGGGTGATCTCGGCGCGGCGCCGCCGGATCCGGCGGGCCAGCTCGTCCATCCCCCGGGTGCCAGGCAGCCCGCGGCGGAGCAGCTCCCGCATGGCCGCTCGGGGCGATGCCCCGTCCATCACGTCCCGGCCGATCCGCTCCAGCGCCGCGGACAGGTCAGCGGGGGCCGCCAGCGGGTCCGGGCCACCGCGCCAGGGCCCGTAGCTGTACTGGCTCGCCGGGGTCATGGCGCTCCGTATACGGTGCGGCCGTCGTCGGCGTCCTTGCCGAGCTTGCGGGTGAGGTAGAGCGACTCCAGCGCTAGCTCGACGGCGGCGGCGATCGGGCCAGGCGGGCCGTCGGGCGCGGCGCCCAGCCGGGTGGCGACCTCGTGCAGAATCGGCAGCTCCGGCAGCGCGGCCAGCACCTCGCCGGCCGGCACTCGCTCACCGGTGGCCACCCGGTAGCCGCCCGAGACCGCCGCAGCCAGCGGGGTGAGGTTCAGGCCGCGCAGCCGGGCTCGAGCGGTGTCGGCCACCGCGCGGCGCAGCAGGTGGGTCAGCACCTCACCCTGCTCGTCGCGTTCCGAGGACTGCCCAGCCGGCTGGTCATAGCCGGACTCGAACTCCAGCTTGCCGCGCAGCACCGCCGGCACCGCCTCCAGGTCGACCGGGCGGGCCACCGCGTGGTCCTCGCCAGTCAACGCGGAGCGTCGCAGCGCGGCGGCGGCGACGGTCTGCGCACCGGCCACCGCGAACCGCGCCGACACCCCGGAGCGCTGGTCGATCGCGGCGCTGGCTCGAAGGTGCCGAGAGAACCGGGCCAGCACCTCCAGCAGCGCCTCGCCGACCTCCGCGCCGATGCCGCCCAGATCCGCCTCCTGAGCGACCAGCGCCACCTCAGCGGCCATCTCGCGCGGGTAGTGAGTGCGGATCTCGGCACCGAAGCGGTCCTTGAGCGGGGTGATGATCCGGCCCCGGTTGGTGTAGTCCTCAGGGTTGGCGCTGGCCACCAGCAGCACGTCCAGCGGCAACCGCAGGGTGTAGCCGCGAATCTGGATGTCCCGCTCCTCCATCACGTTGAGCAGCGAGACCTGGATGCGCTCAGCCAGGTCGGGCAGCTCGTTGATCGCGACGATGCCGCGGTGCGCGCGGGGCACCAGCCCGAAGTGGATCGTCTCCGGATCGCCCAGACTGCGGCCCTGCGCGACCTTCACCGGGTCGACGTCGCCGACCAGGTCGCCGACGCTGGTGTCGGGGGTGGCGAGCTTCTCGGTGTAGCGAAACGAGCGGTGCAGCCAGCCGACCGGCAGGTCGTCCCCGAACTCGGCGGCGCGGCGCACCGAACTCGGAGTGATCGGCAGGTAGGGATGTTCGGCCAGCTCAGCGCCCTCGATCACCGGTGTCCACTCATCAAGCAGACCCACCAACGCGCGCAGCAGACGGGTCTTGCCCTGGCCACGCTCCCCCAGCAGCACCACGTCGTGCCCGGCCAACAAGGCCCGTTCCAGCCGCGGCAGCACCGTGTCGCCGAACCCGATGATGCCCGGCCACGGATCATGACCGCCGCGCAACGCGACGAGCAGGTTCGCCCGCACCTCATCCTTGACGTCACGCTGGACATGCCCGCACGCACGCAACGCGCCCAGCGTGCGTGGCGCGGTGGTCGGCGGCTCCGGGGATCCACCCGCGGGGAGGACGGTCACGGCTCCACGCTACGCACGCCCGCGCCGGCCGGCATCCCGGTCCAACTGGAACACCTCGGGCTCCCGCCGGGCGGCCCTCACTCATCGCAAACGACATCCACCCGGCTTCATACTCATTTGACATTTCACGTGATAACACAGCCATTCAAAATTCATCTGACATCTAACTGGGCTTGCGCCATCCGACGTTTTCGATGAAGACTCGCGCTCGAGATGAGCAACAAAGAAACGTGGAAATCAAGCGGAAAGTATAGGGGTCGTTACTCGGCCGGAATCACGCTGCTCCATCCGAGTGGTTCGAGTCGATTCCGGTTACGCTCAGCGCACCACGGCGATGAATCCGACGACAGACTCAATCACCCGATAGCGGTTCTGGTGGGTGAACCCACGGAAGTTCTGTCCCCGGTTCACCGGGAGTCACGTTTCTACTAGGAGGAAATTGATGTCTGACGCACTGAGCTTCGCCGAGATCGACGGGCAGCACCTGGAGCTGTTGCCGGCCCGTACCGTCCTCACGACAATCTCCGGCGGAAGCTTCACCGGTGGCCAGGGCGGCGCCGGTGGCGCCGGCGGCGCCGGTGGCCAGGGCGGCGCCGGCGGGACCGGCGGCGCAGGCGGCAACGGCTACGGCGGCACCGGCACGATCTATGGCAACACAGTCAGCGGCGGCGGTTCCATGTTCAGCTCCGCCGGCAACGGCTTTGGCGGCCCCGGCGGTAACTCCATTGGTGGTGCCGGCGGTCATGGCGGCGGCAGCTTCGGCGGCCCCGGCGGCGGCTTCGGCTTCTTCGGCTGAGCCGGTATCGCTGAGCAGTCACATGATTGCGTGATGTGCCGTTAGCGAGGGAGGGGTGGCTGCGGCCACCCCTCCCGAAACGGTGCACCGTCCGCTGCCTGACACCGGGTGCTCGCCGGTGCCGTGAATTCCGAGTCGGGAGGGCATCATCGACACCGAGCGTGCGGTACTCGAGGCTGGGACCATGACGGATACTCTCGCGCGGAGGGTGCCGCGGCTGGCTGAGGGCATCGAGCTGATCGGGGAGTATCAAGGTTCTGGTTTTCAGGAGCCCAAGTACATCCTGCGCCGGGCTGATGGCCAGGTGATCCAACTGCCCCGGCTGCTGTACCTGCTGGCGGCCACCCTGGACGGTCAGCGCAACCTGCACGAGGTGGCCGCCGCGCTCAGCGCCGAGCTCGGTCGGACCGTGCAGGCCGACCAGGTGGCGTTCCTGATCGACAACCGGTTTCAGCCAGCGGGGATCATGTCGACCGATCCGACAGCTGCCCCTCTGACAGCCGCCCATCCGACGGCTGCCCATCCGACGACTGCACAGGGCGGTACGGCGCCGAAGACGATAAAGAGGCCGGATCCGCTGCTGGCGTTGAAGTTCCGGGTGAGAGTGGTGCCGGAACCGACAGTCTGGCGCATCGCCGGGGTCTTCCAGCCGATGTTCTGGCCGCCGGTGATCCTGGCCGCGTTAGCGGGGTTCCTCGCCCTGGATGTGGTGCTCATCGCGCGGGGTGGGCTGAGCCAGATCGTGCCCAGCGGGCTGGCGTTGGTCTACCAGCCGGCGCTGACGTTGCTGGTCCTGGCGTTGATCGTGGTCGCGGGGGCGTTTCACGAGTGCGGGCACGTCAGCGCCTGCCGCTACGGCGGCGCCCGACCCGGGGTGATGGGTTTCGGTCTGTATCTGGTGTGGCCGGCGCTGTACAGCACGGTCACCGACTCCTACCGGCTGGGTCGGGTCGGGCGGCTGCGCACCGACCTGGGTGGGGTGTACTTCAACGCGGTGTTCATCGCCGGGATGAGCCTGGCCTACCTCGGTACGGGTGCCCCGTGGCTGCTGGCGGCCATCGTGGCGCTGCATGTCGAGACCGCGATGCAGTTCCTGCCGATGGTCCGCCTGGACGGCTACTACATCCTCAGCGACCTGATCGGGGTGCCCGACCTGTTCAGCTGGATGGGTCCGGTGCTGATCAGCATGATCCCGGGCCGAGCGGCCCATTCCCGGGTGCACGAACTCAAGCGCTGGGTCCGGGTAACGATCACCCTGTGGGTGCTCATTGTGGTGCCCTACCTGCTGTACTGGCTGATCGGGTTCGTGATCGTGATGCCTCGGGTGCTGCCGGTGGTGTGGCACAGGCTGGTCTGGCTGGTCCACTCGGTGAGCACGGCGGCAGCGAGCGGGAGGTCGGCCGAGGCTGCCGCAGCGGCGGTCAACATTGTTCTGCTGTTGCTGCCCTGGGTGGGTTCCGCGCTGGTGTTGGGCATGCTGACCAATGGTCCGATGCGGATGGCGCTGGCCCACTGGCGCCTGAGGCGGAGGCGGCCGGCGCACCGGCGGGTGACGCACCGGCGGGTGGGGTGGCTGTCGGTCATGTGCGCGGTCGCGATCTTGGCCACGGTGGGGCTGCTGGCCGGCTGTGTGGGTGCCGACGCTGTCGGTCCCACCAGCGACAGCGGCACGGGGGGTAACGGCACCAGCCGCGCACTCGGAGCCGATGTCGGCACCGGCGGCGCCGCCGGTGCAGGGCCTCATGGCGGCACCGGCGACAGCGTCGGCGGCGATGGCGGCGACGCTGTCGCCGGTGCCGGTGCTCCTGGTGCTAACGGTACTCCAGGTGCTAGCGGCACTAACGGCACTGTTGGCACTAACGGCACTGTTGGTGCTAACGGCATTGCTGGTGCTAACGGCATTGCTGGTGCTAACGGCATTGCTGGTGCTAACGGCATTTCTGGTGCTAACGGCACTCCGGGGGCTAACGGAATTCCCGGTGCTAATGGCGCTCCTGGTGTCGCCGGTGGCGGTTTTTCCGACAATGGCTCGGTGGTCGGCTCCGGTCACCCGGCCAGCCGGGTGGCCGCCCTGCCGGGTGTCACCTCGGTGGTGGTCGGGGCCAGTTTCATCGTCCGGGTGACGGTGGGTGAGCCCGAGCAGGCGACGATCCGCATCGACGACAACCTCGTCGATCAGCTTGACGCCACAGTGACCGGGGGGACGCTCCGTCTGGGGCTCAAGCCGGGCAGCAACGTCCGCAACGTCACGCTGTCCGCCGAGATCACCGTGCGTAACCTCGATCAGCTCAGCACCAGTGGCGCCAGCCAGGTCACCTGGGACTCCCCGGTGACCGGTCCGGCGCTGCAGCTGACCGCCAGCGGGGCCAGCCAGGTCACCGGCCCGCTCGGGGTCGATCACCTCAAAGTCTCGGAGTCGGGAGCCAGTGCGCTGGCACTCTCCGGGCATGTCGGTGATCTGGACCTCAGCGCGGCGGGCACCAGCCGGCTGCTGGATCCCGAACTCACCGTCGCTGACCTCAACGCCCTGCTGTCCGGAGCCAGCCAGGTCACCGTCGCGGTGAGTGACGCTCTCGCCGCGACCGCGCAGGGCGCGTCGGTGCTGCGCTATCGCGGCACCCCGGACATCACCCGCCAGCAGACCTCCGGGGTGTCGTCGATCGCACCCGACTCAGGTCGGTAAGGTCAGAATGCCGGCCACGGGATCGCCGGCCAGTCCCCATGGGGTGCTGGGAACGTCCCGTTAGCCAGCAACCGGTCAGTCCGTTCCCGCACCGCCCGCACCTCCGCTCGGGTCACGTGCTCGGTGAGCGCGGCACCCAACGCGCCGTCCAGCTCGGACCGCATCCGGCGCAGCGCCTCCAGCGTCGCGACCGACAACGGCCGACCCAGGAAGCCCCACAGGACGGTGCGTAGCTTGTCCTCGCGGTGCAGGCAGACCCCGTGGTCCACGCCGTACACCGCGCCGTCCAACCCGGCGAGGACATGCCCGCCCTTGCGGTCAGCGTTGTTGATCAACACATCGAGCACGGCCAGCCGGCGCAGTCCTTCGGTGTCGGCGTGCACCAACAGCGCCGGGTCGCCGTACCGGTCATGTGCCCGCAGCACCGTGCGCCAGCCCCGCGGCACGGCGTCGAGGGCGACCACGTCCACCAGTCTGGACTCATCCTCGGTGTCGACCCATAGCTGCACCATGCCGGGACCCAGCGGTCCCGACCGCAGCACGGTGGGCGGCACCAGCGACCAGCCGGTGGCCTCGGAGAGCAGCCAGCTGGCCACCTCACGGCCGGCCAGGGTGCCATCCGGGAAGTCCCAGAGCGGGCGCTCCCCTCGGATCGGCTTGTAGACGCACTCGGCGCTGACCCCGTCGCAATACACCGTGCCCACCAGGGTGGCGTTGGACGCCTCGACGATCCGGCCGGCCAGGTCGATGCGGCCATGGTGCAGCAACGGCAGCGCCGCCGGATCGGTGGGCAGCACCGCTGACCCCGCTCAGGCCTCGACCTGGCGACGGTAGCCATTCTGCCGTGGGCAGATGTGCCCCTTGGGTCCCAGCGGCTCCGCGCACAGCGGACAGGGCCTGCGTCCCGCTGAGATCACCCGCTCGGCGCGCACAGTGAACGCCCGTGCCTGCGCGAGTGACAGGAACACCCGCACCGCGTCGGGGCCTTCCTCGGTGTCGTCGAGCACCATGGACTCGTCCACCTCCTGCTCGCTCACGGCGAGCAGCTCGACGACGATGGACCGAGACTCGACATCCCAACCCAGCCCCATGGTGCCGACCCGGAACTCCTGCTCGATGGGTGAGCGCAACGGCTCGGTGTCCACCGCAGGCTCCTCGGACTCGACGGGGGCATCGGCGCCCAACCGCCGAACGACCTCGTCGAGCAGGGCGGACAGGCGTTCCGCGAGAACGCTGACCTGTTCCTTCTCCAGCTGCACGCTGACAACTTTGGTCTCGTCCGCAGCCTGCAGGTAGAAGGTCCGTTCGCCGGGCTCGCCGACTGTGCCCGCGACGAACCGGTCGGGGGTGCGGAAGACATGGATGACACGGGACATGGCAGTACCGACCCTAGAGCACCCGTCCTCCTGCGCCACCGACCCTCCCCACGTCTCAGCCGGTACCGGTCGATCCTCCGGGCGTGGCGTCGGACGAGGGCCGGCGCCGGCGCTTGGGCGGGACCAACGACCGCAGGTCGTCACCGCAGTCGTTGACCCGCTGCACGAACGGCCGGGTCTCGGTGTAGGTGACGGCGCTGACCGAGCAGGGGTTGGCCACGATGCGCTGGAAACCGTCCAGGTGCACGCCCAGCGCATCGGCGAGCACCGCCTTGATGATGTCGCCGTGGGTGCAGGCCAGCCACAGCACCTGGGGACCGTGCTCGGCGGCCAGCTTGGCATCCCACTCCCGCACCGCGGCCACCGCCCGAGCCTGCATCGCGGCCAGACCCTCACCGCCGGGGAACACCGCCGCGCAGGGGTGCGCCTGCACCACCTTCCACAACGGCTCCCTACCCAGCGTGCGCAGCTCCCGCCCGGTCCACTCGCCGTAGTCCACCTCGACGAGCCGGTCGTCGAAGCTCACCTCGATCTCACGGGACCGCGCCAGCGGGGCCACCGTGTCCCGGCAACGCTGCAGCGGGGAGCTCACCACCGCGGCCAGCGGCAGTCGCGCCAGGCGTTCGACCATCGCCTGAGCCTGGGCTCGACCGTGCTCGTCGAGAACGACTCCCGGGATGCGTCCGGCCAGCACCCCAGCGCTGTTCGCCGTGGACCGGCCATGTCGTAACAGGATCACGGTGCCCACGCCCGCCACCCTACGCACCCACTAGCGTGCACCCCGTGCAACAGCGTTATCTCGGCCGCAGCGGGCTGCGAGTATCCCGGCTGGCGCTGGGCACCATGACCTGGGGTCGGGACACCGACGCCGAGGAGGCCGCCACTCAGCTGGTCGCCTTCATCGACGCCGGTGGAACGCTCGTGGACACGGCGGACGTGTACAGCGAGGGTGAGTCGGAGAGAATCCTGGGCGGACTGCTGTCCGACGTCATCCCTCGGGACGAGGTGGTGCTCGCCACCAAGGCGGTAGCGCACCGCGACGACGGGCCATTCGGTGGCGGCGCGTCCCGGGGGGCGCTGCTCGCGGCATTGGAGGAGTCGCTGCGCCGGCTTCGCACCGACCACGTCGACCTGTGGCAGCTGCACGCCTGGGATCCGGCCGTACCACTGGAGGAGACGCTGTCCGCGGTGACCGACGCGGTGCGTTCAGGCAAGGTCCGCTACGTCGGGGTGTCCAATTACACCGGCTGGCAGCTGGCCACCGCGAGGACCACCTCCGACGTGCCGCTGGTGTCCGCCCAAATGGAGTACTCGCTGCA
>Ga0213882_10000084_pt1 | contig 47328 bp, 40 predicted proteins | sample BarmaccoBMER_R09_FD_160106 | JGI IMG/M metagenome (GOLD analysis project Ga0213882, IMG submission 160106) | Barbacenia macrantha exposed rock microbial communities from rupestrian grasslands, the National Park of Serra do Cipo, Brazil - ER_R09 ...
CCAAGGCACCGTCAAGTCCACCGTCGCCTTCGCCGTCCTGCTCACCGAGGGCATCGGCGACACCCTGCGCGTCTCCCTGTCCGCCCCACCCGTGGAGGAGGTCAAGGTCGGCCACCAGATCCTGCAGGCCCTGGGCCTGCGACCCCGCCGCCTGGAGATCGTCTCCTGCCCCTCCTGCGGACGCGCCCAGATCGACGTCTACACCCTCACCGACCAGGTCACCGCCGCCTTCCAAGACTTCCCCGTCCCCCTGCGCATCGCCGTCATGGGCTGCGTGGTCAACGGCCCCGGCGAAGCCCGCGAAGCCGACCTCGGCGTCTCCGCCGGCAACGGCAAAGGCCGGATCTTCCTCCGCGGCCAGGTCATCAAAACCGTCCCCGAACACCAGATCGTCCAGACACTCCTGCACGAAGCCCACCAACGAGACTGGTCACAACCCCCCACCGAACCACCCGACCAGGGCTCGACACCACGATGAACGGTCCCGCGGAACACTCCGCGCAGAAAGGCACACCATATGCCCGGACTCGTCGCACCGGTGGCGGATGAACGCGAGGGGCTACTGGCCTACCTCGCTCAGCAGCGCCTGGTTCTCCGCCTCACCGCATACGGGCTGACAGACGAACAGGCCCGAGCCACCACCTCCGCGAGTTCGCCCCTCCGCGAGTTCACACAGTGTCGAGGGACTGATCAAGCATGTCGCGACCGCGGAGCGAGTGTGGATGGACACCGTTCCGCAGCGCGACCGGGAGTGGTCGCCAGACAAGCACCACGCCAGCTTTCGGCTCGAGCCGGGCGAGACCTTGGCCGGTGTGCTCGGTCTGTACGAGCAGGTGGCCAAGGAGACTGGCGCGGTCATCGCCGAGATCCACGACCTCGGGCAACCGGTGCCGGTCCCAGCCTCGCGGTGGGTGGCCTGGGTGCCGAGCGATGTCACGGCGTGGTCGGTGCGGTGGGTTCTGCTTCATCTGATCACAGAGACCGCCCGTCACGCCGGCCACGCTGACATCATCCGGGAGTCGCTGGACGATGCCACCGCCCGCCCGCGGAGGGCCGCCGCGGCGGGTTGGCCCGCCAACCCGTGGGTGCAACCCTGGAAGGCTCCGACCTAGCGAACGGGCTTAGCGAACGCGAGGACGGCACGCCGGCGAGGCGGCCGGGTGGGCCCAGCGTTCCCCGGGTGGGGGCTCTCAGCTGTCTCCCGAGGCGACGGCGCGCCGGGTGTCGAGGGTGGCGAGGTCCGCGGCCGCGCGGCCGGCGTGCCAACCGGCGGCGTTGCCGACGCGGTACGAGCGGGACACCGACTGCGGGAACATCGACTCGAACAGTTCGTCCACGACCCGCTCCCGAGCGGCCAGCACCGGCAGTAGCCGAGCCGAGTCGGCCACTGCGGCGGCGCCCGCGTTCCGCGCGGTGCCCAGCCGTTCGCCGATGCGGGTTGCGTAGGCGATCAGGAACGACTGGCGGTACGACCGGGTCCGAGACTGCCCGGTGCGGGCGGTCTGGCTGCCCGCCGAGACCATCGCTCTGCTCGCCTGGACCAGCAGTGACGTGCTGAGCAGCTCGACGATCTCCAGGTCGACCTCGTCGCCGAGCACGGTGGTGAACCCGAGCTTCTCCGAGAGCACGGTCCGGCACCGGTTCGCCTCGGCCACCGCGCCCACCAGCAGAGCTTTGGCTGCCACATAGGGACTGTCCAGCCACATCCTGCGGGCGGTGGCGGGATGTGGGTCCGACCCCGTGTCGCCGGCGCTGTCTATCACGATCCGTTCCAGGGAGTACCGGCTCATCAGTTCCTGCGCCTTGGCCGACAGTGCCTCGGCCTCCTCGGGAAAGGTGCTGGACTCCGCCTTGGCCAGCAACGCCCGAACCCGAGCCAATATCTTCTGGTCGACGCCGCGTCGCGGCGTTGCCGCGTCGGTGGCGGACCCCGGCGACGGCACGATCCTCGGCAGCACCGGCAGCGACAGCAGCATCGCCAGCACCTCGATCACGGTGGTGAGCGCGTCCGCCAGAGCGCGTCCGTGCCGGAGGGTCCACTGGAGGAGATGACCTCCGGTCCGGGCGGGCTCCCACCACAGCACCGCCCCGATCTGCCGGAGGTCCTCGCGCCACCGCTGCGGGACCGTGGCCTTGGCGTAGCGCCGAGACTCCTCGGCGATCGCATCGACGAGGTAGCCGACACCCGCGGCATCCAACCGCCGCCGGGCCACCTGGTGCAGATCCTCCGGCGACCAGCCGCAGGCCCACATCGACGTGACCAGCGGGATCACCGCGCCCTGGGCCGCCACCGCGACGAGGCTCGGCGCCTCGGCGCACCGATCGGCCACCATGGCGCCGATCCGCGCGCCGGCCTCCGTATCGCCCGCCCAGTGCTCGCGCGCAGCGCTGAGCAGCACGGTCGAGATCGTCTCCGCCGACGGCCTCGGCCGTGTCGTCCCCGCACGTGGAGTGCCCGTGCCCGCGGTCTCCGACCCAGCATCCTGGAACCCAGCGCCCTGGAACCCAGCGCCTTTGAACCCAGCGCCTTTGAACCCGACACCCCCGGAACCAGAGTCCCCGGAACCAGAGCCCCCGGAACCGACACTCTGGGGTCCGACACTCTGGGGTCCGACGTGGGTGCGGCGGCGCGCCCGACGACGCACCGCCGCGGCAACCCGTCGCTCCCGGTTCCGCTGTGCCACCGCATTCTCCCGCCTCCAGGTCCAACCGGTCGGCGAGCAGTATGAGCGCCACCGGTGACAATTCCGCTCAGCGCGACCCGCGCCGCCGCGGGTCGCGCCGAACACCGGTGTGTCGCGCTCGGCGCGGACGGCGTGTCGCACTCATCCCGGAGCGGGCAGGCACCGGACGCAGCCGAGCCGGGTCTTGCTCACCGACAGCGTGGCGGCCACGCCGCAGTGCGGGCAGCGTTCCTCGGCGAAGGCGCCCAGACAGGGCAGCCAGTCGAAGGCGAAGGGGTAGCGCCGCGGCCCTCGGCGGACGTCGACCGGCACCCGCCAGCCGGGGACCAGCACGGCGTGCAGCCGGTACGGCGTGCAGCCGGTACGGCCGGATCACGTGGCGGGCCTGGTACTTCTCATCGATCTCCAGCAGCCGCCGGGCCCGCTCCTGCCGGGTGCTCTTCGCGCGGGCCTCGAGTAGCTGCGCCCGGTCGGGATCAGCGCAGGCCCGACGGCGCTCGAGCGAGCGCAGCGCGTCGGCGTAATACTCGCGGGCGTGCGCGTGCTCACGCCGGTGAGCCTCCGACGCCTGGTCCGACAGCGCCGAGCGCCGCTGCTCGGCGGCCGCGTCCAGGATGCCGTGGGCTTGACGCAGCGCCGCGCGGACGGCATCGAGAACCGGCGCACGGGCCGGGACGGGGCGCTCCGATCGCGGGGCGGCGCACAGCCGCGTGACATGATCGGGGCTGAGCCGGCAGCCGGAGCCCGCGTCGACCCAGCACTCCAGCCGTTCCTGGTAGCACTCCTCGGGCGACACGGTGTAGGTGACCAGCGCGCCCACCCGCAGCACGGGCCGGTCGATGCGGACCGGCAGGCCCGTGACGTCGATCCGACCGTGCTCCACCGCGACCTGGTCGCGGACTCGCTGCTCCAGCAGCTCCGCACCCGGCGCGGGGGTGCCGGGCGCGGCGAGCGCGACCACCCCGACGTCACCGTCGCGCAACGCGGCATCGGCCGCCTGGATCAGCACCGGATGACCGGTGGCGAGCAGCACCGCTCCGTCCTCACGGGCGATGTCGGGCTCGGCGGTGACGACCAGCTCGTCGGGCAGGTCGAACTGTCTGGCCACCGTGGGGGGCAGCACGACCAGCGTGCTGTCACCGGCCCGCTCGGTGAGCCCGCCGCAGCCCTCGACGTAGCGCAGCCAGAACCGCAGACCAGGGTCCATGCTCAGTTCTCCCCGACGAGCTGGTCGACCGCGCCGCGGGTGCGCAGGTAGTCGGTGCGAGCGCGGGCCAGGTCGGCGCCCAGGCCCTCGAGCGACGCGGCGAACTCAGCGTCGTCGGCGGCGGTGACGTAGGCCGAGAACACCGAGGTCTCGAAGTCGAAGTCGTCGGTGACCCGGCCCAGGATCATGTCCAGCTCCCCCACGACCAGCTCGAACAGGTTGATCTTCGACTCGAGCACGTGCAGGATGCGCTCCTCGATGGTGCCCAGGGAGACGAGGTTGGCCAGCAGCACGTCGTGCTGCTGGCCAACCCGGTGCAACCGGCCCAGACGCTGCTCGATCTGCATCGGGTTCCACGGGAGGTCAATGTTGATCATGACATGGCAGAACTGCAGGTTGCGTCCTTCGCCCGCCGACTCGGTGGACAGCAGCACCGGTACGTCACCGCGGAACGCGTCGATCGCGGCGTCCTTCTCCCGACGCGACAGGCTGCCGTGGTAGCGGACCGCCGGGATACCGGCCGCCTCGACCTCGACGGCGAGTGCGTCGAGGGTGTGCCGGAACGCGGTGAACACCAGCACTTTCTCGCCCCGCTCGACGTGGGTGCGCAGCCGGGCCAGCAGCTCGTCGGTCTTGCGGGGGCGCTCGATCGCCCGCGCGCGGGCCGTGAGATCCGACCAGCCGACCTTGTCCAGCGTGGGCGCCACCGCAGCCGGGCTGGAGCCGGCCAGCCGAGTGAGGCTGCGCAGCGTCATCAGCTGCGTCGGCGTCGCCGACCGGGCCACCTCGCGGATCCGGGCGACGATATCGGCGTACAGCGAACGCTCGGCCGCACACGGTGTGACCAGCACCGTCTCGGCGAGCCGCTGCGGCAACAGCACCGCGACCTCGCTGCGCCGGTGCCGCACCATGATCTCACGGGTGCGGGCGCGCAGCGCGTCGACGTTGCGCAAGGCCTCGACTCCCGCGTCGGCGTTGCCGTGGGTGCGCCGGAACTGCGCGGCCGTGCCGAGCAGCCCCGGCGCGACGAGGTTGACCAGCTCGTAGAGATCCTGCAACCGGTTCTCCACCGGCGTGGCGGTGAGCAACAACAGGTAACGGGTGCGCAGCGCCCGGGCCAGCCTGCCCGACGCGCTCGACGGGTTGCGCAGCCGGTGGGCCTCATCGACGATCACCACGTCCCATCGCTCGTCCAGGACGGCGGCCTTCAGCGGGTCGCGCCGGGCCGCGGCCAGCGACGCCAGCACCACCGGACGGTCCCCACCCCGCTCCCAGCCCCCGCGGGCGGCCACCGTGGTGGGCAAGACGAACTTGCGCTCCAGCTCCTCACGCCACTGCCCGACCAACCCGGCCGGGGTGACGACCAGCGCGCGGTCGGCCAGCCCGCGCATCCGCAGCTCGGAGAGCACCAGCCCGGCCTCGATCGTCTTGCCCAGCCCGACCTCGTCGGCGAGGATCGCCCGCCCCCGCATCCGGCGCAGCACCGTCTGCATCGTCGCGAGCTGGTAGTCGAACGGGGTGAACGCCAACCGTGACTCCGACAGCACCGTGTCGAACCCGGGCCGGCTCCACACCGCCCCGGCCTCCTCGACCAGCGCGGAGCGCAGCTCATCGACACCCGCAGCGGCTGCCAGCCGCTCCAGCAGCGGCGCGTACAGCGCCGACACCTCGGCCCGACCGGCAGCCGGCGAAGACAGCGCGACCGACATCAGCACCCCTCTCCTCCGACGACGAGGCGAAGGCTAGTGGAGACCACCGACAGGAGTTCTCACAGCAAGGCAAGCGCTGCCGGTATGGAGACATTTCGGTCCACTCCGGGGTCCGTCAGCCCCGATACGTCTCCATATCGGCTCGGGTTCGAGGGGGTCAGGCGCGGGTGACAGTGAGGGCTCCGGTGCCGCCACCGGCACTGTGGTCGAGGTCGACGCGGACGGTGTCGCCGTCGGATATCTCACCGGCCAGCAGCGCCCGGGCGAGCTGGTCGCCGATCGCCGTCTGCACCAGCCGGCGCAACGGGCGCGCCCCATAGATCGGGTCGAACCCGCCCAGCGCCAGCCACTCCCGGGCCGCGTCGGTGACGTCCAGCTCCAGGCGCCGGGCGGCCAACCGGCGCGCCAGCTGCCCGATCTGGATGTCCACGATGGCCGTCAGCTCCTTGGTGGACAGCGAGTGGAACACCACCAGGTCGTCCAGCCGGTTGAGGAACTCGGGCTTGAAGTGCCGGCGCACCACACCGAGCACGGCGTCGGTGCGCTGACGCTCCTCCAGCGTGGGATCGGCCAGCGCCGCAGAGCCCAGGTTGGAGGTGAGCACCAGGATGGTGTTGCGGAAGTCCACCGTGCGGCCCTGCCCGTCGGTGAGCCGCCCGTCGTCGAGTACCTGCAGCAGCACGTCGAACACGTCGGAGTGGGCCTTCTCCACCTCGTCGAGCAGCACCACGCTGTAGGGTCTGCGGCGGACCGCCTCGGTGAGCTGCCCGCCCTGGTCGTAGCCGACGTATCCGGGCGGGGCGCCGACGAGGCGAGCTACGCTGTGTTTCTCGCTGTATTCGCTCATGTCGATGCGCACCATGGCGCGCTCGTCGTCGAAGAGGAACTCCGCCAGTGCCTTGGCCAGCTCGGTCTTGCCGACGCCGGTGGGCCCGAGGAACAGGAACGACCCGGTCGGACGGTCCGGGTCGGCGACCCCGGCGCGGGCCCGGCGGACCGCATCGGAAACGGCACGCACCGCCTCGGGTTGGCCGACCACCCGGCGGCTGAGCTCGTTCTCCATCCGCAGCAGCTTGGCGGTCTCGCCCTCCAGCAGCCGACCCGCCGGGATCCCGGTCCAGGAGGAGACCACGTCAGCGACGTCATCGGGGCCGACCTCCTCCTTGAGCATCACCTGGGGGTCGCGCGACGCGGCGGTGGCCTCGGCGAGCCGGCGCTCCAGCGCGGGGATCTTGCCGTAGTGCAGCTCCGCGGCCCGGCCCAGGTCACCGTCGCGCTCGGCGCGCTCGGACTCGCCGCGCAGCTGCTCCAGCTGCTCCTTGAGCTCCCGGGTGGCCTCGATGGCGGCCTTCTCGTTGCGCCAGCGGGTGGTCAGCTCGTCGAGGTGCTCCCGGCGGTCGGCCAGCTCGGCGCGCAACGCGGCCAGGCGCTGCACCGAGGACGGGTCGGACTCCTTGGCCAGCGCCATCTCCTCGATCTCCAGGCGGCGCACCGCGCGCTCCACCTCGTCGATCTCCACCGGCCGGGAGTCGATCTCCATCCGCAACCGCGAGGCCGCCTCGTCGACCAGGTCGATCGCCTTGTCCGGCAGGAACCGCGCGGTGATGTAGCGGTCGGACAGGGTCGCGGCGGCGACCAGCGCGGCGTCAGTGATCCGCACGCCGTGGTGCACCTCGTAGCGCTCCTTGAGGCCCCGCAGAATGCCGATGGTGTCCTCGACCGAGGGCTCCCCTACAAGCACCTGCTGGAACCGCCGCTCCAGCGCGGCGTCGCGCTCGATGTGCTTGCGGTACTCGTCCAGCGTGGTCGCGCCGACCATCCGCAGCTCGCCGCGGGCCAGCATCGGCTTGATCATGTTGCCGGCGTCCATCGCGCTCTCGCCGGTGGCCCCGGCGCCGACGATGGTGTGCAGCTCGTCGATGAACGTGATGATCTGGCCGGCCGAGTCGGTGATCTCCTTGAGGACCGCCTTGAGCCGCTCCTCGAACTCACCGCGGTACTTCGCGCCGGCCACCATCGAGCCGAGGTCCAGCGCGACGACCCGCTTGTCGCGCAGTGACTCCGGCACGTCCCCGGCGACGATGCGCTGCGCGAGGCCCTCGACGATGGCGGTCTTGCCGACGCCGGGCTCACCGATCAGCACCGGGTTGTTCTTGGTGCGCCGGGACAGCACCTGCACCACCCGGCGGATCTCCGCGTCGCGGCCGACCACCGGGTCCAGCTCACCGGAGCGGGCCCGCTCGGTGAGGTCCAGGCCGTACTTGGCCAGCGCCTGGTAGGTGCCCTCCGGGTCCGGGCTGGACACCCGGGCCGAGCCTCTGACGGCCTGAAACGCCTCCTTGAGAGCGTCCGGGGTGGCGCCGCGGGCGCGCAGCAGCTGCGCGACCGCGCCGCCTTCGGCCGCCAGCCCGACGAGCAGGTGCTCGGTGGACACGTACGAGTCGCCCATCTCGGTCGCCAGGTTCTGGGCATGACCGAGCGCCTTGACCGCCTCCCGGTTGAGCTGCGGCGCGGCCACCGTGGAGCCGGTGGCCGAGGGCAGGCGCTGGATGATGGTGTCCAGCTCTTTGCGCACCGCGGTGGCGTCCGCGCCCACCGCCGCCAGCAGCGGCACCGTGATGCCCTCAGCCTGCGCCAGCAGCGCCCCGAGCAGGTGCGCGGGCGTCACATCGGGGTTACCGGCCATCGAGGCGGCCTGCACGGCCGAGGAGATAGCGGCCTGCGTCTTGGTCGTGGGGTTGAAGGAGTCCATCCTCGAAGCGTTCCCTCCGCACTGGGCTCTGTGGTGCTTCCGCGGTGTTCAACGTAGGAAAAGTTGAGTGTGTTCCGCTCAAGCTCGGCGGTCCAGCGGTCGCGGAACCCCCTGAAGTACCAGCGGCGCACTGTAGCGGCCGTCCGGGCAGTGTCATACGATTTCGCGGCAGCCGCGAGGAATCCCCCCGCTTGCCATCCACCCTGGAGAAAACGCTCCCGGACCATGCCAGCCGATCCCGTGCGGAGCCCCGCTCCCCCACCCGAGCGCCAGCCGCACTGCACGGGTGCAGCCGCGATCATGGTTCAACTGATCCGCGAGAGCTACGCGCAGGTCCAGCCGCGCGTCGAGGACGTCGCCCAGTTCTTCTACGCGATGCTGTTCACCATCGCTCCGGACACCCGCGAGCTGTTCGCGGCGAACATGCAGGTGCAGCGTAGCCGGTTCATGCGGGCTCTGATGCACATCGTGCAGAACGTCGACCGACCCGACGAGCTGGTGCCGTTCCTGCGCCAGCTGGGCCGCGACCATCGCAAGTTCGGGGTGCTGGCGCAGCACTATGACCCGATGGGGACCGCGCTGGTGACCGCGTTGAAGCAGTACGCGGGCCCGGTCTGGACACCGCAGGTGGAGAAGGCGTGGAGCGACGCCTATGGCCTGGTCGCCAAGACGATGCGGGAGGCGGCCGAGGCGGACCCCGGACCCGCGTGGTGGACCGCGCGGGTCGTCGACCACCACCGGCTGAGCTGGGACCTGGCCGTGGTCCGCGTCACCCCCGAGCAGCCGGTGCCGTACCGGGCCGGACAGTACGTCAGCGTGGAGGTACCTCAGCGCCCGAGGTTGTGGCGCTACCTGTCTCCCGCGAACACCCCGCGCCCGGACGGCTCGATCGAGTTCCACATCCGCGCGGTGCCGGGCGGCTCGGTCAGCCGGTCGATCGTCGGGCACACCCAGGTCGGCGACACCTGGCGGATCGGCTCGCCGATGGGTCTCATGACGGTGGACCGGAGCTCCGGCCGGGATGTCGTGATGGTGGCCGGCGGCACCGGAACGGCCCCCATGCGCGCCATCCTCGAAGACCTCACACAGTGGGGTGACAACCCGGAGGTGACGATCTTCGTCGGCGGCCGGACCCACGCCGACCTGCACGACCTCGACACGCTCACCGCCATGGCCGCCACGAACCCCTGGCTGACGGTGATCCCGGCGGTCGAGTCGTACCCGAGGACGGCGGGGATGGAGCACGGGACACTCGCCGATGTGGTCACCCGCTTCGGCGCGTGGCCGGACCGGGACGTGCTGGTCTGCGGCTCTCCGGCGATGATCAGGGCCACCGTGTCCCGGATGCTGGTCGCTGGCACCCCACTGGACCGGATCACCTACGACCCGTTCACGGTCGACTAGTGCAGGCATGATCCGATCGCGAGCCGTGTCCGAGTGGGTCACGCGTAGGCTGCCGGAGCTCATGGACGAGCACGGGGTGCCCGGCGCGCAGGTCGCGGTGTTGATGGATGGCGAGGTGCTCGACGCCGGTGCCGGTGTGCTCAACACCGCCACCGGGGTCCCGGTCACGACCGACGCGGTGTTCCAGATCGGGTCGATCACCAAGGTGTGGACGGCGACGCTGGTGCAGCAGCTGGTCAACGAGGGGCTGCTGGAGCTGGACCGGCCGCTGCGCGAGTACCTGCCGGAGTTCCACCTCGCCGACGAGACGGCGGCCGCGACGGTGACGGCACGGCAGTTGCTCTGCCACACAGCGGGCTTCGAGGGCGACCTGTTCACCGACACCGGCGGCAACGACGACGCGGTCGAGAAGTACGTGGCCACCCTCGCCGGCGCCGCGCAGGTGTTCCCGCCGGGAGAGCGGTTCTCGTACTGCAACAGCGGCTATGTGGTGCTGGGCCGACTGGTGGAGGTCTTGCGGGGCAAGCCGTTCGCCACCGTGCTGCGCGAGCGGCTGATCACACCGCTGCGCCTTGAGCATGTCGCGACGAACATCGCGGAGGCGATCCTGGAGCGGCCGGCGGTCGGTCATGTGCGCGTCGCGCCGGACGAGCGGCTGCGGCCCGCGTCGGTGTGGTCGCTGCCGCCGTCGAACGCACCGGCGGGGTCGACGCCGGCCATGTGCGCCCGGAGCCTGCTCGGGTTCGTGCGGATGCACCTGTCCGACTCTGGTTTCGACCTGATGCGCCAACCGCAGGTCGTGCTGCCCGATCTGGGGATGCCGCGAACTCACTGCGGCCTAAGCTGGATGCTGCTCGACTACCCGGGCGGCACGGTGATCGGCCACGACGGTGCGACGATCGGGCAGTCCGCGTTCCTGCGTGTCGTGCCGGAGGCCGGTATCGCCGTGGCACTGCTGGCCAACGGCGGTGACGTGGTGCCGGTGTACCACACCGTGTTCAGCCACCTACTGGCCGAGCTGGCAGGGGTCGAGCTGCCCGCGCTGCCCGTCCCGCCGGCTGACCCCCAGCCCGTGGACGCCGACCGGGTCAGCGGGACCTACCGGACCACCATGGCCGAACTGGAACTGAGCGTCGATGCCGAGGGCAGAGCGTGGCTACGCACCGAGGCGCGCACCGAGGAGGCCAAGCGGGTGATGCCGGAGACGACCGTGGTCGAGGTGGTCCGGCTGCATGACGACGCGTTGGTCACGGTGCAGCCGCAGGCAGGCATACACCAGGTCATCGGCCTGCTCGGCGCGGACTCCAGTGGCCGGGTGAGGTTCCTGCACAGCGGTGGTCGCTCCGTCGCGCGAGCGCCGACCTGAGCCGCGGACTCAGGGCTGGAGTGCGGGGAGTATCTCGGGCAGCTCGCCGGGGTGCACGACGCACAGTCGATGGGTGGTGCGGGTGAGGGCGACGTAGAGGTCGTTGAGGCCGCGCGGTGACTCGGCCACGATCGCCGCCGGGTCCAGGAGCACCACCGCGTCGAACTCGAGGCCCTTGGCCTGGGCGACGGTCAGCACGGTCACCGGCGCGTCGAGCTCCGCGCCACTGGCGGCGGGCATGATCTTCGCCAGCTCGTCCACCGCCCCGGCCGGCCCGAGAACGCCCACCCGGCCCGCGCCCACTGCGGCGACCTCGTCGGCGACCACCCCGGGTAGCTCATCCGCTAGCGCGCGGACCCGGACCGCGCGGGGCGCCACGCCGGTACGGCGCACCGACCTCGGTGGGGTGATGTCGACGTCGATCGCGGCGAGCACCCCATCGGACAGCGCCGCTACCTCGGCGGGGTTCCGGTAGTTGATCGTCAGCTGTTCCAGCCGCCACCGCTGCGCCACGTAGGGGCCGAGCACGTCCTGCCAGGAGCCCGCGCCGGCCCGGCTGCCGGTCTGGGCGAGGTCCCCGACCACCGTCATCGAGCGGCTGGGGCAGCGCCGCATGAGCACCCGCCACGCCATCGGGGACAGCTCCTGCGCCTCGTCGACGATGACGTGCCCGTAGGTCCAGGTCCGGTCGGCCGCCGCGCGCTCGGCGGTGCTGCCGTAGCGGCGCTGCCGCTGCCGGTCGGCCAGCCGGTCGGCGTCGATGAGGTCAGTGGCCCGCAGCAGCTCAGGGTCCAGGTCCTCGTCGAGGTCCAGGATGTCCAGCACCCCCTGCGCGTACTGCAGCTCCGCGCGCAGCGCGGCGGCCTCGCGGGCGACCTGCTCGCTGCCGTCGGAGCCGAGCAGCTCGGCGGCCTCGTCCAGCAGCGGAACGTCGGCGGGAGTCCACACCTGCTCCGGGTCGGCCTCCGGGTCCGGCGCGGCCCGGGCCAGCAGGCCGCGCTCCTGGGGGTCCAGCGCCCGGGTGGCGTCGGCCAGCCGCCGAGGGTCGGCGTAGAGGTCGGTGAGCAGCCGCTCCGGCGACAGTGTCGGCCACAGCGCCTCCAGCGCGGCGGTCAGCTCAGGACTGGCCCGCAGCTCGGCGCGGATGTCCGCGACGTCCTCCCGGCTCAGCAGGTCCCGGCCCGGGCCGCCGAGCCGGTCCGCGACCTGCGCGGCCAGTACCGTCACCACCTCCTGCTGGAAGATCCTCCTGGCCTCGTTGTGCGGCCGGCGGGAGCGGCGCGCCCGGGTGCGGGCCGCCGTACTCACCCGGTCGTCCAGCCGGACGAGCCGGCCCTCGACGGTGATCTCGATCGGTTCCGCGGGCACCTGCTGGCGGTCCCGGATCGCCGCGGCCAGCACCTTGGTCATCTCCAGGCGGCCTTTGAGCGCGGCGGTCTCGTCGGGCTCGACGCCGCGGGCGTGCAGTCCCGGATGCAGCTGCGCGACCGTGCACAGCAACACGCTGGTCTCGCCCAGAGAGGGCAGCACATGCCCGATGTAGCGCAGGAACGTCGCGTTGGGTCCGACGACGAGCACTCCCCGCTTGGCCAGCTGCCGGCGGTGCGTGTAAAGCAGGTACGCCGCCCGGTGCAGCGCGACCGCGGTCTTACCGGTACCCGGCCCGCCCTGCACGACCAGCACCCCCTGGGGCTTGGCGCGGATGATCCGGTCCTGCTCGGCCTGAATGGTCGCGACGATGTCGGACATCTGGCCGGTCCGGCTCTGCGCCAGCGCGGCCATCAGCGCCGCCTCGCTGGTCAGGCTGCTTCGAGTCGGATCCTGCCCGGCGCCGCCGTCCAGTCGGAGGTCGAGCACCTCGTCCTCGACGGCGAGCACCGTTCGGCCGCGGGTCCGGATGTGCCGGCGGCGGCGAACGCCCTCGGGGCGGGCGGCGGTCGCGGTGTAGAACGGGCGCGCCGCAGGCGCCCGCCAGTCGATGAGCAGCGGTTGGTAGTCGTGCTCCTCGTCGAGCAGCCCGAGCCGCCCGATATAGCGCCGCCCGTCGGAGTCATCCTCCCCGTCGTGGTTCCTGCCGTCGCTGTGCAGGTCCAGCCGCCCGAAGCACAGGCCCTGCTCGACACCGTCCAGGGTGGCGAGCTGCTCTGAGTACATCGCCGCGGCCGCGTCCCGCTCACTGAGCGCCTGGGGGGTGCCGGTGGTGGGAACTCTCAGAACCTCGGCGAGCCGCCGCGAGGTGTAGCGGCGGCGCTCGTCGAGATGCCGGTAGAGCAGGGTGAGGTAGTCCTGCTCGGCCGCCACCTCGGAATGCGCCAGGTCAGGGATTGGGTGAGTGACCGACACGCGATGCATCGGATCCACGGTAACCCATCCGCGCGGTGACCCCTCCGCTCAGCGGCGCAGGAGATCATCCGATGTAGGCGCGGCCGGTGTAGCGCTCTCCGATCAACGTGGGCAGTCGGGTCCACCCGGCTCGCCGCGGGTGCTCGACGCGCAGGTCGACCAGACCGACCGGGTGCGCGTAGCGGACCTCCTCGACATGGCCCCAGCCCAGCGAGGGCAGTCCCGGTGGCGAGAGCCGGGTGGGCAGCTCGAGGAACGTGGCGGTGCGGTCCACCTGCAGCAGCGTGCCGCCATTGTCGGGAAAGGTCGAGATGGAGGTGGTCGAGTCCTCCAGCCCGTCCGCGACCCGCAGCCGCATCACGGGCGGCTGAGCCAGGCCGTCGCGCACGGCGACCTGGTCCTGGCAGGGCCACAGCCCGGCGGACACCTGGTCGGCGAACACCGGCCGGCCGGCGAGGACGTCGGTGACCGGTTGTGGCGCGGTCAGCCGCGGTTGCGCGAGCGCCAGCCAGCTGCGCGGACCGGCGAGGCGGTCCTGGGCCACCACCCGCACCGCGGTCGGCGCGGCCAGGCCGGCGTCGGCCAGCGCGACGGTGACCTCGGTCCAGTCAGGTTTGTCCCCGACGGCGGGCAGCCACACCGTACGGATCTTCTCCGGAGCGGCCGGGTCGCCGGTTCCCACCTGCACCGCGAGCCGCTGCGCCGCGGTGAGCCTGCCGCGCAGCGGCACCGTCACCCAGCCGTCGGGGACGCGACCGGGTAGTGGGTACCAGGGAGTCCAGACGGTGCCGATGCCGCTCCCGCCGGACACGTCGTCGTGCCACACGGTGGCGTTCGGTGCGCTGAGCGGTACCGGAGCCGGCTCAGGCAGCGGTGCCACCCGCATGTCCCCGGTGAGCGCGGCGGGTCCGGCGGCGGGACCCAGCCCGGGCCTGACGTCGGTGAGCACCCGCACCGCCGAGGCCAGGCCGCAAGGCCGTCCGGTGAGCGCGCGCAGGTTCATCAGCGCCACCGAGGTGCCCGGGTACTGGCGCAGCGGGGCGATGGTGAACACCACCAGCATCAGCACCACCCCCAGGCCGGTGGCGGTGACCAGCACGGCCCGATCCGGGCCCCAGCGCCGGCCGAGCCGGCAGTCCGGCCACCGCCGGCCGAGCCGGCAGTCCGGCCACCGGCGCGCCCACCGCCACCCCACCGCCGCGACGGCCAGCCACAACAGCGGGTTGCGTAACGCCATCGGTCCCAGCGACGGCGCGAGCAGGCTCTGCACATACGGGGTCTCGATGAGCAGGTGGTTCCCGAAGGGCTGGCCCCAGTCTGAGAGGGGACGCCACAGGTTGGGGCCGGCGAAGGCGACCGACGCGGCGGCCATCAGCCCGGCGGTGCTGATAGCCAACGTCGCGGCGCCGGCCCGTCGAGGTACCGGGGACCGGATCATCGCGGCGGCCAGCGCCGCGGTGGCCGGGGCCGCGACGGCCCCGAAGTGGTTCACCCACTTGGTCGGGGTGAGCGCCATCGCGGCCAGGCTCAGCGCGGTGACCGCCGCCGCGGCGCCGAGCAGCCGGCCGCCGCGCCCCGCGGTGCCGGCGCGCCGACCCGCCCCGAGGGCCACCGCGAGCAGCATGCCCAGGGTGAGCAGCACCGGCAGCCGCTTGCCCCACGCTCCTCGCTCGTCAGCGACCAGCAGGTTCGCATACGGCAGGTACTCGTCGTACCAGGCGTACTGGCGGTAGTACCAGCGGTGCACCGCAACGGACTCCAGCACGTCGCCCAGCGTGGCGTCGGCGAAGGCGACCGGGATGACGATCGAGGCGGCCGCACCCATCAGCAGCGCCGCGGCGGCCCGGTCGCGGAGATCAGCGACCCGCCACCATCGCCACAGCCAGGGCAGGCTCAGGACCAACGGCGCGGCGGCGACCAGGCCGGTCGGGGAGGCCGTGACGGTGAGCGCGGCGACGGCGGTGGCCGCGGCGAGCACCCCCACCGAGCGGCGCCGACGGGCCCACTCGGCCAGCACCAGCACCGCCGCGCTGCCCAGCGCGATCAGCGGCTCGGGGCGCAGCGTCATGCCGTAGGGCAGCCACCACAGCAGGTGCGCGGCCGCCACCGCGCTGGGCACCAGCGGTCGCCGTGCCACCCGTCCCAGTACCGTCGTGACCAGCACCCGCAGCAGCGCGTAGGTCGCCAGCCCGTAGGCCAGCGGCAGCAGCCGCATCCAGGCCAGGCTCCAGTTGTCGGCCACGCCACCCCAGAGCTGCATGACGTACTGGCCGGCGACGAACGGGTTCTCGGTGACGTTGAACTGGTAGATGACGTTGCCGATGTAGCCCGACTGCATCGCGTTGCGTGCCATCAGCAGATACCACGAGTCGTCGATGTTGATCGGACCCGCCACCACCCAGCCCAGCGAGACCGCGACCACCCCCGCATCCGCCCATGACGGGCGCGGCCGGAGCAGTCCGCCTCCGGTGCCCCGCCACCACCGCCAGGCCAGCACGAGCAGTGTCAGGAGCGCGAGACCATGCGCGAGGAGCAGTGCCGTCTTGAGCATCGTGGGGCGTGACTGGTACCGCGCGTCGGTGTGCAGCCGCACCGACAACCCGGTGGTTCGCGCCACGGCGTCGGTCGCCAGCTCGGCGACCTGCGGTACCAGCAGGTCCGCCCGGGTGCGGAGGGTGGCGCCGTCCCGGGACACCCCGACCCCACCGGCGTCGGCGAGCACCCGGTAGGAGCAGTCCCCAGCCGGCAGCGGCGTTCGCAGCACATCGGCACCGGAGGCGGTGACCGTCACGATGCCCTGGGTGACGGCCACCACCAGACCCTCGCCTGGAGTGGCGCCCACATCGGCGGGCAGTGTGCGCAGCGCCTCACCTCCCGCCGGGCGGCCGTCCAGCTCCCGCAGCGTCGCGCACGGGACCGTCGCCGTGAGCCGCAGCGGGCGGTAGGGCGACAGCGGCAGCACCGTGGAGGTGGGCTGGCGCCCGGCGCGTGGCCAGCTCACCACCGGATCGTCGGCGACCACCGGGGCGAGCGCCACGAGAATCCCCGACATCCCGGTGAGCAGTGCCAGCGCCACGAGCACCCACCCCCGCAGGCGTTGACTCACAGCGTCGGGGTGAGCACGGCTCGGCACCGCGGCAGGGTACGACCAGCCTCCCGGTCACCCGTGGTCGGCGTCGGGAAGCGCGCTGACGGCAAGCGCAGCCCGTGCGGGTCAGCGAATGACCCGCACGGGGATGTCGATGTCGAGTCCGGCCCACACGGTGTCCGCCGTGACTGTGGTGAGGTCCAGTCGGGCGGCCAGCGCCAGGCAGCATCGATCGGCCAGGGACAGGCCCGCCGCGCGGGTGCGCGTCCACAGGCTCGCGGCGGTGACCGCGTCGGCCTCCGTGAGCGGTTCCACTCGGACCCCCAGGGTGCGCAACCGGCTGGTTGCTCGACCTGCGTCGGCGCCGTGCTGGTGCAGCTTCTGCCAGGTTTCCGACCAGTTCGCCGCAGACATGATCGCGCCGGGGAGCAGCGGGTGAACCACGCCCGCCCCGGGTTCATCGCGCAGCCACGCCAGCACCGCCGAGCTGTCCAACACCGCCGTCACTGTTGAGCCTCACGGGCCGCGTCCGCGCGGCGGTCGGTGATCAGTTCGTCCACCACTGATCCCTTGCCGGTCCAGGCTGCGGCGACGTCGCGGCGAATGCGGTCGGCGAGCCGCTCACGGGTTTCGATCACCACGCGTCCGTCTTCCACGTACGCCACCAGGGGCACCCCGGCCTCGATTCCGGCTGCTCGACGAACCTGGGCCGGAATCGTCACTCGACCCTGATCATTGACGAAGACCTCGACACCAGGGCCCTCAGCCGGAACATGCGTCACAACACGAGAATACCTACCACACGGCGGCTTTGCTCGACACATGCCCACGGATGGTTCCCCGGAAAGGCTTTGGTCTCAGCGACCTGACGCGGTCCCGCCACGCCTCCGAACGAGGACCGCCACGTCATGGCTCTTCACTCATCGCGGAGCACCATGTACTCCGCGCGCCGACCCCTGATGAGCTACCGCTGCCGGACGGTGCCGCAACCGGGCCGGACCGGTTGGACGGTCCGGCTGAGTGTGTCGGGTTCGGGCTGCCCCTCCGACACCACACCGCAGGTGGTTGTCGGCTCAGCCCGTCTCACCCCCGTGGTACCTCCTGTCGGCGAGGGTGGGCAGCCGCGCCCAGCCGGGCCGCTGGAGCGTGTCAACACGCAGGTCGACCAACCCGACGGGGTGGTCGTAGACCACCCGCTCCACGCGGCCCCAGGGCAGGGCGGGCGGCCCGCTGGGCACCAGCCGGGCGGGTATCCGCACGATGGTCGCGGAGCGGCTCACCGGCACCAGCGTGCCGCCCCGCAGCAGCTCGAACGCGAGATCAAGAAACCCTCGGCCGAAACCCTCGTCGCTCAGCACCAGCACCGTCGGTGCCCGCACGATGCCGTGCTCGACGCTGACCTGCTCGACACAGGGCAGCAGGGTCGCGGTGAGCTGGTCGACGTACACCGGCGCTCCGGCGGTCAACGCCGCCAGCGGGCGCCACCCGGCCAGCCGGGGTTGGCCTACCGCGAGCCAGCTGTCCGCGCCGGTCACGTAGTAGTCGCGAACCACCAGCCGCACACTCGACGGCCGCCGCGGGCCCAGCCGGTTCAGGGCGATGGCCACCTGTTGCCATTGGGTCTTCTCCAACCGGGTCTCCTCCAACCGGGTCTCCTCTACCCGGGTCCTCTCCAACCGGGTCCTCGGAATGGTCGGGTCCACGTACAGCGGCATGCTGCCCGCGACGGTGGGGCTTCGCCCCGCGACGGTGGGCCCGGCGTACTCCAGAGTCAGCTGCCGGCCCGCCCGGGTGCCGATCAGCGGGACCAGCAGGGTGGTGCCGCCGTCGGCGGGCAGGGTGAACCAGGGCGTCACGAGCAGGCCCCCCGGGATCGTCAGGGGGCCTGTGTCCGGGTCGCCTCCGACGTCGTCGACGGCGTCGTGCCAGATCAGCGTGCCCGGAACGGGGACGGACACCGGTGCGGGCCGGTCCGCCGCGGCGGTGAACGCTCCTTCGGTGACGGCCAGGCCGGTGGGCACCGGCTGCGCCGGGGTGGCGAGGAGGACCTGGGCGTAGTCGGCCAGCACGCACGGCTCGCCCCGCGCCGCTCGAAACGCGGACAGGGCTACCGACCACCCCGGGTACTGACGCAACGGCGCCCACACGAACACGACGAGGGTCATCACCACGATCGCGGTCGACCCGGCCAGCAGCACCGCCCGGTCGGGAGTCAACCCACTGCCCCGACCGCGGCGACGCCGCCACCACACCCCGCCGGCCGCGGCGAGCGCGACCGCCACCCAGAGCGCCGGGTTGGCCAGCTGCACGGGTCCCAGACTCGGCCGCATACCGCCGAGGTCAGGGTGGTCCTGGGCGGCGGTGAGGTGGTCGCCGAAGGGCTGGCCCCGGTCGGAGTAGGGCCGCCACAGGTTCGGTCCGGCGAAGCTCACGGACATCGCTCCCACCAGCAGTACCGTCCCCGCGGCGACCGCGGTCACACCGGCGCGGCGGGGCAACGGGGAGCGCAGCAGGGCCGCGGCGAGTAACACGGTCGGCGCGGTCGCCACCGCTCCGAAATGGTTGACGAACTTGGTGGGCGTCGGCGTGAGCAGCGCCAGGGCGATCATCGAGCAGGCCGCGCCGCTCACCAGCAGCCGGCGCACAGGGTCGTTGCGGGCCGGGTCGTTGCGGGCCGGGTCTGTGCTGACGTGGGGGGCACTGCCCACCGCGACGACGAGCAGCACCGCGATGGTGAGCACGACAGGGGCCCGGCGGGCCCACTGGCTGGAGTCCTTGAAGCTGAGAATCGTCTGGTAGTGGACCTTCTCCTGGTACCAGGAGAAGGTCTGGTAGTACCACTGGTGCACCGCGGTGGACTCCAGAACGTCCCCGAGCGTCGCGTCGGCGAATCCCGCCAGCACCAGGCTGGTGGCCGAGGCGGCCAGCAGCAGGATCGCAGCCACCCGAGCCAGGGCACCCCGCGCGCGCAGCCAGCGCCACAGCCAAGGCAGCGCCGGCACCAGCGGGGCGGCGGCGACCAGCCCGGACGGGGAGACCGACATCGCCAGCGCGGCGGTAGCGGTGGCCACGGCCAGCGCGCCGACCGAGCGGCGGCACCGGGCCAGCTCAGCCAGCAGTAGCGTCGCCGCAGCGAGCAGCACGATCAGCGGCTCCGGGCGCAGCGTCATCCCGTAGGGAAGCCACCACAGCAGGTAGGCCACCAGCAGCGCCCATGCGGCCCGGCCGGTACCCCCCTCACGACCGAGACCCGCGACGAGGAGCACGCGCAACAGCAGCCAGGTGGCTAGCCCGTAGCCCAGCGGCACCAGCCGCATCCAGGCCAGCCCCCAGCCCGTCCCCAGCAGCTGACCCAGCCAGCCCCACGCCTGCAGCACGTACTGGCCGGCCACGAACGGGTTCTCGGTGACGTTGAACATGTAGATCGCGTTGCCGACCGAGCCGGAGACGTTGGCGCCCCGCGCCATCAGCAGATACCACGGATCATCGAAGTTCGTCGGAGCCAGCAGCACCCACACCGCGCAGACGACCACCAGCACCGCGTCCGCCAATCCCGGCCTGGGTCGCCGGATGCGCGTCCCCTCGCCCCCCCACCACCGCCACGCCAAGGCGAGCAGCGCCAGCAGGGCCGCCGAGCACACCACCAGCAGACTGGTCTTCAGCGCTGTCGGGGTTGACTCATAGCGGGCATCAGTGTGCAACGAGACCGCCAGACCCGCGCTCGCCGGTTGACCGTCGGTGTCCGTGACCAGCTCACCGACCTCCGGTACGCGCGGCGCGGCAGAGCCCCTCGGCGTGGTGGACCCTCGCGGTGCCCCGTCGCGCAGCACCCGCACCCCACCGGCGTCGGCCAGCACCTGATAGGTGCACCCACCGGCGGGCAGCGCCTCCCGCAACAGGGTCCGGCCCGAAGCGCTGACCCGCACGACGCCGCGGCGCACCGCGACAACCAGACCCTGACCGACAGTGCCCGGCTTACCGGCGGTGGCGGGCAGGGTGCGCAGCGCGTCGCCGCCGTCGGGCCGTCGGTCCAGCGCGGACAACGCCGTGCACGGGACCCGGGCGGCCAGGCTCAACGGCCGGTAGGGCACCAGCGGTAGCACGGTGGAGCGAGCCGGCTGACCAGCCTGCGGCCAGCTGACCACCGGGTCGTCGGCGACCACCGGGGCCAGCAGCACCCCGACCGCCGCGACGAGCGTCAGTACGGCCAGCCCGGCCAGCACCCCGACTCGCCACCGCGCGGTCGACCACGCCATGGCCCGTTCGGAGTCGGCAGCCGGGAGCCCGGCGGGAGTAACCGGCCACCGCCCAGCGCGAGATGTGTCGAGTGCCGGCACGGGCGCAGGGTAGTCGGGCGGTAACGGCGCGCCGTGTCGGTACCCTGCTCGGACCTGGTCCCTGCGGTGAGGAGCACCGGAGGGGAGCCCGAAGGAGAACACCGTTGGCCGCTCCACCCGCGGCGCGGCTGCGCCTGTCCACGCAGCTCACCCGTTTTGCGCTGGTCGGTGGAGTCGCCGCCGTCGTGGACTACAGCAGCTACCAGGCGTTGCTGGCCGCCGGCCTGTGGGTGCACCTGGCCAAGGCGCTGGGGTTCGTCGCCGGCACCGCCACCGCCTACCTGATCAACCGCCGGTGGACGTTTCAGAGCCGGGGCTCTCGCGCGCAGCTCGCCTCGGTCATGACGCTGTACGGGGTCACCTTCGCCGTCCAGGTCGGGATGAACGCAGTGATGCTCGCGCTGCTGCCGCCGATACGCGGCGAGATCACCTGCGCGTTCGTCGTCGCGCAGGGCATGGCCACCTGCATCAACTTCGTGGTGCAGCGTAGCGTGATCTTCCGGTACTGATCTGTCACCGGCTTGCCCGAATGGGTGGCGACAGCGCCACGCCGCAGCGTAACGTGCGCGCCACGCCGGGGTATCACTCGCATGGACCATTCCCCTGGTGGCACAATGAGTCATGCGGGTTCGGGACCCCCAGCCGGATCCGCCGCCCCCCGCGGAACACCTCCCCCTCGTTTCCGCGGGGGGCCCTCCCTCGCGACGGCTCCCGCCGGCCCAGCTGAACGGGCTGTGTGGCGGTGGCTCCGCCGGCCGTCGAGCCACTCCGCGGCACCCCTTGACGGCGCTTCCGGACGAAACGTACGAACAATTCGGGGCGGGGAGCGGTCCACGTCGCAGGGCTCTCCTGAGCGGGGGACGGCCGGCGACTGACGCCGATCGGGCCGTCGCCCGAGGAGTGCGACGTCATGACGAGCCCCTGGCTGCCGACTTGGCTTGGTCTCGCCATGACAAGCGTGTTCGCGCTCATCCTGGTCGTCCACCTATGGCACGTCATCGTCATGACCGGGCGCGACCGCCTCTGGCACTGCGTGCATGTCCTCATGGCCAGCGGCATGATCGTCATGTTCGCGCCGACCAACCCGAGGACCGTACCGAACGAGGTCGGGGTGGTCGTCTTCACCGCCGCCGCGGTGGTCGTCGCGGGCCTGCTCGCGGGGGACCACGTCAACCGGCACACTGTCGGCGGCCAGCGGTCCCACCACAGTTACGGACATCGCATCCACCAGGACGATGCCGCGCACCGAGCCGTCATCCGCGCCACCTTCGCGCTCATGAGCGGGGGATTGGCCTACATGCTGATCACGATGCAGTTCGCGATGGCGACGATGCCAGGTGTGCCCGGGCATGTGATGACGTTCGGAGCCGGTGGCCGCGAGCGGCGCGGGCCAGCATGGCGCAGGGGAGTCGCCTCGATCGGCTGAACCCGGCGCACCGTCGTTCGTTCACATTTGCTGGCCGCAGTTAACGCAGCGCCACTCGCCCTTCGCATTCTGCTGGTAATTGTGGCCCCTGGGGCTCGCACAACCGTCAGAAATTGGCGGGCTCCTCGAGCTCCGCGCAGACGTCGAATACTTCCGTTCGCGTGACGTGAACGGAGGTATAGACGCTGCGCCCCTGCTTCGCGGCGGAGCGGTACACATTGTCGGGATGGGTCATGAGCTTGTTCTTCATCTGAGCGTCCGCGTCAGCCAACCTGGCAAGCTCGACAAGCTTCCGGCTAATCCAGTTTCCTACCTCCTCGGGAGAGGAGAGCGTGATCTCCGGCTCGCGAGCGAGCCGCGCGTGCCGGCCGTCCAGCTTTCGGTCTGCATCGATCATGTCGTGGTGCTCAACATACCCGTTCCACTGAGCCATGGAGGTACCCTACTGTGTCCGATTCTTGGGCACTAGACCTCTCTGCGCGTAGCCGCTCGGCGCGAGTGGCAGCCGGAACCGCACCCACACCACTTCGGTGATCAGTGTCTGGTCGGTGTAGACGGCGTGCAGCACTGGCTCCGCTGGCCCTGCTCGACGGCTCTGACTGGCGGTACGCCCAGCCCGGGATGGTAGGAGCCCACCTAGGGGTGCCACCGGGTGCGGGCGAACACCGCACGCCACGCCGGAGTGCGCAGCGTCCCGTCGAGGGTGAACTGATCGGCCGGCTCACCCAGCCGGGACCGGGCCGGCTCCAGCTCGGGCGGGCTCAGCTCGGTGGCGTCGGTGGGCACTGTGGTCGGCTCCGTTCGCGAGAAGGTCGGGCCAGGTTATCGGTCGGATCAGCGTGAGCGAGGTGGTCCTGCACACGGGCGTGGCGGAACTGGTACATCGCGCCGGACTGCCGCAGCACTCCCCTGCGGTGGGCGTCCTCGAGGAATCGCATCAGCCGCCACGGCTGGTCACCGCGCAGAGCCAGCCAGATCCGGCTGACCGCATAGAATCCCCACGCCCTGGACAGCAGACCCACGCATCCGACGGCGAGTCCGAAGGTTACCCCGTAGGCAGGTCCGAGGATCGCGTGCGCCTCGGTATCGGTCGGCTCGAACGCGAGGCCACTGACGACGGCGCCGGCGAGCGCGAACAGGCAGCCACCCACGCGCCCATACGCGCGGCCACCCAGGACCCCACCCGCGATTGCACCCACCAGCGCACTGGCCAGTACCGCCACGACACCCCCGATGACACCGAACGCGAGTCCCGAGGGGAGCCCGGTCACGAGACCCCCGAGAGCCCCACCGGCAGCGCCAGGACCAGGCCAAAGAGGAACGCGGCCGTGCGATCCTGCTTCAGGATGACTCTTGGGCTGGATACCTGGGTCACTTCGGCCGGGACGTCCAGCCATACCGGCGCCGTGAGGGCGAAGCCGAACGGTAGCCCAGCCGCGAGCGCCCCTTCATACGGAAGGCCAACCCCGAGACCGAGACCGACACCCATCGCGAGGCCGAGCGCGAATCGACGAAGGAACCGCGCCGGCGTTCCCTGGAACCGCGTGCCGATACGCAACGGTTCCGGCCGCTTGCTCACACCGTAGGACAGGCCGGTCGCCAGACCGAACACGAGACCCGACACGAGGCCGTCCTCGATGCGGTAGGTGAGGGCAGCGACACCCGCCCCACCGAGGACACCAGCGAACCCGAAGACCAGCCCGGCAGTGAGTCCGACGGACATTCCGCAGGTCGATCTGGGGATGGTGTCGACCAACTGCCACCATGCCAGGTCCCTGGTGGTGAGCGTGTCAAGGTGACGGGCGAGGAACGTCAACCACTGACGGGCCTGTTCTGGCGGGTACCGCCCTAGCGCCGAGGTCGACGGTGTTCCTGGTGCGGTGGGAAGATCCTGATAGGCAGCGGGGATGAACTTCTCGAGCAGGTGGTATTCGACCGCGGCCTGGTCGGGGAAATCGAGCAGCTGTCTAGGATGATCAGAAACGGGGGCGGCGTAGACGGTTCTGGCCAGACTGACCATCAGGGGGCTGGTCAACGCTCGCGCCAGCGGTACGTCAGGACGCAAGCGCAGGTGACCCAGCACGGGACTCCAGCGGTCTAGGGCCGATGGGCCCGTCGCTATCAGGAACGTCGCCGCGTCGTCAAGGTCGACGGGTTCGATCTCCACCACAGCTGCGCGCGCCAGTATCGCGCCACTCCCGGCCACTGCGGCCTCATACTCGTCGCCGCGGCAGGTCACCACCAACGGATGCTTGTCGGCGACGGCGCGATCAAGGGCGTCGATGGCCGTCGGGAGCAGCGCCGCAGGCATCTCGTCCAGGCCGTCCAGGACCGCCATGACCCGTCCCTGGATGACCATCCGCTCGGCCGCGTCGGGACCGTAGACGTCGTGGTTGGCCAGCGCCGGATACTCCTCGAGGATCCTTCGCGCCAGCCAGGTGTGCAGGTGCTCGGTGCGTGGATCCCAGGAAGAAGCGGTCAGCAGCACCGGCACCGGCTCACCCGGCAGGAGACCCTCCAGCAGACCGAGCGTGAACAGCAGCGCCAGCACGGTCTTCCCCGCGCCCGGCGCCCCCAGGACCACCAGCTGTCGGGCCCGGATCTCTCGGAACAACTCGACCACGTGGTGCACGTCGTGGCGCAGCCGCACCGGGCGGCCCGGCACCACACCCCCGGTCAACACGTCCGCCAGGCCGGCCGCCACCGGCCGACCGGTGCTCGACCACCGGATGCGGATCGGCTCAGGACGTCGCAGGGACCGCACCGACGCCTCCTGCGTCCACTGGCGACGCACCGCGTCGGCGAGGTCTGCCACCGCCTGGTCCAGCCGCGTGCTCTCCTCGACGACCACCGCGCCGTTCGCGGTCGGCGGCATCACGGTGGCCCACGCCGCCTGATCCGATCTGGCGGGCTGCCCCACAGCGGCGCGCTGTCTCCGCCACCACCTCAGGAGAGTGATCAGCGCACCCGCGATGGCCAGACTCGTGCTGAGCACCGACGCCCAGCCGGCGGCCTGCCGCACATCCCGAGTGACGGCCAGAACCACGGCCAACAACACCAGCCCGGCCAGCAACACCAGCAGCCCCGCCCCGAACGCGAGGCCCAGGCCACGGTCTGGCCGCTGTCGGGTGAGCACGCAACGTATTCTGCCCGTCACGGTCCGCGACCGGCCGGGAGCGTGACGATGGCTGCCAGTCGTGGCGGTTGGGGGCGGGTGACCACGAAGAACGCCGAACACACTCCCGCGACCACGATCGGGATACCGGAGAGCAGGTGCCGGCACGGTGGTAGCCGGTCCCAGGCGCCGAGGTAGACGCCCAGGAAGATCGCCTCGATGAGGAACGCGATGCCCTCCAGCGCGAACGGTAACCCGATGACCTGGCCGTAGCGGCTGATTGTGCCTGGTGGGAGTGGATGTGGGGCTGGCCGTCACCGAGAGCTCGGGACGGGGCACGATCCGGCTGGACCGCCATGCGCGCCGCTGACCTGGTCGCGCTGATGGAACCCGACGAGGCGGCCCGGACACCGCCGGTGGCGTGATGAGCACCGCACTGGTCATCGCCTCGGGGGCGGACACGGTGGAGCACGCGCGCCTCCTCACCGACGATGTCCTTCAGGTGCTGCTTGCCTGGTCCTGAGCCTTCCGCGTCCCCACCGGTCTACCTAGAGTGAGCCCACCGCACCGGAAAGGAGCCTCGATGGGTACATCAGCCCCTTCCTCGCCTACCACCGTCGGAGGCGCGAGCCTGCCCTCGGGTCCGGGCTCAGGCCGTTGCGGTTGGCGGGTGCGCCTGCCTGCCCTGTTGGCGGTCACCGGCCCCGGGCTGGTCGCCGCTGCGGCCGGAAACGACGCGGGTGGTATCGCCACCTACGCCTCGGCCGGTGCCCAGTTCGGCTACCACACCCTGTTCCTGATGGTGTTCATCACCGTGGTCCTGGCCCTCGTGCAGGAGATGTGCGCCCGGCTCGGCTCCTACACGGGGAAGGGTCTGGGGTCGCTGCTGCGAGAGCAGTTCTCGCTGCGGGTGACCGCGGTGGTGCTGGTGGCCTTCCTGGTGGCCAACCTCGGAGCGATGGTCTCGGAGTTCGGGGGTATCGGCGTCGCGTTCGAGCTGGTGGGGGTGGGCCGGTTCGTGTCGGTCCCCATCGCGGCGAGCATCATCTGGGCACTGGTGGTCTTCGGCTCCTACCGGCACGCCGAACGCGTCTTCGTCGGCTTGGCCCTGGTTCTCCTCGTCTACCCGGTCGCCGCCATCCTCGCTCACCCCGATCTACGGGAGGTGCTCAGCCAGACGGTGCTGCCCAGCTTTGTGCCCGACCAGGCGTTCCTGCTCCTCTCGGTGGGTCTCGTCGGAGCCACGATCAGCCCGTACGTCCAGTTCTACGTGGCGAGCGCGGTCGCGGACAAAGGCGGTCGTCCCGTCGACTACCCTCGCCGGCGCATGGACGCGATCCTGGGCGCTGTCTTCGCCAACGTCATCAACATGTTCATCATCATCGCCGCCGCGGCGGCCATCACCACGCGCGCCCCACTCCGGTCAGCCCAGGACGCCGGGCAGGCGCTGCGTCCGGTGGCCGGGCCGTTCGCCGCCGAGCTGTTCGCCATCGGCCTGCTCGGCGCCTCCGCGCTGGCCGCCGCGGTGGTGCCGCTGTCCACCGCCTATGCGGTGAGCGAGGCGGTCGGCACCGAGCGCTCGGTGGGCAGGTCCTTCCGCGAGGCGCCCCTGTTCCTGTGGCTGTTCACCGTGCAGATCGTGGTCGGGGCCGCGGTCGCGCTGCTCCCGGGCAACCTGATAAACCTGCTGATCAAGACTCAGATTCTCAACGGTGTGATCGCCCCGATCCTGCTCACCTGCATCCTGGTGCTCACCAGCCGGAGTGCGCTGCTCGGGAAGGCCGCCAACGGTCCGGTCCTGCGCGCGGTCGGGGGTGTCTTCATCGGGATCATCGCGGTCATGGCCGTGGCGGCCGCAGGGATCAGTGTCACCGGATGGTTCGGCGTGGGCGGCTGAGCTCCGCCGGCGAACGACGGCTCCGCCTCAGGCGGGACTGTTGTCCTCCACGTGGGACCCCGCCCGGGAGGAGCTGTCGATGTCCACGGTGGGGCGACCCTCGGTGGTGTTGTTACCGACCACCAAGCAGCCGGCGGAGCCATCGATGACCAGTACCGCCCGCGTGAGGTTCGGGCCGGAGAAGGTGTTGTGGAGGACCTGCACGCGCGGCCAGCGCCGCAGGTTGACCGCCTGAGCACCGTTGTTCGCGCACTTGTTCCCCTCGAAGGTGATCGTCGGGACGTCGGCGGGGGCGCCGCTGTTACTGTTCTGGTCGCCGGTGGCGATCAGGCATTGCGCATCGACGTTGCGGCAGGTGTTACCCGAGACCACCACATCGAAGGTGGGTGGTCTGTTCTGGTCGAAAGTCTGGAAGCAGTCCGGGTGCGGCGGGCTGGCATAACCATCCGCGGAGATGTCGAAGATGGTGTTGTCGGTGAGCCGATGACCATTGCCGTAAAACCGCACGCCATCAGCGTCGCCACCCTGGACGGGCACCGTGTCGCTGATGGTGTTGGCGTGCACGGTGATCCGCTGCCCGGTGATGTCGATGCCGTTGGTGGCGGCATGGCGCATCGTGTTGTGCTCGATGGTCGAGTCGGTGCAGGGATGGCAGGTGATCCCGCCCTGTTGGGTGTCGTGGACGGTGTTGTTCCTTACGGTGATCCCGGCCCCCTCCAGCAGCACCCCGCCGCCGCCGGCGACGGTGAAACCCTCCACGGTGACGTGGTCGCCCCTTACCTGCACCTCGTGCACGGTGCCCCCGTCGGAAACCAGCGTGATCGGCGCCGCCGCGGTACCCGAGCGGGTCATCGACAGGTTGGTGTCCGTGAGGTCACCGCCGGAGAAGCACAGCGTGTCTCCCGGCGAGGCGGATTCCAGCGCCGACGGCGCATCATCGCCCCGGGTGATCGTGCGGGTGCAGGTGGAGGGCAGGCCCTGCTGAGGCCGGCCGGCCGAGGGGCCCTGCCCGGCGGAGGGACCCTGCCCGGCGGAGGTACACCCGGTGGCGAGCCCCACCAGCAGTACCAGCCACACCGACACCACCCGCAGCGCCCTCGACACCATCACCGGCGCACCCCGGAGGGTGCGCCCCGGCCCGCAGCAAGGGGTATCCACCGCAGCGACGGTAACAGCCGTGACGACGGACAGTGAGGGGCCCTCTCTTCACCGTAGTGGCCGAGGTGTTCTCGGCCGAGGTTGTTCTTGGACGAGGTGTTCAGGCGGGGAGGCGCTGGGAGATGAGCAGGGCGGACCCGGCGGTGGCCAGGCAGGCCAGGGTGCCCAGGACGAGCCAGGGTTTGCTGGCGTCGCGGTGGATGGTCTGGTAGCCGATCTGCTGGGCCAGGGTGTCATAGACCTGGTGGATCTGCTGGTTGCTTTGGGCCGGGTAGAACCGTCCACCGGAGAGTTGGGCGACTCTGGCCAGTGAGTCGTCGTCGACGGGCACCGGGACCTGCTCGCCCTGGATGGTGACGGTGCCATAGGGGGTTCCGAAGGAGATCGTGCTGATCGGAATGTGCGCCGCTCCGGCCTGGGTGGCCACGGTGAACTCGTCGCGGCCGGTGTTCTGCTTGCCATCGCTCATCAGGACGATCCGTGCCGGTGGCGGTCCCTGGCCTGAGCCGGGGATGAGCTGGTTGACCGTGTCGATGGCGCCCAGCGCGGCCGCGAGGGCGTCTCCGGTGGCGGTGGACTCGGCCAGTCTCAGCGACTGGATGGCCCGCACGGCCTGGTCCCGGTCGGTGGTGGGGCTGACCAGTACGGTCGCCGCGCCCGCGAAGGACTCCACCCCCAGGTTGATCCCGGCGGGCAGACTGTGGACGAAGGAGGTCGCGGCGTCCTGTGCCGCGAGCAGGCGGGTGGGGGTGACGTCGGTGGAGTTCATCGACAGCGACACGTCGATGACCAGCATCACGGTGGCCCGGTTCCGGGGGACCTGGGCAGCCGCGGTGGGGCCGGCCAGTCCCAGCGTCAGCAGCAGCAGGGCCAGGACCAGCAACCCGGCGGGGATGTGGCGGGGCCAGCCCGGCCGACGGGGGGCGATGCGCTCCAGCAACTCGAAGTTGGCGAAGCGCAGCAGATGGCGGCGGGCCCGCCGCTGGACCCACACGTAACCGACCACCACCGCGGCCACCAACCCCAGTAACCCGAACCAGCCGGGTGCGGAGAACCCGCCCAACGCCATGCCAGGCCCTAACACCATGCCGGGCAGTGAACCCAACCGGTCATGCAACCCCGGTGAGGCGAGTCGACGCGCCTGTTCCTGCTGTGTAGCGCAGCACACCTACCTGCTCTGCCCGTCGACGCCAGCGGCCAGGTCTTCCTCGATGAAGGGTATCTTCGTGACAAGTTGCCGATATATGGTGACCACGTCCCTGACCGACAACTGGCCGAACTCGAGGAGTTCCTGCAGTCCTTCCAGGTCTGTACCACATGCCTCCGCCGCGCCGATACGAGCAGTCAGATCATTGGACTTGCATAGGTTGGCGAAAATCGCCGCCACGACGGACAGGACCACGGCCGCGAAGCAGAGCACTCGCCACACGATCGAGGACTGCGGCAGGGCGAGCGCCTTCTGTACGGCCTGCACGAATGTCAGACCACCCACCGCGGGTCCGGCGGTCAGGGCTACCACGACAGAACTACTCACAATACTGATATTGGCCAGGCGGCGACTGCGCGGACGATTTTCTCTCAGGTACGCGTTGATTCTCTCCCGGCGAGCCCGGATCCTGCCCAGCATCTCCTGCCGCTCGTGAACATCGTCGCCCACCGGTCTCCCCCTGCCCTTGATGCTCAGTCGGTGACGGTGGTGAGGAACGTCCGCCAGGTCGAGAGGACGACGGCCACGGCGGGGCCGTCGGGGTTCTTGGAGTCACGCACCAGGACCCGCCCCGGCGCCGGCGCGACCTGGACGCAGTTACCATGTCCAGCGGTGTAGCTGCTGGTGCGCCAGACGATGGCGTCCGGCTCAGGCGCGGTCATCGTGGTCCTCTCCATCCGCATCGAGCTCGGTTGCCACAGCGGCAATCAGCTCCCGCGATTCTTCCTCACCCAGCGCGGCATCCGCCAGGGCCGCCGGGATGCGCCGGTAGGAGACGATCTCCTCCCGTTCTCCAGGAACAGGCTGGAGGTCTCACTCTCCAGGTAGATCACCGGCTTGGACTCCGCGAACTCCATCAGTCTGAACGCCCCGGTCATCGCCGCGTACGCGCCGAGCGAGGCCGGTACCACCTGTGACGTGACGTGGGAGCGCACCGACATCCGCAGCAGGTGGTGCAGCTGGTCGGACATCACCGCCGCCCCGCCGACCCGCAGCCGCAGCACGAACTCGTGAACGTAGAAGGTGAAGCGGGCCGGCCGTTCGCGGCTGAACAGGATCTGCCGGGCCAGCCGAGCGGTCACCCACTCGCCGACCTCCGCGGGCGGCACATCGACGTCGCAGCTGATCACGGCACGAGCGTACTCCGCAGTCTGTAGCAGGCCGGGCACGAATATCGCCTCGAAGGCGCTGATCGCGACCGCCTTCTCGTACTTGATCAAGGTCATGAGCTGCGTGGGCAGTGGACGCGTGGGTCACCATCCCCTACATCACGCTGCTCGGCACCGAGGACCAGCCCGGCGAGCTCGCCGGCTACGGGCCCATCCCCGCCGCGGTGGCCCGCGACCTCGCCACCGGAAGCACCTTGCGACACATCCGCACCGACCCCGAACCACTCACCCCACACCCGACCCGGAGGAGCCGCCGCCCTGGTTGCTCCCCTCGGACAACGACCTGGAGCGACACTGGACGTGGTGGCAGCATCTCATCGGGATGCTCTTCCTCGTGCTCACAAGCATAGGTTTTTCTGTACCTAGCATGGTAGAGTAAAACCATGGCTAGTGGCTCGGGGCCGCGGATGACGTTGCCGACACGGCTGGTGCTCCAGGCGATGCTCGACGACCCCACTCAGGAGATGTACGGACTGCAGATCGGCCGAGAAGCCGGGTTGCCCAGCGGCACCATTCATCCGATATTGATACGTTTGGAGGGGTACGGGTGGTTGGAGAGTCGCTGGGAGGACATCGAACCAGGCAAGGAAGGACGCCCGAGGAGGCGCTACTACCGCCTCAAGCCCGATAAGATCGCACACATCGGCGCCGCTCTCGCTCGCGTTCCCGCCCAGGCTTCCCTGAGCCGGCTGAACCCTTGGTTCGCTGGAGGTGCGCCATGACCCGTCGCGCCACCGCCCTGGATCGGGCTCGCGTCACCCTCGACCGCTGTCTCGTCCGCGCTGTGGTCCGCGCGCTCCACCGCGCCCGCGAGGTCGGTCCTGTCGCCGTTCGTGACCTCTTCCGGCTCGCCCGCGACCTGGCCCAGGAACTCGAGTTCGGCCGCGATCTGGCCCAGGAGCTCGAACTCGCCCGCGCCGGCAACGCCCGCGAGCTCGCCGGCACCCTCGAGCTTGTCCGCACCCTCGAACTCGCCCTCGAACTCGCCCTCGATCGCGAGCTCGACCCCGGCGGAGCCACCGCACCGGAGCCCACCCGAGCCGCCGCGCCGGACCTCGACCGCGAGCTGGCGCTTGAACGCGAGCTCGAGCTCGCTTTCGAGCGTGCCCCCGCTTTCGTCCGTACCACCGCCTTGGTTCGCATCCTCACCCGGGTCCGGGCCCTGGTCCGCGCTCTGGTCCGGGCCCGCGACTTCGTCGCGACGTATGAGGACGAGCGAACGTTGGGCAGGGGTGCCCGCGTGGTGCTGGGCCCGGTGATGGGACTGCTGATGGCCCTGGCGGTCCAGGTACTGCCCGTCTCGCGACAACTGCGTCACCTTGAGGAGTTCTGCGCGGAGCTACTCGAACTGCGGTGGTGGCAGTGGCCGGGGCACACGCTGTGCATTCTGATCTGCGCGACGCGACTGCGGCGGGCCCTGACCGAGGCGCGGAGCGCCCCTGACGGCGCCCAGGCGCGCCGGGCGAAGCGGTGAGCGCCGTGGCGAGCGGGCTGGTCTCCGGTATCCGGGCGGGCGGCACGGTGGTGGCCCTCGCCATCCAACCCGCGTTACTCGGCCCGGTCATGGTGGCCCTCGCCGTGCTCGGAGTCCTCCCGCTGCTCCTGATCAGCACGTTGGCGCTCGTCGCGGTGTACTCACCGGACCCAGCCCGGCGGAAGAACGCGGGGGAGATCCTGGATCGGTTACTGGCGATCCTGCGCCCACCGCGCTGAGCCGGCATACCGGAGAGGTCTGTGATCATGGCGCGAACCTCTGTGCACCAGGCGACATCCGGGGTGCAGCCAGGCTTCCGGCGGGAGCTCGGTGTGCTGCAGCTGACGTCCCTCTCGCTGGGTTCGATCATCGGGTCGGGGTGGTTGCTGGGCGCGTTGGCGGCGGCCACGTCGGCTGGTGGGGCGTCGATCGTGTCGTGGGCGCTCACCGGTGTAGTGATCGCGTTGCTGGCGCTGGTGCACTCGGAGCTGGGTGCGGCCTACCCCTTGAGCGGGGGAACGGGGCGCTGGCCGCGGTTGGCGTTCGGCTCGCTGGGCGGGTTCACAGCCGGCTGGGTGGCCTGGGTTCAGGCCGTGACGATCGCCCCGATCGAGGTCGAGGCCGCGCTGAGCTACCTGGACCACCAGTGGCACGGACTGATCAACAGCACCGGGGCGCTCACCTCCACGGGCTTGGGCGTGGCCCTAGGGTTGATGTTGCTCTTCACCGTCATCAACATCCTCGGGGTGCGGTGGCTCGCGGAGAGCAACACGGTCATCGTGCTCTGGAAGATCGCGGTGCCGGTTCTGACGGTCAGCGTCTTGATGGGGGTGTCATTCCACGCCTCGAACTTCACCGCCGGGGGTGGTTTCGCGCCCTACGGATCACACGGGGTGTTCGCTGCGCTGCCGCTGGGTCTCCTGTTCGCGCTGCAGGGCTTCGAGCAAGCGGCACAGGTGGCCGGTGAGGCACACGAGCCGCAGCGCACCGTGCCTCGGGCGGTGATCTACTCGATGGTGGTGGGCACCGTGCTGTATCTGGGGCTGGAGGTCGCCTTCATCGGTGCGCTGAGCCCTGGCAACCTGATACAGGGATGGGCCCACCCGGTGGCCAAGGCCGACTTCGGGCCGTACGCGACGCTGGCCACCGGCCTGGGTCTGGGCTGGCTGGCCGCCATCCTGTACATCGACGCGTTCATCTCACCGGCCGGTACCGGCCTGGTCTACCTGGGCACCTCCGCGCGGTTGTCCTACGCGCTGGGCCACGCCGGTTATGTTCCCCGGGGCGTCAGCCGGATCAGCCCTCGCGGTGTCCCGTACTTCTCGATCGTCCTGTCGTTCGTCGTGGGCCTTATCTGCTTCCTGCCCTTCCCGAGCTGGCAGAGCCTGGTCGGACTGGCCACCTCGGCGACGTTCATCATGTATGCGTTCGCTCCCATCACCCTGCTGGCCCTGCGCAGGACCGACCCGGACCGCGCCCGCCCGTACCGGGTGCCGGCCGCCTCGGTCCTGGCGCCGCTGGCGTTCGTCGCCGCGAACGAGACCATCTACTGGACGCCCTGGCACACGGTGGAGAAGCTGATGCTGATCGTCGCAGCCGGCTACGTGCTGTTCGGGATCTCCTACGCGCTGGGCCGCCCGAGTAAGCGCCCGCCGCCGGACCCGCGGTCGCTGGTGTGGATACTGCCGTGGCTCGCCGGCCTGAGCGTGATCTCCTACCTGGGCCGGTACGGTGGGAAGAACCTCATCCCGGAGTGGGTCGACCTGGGAGTGGTGGCCGCGTTCAGCCTGGTGATCTGCTCCCTGGCCGTGGCGCTCAGCCTGCCCGGCCAACGGGTCGCCCCACCGGAGCCGGCCTGACCCAGCTCGGCACCAGGGGTGAACCGACCAGCTCAGCGCCCGGATGGACGCCTCTTTTCGGGCAGGTCAGCGAGGTGGTGGTGACCTGCGATGCACTGCACAGGGCCTTTCTCACCGGGCCAGCACCGCTGGTCGAGCGCGTCCTCGCCGCGCGGGAGTCGGCCGGGGATCTCCTCCCGGACGGGGACGACCCGGCCGCGGCCGCCGTCACCGCGCTCAGCGCGAGGATCGAGGACGTGGGCCGCGCCTGCGCCACCGACCCACTGTCACTGGCGGGACGGCCGGCTGCAGGAGCTGATCGCCGACGCGGGCCTGGCCGCGCCGCCCGACCGGCCGCCCGCGCTCCGCAGCCGGCTGGCCGCATTGGACGGCCCGGCAGGTTGGCCGGCGCGCACGGCGACCCTGGCGGGGGACGACGACGAACCCCAGAAGGGACAGCGAAGCTCGCCAGAGGACCTCAGGGATGCTTGTGCACCTTTCCCGAGCGCGCTGCGGGGTCTCATGGATGCTTGTGCATCTTTCAGGAGCTGCGTGCAGGGTCTCATGGATGCTTGGGCACCTTCCTGCTCGGCATGCGGGGAGACATGACAGTCCGTCAGCGCGCCACTACCGCATCGATGCACACTCTGGGAGAATGACTGTCTATGGCCAAGGAGCTCCGAACGCAGCGTCGAACCCTTGCGGTACTCACCGGGCTTTGTGCCCTAACCCTTGTACTGGCGGGGTGCGGCGCACGCACCGCCAGCCCACCGCTGTCCTCGTCGGCTCCGTCGGCGGCGACCTGCCCGGAGGTGCAGAGCGCGTCCTTCGACAAGACCAAGTTCGTCCTGCACGCGGGCCTGGCTTTCGGCGCGTTCCACCACTTCATCTACGCGCCGTTCAGATCCGGCGAGTTCGCCTCGGGCAGCCGGGGCCGGGTGCGCCACCTGGCTGAGGCGGGTCTGGCCGCAGCGTTCACGGTGCACGAGCTGCGGCTGGCCAAGCAGAACGCCGAGGCCAACCCGACACTGTGCCGGGTGGTGGCGGCCCCGCTGGAGAACGCGGCGGCGAGCCTGCAACGCCTCCGCAACCCGATCAGCTCCGGTCAGGCCAGCGCCAGCGACCTCGACCAGGTCAACACAAGTATCGACCAGGCTCAACACGGCTCGGCACAGGCCGGAACACCGGTCGCCGACCAGGTTCCCTCGACGGAGCAGCTCGCCCATCCCGCGTGAGCAAGGCTCACCCGATCCCAGGACGCTGGAGCCGGTCCGTAGTACGGACCGGCTCCAGCGTCCTGCCGCAACGGCGATGACCCGACGGCTCAGCGTGTCCGGCTCATCTCGAGGGACATCGCGCCTAGAGCGAGCAGCACGGCGATCCCGCCGGCCACCACGTTGCTCCAGATCGTCGCCGCGGTGGCGACGTGGCCGCTGACGACCCACGGGTCGATGATCGTCCACGCGCCGATCAGCGGCGCGGCCCAGGCGATGCCGCGGGTCCGGCCATAGACGGAGCCGAACCCCAGGGCGAGCACCGCCAGTGCGACACCGACGACCAGGTCGGTGACGGTCAGGGTCGGGAACCGGGTGAACCCGACCACCCAGGGGGAGATCGCCAGGTACAACCCAGTCAGAAAGGTGAACCCCTCGACGGCGCGGGCGACCGGTGTCTGCGCTGCGGCTTCGTACTTGGCCCGCAGCTCCGCGACGTCGGGGTGCAACCCCATGCTCATGGCCTCAGTAGTCATGTCTTCCACACCCTCTCCACTGTTCATGACGTCGGCGAGCGAGGCTCCGTCGCGCGCGGGTGGTCCAGGCCAGTCGCGGTGGCGCTGAGACGGTCGCCCATGTCCGTAGATGGCGGCGCCTCGGCTCTGTATCATGTAGCAATATTATCACTCTAGGAGCTACCTTTTCATGGTGCCACCGCTCACACCCCTCGACGACGGGCAGTACGCGAAGCTGCTCACCTTCCGGGTCGGCCTTCGTCAGTTCCTGCACTGGAGCGCGCAGCGGGCGGCCTCGGTGGGGCTCACGCCTGCCCAGCACCAGCTGCTGCTGGCGATCCGGGGTCACCCCGACTCGCGCGGACCCAACGTCGGAGAGCTGGCCGGCTACCTGTGTACCCGCCACCACAGCGCCGTGCAGCTCATCGACCGCACCGAGCAGCTGGGTCTCATCGCCCGCGCCCGCGCCGAGGACCCTGACCGCCGGATCGTGCGCCTCACGCTGACCGAGGCCGGTGAGGAGAAGCTGACCCTGCTCAGCACCACCCATCTGGAGGAGCTCACCCGGCTGGCCTCGCTCGTCACCACGGTGGTCGGCCCGGCGACCACCGCGCGGCAGGCACCGTAAGGGAGTTCATGCCAACTTCTGGTCGCGGATCGCCAGGGTGTGTCGGCCGGTTCGGTAGGTGACGTCGCGGATGCCGAGGGCGGCGCCCAGTCGCCCGGCGGGCAGGGTGAGCGGGACCGGGCCGGGGCCCTGCCCGGGGTGGGGCAGGGGGTAGGCGGTGGTGGTCGCGCTGTGGAAGGTGACGTTGCCTTCGGTCTTGGTGAACAGCTGGTGGACGTGGCCGTTGAGGCAGGTCACCGAGGAGAACCGGCGCAGGTGGCTCAGTGCCTGGGTGGCGTCGTCGGTGCCCCAGCCCCACGCCGGGTACATCGCGAACAGCGGGATGTGGCTGAACACCACGAGGGGCGTGTCAGCCGACAGGCCGGCGACGTCGTTGCGGACGAACTCGAGCTGGTCGGTCCCGAGGTGGCCGAGTTTCTCCAGAGCCAGGGTGTTGACCAAGGCGATGACATGCACGCCTTTGATGTCGAAGCTGTACCAGCCGTCCCCCTGGGTACCGGTGCCGAACATGGCCCGGTATCTCTGCCCGTGGTCGTCGATGGAGTCGTGCTCGCCGGGCACCGTGAACACCGCCCCGGCGCGCAGCCCGCGCAGCATCTGACGGACCTGGTCGAACTGGGCCGAGGTGGACAGGTGGGTCAGGTCGCCGGTGTGCATCACGAAGTCCGGGCGCGATCCCAGCGCGTTGACCTGGTCGATGGCGCGGCTGAAGGAGCCGGTCACGTCGGTGTTCGCGGACCCGGTGAAACCCAGGTGGCTGTCGCTGATCTGCACGAACCGCAACGCGTGCGGGTCTTGGGCGATGGCGGTAGCGGTGGGTGTGCCGCCGATGTGGCTGATCACCTCGCCGCCGGTGACGGTGAGCACCACCGCAGCGCCGAACCACGCCGTGTGCCGCAGCAGCTGCCGGCGGCTCATCGCCTCGGGGCCGCCCGCGCCGCCGGCTGGTGTGCTCATGGGGCCACCACCACGGTGGCCGTCATGAACGGGTGGATGGTGCACAGGTAGTCGAAGCGACCCGGTGTGGTGAAGGTGTGCTGGTAGGACTGGCCGGTGTTCAGCGTCGGGGAGTGAAACGCCCCGGACATCGCGCTCACGGTGTGCGGATCCTGGTCGCGGTTGGTCCAGGTGAGAGTGGTGCCGGTCCTGATGGTCACGGTCGCCGGGGAGAACGCGAAGTTCTGGATCGACACCGCGTCAGTGGCCACCGGCGCGGCGGGGCCCGCTGCCGCGCCCGGAGCGCCCGCCGGGAGCATCGACATTCCCGGCATCGCCTGGCCGGCCGACACCGGTGCCGGCACGGCGGTCCCCGGCACGGCGGTCCCCGGCACGGCGCCGGCGGGGCCGCCGCAGCCGGCGAGGATCACGATCCCCGCAGCGACTGCCGGCAGCACAAGGGTGGTTCCGAGCTGGCGCATGATGATCAGTCCCTCTCCGCGTCGAACCCGCCGGACGCGGGTCTCATCCACAGATAGCGACTCGGGTTACATCACCGGGCCAGGCGGGGCGAAGACCTGCACCACGCCGTGGGTCTCGCGGACCTCGAAACGCGGCAACGGCGCGGGCGGCACCGCCAGCTGGTAGCGCAGCAGCTCCCCGCTCAGAGCGAAGGACGTGGTGTGGCACGGGCAGTTCAGCCGCCGCGCCGCCGCGTCCAGAGCCAGCCGACACCCCAGATGCGTGCACACCCCCGACACCGCCCGCAGCTCACCACCGGTGCGAGCCACGAAACCGACCACCGTGCCGAGGTCGAAACCCTGTACCCGGCCCTCGGCCAGATCCGAGCTGGCGCTCACCGTGCGCCACTCACCGGTGTTCGGGATCAACGTCTGCTCCCCACCAGTCCCGCCCTGGGCTGCACCTCGGCCGCTGAGCGCGTGGTCGGCCACCGCGCCGACCACCGCGGCGGCCGCCGCCGCGATCGAGGTAGCCGCCACCAACCGTCGTCGGGTGGCATCCACCACCGGCCCAGGCGACGCAGACAGCGGGACGTCCCGGTCGGTCGGCTCCGCGGCCAGCTCTGTGGTCAGCCGCCGGTGCAGGTCGGTGACGAACTCCTCGCTCGGCGCCGCGTCGCCCGGCCGGGCGGCCCGTAGCATGATCGCCGCGCGCAGCTCGTCGACGTCGGCCTCCCGGGCGCGAAACGACCGCGGCCGGCGACCCCGCAGCAGATCCGCGACGAACCGACGCACGCCCCGCCCACTCACCTGGCCACCTCCATCAGCTGCGCGGCCCGACGCAACGCCCGATGCTGCAACACCTTCGCATACGCCACGCTCACCCCCAGCGCGGCCGCAGCCTCGCGCACCGAGCAGGCGTCCAGGAACCGTAACTGCAGGATGCGCCGGTAGGGCTCGGGAAGCTGCGCCAGAATCGCCGCCGTCCGCCGCGGTGCGTCCGAGGACACCGCGGTGTCGGCCGGCACCGCCGCCGGCTCCTCGTCATCACCCAAGCTGGTGACCTCCCGACCCAGCGTCCGGCGCCAATGCCCGGCCAGCACCGTCCGCGCGGTAGCGAACAGGTAGGCCCGCACCTCCGCCACGCCAGCCGAGACCCGCAGCGGGCGCAGCGCCGCCAGGAACACCTCGGCGGTCAGATCCTCAGCGTCCGCCCGGTTACCGACCTTGGCGAACATCAGCCGGTACACCCGCTCCACGTTGTCCCGGTACACCGCCTCCCAGTCCGGGTAGAACTCGCCGGTGACCACACGCAACTGTGGCGCCTGCGCAGCCCGCATGTCAGCAGCCCGCATGTCAGCAGCCCGCGCGTCAGCAGCCCTCTCGTCACGGGCACGACCACGCCCGGTCCGTCCCATCACCCGAGCCACCCTCCAGCGCATGCGTCGACCCCACCAACAGATAGGGAGCCGGGTTACACCCTCGCGGCGGGTCCGTCGGCGGCGCCCGGTCAAGGGCGGTCAGGAGCACACCTGCGAAGAAGCCGAGAACCGCTTGAACTGAGACTAAGGTTTTCATATGGAAATTCTAAGATCATCTACAGGTCGCCGGGTTAGCTTTATGACCGTTGGTCATGGCACCCGGGTTCTTTGAGGACAAGGGCGTCGCGGGAAACCACTACTTGGAGCTTATTGATGGCGGACTTCAACTTCAGTGTCTTCACTGGCGCACGAGGGACCGGCGCGGATGTTTCCGAGCTGGGCGAGGTGCTGGACAGCGCCCTCCGCGCTTCAGGCGAGACAGGTCGCTGGCATGTGTCGACTGGTGGTTTCTGGTGCTCCGTAACGCCCCATGAGCATGTCGCTCGATCCCAGGGGTGGAAGCTTCACCTGTCGGCAACGGTGTCATCCGCCAAAACGGTGCTCGCTCGGGCCCTTCCCCTGCTGCTCGAGGACGGTTCTGCCTTCAAGTTCGCGAGCACACTCGAGCACGTTGCCCAACTCAACGCCCGCAACACTCCCCGGGGGCATTCCGGGAAGTTCATCACCGTCTATCCGAAAACCGACGAGGACGCCGTTCGGCTTGCCGAGGCGCTGCACCGGGCGACAGTAGGCCTGGCCGGTCCTCTTATCCTCTCGGATCGTCCCTATGCGCCAGGGAGTCTCGTTCACTACCGTTACGGCGGGTTCGTCGAGGACCGGAGGCTCTCGAACGACGGTCTGTACACGTGGGTGATCTCCGATCCGGAGGGTAATCCGGTGGAGGATCGGCGTGTCGGGCGGTACCTGCCGCCGGCGTGGGCGCCATGTCCGTTCCCCGACCCGGAGGGGAACGTCGGTTCGGGCACGGACAGCGGTGAGGGGGGCGTACTGGTCGCAGACCGCTTTGTGGTTCGAGAGGCGATTCGCCATGTCAACAAGGGTGGCGTCTATCGGGCGGTCGACACCCACACCGGCGCTGATGTGATCATCAAAGAGGCCCGTCCCCACGTGGCTGCGGACGACACCGGGAAAGATGTGCGGGACCTGCTGCGGGCGGAGGCGCGAGCACTGGAGAAAGTTGGTCCGCTCGGCGCGGCACCTCGGATGCTCATGCTCTTCGAGGAGAGCGAGCACCTCTTCCTCGCCGAGGAGCTCGTGCCGGGAGTGTCCCTTCGCGAGTGGGTGCTCGACCGGATACGTCATAGCGGGTGGCGCCGCAATGTTCCCGGCACCTGGGAGATGGTCGACCGCCTGGTAGAGCTCATGAGTGTGGCCCACAGTGCCGACCTCATCCTTCGGGACTTCACCCCCAGCAACATCATGGTGCTTCCCGACGGGCAGCTGCGGCTCATCGACCTGGAGCTGACGGTGTCGGCCGGAGAGCAGGAAGAAGCGCTGACGGGCGCGGGTACGCCAGGCTACGGCGCTCCGGAGCAGATGGAGGGTGAGCCGGCGGCCGTCGAGGCCGACTACTACAGCCTCGGCGCCACCATCTGTTTCGTCGTCACCGGCAGTACCCCTGATTTCCTGGCGGACGTGCCGAAGACCCGGCCGTTGCGGAAGCGCCTGGCGGAGTGGCTGGCGGTCCGGGAGGCGCCCGATCATCCGGCGACCATCCGCGCGCTGATCCTCGGCTTGATGGACGACGAGCCTGGGCGCCGCTGGACGACGGCCGACGCGAGGGATGCGCTCGCCGCGGCTCAGGAGCCGGCGGGGCGACCATCGCGAGCTCGTCGCTCGCCAGAGCACGACCTTGAGAGCAGGGACGGTCAACGGGGTGACGAGCTGTGGCGCCGCGTCGTCGACGGCAGCGTGGGCTATCTCCTCGCTTCGATGAACCCCGCTGACGAGGAGCAGCTGTGGCCCGTGTCCTGTGCTCACGGGGCCACCGACCCCTGCGCTCTTCAGCTCGGCGCAGCCGGAGTCCTCGGTGTGCTCACCAGGTGTTTCGCCCTCACCGGCGACCAACGCCTGGCGGAGGCGATCAGCACCGCGGGCAGATGGATCGACCAACGGCTGCGGGCGGATGGGAAACGACCCCCCGGGCTCTACTTCGGCGAGGCGGGCATCGCGTGGTCGCTGTATGAAGCCGGGCGGGCCCTCGGGGACGACCAGCTGGCCGGGCGGGGCCTTGCCCTGGCCGACACGCTCCCGGTGTCCTCGGAGAATCCTGACCTGACCCACGGCACCGCCGGGCTCGGGCTCACGTTCCTTCACTTCTGGCTCCGCACGGGCAACGAGGAGTTCGCCCAGCGCGCAGGCAAGTCGGCCGACGAGCTCGTCGCGTCGGCCAGTGAGGAGCCGTCAGGCATCAGCTGGGGGACGCCGGCCGCATTCGAGTCACGCCTGGCCGGGGGGCGTTACCACGGGTTCGCCCATGGCACCGCGGGTGTGGGCTATGTCCTGCTCACGATGGCGCTCGCCACTGGCCGGTCTGACTGCCTGGAGCTTGCCTACCGCGCCGGAGAGACCCTCACCGCGAACGCCATCGTCAAGGATGGCGTGGCCCAATGGGGCGCCGGACCCGGTGATGAGGCGACCGCCCCGTACTGGTGTCACGGAGCCGCAGGGATCGGAGCCTTCCTCATCCGGCTCCACCGCGCTACCAGGGATGACCGGTTCCTCACGCTCGCTGAGATGTCGGCCAGGGCGGTGATGGAGAACTCGTGGCGGGGAGTGCTCGGGCAGTGCCACGGGCTCGCGGGCAACGGCGAGTTCCTCCTCGACCTGGCCGAGGCCGCTGACGGCCGGCGATACGAGGCCATGGCCCATCAGCTGGCCCGTGTCATCCTCGCCAACCGCGCCTACCGCCAGGATCAGGTCGTGTTTCCTGACGAGCGCGGGTTCCCCTCGCCAGCGTGGGCGGACGGTGCCAGCGGGATCCTGGCCTTCCTCGTGCGGCTACGGCACGGCTCCTCCCGCCTGTGGATGGTCGACCCGCTGCGTGAAGGGAGCAGGCCATGACCACGGTTCCCGCAGAGGCCGCACTGATCACCTCCGGCCGTATCAACTTCGTCTTCTCGGGGAACGGCCGATACGGCACGTCCCTGAGAACGAGCGGCGAGGACGTGGCCCTCGAGAGCTGGACGCTTGTCTCGGAGGAGGCACGGGGTCAGACGATCCCCGACGTGGTCGTCGACGGAGGAACGCACGCCCTACCCCTCGACGACGGGCGAGTCCTTCTCTTCCAGAGGGGTGGCGTAAGCCCCTCTGGAAGACACGAGATCACGTTATTGAAACCTCAGGGGAAAGATTTCTCCGTGGAAAGGCTCGGCGCGATCCCCTCGCTGTTAGGGGGCTACCTCCTGCCGAGTCCGAGCTCCGCCCAGCTCGGGTTCGTCGTCGCGCTCAATCCCAGGTACTCGACGATCTGGCGGCTCTCGGCCTCGCCACCGCGCATCGTGCACGTCGCGCAGGTTCCGGGCTCGCTCGACGGCGGCGTATGGCTCGACGGCGACGCACGCGTCTTGGCGGTCAACCAGACCTGCGGCAGCTGCCGTTCCAACGGCATCACCGTCGACCTTGCCCAGGGATCGTGGCAGACCATCTGGTCGAGGTCCGTCACCAGCGCTGACCGGATCCTGCTCGGCAGTCTCCGATCGAAGATCATCATTGTCACCACCACGGTGTCTGGCGAGGAACGGCTGGGCTGGGCGAGGATCGGCGAGCCGACCGTGCACTTTCCCGACACCTTGCACCGACCAGGCTACGAGCGCCGAGCCCTGACTCTGGACGATCGCGGCGAACGGCTGTTGGTGCACGAGGTAGCGGGGGCGGTATCCCGGTTGTTCATCTACACCCCGGCTGAGGACTCTCTCGTGCCTCTCACCGGTCCGCCAGGCAGGATCTCGTCTCCCGCCAGCTGGACTGGGGACCTCAGCCGGTTTCCGTTCTCGTCTCCAGCCCAACCTCCCACGCTCGCCACCGTGCGGCTCGGGGCGGTGCCCCGGTGGTCACTGAGCCGAGACCATGACGTCGACGGCCACATCGCCGCACCACAAGCCGAGCTGGTCGAGCTCGAGGGCCCAGCGGGACCCATTGAGGCGATCGTCTACGGCGGCCCTGACTGGCGAGCATGCGAGCACCTCGTGGTCGCGCTGCACGGCGGACCGCTGTCCTCGTGGCACTTCGGGTTCGAGCCGCTCTTCCACTGCCTGTCAGCGCACGGCGTGGCGGTGGTGGCACCGAACTACCGCGGTAGCACCGGGTACGGCGAGGAGCATCTGCGGGCGGTGATCGGCCACTGGGGCGGCCCGGACCTCGACGACGTGCTCCACCTGAGCAGAAGCCTGAACAACGGCAGAAGACTCCATCAGCTGCCCAGGCCGGTCGTGCTGGGAGTGAGCTACGGGGCGTTCCTGGCGCTGCTCGCGGCGTGCCACGCGCCGGAGTCGTGGTCAGCATGCGTCGCACTCGCCCCTTTTCTCTCCGGACCACGCTTCTATGACAGCGCGAACGTCGCGGTGCGACATCGAATAGAACAGTTGGGCGGACTGCGGCGGATCGAGAATGGCATCGGGCAGCGAGATGTGCTGCAAGCCTGCGCCGCGCTGTCCGCGCCGCTGCTGCTCATGCACGGCGTCGCGGACGAGACGATACCCGTGGAGCAGTCGAGAATGCTGCGGCGGCGTCTCCTCGAACTCGGGATGGCCGAGGGTGTCGATTTCGAGTATGCTGAAGTCGACAGCGACCACGGCGGGCTGTTTCAGCAGAAGACGCTGAGCCGGCGGGTGGCTCGCTTCTGCCTCGCGCGTTCCGCACATGAACAATAACCGGCAGGTCGCAGCCTTCGCTGCCGACGCCGGACAAAGACCCTTCCCGCTGTGCTGGGAAGTGGAAAAAGTAACCCAACCAACAAAAGGAGATGACAACGATGAACAGCTTCAACCTGGTGAGCTCGTTGCACGCGCTGTCCGAGACCGACCCGGTCGAGGTCGACGGCATCCAGTTCGGTGGTGGCGGCGGCGGTACCTGCGGGCAGCAGTGCGTCGTGCTCAGCGTCCAGATTATTCAGACTGTCTGCGTGATCTCCTCTACCTGCTGCTGACACCGAATAGTGGCAAGTAGCACCACGCAGTAGTTGACGACGACTGGACACGGGGGCGGTCTATGTCCGCCTCCGTGTCCAGTCGTCTATCAGAGCTTAGCCATACCACACTTTGGGGACCACGGAGTCCGGCGTGCGTGTCTGGCCGGCATGCGAGAGTCGAGAGACTGGCGATGACCTCATCTGAGTCCGGTAGCAGGCTGGCGGGGACGCTGGCCCGGTTCGCGGGACCACAGGCGTCCACCGGTGCCCTGCGGGCCTCGGGCAGCAGGCTGCTCAAGCAGAGTGTGCGGCAGGCCCCGGTGACGGCGGCCGCGCTGGCCGTGGTCACGCTCGGCTTGGTTGCCACCACGGTCTTGATGCCCGGCGCGTTGGCGGCCACGATCGACGCTGCCACCACGGGCTGGGGCCTGGCTCCTGCGCTGGTGATGCTGGCGGTAGTGATCGGTGCGTCCGGCACGCTCAACGCCCTGGACGGCCTGATCGGTGCCTACTACGGCAGCTCGCTGACCGCCCAGCTCCGGCACCGGCTGCTGGGCCGTGCTCTGGCGCTGGGTGTCCCGGGTCAGCGGCGGTTTCCGGCTGGTGACCTCCTGTCCCGGCTCACCGCCAACGCCGGGACGCCGGCCGGCTTCCTGCCCATGCTGCTGTCGGCAGGGTCGACCCTGCTGACCGCCGTCGGCGCGGTCGTGGGGCTGACGCTGATCGACTGGCGCCTTGCCCTCACGTTCCTGCTCGGTGTGCCGCCGGCGATGGCCGTGGTCCGGCGCTTCGTCATGAAGGCAGGCGATCCGATGGTTCGCTACCAGGAGCTCCTGGCCGCGACGATGACCCGGCTGCTCGACGCCCACCGAGGAGTTCGCACTATCCGGGCCGGCGGCACCGCCCAGCGGGAGATCGACCGCATCCTGCAACCCCTGCCCGAGCTGCATGACAGCGGGCGTCAACTATGGGTGGCACAAGGCCAAGCCAGCTGGCGGCTGGGGCTGCTCGCGCCCATGCTTCAGGTGCTGGTGCTCTCAGTGGGGGGTTTCGCGCTGAGCACCGGCGATATCTCTGTTGGTCAGCTGGTGGCGGCTTCGTCCTACGTCGGCATGGCCCTGGGCGCGGTCGGGTTCTCGGATGCGCTGATCTCCCTGCTGACCATCCAGGCGGGAGCGGGCCGGGTGGGCGAGGTCCTCGAGGCCCAACCCGCGGTCGCGCCCCCTTTCGCGGCGGTGCCGGTTCCGCAGGGACCGGGCCGGCTCGAGCTGCGGGACGTCAGCGTGCGGATCGGCGAGCGGATGATCCTCGACCGGCTCAGCCTGTCGGTGCCCGCAGGCACGAGCGTGGCCGTCGTCGGAGGGTCGGGCACCGGGAAAAGCGTGCTGGTATCCCTGGCCGGACGGCTGCTTGACCCGGACGAGGGCGAGGTGCTCCTCGACGGAGCTCCCGTCTCCCGGATAGAGCTCGCCGCGCTGCGGCGGGCCGTGACCTACGCCTTCGAGCGCCCTGGCCTGCTCGGCGCCACCGTGCACGACATGATCGCTTATGTCCGGCCGGAGGCATCACGAGCCGAGGTAGCGGCAGCGGCCGCGACTGCCCAGGCCGACCGGTTCATCCGGCTGCTCCCGGAAGGCTATGACACCCCACTGGCCCGAGCCCCCATGTCCGGCGGCGAGCTGCAGCGGCTGGGGCTGGCCCGCGCCATCCTGGCTGACGCTCGGGTGGTTGTCCTCGACGACGCCACGAGCAGTCTCGACACCGCGACCGAGGTGAAGGTGGCACAAGCACTCGAGCGGGTACTGGCCGGGCGGACCTCGTTGGTGGTGGCTCACCGGGGTGCCACCGCCGCCCGGGCCGATCTGGTGGCCTGGCTCGACGCTGGGCGCATCCGGGCGCTGGCCCCGCACCAGGTGCTGTGGTCAGACCCCGGCTACCGGGCGGTTTTCGCCGTCGTCGAGGCGGTGACCAAGGTATGAGGCTTGCAGCCGGCGGACGGATGCTCCGCCATCACCTGTACCCGCAGCGGCGGGCGCTGCGCCACCTGGCGGCATGGTCAGCTCTCGAGGCTGTGCCCTCCTTCGTCTCCGGACTGCTGGTGGCCAACGCCATCGACCAAGGCTTTCTCGCCGACCGGCTGCTGGTGGGGTTCGGCTGGCTGGCGGTCCTGGCCCTGCTGTGGATGATCGGCGCCCTGGGTACCCGCCAGGTTTACCCCTGGCTTGCCGCGACCGTCGAGCCGCTACGCGACTCGCTGGTCACCACCGTCGTCACCGCCTCGCTCAGGCGTGCGCTGCGGGGCGAGGAGCACGCCGGCGGGTCGAGCGTCTCGCAGGCCACCGTGCAGGTGGAGACGGTGCGAGCACTGCTCTCCAGCCTGCTGCGCAACACCCGCCAGATGCTCTCGGTGAGTATCGCGGCCATCGGCGGGCTGGCCGTGCTCTCCCCACTGCTCGCGCTGGTCGTCGCCTCGTTCGTGGTGCTGACTCTGACCGGGTTCGCCCTGCTGCTCCGCACCCTGGTGGTGCGCTACCGGGCGGTCGTGCTGTGCGGGGAGCAGATCGGTGTGGTCGCCGCCCCCGTGCTCGAGGAGATGCGCGACGTCGTCGCGTACGCGGCCGAAGCCCGAGCGGCACAGGAGGTCGGTGAGGCCATCGACGCCGAAGCCGCTGCCCTGCGGGCCTTCGCGAGGGCATCGGTGCTGCGGGTTCCCCTGGTGACAGTCGGTGCGTACCTGCCCGTGTTCGCCCTGCTGGCGTTGGCGCCGTGGCTGGTCAGCCACCAGCACCTGACCGTCGGGCAGGTCGTCGGCGGTGTCATCTACCTGTTCAGTGGGCTGCAGCCGGCCATCCAGATCCTGGTGAACGCCGGAGGCACGATCCTCGTGAGC
>Ga0213882_10000085_pt1 | contig 45419 bp, 43 predicted proteins | sample BarmaccoBMER_R09_FD_160106 | JGI IMG/M metagenome (GOLD analysis project Ga0213882, IMG submission 160106) | Barbacenia macrantha exposed rock microbial communities from rupestrian grasslands, the National Park of Serra do Cipo, Brazil - ER_R09 ...
TGCCCGGGCGCTCCTCAGCAAGGGGGTCGCGCTGGGGGTGCTGGGGCGCTCGGTGGAGGCGATCGGCGTCTATGACGAGGTCGTGGCGCGCTTCGCTGACGCCCCCGACCCAGCACTACGCGAAGCCGTTGCCCGGGCGCTCGTCAGCAAGGGGGTCGCGCTGGGGGTGCTGGGGCGCTCGGTGGAGGAGATCGACGTCTATGACGAGGTCGTGGCGCGCTTCGCTGACGCCCCCGACCCAGCACTACGCGAAGCCGTTGCCCGGGCGCTCGTCAGCAAGGGGGTCGCGCTGAGGGTGCTGGAGCGCTCGGTGGAGGAGATCGACGTCTATGACGAGGTCGTGGCGCGCTTCGCTGACGCCCCCGACCCAGCACTACGCGAGCAGGTCGCCAAGGCGCTATTCAACAAGGGGGTCACGCTGGGGGTGCTGGAGCGCTCGGTGGAGGCGATCGACGTCTATGACGAGGTCGTGGCGCGCTTCGCTGACGCCCCCGACCCAGCACTACGCGAACGGGTCGCCCAGGCGCTCGTCAACAAGGGGGTCGCGCTGAGGGTGCTGGAGCGCTCGGTGGAGGCGATCGACGTCTATGACGAGGTCGTGGCGCGCTTCGCTGACGCCCCCGACCCAGCACTACGCGAAGCCGTTGCCCGGGCGCTCGTCAACAAGGGGGTCGCGCTGGGGGTGCTGGAGCGCTCGGTGGAGGCGATCGACGTCTATGACGAGGTCGTGGCGCGCTTCGCTGACGCCCCCGACCCAGCACTACGCGAAGCCGTTGCATGGGCGCTCAGCGCGCGCCAGGAGACTGAAGAGGGAGCGGACTGACACACGGGGGTGGCGAGACGAAAGCTCCGGCATGCGGCACTGGAGGAACTACGGCAGCTGTCGGGGGCATTCGTGCGCGGCGAGCGCCACGGATGTCCCGGTGAAGGACACCCCGCAGGCCGGGTACTCGATGTGACTACTTCAGGGCTAACGGGGTTTCACCCCAGCCCGACGAGGCATGCCTTCGTCGGCTTCCGGTCTCGGCGCAGGCTCCCGCAGGGACCCGCCGGTCAGGGCGCCGACCGCCACTCGCTACGCCTAGATGTGTTGACCATGACGCGAAGTGCGTATTGTTCAGGTCAGGTGCGCTGTCATCGCGCTGTGGAGCGAGCGTCATCCGCACTACGCCCGTCAGATCTGACCCGCGAGCACCAAACTTGACTCGATCTTACCGACTTTGCCGGTCCTAGCCAGCTGGCTTCTCGTGCTGGCCGCTGGTTTCATCGCGGCGGTGGTGTCAAGACTGGCCATAGCCACCGCGTAGCGGCCATGACGGCGCTAGCGCGGCGTGGACGATCCTCATGGACGTTGATAAGGAGCTGGCCTGCAACCAGATGTGTCACGGCCACGCTCTCAGGTTCGCGTCGCCTAGCCGGCCGGGGTTCGCGTCGATCACCGCGCCCGCCGGGCCGGCCCGCGCGAGCACGGCCGCCAGGCCGCGCGCAGCAAGCGGGATCGGCCCGAGCGGGCAAGCGAGTAGGACGACGCACTCAGCCACGCCCGCGCCGCCGCAGGCGGCGCTCTTGACCCCATAGAGCCAAATTCGGCAACAACGTGCTGCTGTGGTGCTGCTGTGGGCTGTCGTGTTCCCGATTACCGGTATACGTACTGGTGCCGCAGCCAACCGTGAGAACGTCCGCTCAACGCTGTTCGTGCGCGGCCGGGGCGTAGCGCTCGACGCGGTGGGGCCTCACCGAGCCAGAATAAGCCCGCAGCCGCTCGATGGCGTTGACACTGCTCCACCTCGACCTGCCTAGGCTGCAACCTGTGGCTGAGGCGCGCGGCGGGTGGCAGCGGTTCGGTGAGAAGACCATCTATGACAATCGGTGGGTGCGGTTGGGGTTGGTGGATGTGGGGGCGCCGAACGGTGAGCGGTGGGATTACCACGTGGTGCATCTGGGTCGGATCGCGGTGGCGCTGATCGTGGATGGCCGGGACCGGGTGTTGATGTTGTGGCGGTACCGGTTCGTTACGGAGCAGTGGGGGTATGAGCTGCTTGGCGGTTTGGTTGACGAGGGTGAGGATGCGGCGGGGACGGCTGCTCGGGAGGCGGAGGAGGAGAGCGGATGGCGTCCGCTTGGTGAGCCGGAGTGTTTGGTGAGTTTTGAGCCGCTTCCTGGGCAGGTCACGGCGCCGGTTGACGTCTTTTTGTGGCGGGGGGCGGAGTGGATGGGGGAGCCGACCGATACGGAGGAGGTTGGTCGGGTGGAGTGGGTGCCGTTGTCACAGGTGCCGGAGTTGGCGCGGCGTCAGGAGTTATTGGGGTCGGGGACGTTGGTGGCGTTGCTGTATTACCTGGCCTCACACGGGCATACTACCGGGTAACACCAGCCGGTTGAGCCGCCGTTGGTGCCGGTCGGATTTGATCTGGCCAGCAAGCTGGCGCGCTTGCCTCACGTAGGCGAGTGCGGCGTCGCGGTCGCCAGCGGCGGCGTGGGCGTAAGCAAGGTCGACGAGGAGTCCGGTGCGGGCGCGGACAAAGTCCACCGGGAGTCGGGCCAGGGCGGCGGTGAGTTGGTCGATCGCCTCAGGTGCGCCGACCCGGGCCAGCGCATTGCCGCGCCAGCGGTCGAGGTGGGAGTCGCCGAGGAACAGGAACGGCAGCGCGGGGTCGATGGGGTCGGCCGGGAGCAGGGCGTTCGCGGTGTCGAAGGCTCGTCGGGCGTCGTCGGCGTGGCCGGCGGCGGCGAGGGTTTCGCCGTGTGCGGCGGCCAGCCAGGCCTGGAGTAGGGGTGTGGCGGTGCCGGTGGCGAGGATGCGGGCGTGGGTGAGCTGGTCGAGAGCTGCGGTGGTTTCGTCGAGGTCGATGAGGACGAAGGCCTGTTCGGCGGTGGCGTGGACGAGCAGCGTAGGTGAGTCGGCTTCGCGGGCTGCGGCTTTGGCGCGTTCGTAGTGGGTCCAGGCTTGGCCGGGGGCGGCGCGGTCGAGTGCTTGCCATCCGGCGAGAGTGGATGCCTCGACCAGGACCCCAGCCAACGCGGTCCGCGCTGGCCCGGCGCGGTAGGTCAGGAGTTGTTGTACTTGGTCGATCTGGGTGCGGAGTGGGTCGAGCTGCGTGAGGGCGCCGAAGCGCCGGTCGATGTGGCGGGCGTGGTCGACCTGATGGCGGAAGACCTCGACGGTCTGGTGGTCGACGGTGCGGGCCGTGGCGAGGCGGGATCGTAGTTCGGTGGCTTCGGGGTCTTCTTCGGGTTCGTCGGGGAAGCCGAGTTCAGCGTTGGTGCGGCCGTAGATCTCACGGAACAGCCGCCGGTAGATCTCGCTGGGTTGTTCTTTCCCGTTCTCCCATCGCGACAGTTTGGTCTTCAGACTCGCCGGGTTCGCGATCGGCAGGTTGAGCGCGGCGGCGCGGCGGGTGAAGAGGTCGATCACCTGGGCGCCGGTGTAGCCCAGGTGCCGGCGCACGGTCTGCAATGACGTCAGCACGGCCCACTCTGGACCCAGTTAAACCGGTCTTGAGCTGCGCGGTTAATGGTGGTTAATGGGCCGGTCGTTAACCGGTGACAATTACGAAGCGGCACCTGGTGGGTGTTTTCTAGCGCCATGCAAGAAATCACCGACACCACCAACGACCAGCTACCGGCTGCTCTACCCATCGCGGGTCGCCAGCTCATCCAGGCGTCGTTCAATAGCGGCCAGGCGACGGTCGATCGAGGTCAGCCGGGCGATCACCGGGTCAACCGGCGTGGTTTCCGGCTGGCCACGATCGGGCGGGGTACAACCGCGCAGCAGTGCGTCGAGGTGCTCGGGGTGCCAGCCCAGCGCGAGGGAGAGCGCTTCCAGTGTCCGGGCGTTGCGGCGGCGTTGGGTGGTGTTGCGATGCAACTCGCGCACGATGGCCACCGATACCTGGGCCCGTTCGGCCAGTTCGCGTTGCCGCCAGTTGAGTTCGGCAAGCCTCGCATCGATCGCCCTCGCGACCGCCGTCCAGTCCTGTGCCACCTATTCCTCCGCGCTCCGCCCTTGAGCGCCGAAGAGTAGCCCCGACCGTCGTTTCGGCATTCCGCACGCCATCAAGCACTGAGATCAGTGCAATTATCCGATGACATCATGCTTTCGCAAGGGAGTTCGGTCATGAACAGCAATAAGAAGGACGCCGGGGGTCCGGCGTTCTACACCGTCCCGGAGGCCGCCCGCGTGCTGCGGGTGACCCCGGCGACGATCTACCGCGCCATCCGCGACGACGCCTTCCCGGCCGTGCGGATCCGCACTCGCTACGTCATCCCGGCGAGCGCTGTGGACCGGCTGGCGGCGGAGGCTGCTGAGTCCGGTGGATGCGTGGACGTGGCGCAGATGGCCGCGCAGCGGCGCACCGCCCGCGAGGTAACCCGCGCGACCGGCGGTGCGTCATGGTGACCCGCGATGAGGACACCCCGGACTACGAGGCCTTGGCCGCCGGGCTCGATCAGTGGCGGCAGGTCCCAACCGAGGTGCTGAGGGATGTCGTGATGCGTCGCGGGCTGTGTCTGTGGGGTCTGTGGCCAGCTGAGGAGCCGGACTGGGACGGCTGCGCATCCAGTGACCGGTGCCTCGCCGCGCGGTTGTGCACCGGGTGCCCAGTCATCGACCAGTGCCTAGAGCTGGATCTTCGTATCGCCGGGCAGTGCACAACCGGGGTATGGGGAGCGCTGGCCGAGGACGACCGGCGTGCACTGCACCCGGTGTGGCAGCACCACCGCCAGCAGCACGAGAGAACCGCCCAGGAAGGAGGGCCGACGCCGTGACCGTCAACCTGAGCCCGACGCAGGTGGTCGCTGCCCTGGGCGTGCTGCTGGCCCTACTGATGATGTGGCGCTCGGGCACCCGGCGGGGACGACGGGCGGCTGAGGCCGCTCACGGGGCGTCGCGGGTCGCGTCGCTGGCCGGGCACGTGCTGGGCACCGCCGGGGTGATCATCGGCGCGCAATGGGCGGCGATCACCTACGCCCCGGGCAGCACGCTGTTCTGGGTCGTCCTCGCCCTCCCGGCGCTGATCACCGCACATGCCCTCACCAGGTCAGTGACCTCATTGGACACCCCCTATGGGCGAGGTGATCGGCGATGAGCACACCGGGCGACGCGGCGGTGGTCCCGGCGGACCCCGTGCTCGACGGCGAACTGATCGACGACGAGCGGCCCAGCGGCCAGCACGAGCACTACCGACAGGCGTCATGGTGGCCACGCTCGCCACGCATCCCGGCCGCGCTCAAGAACCGCGCCAGCGCGGCACAAGCGGCCAAGGACACGGCCGTCGCCGTAGTGCGCTCACCGTGGCGGTTCGTGGCCGCGACCGGTCGGGGGACGGTGCTGGCCGTGCGGGCGTGGCGGCGGTGGGTGAGCGTGCGTGACTATCGGGAGGCCGCCGAGCAGTCGGAGAAGCTGGCGGACAAGTACGTCGAGATCCGCGAGCTGACCCTGCTCCGGTGGCGCGTCACCGGCGCGGTGGCCGGCACCGGTACGGCCGGGGTGGCGGTAGGCGAGATGGTCTACGGCCCCCGAGTGCTGTGGATCACGGTCGTGACCGGCTCGGCGGTGTTCGCGATCGCCGGCCAGCGTAAGGATGGCAGCCCTGGCCGGCGGGCTGTGCTGACTGGTCCCCGGTCGCTGAGCTGGACCATGGATCCCCAGGTTTTGGTCGATGCTTTCCAGGACGCCAAGCTGATCGGCAAGGACGAGACGCTGCGGCTGGTGGAGCGCGCCAGCCGGGTGGGGGCCGGGTGGGCGATCACCGTCGATCTCCCGGCCACCCGCAAGGCCACCGACGTGATCAAAAACCGCGAGGCCCTCGCGTCCGCGCTCGCCGTGGACGAAGTACAACTGCTCGTCGAGCGGGTCCGGGGCAACGGCGGGCACGCCGGGCGGGTCGCGATATGGGTCGCCGATGCCGATCCCTACGCCACGCCACCGCTGCGTACGCCGCTGCTGGACGTGGCGTGCTGGGACGCGTGGCGGCCGGTGCCGTTCGGTCGGGATGCCCGAGACCGCCGCATCAATCTCCCGCTGGTGTGGACCTCGCTGCTCGTCGGCGCGATTCCTCGCCAAGGCAAGACCTTCGCCACCCGCCTGGCCGCCGCTGGGCTCATCCTCGACCCGCACACCCGGCTGTATATCGCTGATTTCAAGGCCGGGAAGGACTGGGACGCCGCCGCCCAGGTCGCCCACCGGTTCATGTCCGGCGACGAACCCACTCACGTCCTCACCCTCGCGGCGTGGCTGGTGGAACTTGTTACCGAAGTCCAAGGTCGGTACCGGCGCATGCGCGACTTCGACAACCAAACCTGCCCCGAATCGAAAATCACCCCCAAGATATCCCGCGACCCAGCACTGAATATGCCGATCACCGGTATTTTCATCGACGAGGTCCAAGCCCCCCTCGAAGAACGCACCCCCATCGAAGTACACAACAAAACAATCCCCGCCGGCCAGTACATCGGCGAACTCCTCACCTGGCTGGCCAAGAAAGGACCCGCCGCCGGAATCGTCCTCGTGCTGGCCACCCAACGACCGGACTCCAAAACGATCCCGTCGGCGCTACGCGCTGTCCTCGGGTCTCGGTTCGCGCTGCGGGTGATGGACTGGCGTGACAGCAACATCATCCTCGGCGAACAGATGAACACCCGGGGATGGGACAGCAGCCGACTACTGCCCTCCCACAAAGGCGTCGGCATTCTCCGCCCCGACGGGGAGACCGCAGCCGGTGCCGATGTGCTCGCCATGATGGTCCGCACCGACTACATGCCCAACAACGACTGGACCACCCTCTGCGAACGCGGCCGGGACTTACGCACGGCGGCCGGTACCCTCACCGGCCACGCCATCGGCACCGGATCCACCCCCGCGCTCGACCCGGCCACCGTGGCCCACGTCATCGGGGCAAGCCAGCTCACCGACGAGGAACCGCCAGCCCCGAATCTGCCGGAGCCGCTCGCCTCGGTGGTCGAGTACCTCGGCGCTGATCTCGACGATGAGGGCCGTGAGTTCATCCCCACCGCTGAGCTCGTCGACATCCTCGACGTCGAACCCACCGCCTTCGGGCGGCAGATGGGCGAACTCGGCTGCCGACCCCGCCCCGGCCGGGTCACCAATGAGGACGGCACCACCCGGCAAGCTCGGGGCTACCTCACCGTCGACATCCGAACCGCTATCCAAGCCCAGCACGACCAGCCCGAGCCCGAGGACGACCCCGCGTGAACCCGTCACAGTCGGCGGTAACCCGTCACAGCCGCTGTGACGGGTTACCCCATCATCTGAACTGCGGACATGTCGCGTGTGACGGGTTGGTGGACCTACACCAGACCCGTCACACCCGTCACAAACGGTGCGAGAGAGGCACCTGTTGGGATGCGGGCTCAGCGGTGACGGGTCCGGGATCTTTCCTCTCCCGGCGGATTATTTTGATCTTTCGGCGGGGTCGTGTGGCTTCCTTCGCGAGGCGTGAGGCGATCGCTTCCACGGTGCGCTGAGCGCGGTCGCTGGATTGGAGATGGTGGCGTCCGCGCTGGTGGCAATGATGCCACGAGTCGGCTGCCGCACGCAGGGCCGCGACCGCCGCCATGACGAGCAGGGGACTCCACACGACAGCGAGAGCGATGGGGATCAGCGTGTCGACGGACACCCTGCGCCGACTGTCAGCAGGGTGGCGTTCATCCCGCCAACAGCCAGGAAGTGCTCGGTGTGCTCACCCACGTCTGCACCCCATGTCCGCGGTCAGTGGAGTCACGGCCGGGAGCCGGGGTTCCCACTGGGCTCCCGGCCGTGACGTGGTGCCCCGGCGGCGTTGTCGGGCAGGCGCGGCACTGGGACACCCAGCTCGTCGCGCTCCGCGATGAGCTGAAATAATCTTGTCTCTAGCGTGGTATCAGCGACAAGGACACCGGGCCGCCATCAGAACGCCACAGACACGCCCTACCCAGGAGGTGAGCACGATTGGCCGACCGGCCACCACGAACGCTGCTCGAACACCACATCCGCCAGCTCTGCATGACCCACGAAGAATTCGTGCAGCACGCCCAAGACTTCGCCCAGGACAACCGCGAACCAGGGACGCTGAGCCTGCGGCACCTTCAACGACTCCTCAGCGGCCAACCCCTGGGCGCGCTCCGGCCCGCTACCGCGCGACTACTCGAACGACTCCTCGGCGAGCCCATCACAACCCTGCTCGCACCACCGAAGACCGTCGCCGACAATGGCGAGAATCCCGCCAGCGAACTACGCCAACTACTCAACATCGCCCGGCGCGTCGACCGCTCGGTTATCACCCTTCTGCACCAGCAACTCGACGACATCCGCCAACTCGACCGGCAACTCGGTGCGATCGTCGTCCGGGATGAACTCAACACCAAGATCCGCCAAGTTGAGCGGCTGGCCGCGTACAGCCTCGCTCCGGGCACCCGGGAACCGCTCGCCGCGCTGCTCTCCGAGATGCACACCCTCGCCGGATGGCAAGCCCTCGACCTCGGCGACCTACCCCATTCCTGGCAACACTACGAACACTCCCGCGCCGCCGCCGCCCAATCCAACTCCATCCCACACGAATCCCACGCCGCCGCCGAACAAGCCTTCGTCCTCATCGACGCTGGCGCGACCCGCGACGCCATTGACCTACTCGACGGCGCCCGGCGCCGCGCCGACACAGCCGCACCCCGCATCCTGCGAGCTTGGCTGGCCGCCGCCCACGGCGAAGCCCTCGCCGCCCACGGCGACCCAACCGCCAGCCTGCACGCCTTCGACCGAGCCGCCGACCTCCTGCCCGCCGACACCACCGACGACCGGCCCTACGTCGCGCTCGACCCCGTGCACCTCGCCCGCTGGCGCGGCCACGCACTCGCCCGCTTCGGCCACCCCGACGCCATCACCGTCCTCACCGACGCCCTCAACCGCCTCGACCCCTCCTTCGTCCGCGCCGAAACCGCACTCCACGTCGACCTGGCAACGGCCCTGGCGACCAACGGCGACCAGGATGAAGCCCGGAGCCACGCCGACCACGCAGCCCAGCTCGCCACACAAGTCGGCTCAGCACGCCAGCGACGACGCGTCACAAATCTCCTGGCCGCCGTTCGCTAGCCCCGGCGGAGCGGCGAAGGTGTCGCAATGCCCAAGGCCTCAAGATCCTTGGACTGCGGTTACCCGTGCTCGCTTGGGCATGCGGGAGGCGAGGATCTCGGCGGCTTTGCGATCGGAGGAAGCGACCCATGCGGCATATACCCGCAGAGTGGTCGCCCCTCCCCCACCGTGGCCGAGTCGGCCAGCAACCGTGCGAAGGTCCACGCCTGCGGTCAGCAGCTCGGTAGCCGAGTAGTGGCGGAGCGCGTGAAGGTGCGTGTCGATGCCGAGCCGATCGGCCATGTCCTTGTAGCGACTCGACACAGCGTGTGGTGAGTACGGCCTGGTCGGGTCGATGTCGCGCACGGCCTGGAACACGTACATGTCGTCGCTCAACCCGATACCCAATGACGACAGGCGCTCTCTGCACCGGTCCTTGTGCTCACGCAGCAACTCCACGGTTTCAGCGTCCAGGGCGATCCGACGCATCTGGTGGGTCTTGGTGTCCTTCTCCGTTCCGATTCCGCGCCGGAGCCGGTAGCTGCGTCGGAAGTCGATCACAGCACCATCCAGATCGACCCGAGACCACCGCAGCGCGCAGATCTCACCTCGCCGCACACCGGTAGTCATTACCAGCCACACCAGCGTGCCCCAGTCGTCGTCTAGTTCAAAGGCCGCATCCAGCAGTCGAGCAGCATCGGCCGCGGAAGGCGGATCCGGTTGAGGTGATTTCTGCTTAGGACGTACCGCGAACTTGGCGGGGTTGGAGTCCAACCACTCCCATCGCACAGCGAGGTTCAGTGCACCGCTGATGACAGCGTGCACCTGCCGGACCGCTGAAGCCGACATAGGCCGGCACTCGTGGGGACGGCACTTTGCCTTCTCACAGTCGTGCTCATCGGCCGCCTTGTGCTCGACATGGGGCAACCGGTCGCAGCGAACCCGACAGCGCCGCAGATCTGCATACAGGTTCTCCAGAGCACGCGGCGTGATCTTGCTAATCGGCACCGACCCCAACACCGGGCGAATGGTGCGTCGGATGTAGCCCTCGTAGCCCTCACGGGTGCTGTCTTCGATCTCAACAGTGCGCAGCCACTCATCAAGGACGTGCCCGAGCGTCGTCACGCTCGGGGTGCCTCGCTGCCGGTCGATCTCGGCCATCAGCGCCGTAAGCTTGCGCTCTGCCTGCTTGTAAGCCTTCTCATCCGTGCCCGCCACCGTCTCCCTGCGGTACACGCGCTTGCCGGTCACCGGGTCCACCCCAGCGTAGGCCTTCACCCGCAGCGAGTTGCCCCGCCGCTCGATCTCACCACGCTGGCGACCGTCTCGATCTCTCGAAGCCATGCACCAAGAGTACTCGCACCCCCGTCGGCACCCATAGATCCACTAAATAGATCTTCAAAAGTCTGTTCTAGCTGTTACAACGCGTGGGGCGGGTGGGATTCGAACCCACGACCTGACGGATTATGAGTCCGCTGCTCTAACCTGCTGAGCTACCGCCCCGGACGGGTGCCGAGGCTAGCCCAACGCTGACCTCCCCTCGCGGCGGGATACGGTTGATCACCAACGGCCTGGCTCGGCGGTTGCTCTGGCGGCCGCCCCTCGGGACGGGACCGAGGCTGAGGCTGAGGGGTGCCGCTCGTCAGGCCGATGAGTGCGGCCACAGGGCTCGGCCGGCGTGCCGCGCTCGACCAGCAGGTCGATGAACCGCCGGTCACCCCGGCCGTGCCCCGGCCGACGCGGGACCGGCGCATGTCCTGCACCCCGGCCGCGGTCAGGTTAGGATGCACGTGGCGAGGCCCGCCCGAAGGCGGGCAACCGGAGGGGCACGATGGGCGAGTTCATTCCTCACACTTCCTGGATGCGTGACCTTCCCGATGATACTCCAGTGACGGCGCTGAGCGTTCCCGGAACCCACAACTCCGGCTGTGTCGGCAGCCTCTTCGGGTTCGCCCAGACACAGAACCCGGCGCTCTCCGACCAGCTGGATGCGGGGATACGGTTTCTGGACATCAGACTCGCGCAGTGCCCGAGCAACCTGAGCGTCCACCACGACGTGGTGTGTATGGACAAGAGCTACGTGGGCATCCTCGCCACCTGTTCCGACTTCCTCGAGAAGCACCCTTCCGAGACCATTCTCATGTCGGTGGAAGACGAAGGTCCCCTCGGTGACGAACCCGACAGGTCCACCCCTTCCGAAGTTCTCCGAAAACTATCCATAAAAAACGCCGAGAATGAAGACGGAAGGGTGTCCTCCTTTGAGGATACACTGAAAGCGAGAACGTGGGAGCATGTCGCAGGCTCGCCACTGTTCTATAATTTTGCGGCCCGCCGGACCCGTGGTGGCCCCATGGCCGCTGTTCGCGCGCTCACGTCGGAGACGACATTGGGGGAGGTTCGCGGCAGGATCGTGCTGCTGCGCAGGTCCGAGGGTAGCCAGGACGCCGGACTCGACCTCACCTACTGGCCGGACAACCAGACCTTCAGAAGCGCGGCACCTCCGGTTCACGACGTACATGACCGCTATCAGGGACTGACGGAAGAGGACAAGCTCGAACTCATCGTCATCCATATAGAAGAAGCCAAAAAAAGCGATCTCAAAGATTTGTACATCACGTTCTCCAGTGCTGCCGAATTCACGGCGAGCGACTACGCGAAGGCGATAAACCCACGCCTCAGCGACTATCTAGCGAGACCACCGAGGGGGCGCGTCGGAATCATCGTGATGGACTACTTCGAGAACCCTCCCGAACTGGTCTCCAACGTGATTGAAATGAACCAAACAAGCAGGTTGACTGGTGGTGCATCGTGGTCAAGGCTGATGATGTGATGACGGTTCGCGAGACCGAGCGCAAGTACGAGGCGACCGACGCGGTCTCCCTGCCGGACCCGGCCGGGTTGCTCGGGCAGGGTTGCTCGGGCGGGGCTGCTCGGCCCGAGGGCACCGGTTCGGATGCCCAGGAACAAGAGCTGGAGGCGGTGTACTTCGACACCGCCGATCTGCGCCTGCTGCGCGCGGGGATCACCCTGCGGTGTCGGGTGGGTGGATCTGATCCGGGGTGGCACCTGAAGCTGCCGGTCGGTGGGGACAGCCGTGAGGAGCTGCGGATGTCGCTAGGTCGTTCCCGCCGTCAGCCGCCGGCGGAGCTGGTCGCGCAGATCCGGGTGCACACCCGCAGTGCGCCGTTGGTGCCGGTCGCCCAGCTGAATACCCTGCGGCGGCGATGGGTGCTCGCCGACCCGGACGGCCACCCGCTCGCGGAGCTGGTCGAGGATCGGGTCAGCGCGCACACGATGGGCGAGCAGACCAGGGCGGTGTCCTGGCGCGAGGTCGAGGTGGAGCTCGGCGAGCATGGCCAGCTGGAACTGCTGGACCGCATCGAGCGCCGACTGCTCGCGGCGGGAGCACAGCGCTCAGCGGCCGGGTCGAAGCTGAGCCGGCTGCTGGCCGAGGAACTGTCCGCACACCCCACCACACCGGAGCCCGACGCCGCGGCGTCGGCCGGCGACGTGGTGCTGGCCTACCTGCGGACCCAGGCCGAACAGCTGCGCAGGTACGACCCGCTGGTCCGCCGTGCCGCACCGGACGCGGTGCACCAGATGCGAGTGGCCGCGCGGCGGATGCGCAGTGCGCTGCAGGCGTTCGGGCGGGTGACCGACCGGGACTCCACGCGCGAGCTGACGGTGGAACTGAAGTGGATGGCCGGTGAGCTGGGCGGGGCGCGAGACGCGGAGGTGATGGCCACGCGGTGTGCCGCGATACTCGCCGACCTGCCTGCCGAGCTGGTCCTCGGGCCCGTCGCCGCCGCGCTCACCCGGTCGTTCGAACGCCGCCAGGCCGACGCCCACCAGGTAGCGCTCGCCACCCTGGACAGCGACCGCTACCTGGCGCTACACGACACGATCGACACGCTGCTGGCCGACCCCCCGTTGCGCCGAGCCGCCGCCCGCCCCGGGCGTCGTGAGCTTCCCAAGAGCGTGGCGCGGGCCTATCGCCGGGTCGCGTCACGCATGCGCGACGCGGGCTCCCAGCCGGCGGGTGAACCGCGCGACGTCTCCCTCCACGAAACGCGCAAGGCCGCCAAGCGGCTGCGCTATGCCACCGAAGCCGTCACACCCGCACTGGGCAGGCCCGCCGAGCGGATGCAACGCCGCCTCAAGAAAGTTCAGCAGCTGCTCGGTGAGCATCAGGACACGGTAGTGTCCCGGCCTGTCCTGCGCGAGTTCGCCGTACAGGCTCATCTCGACGGCGGGAACGGCTTCACCTACGGCTTGATGCACGCCACCGAGGCCGCCCGCGCGGATCACGCCGAGCGGGAGCTCCCCGAGGCGTGGAAACGACTGCGCAAACCCAGGAACACCGCCTGGCTCAAGCACTGAACTCTGACCAGCTCCCGGAGTCATGGGTCGCACGCTACGAGGCATGCTGAGCCGCTTACCCACGCCGCTTATTCACCTCGGCGAGAGGTCAGCAGGGACGTTGCGGCGAGGATCAGCAGGATGCCCTCTGCGACCAGGCTGCTGATGCCGAGTGGCTCGGCCCAGTTGCCGATGTCATCGGTGTAGTCAGGCAACCCGGGCCCGCGCGAGAGCACGTAGCCGAGGATGGGGCCGGCTGCGACTCCCAGCGCGAGGACCCAGCCCAGCCCTGGTCGCTTCGCCAGCAGCAGTGCCGCCGCCACGACACCAGCGACCTCGAGCACATAGTACAAGATCTGAACGTATTCGGGGCCCTTCGAGCCGGGCACGCCGCCTTGGTCGATGACGTGGATCGCGGCCACCGCAAGACACCCCAGGAAACCGACCGCTCGCACAAGCAGTCCGTCACTCACCGCACGACCAGGACCGGCGGTCGACTGAGGCATCTCCACACCCTGCTCTCTCGCGGTGGCACGAACCTATTGCGTCGCAGGCACCCATTCATCTCCGGGACGTGCGACGGTCGATCACCTCGGCCACCTGTTCGGGCCGGGCGACGAGGCCGACACAACGCCATGATTCGCGGTCCGGGCCGGTTCCGGCAGGGGCCGGCCCCCGCGTTGTTCCTGCTCCCCGAGTTGGACTCGAACCAACAACCCTGCGATTAACAGTCGCATGCTCTGCCAATTGAGCTATCGGGGAAGGTGCTGGGTGCCCGATCCGTCTGGCGGGCCGGCTACGGACCACCCTAGCGCACCGCGCGCCACGCCCCTGCCCCGCATGCCGGCGGCGGCAGGCCGCGACCGGCTACCCGACCTGCGCGACGGCGAAGATCCGACGGAACGGGAACCAGGTCACCCCGTCGGCTCCCGCCGGGTAGGCAGCCCGCAGTCGTGGGGCGAGCTCCTGCCTGAACTCCTCCCACTCCGCCGCCGACAACGCCGCCCGGACCGGGCGCAGGGCGGTCCCGGTGACCCACTCGAGCACCGGGTCGGATCCGGTCAGCCGGTGCAGGTACGTGGTCTCCCAGACGTCCAGCTCCGCGGCGCCATGGGTGAGCACCGCAGCGTATCCAGCGGGTTCGAGCACCCGGTGGGGCCCCCTGAGGTCGAACAGGTCGCGCCAGCGAGGCTCGGCGGCGAGCCGCGCTGCCTCGGCATGTGACGGCGCGCTGAAGTTGCCCGGCACCTGCAAGGCCAGCCATCCCCCCGCAGGCAGCTCCCGCATCCACTGGCGCAGCAGCTCCGCGTGCTCGGGTACCCACTGCAGTACGGCGTTGCAGACGACGAGATCGGTGCCGGGGGCGGGCGACCAGTGACGAACGTCGCACAGCTCGGCGTGGATACCGCGCTCGCGCGCGGCCTGCACCATCTCCGGGGAGCTGTCCAGCGCCATCACAGTGGCGCTCGGCCACCGCTTGGCCAACAACCGTGTGAGGGTGCCCGGTCCGCAGCCCAGATCCACCACCAGGCCCGGGTCGCGGGTGCCGACCCGGGCCAGTAGGTCGTGGAAAGGCCGGGCCCGATGGTCACCGAACGCGAGATAGGTCTCCGGGTCCCACACCGCCACGATCTCCTCACTGTCGGCAACCGAGACTAGTCGGGTGGGGCGTCCGCGACAGCCGTTCCCCCACTCTCACTCCTGGGCCCCCATGGCCCGCTCACGAAGCGCCCGGTAGTACTGCTCCAAGGCCACCAGGTCACCGAAGAGCTGGTGGTAGGAGTCCGCGTCGTCCAGCGGTGAGATCCGTTGCAGCCGGGACTTGATCTCAGCGACCTGCCCTCCGACGACGGTGGCCTGCAGGCTGGCGAGCAAGCTCCCGATGTAGCGCGCGTCCTCGTCAGCACTGCCCTTGACTCGCAGCGTCTCCACGGCGAGCTCGGTGAGAAGTGACCGCTGGGGACAGTGCTCGGCGACGGCGTCGACCCACTCCGGACCGGAGCACCCCGCGGCGGTGCCCCCCGCGGCCAGCACCGCCGCGTGTACCTGCGCGTAGGCCGGGTGGGTGAACGCCTCGGTGGGCAGCGCGTCATACACCGGGCCGGTCATCGCCGGCTCCTGCAGCACCGCCTTGAGCACCTCGCGCTGGACCTGCAGCCGCACGTCGTCCCGTGGGGGGCGCTCCGTGCCGTTGTCCGCCGAGGATGGCTTGCGAGTGCGCCCGCCACGTCGCTGGACGCTCTCGCCTGCGGCTTCCCGAACCCGGCGCCGCACGGTGGCGATGTCCTCCCAACCGACCCAGCCGGCGAGCTGCCGGGCGTACTCGTCCCGCAGGGACACGTTCTTGATCTGGGCGACCAGCGGGACGGTTCGCCGCAAGGCCTCCACCCGACCCTCCGCGGTGTCCAGGTCATGCTCGGCGAGCAGGGTCCGCACCGCGAAGGTGAACAGCGGCTGGCGGCGGGCCACCAGGTCGCGCACCGCGGCGTCACCCCTGGCCTGGCGCAGCTCACACGGGTCCATGCCGTCCGGCGCGATCGCGATGAAGGTCTGCGTGGCGAAGCGCTGCTCGTCGTCGAAAGCCTTCAGCGCCGCCTTCTGCCCGGCCTCGTCCCCGTCGAAGATGAAGATCACTTCGCCGTGGAACTCGAAATCGTCCATCAGCAGCCTGCGCAGCACCGAGATGTGCTCCGTGCCGAAGGCGGTGCCACAGGAGGCCAGCGCGGTGGGCACCCCGGCCAGGTGCATCGCCATCACGTCGGTGTAGCCCTCGACCACGACGACCTGACGACGCCGGGCGATCTCCCGCTTGGCCAGGTCCAGCCCGAAGAGCACCTGCGACTTGCGGTACAGCGGCGTCTCGGCGGTGTTGAGGTACTTCGCCTCGACGCGGTCGTCGTCGAACAGCCGCCGGGCGCCGAAACCCACCACGTCCCCGCCGAGGTCCCGGATCGGCCACAGCAGCCGGCGGTGGAAGCGGTCGATCGGCCCACGTTGGCCCTCCCGGGACACCCCGGCCTTGACCAGCTCCTCGACGGAGAACCCGCGGCCGAGCAGGTGCTTGGTGAGCTGGTCCCAGCCTGCGGGGGCGAAGCCGCAGCCGAAGGTGCCGGCCACCTGCTGGGTGAACCCGCGCTGGGTGAGGAACTCCCGGGCCGGCCGGGCCTCGGCGCGGCTCAGCTGCTCGGCGTAGAACTCCTGCGCCAGCCTGTTCACCTCGACCAGCCGGGCCCGGGTGCCGCGGTCGCGCTGCACCGAGGAGCCGCCGCCGGTGTAGGTCAGCTGTATTCCGACGCGTTCAGCCAGCCGTTCCACGGCCTCGACGAAGCCGAGGTGCTCGATCTTCATCATGAAGTCGACGACGGATCCACCCTCGCCACAGCCGAAGCAGTGATAGGTGCCATGCCCTGGGCGGACGTTGAAAGACGGGGACTTCTCGTCGTGGAACGGGCACAGCCCCTTGAGCGAGTCCGCGCCGGCCCGGCGCAGCGCGACGTACTCGCCGACCACCTCGTCGATCCGGTTGCGCTCGCGGACCTCCACGATGTCAGCGTCCCGGATCCGTCCAGCCACAGCCGCCCACTCTAGGGGGACGCAGCCTAGGGTCCGCCTCCGGGAGAAATGTCAGTCCCCGGTGGCATCGTTTGGCAGACCGACCCGAGGAGGGGACCATGACAAGCATGAGCGTTGGTGCCAGCACTCCCTTCACGGTCCATGACCTGGAAGGGATGCCCGATGACGGCCGCCGCTACGAGCTCCTCGACGGGGAGCTCCTGGTGAGCCCGGCGCCCGGCCTGCGACACCAGACCGTCGGTCTGCGGCTGTACCGCGTGCTCGACGATGCCTGCCCCGACGACCTGTACGTCCTCGCGGCGCCGTTTGCCGTGCAGACCGACGTCTCCAACGAGGTGCAGCCCGACGTTCTGGTCGCCCGGTTCGACGAGCTCACCGACGAGAATCTCCCCGCGGCACCTGTACTGGCCGTCGAGGTGCTCTCCCCGAGCGGCCGGCTGGTCGATCTCAACCTCAAGCGCGCCGCCTACCAGCGGATGGGCACCCCCAGCTACTGGGTACTCGATCCTGACGTGCCCGACCTGCTGGTCCTCGAGCTCGACGCCGACGGCCGATACCACGAAGTGACCCGGGTGGTCGGCGACGAGGTCTTCGAGGCGCACCAGCCGTTCAAGGTTCGAATCGTGCCGGTCGAGCTACTCGGACGGCTCCATCCTCGCTGAAAGCCTCGTGCACCCGACCAGTTCACGGAGGGACTTGTTGTGCACCGTCCACCCCGCTAGGCCGCGCGGTGCGGGACGGGTGATGGCGTGTCGTGTCGGCTGAGGAATGCCCACATCACGGTGGCGACCGCAGGCGACCCGCTGCGGGCGTTGGCGATCGGCCAGGCGTGGCTCCACCCGGAATAGACGACCGACTCGACCTCTGCTCCACCCGCGCAGTCCGCCCATCGCTGCAGCACCGCCGAGTCGTCGCGGTCGGTCTGCGCCCTGGTCGGGCAGTCGTCCTGGGTACGAAGCCAGTTCACAGCCTGCGGCACGGCTGGCAAGGCCGGGTGCCCTCCCGGTCTTCCGTGGAAGGGCAGCACCCGGTCCGCGGTGCCGGCCGCGAGCAGGAAAGGCACCGGAGGCGTGCCCGGTGGGCAGGGTGACAACGGCACCGCTCCGTAGGTGGCCACCGCCGCGAAGAGCTTGGGGTGCGCGCACACCGCGCTGTAGGCGAGCTTGCCCCCGTTGCTGTACCCGACCAGGTACACCCGCTCGACGTCGACCGGCCACCGGTGCACCGCGTCGGCCACGATCGCCGCCACGAAGGGTATGTCCGGGACGCGGCGGGAGCCGGCGAACCCGCAGCAGCCGTAGCCGGCGTTCCACGACCGCTGCTCCCCGTCGGGAAACACCAGCACCGCCTGTCGCCGCTGCGCCAGCCCGAGAAACCCGGTCTGGCTCGCCGCCACGGAACCCGACTGTCCGCGACCGTGCAGCACGATCACCAACGGTACTCGAGCGGTCGTCTGGACCGACACGACCGATCGGTAGCTTCGCCGGAGGCCCTCCACGGTCACCGTGTGCACCTCGATGACCACCCCGGGGCGCCCGGCCGCCAGCGGGTTGCCCGAGCGGAGGTCCGGATTGTCCGAGCGGATCGACCGGTTGCGGGCGAAGGTCGACGGGTTACCCGCGAGGGTCGAGGGGTTGCGCGCGAGGGTCGAGGGGTTGCGCGCGAGGGTCGGCGGGTTGCCCGGGGAGGGGTGAGTGAAGACGGTGACCAGCGCCGCAACCGCGATCAGGACGAACGCCGGCAACGTCCTCGCCAGGTGGTGGCGGCCGGACACCAGCGGGCGAGGCCCAGCCTGGTTGCCGTCGCGCCGCACGACTCAGAGTATCTCCAGGTCTCCCCCAGCTGGCCTTCAGGTGGTCGGGTCAGGATGTGGCCATGACCACTCTTCGTGAGCTTGTCACCGCGCGCGCCGCGAGCTCCCCCCACCGGTGCTTCCTGGCCGACGCGCGCAGCGAGCGATCATTCGACTTCGCCATGCTGCGCGCTGCCGCGGATGCCTGGTGCCGGGAGCTCGACGCCGCCGGGGTACCGCCGAGCGCCCGGGTGCTCCTCGACATCGCCGACCCGCTCACGTTCTGCGCCGTGCACCTCGCCGTGATCGCCGCCGGACGATGCTCGGTACCCGTCGACCCGGCGGCTCCCCCCGCTGAGGCGCAACGCACGCGGCGCGCCCTGCGGCCCTGGCTCGTGGTGAGCGATCGGTTGGCCGTCCCGGGCATGCGGGTGAACCCGGCCACCGGCATGCCAGCCGACCCGACAGGCCACGTCCGGGCAGCCCCTCTTCAGGCCGGGGCCCTGTCAGACCGGCGGACGGGCTCGGTCGCGCTGCTCACCTCCGGCTCGACCGGCACGCCCAAGACGGTCACGCTCACCGAGCGCCAGCTGCTGCATGCCGCGCGGTGTGTCGTCAGGCACCACGAGCTGTCCGCCATGGACCGTGGTTTCAGCCCGCTGCCGCTGTTTCACATCAACGCTCAGGTTGTCGCGCTGCTCGCCACCCTCGTCGCCGGTGGCACCCTGGTGCTCGACCGGCGGTTCCATCGCACCGGGTTCTGGCAGCTCCTGGTGAAGCACGAGATCACCTGGGTGAACGCCGTGCCGGCCATCCTCTCGATCTTGGCGCTCGGGAGTGTCCCTGAGGTTCCGCCGACGTTGCGGTTCATCCGCTCAGCGTCGGCGCCCCTGCCGGCCGCGGCCCGCGAGCGTGTGGCCGAGCGGAGCGGGGTCGTCGTGGTGGAGAGCTACGGCATGACCGAGGCGGCCAGCCAGATCACCGCCACCCCGCTGCGCGGTGGACACCCACCGGGATCGGTCGGCCGACCGGCGGGAGTGCAGCTCGAGGTGGTCGGGCCAGACGGCAGGCGTTGCGCCCCGGACGTGGTGGGTCGGGTCCGCATCCGTGGCGAGAGCGTGATCAGCGCGTACGCCGAGGGCGTGGCCGCCGAGCGGTTCGACGCCGAGGGCTGGCTGGATACCGGTGATCTCGGACGGCTCGACGCCGAGGGGTACCTCTACCTCGCCGGGCGCCGCGATGACGTGGTGAACTGCGGCGGCGAGCTGGTGTACCCGGGCGAGGTCGAGGAGGTCCTTCTCGGCGAGGCGGCGGTGGCCGAGGCCGCCGTCGCTGACCGTCCCCACGGGGTGCTCGGGGCGGTGCCGGTGGCCTGGATACGACCGGTGGCGGCGCTGGACGGCGAACAAGCGGACGAGCTCGTGAGCCGGCTGCGGTTGCGGTGCGAGCAGCAGCTCAGCCGGGTGAAGCGCCCGGTGGATTTCCGGATCGTCGCGAGCCTGCCGAGGACCCCCACCGGGAAGGTGCTACGCCGCCGGCTGCGGGAGTTGCCGCTCGCCGACACCAGGGTTCCGGAGGCGTCCCTACTGTGACCCGCCCCAGCACCGAGACACGACCCGACACCAGGACACGACCCGACACGCCCGCGACGCGTGTCAGCGGTCCGGGCCATGTATACGCGGTGGACCTGGTCCGGGTGCTGACCTTCGCCTCCGTCATCGCGGTGCACACCGTGGCTACCGTCAACCCGCCGGACAGCGTCCCGGCCGGTGGCGCCACGATGCTGCTGCACTTCACCCGTGAGGCGTTCTTCGCCCTCACCGCCTTCGTGCTCGTGCACCGCTACCGCGACGGGCTGCATGTCGTGCCGTTCTGGCGGCGCCGGTTCCTGCTGGTCGGGGCGCCCTATGTGTTCTGGTCCGTGATCTACAGCGGGCTGGCACTGATCACGGCGCCGCCGCCCACTGAGACGCTCTCTGGGGCACTGGCCCAGCTCGGGCGCAGTCTGCTCACCGGAGCGGCGTGGTACCACCTGTACTTCCTGGTCGTGATGATGCAGTTCTACCTGCTGTTCCCGCTGTTCCGGTGGCTGCTGCGGGCAGCCGCGGGGAAGCGTGGCCGGCACCACCGGCTACTGGCGATCAGCGCGGTCCTGCAGGTCGGCATCGACGCGGGGTTGCACTTCGCGCACCCGAGCGGGATAGCAGCGGAGCTGATGAGCCACGCATTCTCGTTCGTCGGCAGCTATGTGTTCTACCTGGTGCTCGGCGGGGTAGCCGCGCTGCACGCCGAGGAGGTGCAGGCCTGGGTCCGAAGGCATCCGGCGACAGTGCTGGTGGTGTTCGTCCTCACCGGTGCCGCGGCCGAAGGGTGGTACCTGAGGTCGGTGCGCGGCGGCAGCTCCCCGGCGTATGCCTACGACGTGTTCCAGCCGGTGATGGTGCCCTGGTGCGTGGCCGTCATGACGGCGTTGTTCGCGCTCGGCGTCAGCTGGGCGGCGCGACGCGGAGCCGGCCCGGGGTCACGGGCCGTCGAGATCAGCTCTGACCGCTCATTCGGGGTGTTCCTGGTGCATCCGATGGTGCTGTGGACGTTGACGCTCGGCCCGGCTGCGTGGCTGTCCACGCGGGTGTCCGCGCTCTGCTCGACCGTCATCGCCTTCGCCGCCACAGTCTCGGTGTCGTTGCTGGTGGTCGAGGTACTGCGGCACAGCCCACTCAGCATGGTGCTCACCGGAAAGCGCCGCTCGCCACGCGGTCGCGCTGTTCGTTCCCGCAGATTCGAGTCCTCCGCTTCGGCCCCGCCGATCAGGCTGGGCGCGGGGCGGACGTGAGGAGGCAGTCATGATCGACACTCAACTGCGCTTACCGGAGCTCGAGCCCAAACCGCGGCGGCGGGGGCTCACCGTGGTCATCGATCCGGGGCTGTTCACCGGCCAGTTCGAGGACGCGGTAGACAGCGTCGGCGAGTTCGTGGATCTCGTGAAGTTCGGCTGGGGCACCTGCCTGGTCACCAAAGACATCAAACGGAAGATTGACATCCTGCGCAGCGCCGGTATCGGCTTCTACTTCGGCGGCACCCTGTTCGAGCGTTACGCGCTGGACGGGCTGGTGTCGGAGTGGCTGGCCCTGTGCCGTGTCCTGGGCGCCACTCACGTCGAGGTGTCCAATGGCACAATCCCCATCGCCAACACCGAGAAGGCCCGCTGGGTGGCCCGGCTCGCCGATGAGTTCGTCGTCATCAGCGAGGTCGGCTTCAAGGACATCAGGCGTTCCGACGCCCTGACACCGGCGCGCTGGGTCTCCTTCATCGAGGAGGACCTCGCCGCCGGGGCACACCTGGTCACCGCGGAGGCCCGGGAGAGCGGTCGCAGCGGGATCTGCCAGTCCGACGGTGAACCGCGCCACGAGCTGGTCGACGAGATCGTCGGCTCGGGTATCGACCTCGACCGGCTGCTGTTCGAGGCCCCGAACAAGGACCTGCAGACCTACTTCCTCCGGCGGGTCGGCCCCTCGGTCAACGTGGGTAACGTGCGGGCCGACGACGTGATCGCGCTCGAGACGCTGCGGCGGGGCCTGCGGTCGGACACCTTGCTGGAGACGTTGTGATGCGCACCCCGCTGGACGTGTTCCACCTGTCGATCCCGGCCCAGGATCTGGACGAGACACGACGGTTCTACGTCGAGGGCCTCGGCTGCACGCTAGCCCGGCTCTACCCGGACCGCATCACCCTGAACTTCTTCGGCGACCAGGTCGTCTGCCACCTCTCCGACCGCGTCGACGCGGCTCCCCAGCTCTACCCCAGGCACTTCGGGGTCACCTTCCGGGACCGGCGGGACTGGGAGCGGCTGCTCAGCCGGTCCAGGGAGCACAACCTGCCGTTCTTCGCCGACCCCTTCCGCCGCTTCGACGGCCGGCCCGAAGGACACGACGCGTTCGTGCTCCGGGATCCCTCGAACAACCTGCTGGAGTTCAAGCACTATGACAATCCTCACATGATGTACTAGACCGTCACTGCACTAGCTCACAAGCTGCGAGGAGGCACGAGGCAGGCCTGGCCAGGAGGTGACCGATGGGTGATGCCCAGGGCGCGGAACGGGCGGGTGCGCATCAGCATCGGCGGGCCTGTGTGGACAATGGCGCCTTCAGACAGTGGACAGCGATGGAGGTGCACGGGTTGAGCGACTGGGCTTACGGTGGCGGACCGCCCCCGTCGACCACCGCGACAGGGACAGTGACCCTGGTCGAAGGCGTGACATTCTGCATCAGCGGACAGGTGGGTGACATCCATGCGGGGGACGGGCAGGGCCTGTTCTTCCGGGACACCCGGTTCCTGTCCCGCTGGGAGCTGGATATCGACCGAGTACCGGTCGAGCCGCTCGCGGTGCACTGTCCGGCCCCGTACGCCGCGACGTTCATCGGCCGGCGACCGCCCCGTCACGGGCTGGCCGACAGTACCCTGCTGGTGGTCCGCCGCCGGTATGTCGGAAACGGGATGCGCGAGGACATCACGATACGCAATCTGGGCCGCGAGTCGGTGGCGGTACGCGTGACGTTGTCCGCCTACACCGACTTCGCCGGCCTGTTCGAGGTGAAGCAGGGGCGGGTCCACCACCGCGAGGGCATTGAGAGCACCGCAGGGGTGGATGGGCTGTGGATGAGCTACCAGGCGGGCTCGGACGCCCGAGCGGTCACGGTCGCCGCAAGCGGTGAACCGATCACGACGACCGGCAGGCTGGTGTGGCAGCCGGTCATTGCGCCCCGCGCCGAGTGGGTGGTCTCGGTGCAGGTGGTGCCGTCGATCGACGGACGCGACGTACCGACCAGCTACTCCCCGGGCCAGCCGATCGAGCAAACCCGGCCGGCCGAAGCGCTGGCGGCCTGGCGGGCGCACACCCCGGCGATCAGCACCCCCGACGAGCCGCTGACCCGGCTGCTCGCCACCAGCGCCGGGGACCTCGGGGGATTGCGGATCTTCGATACGGACCATCCCGACCGGCCGGTCATCGCCGCTGGGGCACCGTGGTTCATGACCCTGTTCGGCCGTGACGCGCTGCTGACCAGCTGGATGCTGCTGCCGCTGGATGCCAGCCTGGCACTGGGCACGCTGCAGACCCTGGCCCGGCTTCAAGGCAAGACCGTCGAGCCGCGTACCGAGGAGGAGCCGGGCCGGATCCTGCACGAGGTCCGCTCCGGGCTCGACACCAAGCTGGCCCTCGGCGGAGGCAACGCCTACTACGGGAGCATCGACTCCACCCCACTGTTCGTCATGCTGCTCGGTGAGCTGCGCCGCTGGGGGCTGGCCGGCGGCGATGTCAAGGCGCTGCTGCCGCACGCCGACCAGGCGCTGGAGTGGATCGAACGTTACGGCGACCGGGACGGCGACGGGTTCGTCGAGTACCAACGGGCCACCGACAGTGGGTTGCCCAACCAGGGCTGGAAGGACTCGTTCGACGGAATCAGCTTCGCCTCCGGCCAGCTCGCCGAGCCACCCATCGCGCTGGCCGAGGTGCAGGGCTATGTCTACGCCGCCTACCTGGCGCGAGCGCACTTCGCCCGCGGTGACGGCGACGAGGACCTGGCCCAACACTGGGCGGCCAAAGCCGCCGACCTCAAACGCGCGTTCAACGAGACGTTCTGGCTGCCCGACCGCGGCTACTACGCGCTGGCCCTGGACGCGGCCAAACGACCGGTCGACGCGCTCGCCTCGAACATGGGCCACTGCCTGTGGACCGGGATCGTCGACGAGGACAAAGCCACCTCGGTCGCCGACCGGCTGCTGAGCCCGGACATGTTCACCGGGTTCGGGGTGCGCACCCTGGCCGCGTCGATGGGCGCCTACAACCCGATGAGCTATCACAACGGCTCGATCTGGCCGCACGACAACGCGATCGTCGCCGCCGGGTTGATGCGCTACGGCTGCGTCGACGCCGCCCAGCGGGTCGCCACCGCGCTCTTCGACGCGGCGGAACACCTCGGCGGGCAGCTACCGGAGCTGTTCTGTGGCTTCGACCGCACCGAGTTCGCCGACCCGGTGCCCTACCCGACGGCCTGCAGCCCGCAGGCGTGGGCGGCCGCCAGCCCGCAGTTCTTGATGCGCACCCTGCTGCGGTTCGATCCGTGGATCCCGTTCGGCCGGGTGTGGTGCGCGCCGGCCGTCCCGGACCGTTACCTGCCATTGCGAGTCCAGTCGCTGCGCCTGGCTGGGGCGGAGGTGACCATTGATGTGGGCCGCGACGGCTGGAGCCTCAGTGGGCTGCCCGAGGGCATCGAGTTGGTCCGCGCACCGCGCCAGCCGCTCACTGCGGCCACCCCAACACCCCTCACCAAGGAGCACCCCAAAAATCTCGGGTAGATGTATGAGGTCTCGCCATAGCCTCAGTGTGACCACACTGTCGACCGGTGACCGGGACGCTTCGCTGAAATATTCTGTCAGGCAGGTAAGGTATACTTAAGTCCTGTAGCAGGTTGTCTTTACCTGCCTCGACGAGGGTAAGGCCATGGTCAGCGCCCCTTGGACGCCCGCACCCGAATCAGTCACCGTCGACGCGCAGCCGCTGCGCATCGCGATGGTCGCCACGCCATACTTCACCGTTCCCCCGCTGGGCTATGGCGCGGTGGAGACAGTCGTGGCCGACCTGGTGGACCCGCTGGTCGATCGGGGTCATCACGTCACCCTGATCGGCGCCGGCCGGCACGGCACCCGGGCGCAGCGGTTCATCGCCAGCTATGAGGTCTCGCCGGGCGAGCGGCTCGGTGAACCGCTGCCCGAGGTGATGCACGCGGCGCACGCCGCACGCGCCCTCGAGGAGTTCGACGTCGATGTCGTACATGACCACACTCTGGCCGGTCCGCTGCTGGCGCGCGGTCGGCTGACTCCGACCGTGGCCACTGTGCACGGCCCGGTCAACGGTGAGCTGGGCGGCTACTACCGGGCGCTCGGCGACACGGTGCGGCTGGTGGCTGTCTCCCATGCGCAGCGGGCCGGTGCTCCGGATCTGCCGTGGATAGCGACCGTGCACAACGCGGTCCGCGCCGACACCTTCCCGTTCCGGGCCGCCAAGGAGAACTCCGTGCTGTTCCTTGGGCGGTTCAACCCGGACAAGGCGCCGCACCTGGCCATTGAGGCGGCCCGGGCCGCCGGGCTACCGATCATACTGGCGGGCAAATGCAGCGAACCGCACGAACGCGCGTACTTCACCCAGGAGATCGAACCTCGGCTCGGTCCGGACACCACCGTGTTCGGTATCGTCGACGCCGTCGCCAAACGGGACCTGTTCGCCCGCGCCTGCTGTCTGGTCGTCCCGATCTGCTGGGAGGAACCGTTCGGACTGGTCATGGTCGAGGCGATGGCCTGCGGCACCCCGGTCGTGGCGCTACGGCGCGGCGCCGTCCCCGAGATCATCGTGCCCGGGCGGACCGGCATCATCGTCGATCATCCGAGGGAGCTTGCGGGTGCGATCACGCGGGCTCGCGCTCTAGACCCAGCCGCCTGCCGGGAACACGTGGAGACCGGCTTCACCGTCCAGGCGATGGCCGCCGGCTACGAAACCATCTATCGGCAGGCACTCACCGAGACCATCCCACTCCCCCAGGATGTCCCCGAAAAACGCGACGGCGACGCCGAGCGCCAAGCCGTCGACTGACATCCGCGCGAAGCGTCAGGACTCCGAAGCATCAGGACTCCGATCGCTGGCCCCGGACGAAGATGGTCGGCGTACCGGGCAGCTCCGGAGCCGAACCCAGCTGGTCGGCCAGCCCACGTACTCCCTCGCTGAAAGGCATGGCCGGGCGGTAGCCGAGTCCTTCCAGCTTGGAGATATCAGCAACAAGACGGTAGGTGTCATCCGCGACCTCGGGTATCACCCGCAGAGCGGGTTCTCGTCCGGTGGCGGCACCAATCGTGTCCACCAGCTGTCGCATTGATATCTCCTGGCCTGAGCCGATATTGAAGACCTCACCGGTCTCGGCCCGGTCGGCGATCACCATCAGACCGGCCACCAGGTCGCTGACATGCACGAAGTCCCGGGTCTTCCGGTCGAGGTCACCAACGATCTGGATGGGCTGGTCGTTGAGGTGCCAGCGAAGGTAACGGCCGACCTCGACCATCTCCTCCTGAGGGTTGGCCCCCGGTCCGTAGACGCAGAACGGCCGACCGACCACCACCGGAAGGCCGCAGGAGTGGTGCAGGGCGAGGCAGGTCACCTCTCCGCTGAGCTTCGATGCGCCATAGGGAACAAACGGCCGGGTCGGGTGGTCCTCGTCCATAGGAAAGCGTCGTGGCGTGCCGTACACCGACGCGGATGACACGTACACGAGTCGCCGGATGTCACTGTCGAGGAGCGTCTCGGCGAGCGAGAACGTTCCCACCGTGTTGGTCTCGAAGTCGAGACGAGGCTGGGTGATCGACAACGTTCCATTGGCGTTCGCGGCCAGATGGAACACCACGTCCATCCCGGTGACCGCCTCGGCGACCTCGCGAGAGTCCCGAATGTCGACCATCCAGAGCTTGGCCCCCGGCGGCGGGCTGGTATCGGTCGCGGTGCGGGTGTTGTCGAGGACCGTGACCTCCTTCCCCAGCGCGAGCAGAGCCTCCGTAAGGTGTCTGCCGACAAAGCCGAGACCCCCGGTAACCAGGAAACTGTGGTCATTATCGAGCACATGCCCACTAAATCAGGTTGATCTTGGTTTCGCCAGGCACCGGCCCACCAGCGCACTGGTGGGCCGGCTCGGCAAGCAGCCGCGCCCGGTCATGTCGGGGTGGGGCCAGCGCAGCCGGGCTCACCCCAGATCGGGGCCGAACGACTCGGCCGGGGCGTGGGTGAGCCGGTAGTCCAGCAGGGCGGCACTCTCCCGGAGGATGTAGCGAGCCTGGATGGTTCGCGTCTGCACGATCGGGCCGCTGCGGGTGGGCGAGGTCCAGGCGGCCAACCCGAGGTCGTCGGCCATCGTACGAGCCCGCAACGAGTGCCAGGGATCGCTGACGACCACCGCGGTGTGCCAGCCCGCAGTCGCTGCTCGACGGGCCACCGCGCGCAGGCTCTCCAGGGTGTCACGGCCCTGTCCGATCGGCACCACGGCGGTCTGGGGAATCCCATAGGACATCAGGTAGTTGCGGCCGGCCTCGGCCTCGGTGTAGGTGTCACCGGCCCGTCGACCGCCGACTGTGACGATCACCGGCGCGACCCCGTCGCGCCACAGCCGCGCGGCGTGGTCCAGCCGGGAGCCCAGCACCGCCGACGGTGTGCCGTCGTACTGGGCCGCGCCCAGCACCACCAGGATGTCGGCCTTGTCACGGTCGTCGACCCGAGCCACCTGCCACACCCGGAACACCGTGCCACCGACGACCAGGGCGCCCACCAGCACCCCACCGAGGACCAGCCGGACCAGCGCGGTCGACAGCACCGACCGGACGGGTCGGTAGCCCGACTGCCGGCTCAGCCGGCCCTCACCCTCACCCACCGATGCGTCCCGCCGCGGTGGCCAGCGGGCCACCGGAACGTCCCCGCCGCACCGCGAGAACCTCTCCGACCACGGACACCGCCGTCTCCGCTGGTGTGGCCGCACCCAGGTCCAGGCCCACCGGCCCGTGCAGCCGGGCCAGCTCCTCCTCGGTGATCCCGGCGGCCCGCAGCCGACGGCGCCGAGCCTGCTGGGTGTGCCGCGATCCCAGCGCGCCGCAGAAACCCCGCCCCGACCGCAACAGCTCCACCAGCACGGCATCGAAGGCCGGCCCGTGATCGAGCAGGACCAGCACGTCAGCAGCGGTGAGCTCCTTCGCGGCGACGACCGAGGGCGCCAGCTCGGTCTCGGTGCGCGCTACCCAGCCCAACAACCCGCACTGCGCCGCCAGGGCTGCCCCGATCGCCCCCCGGCCCACGATCAGCATGGTGGTCACCGGCACCCACACGTCGAGCAGTACCGGGGTACCTGCGGCGTCGCCTTGCTCAGTGGCGCTCGCGCCGACCCAGGCCAGCTCACGCATCCTGGCCAGCGCCACCTCGTCCACCTCAGTCGCGCCGAGCGTGCCGACGACATCGGCCAGCCCAGGCCCGGCCGCCACCAGCACGGCCGACCCGTCGACGGTAGAGGCGAGCGCACAGGGTTCACCGTCGACCAGCGCGACCCCCAGCGCGGCGGCGGCGGGCGCGGGTAACGGGTGGCCCAGCAGCTGGGCGCCACCGCTGCAGGCGAGCCCGGCCGCCACCGCGTCCGGCTCGGTGACGTGACCGTTCGCGGTGCCGGGAGTGGACACCGCAGAGGTCAGCAACGGCAGTGCCACGGCGTCCAGGGTGCCCTCGAACACCGTGCCCACCCGGTCCCCCTCCGCGGTGCCGGCCAGCAGCTGCCCGGTGGCGACGGTGCCGAAACCATGCCGCTGCAGTACCCGCACCACCCCTGAGGAGCGACCCTGCTCCGCCCAGCGGCGCAGTGCCTCACCGACCTGCCGGCGGTGACGCGTTTCCTCAGCGTTCTCCCTGCGGCTCACCATGTTCACCATGTTCCCAGAATGAGCGGCGGGTCAGCAGCCGACCAGGCGAGCCGCCAGATAGGACTCGACCTGATCCATCGCGACCCGCTGCTGGGCCATGGTGTCCCGCTCGCGCACCGTCACGGCGTGGTCGGTCAGCGAGTCGAAGTCCACCGTCACGCAGAACGGGGTGCCGATCTCGTCCTGCCGGCGGTAACGGCGGCCGATGGCGCCCGCGTCGTCGAAGTCGACATTCCACTGCCGCCGTAACACCGCGGCGAGGTCCCGGGCCGGGGGGGACAGGTCGGCGTTGCGCGACAGCGGCAGCACTGCGGCCTTCACCGGGGCCAGCCGCCGGTCCAGCCTGAGCACCACACGGCGGTCCACCCCGCCTTTGGCGTTGGGTGCCTCGTCCTCCGCGTAGGCCTCCAGCAGGAACGCCATCATCGGACGGCCGACGCCGGCGGCGGGCTCGATCACATAGGGCCGGTAGCGGGAGTCGGTGGCCTGGTCGTAGTAGGACAGGTCGACTCCGGAGTGGTTGGAGTGTGTGGTGAGGTCGAAGTCGGTGCGGTTGGCGATACCCTCCAGCTCACCCCACTCCTGACCGGAGGAGAAGCCGAACCGGTACTCCACGTCCACGGTCCGCTTGGAGTAGTGCGAGAGCTTCTCCTTGGGATGCTCGTAATGCCGCAAGTTGTCCCGATCGATACCCAGGTCGACATACCAGTCGGTGCGGGTGTTGATCCAGTACTGGTGCCACTGCTCGTCGGTGCCCGGCTCGACGAAGAACTCCATCTCCATCTGCTCGAACTCGCGGGTGCGGAAGACGAAGTTACCCGGGGTGATCTCGTTGCGGAAGCTCTTGCCGACCTGCGCGATACCGAACGGCGGCTTCTTACGGGCGGACATCACCACGTTCTGGAAGTTGACGAAGATGCCCTGCGCGGTCTCTGGGCGCAGGTAATGCATCCCGTCCTCGGACTCCACCGGACCGAGGTGTGTCTTGAGCATCATGTTGAACTCGCGCGGACGGGTGTACTCGCCACGGGTGCCGCAGTTCGGGCACGGCACATCCGACAGGTCGCCCTCCAGCGTCCCCCTACCGGTGCGTTGGGTGTAGTCCTCCGCGAGCTGGTCGGCCCGGAACCGCCGGTGGCAGCTCTGACACTCCACCAGCGGGTCGTGAAAGGCCTGCACGTGACCCGAGGCGACCCACACCTGGCGGGGCAGGATCACCGCGGAGTCCAGGCCGACGACGTCGTCTCGGCCGGTGACCATCGCGCGCCACCACTGACGCTTGACGTTCTCCTTGAGTTCCACGCCGAGCGGACCGTAGTCCCAGGCGGAGCGGGTTCCGCCGTAGATCTCCCCGCTCGGGAACACGAAGCCACGGCGCTTGCACAGGTTGACGATGGTCTCGATGCGATCCGCGGACACTGGGGAACTCCTGGGGGTCTGTTGCGGGGGCGTGCCCACATTAGCGATCGTCGAACCCAGGCCCCCGCTCGACGCCGAACGGCGCGCGGGTCAGCGAACCCACGACCCGGGCAGGTGGCATCGTGGTAGGTGACCCTGTTTCCACCAGGGCCGGACCTACCATGGCCGGACCTACCATGGCCAGGCCTACCATTGGCCGGCGGATCGGGATCGAGGCAGGGAAGCGAGGCGGACGACATGGCGGGTGTCACCGCGGACGCGGTACCGGACCCGGCCGTCGACGACGAGCATTCGCCCGGTCGGCCGGCTCCCGGTCCGGCGGCGACCCGCCCCCGGGTGACCCTGGTGGCGGCTGGCGAGCTGCTCCGAGCGCTGTCCGCGCCGGTGCGGATCGCCATCGTGCTGCAGCTGCGTGACAGCGAGCGCTGCGTCCACGAGCTGGTCGACGCGCTGGGCGTCACCCAGCCGTTGATCAGCCAGCACCTGCGGGTACTCAAGTCCGCCGGGGTGGTGGACGGCGAGCGGCACGGTCGGGAGGTCGTCTACCGGCTGGTCGACGAGCATCTGTCGCGCATCGTGGTGGACGCCGTCACCCATGTGGAGGAGCAATGAGCGCCCCGCGTCCAGCTGGCCCGGTACCCGGGCCGGTACATCGGCCGCGCTCTACCCGGCAGCGGACTGCGGTGTCCAGGCTGCTCAACGACACCGACGGCTTCCGGTCCGCTCAGGAGATCCATGAGAGGCTGCGCCGCCGCGGCGAGGGAATCGGCTTGACCACGGTGTACCGCACGCTGCAGACGTTGTCCGAAGCCGGTGAGATCGACGTGCTGCGCACCGCCGGCGGCGAGGCGCTCTACCGGCGTTGCTCGGCGCATCACCATCATCACCTGGTGTGCCGGCACTGCGGGCGCACAGTGGAGGTCGAGGGGCCGACTGTGGAACTGTGGGCGGAGAAGGTCGCGGACGACCACGGCTTCACCGACATCGACCACACCGTCGAGATCTCCGGCCGCTGCGCTGACTGCGCGACCTCTTGAGACCGGCTCGCTCTGAGACCGGCTCAGTGCTCGGCGAGCAACTCGCCGCGCACCTGGGAGGCTGCGGACACCACCAGCATGAGCAGCGTGCCCAGTGGCACGGTGTCCAAGCCGGCAGCCGGGAACGCGTACCGCAGCGTCAGGTCGGCCCCGCGCTCGGTGCGGACCAGCCCCAGGGTACCGAACAGGCCCCGCCCGGCCCGCGTGGCGACCCGCTCGGCCAGCTCGCCGTCGTCAGGAACATCCCAAGCGACCACGCAGGTCAGGCTGAGCATCCCCAGGCCCTCGACGAGCTCCACCGCCTGCACCGCGCAGGGCACCTCGGAGTGCTGGAAGCTCAGCGAGCCGTCGGCGTCCACCGCGACGTCCTGATAGCGCTCCAGCGCCGTCCGGGCGGCGCCGAGCAGCTCGCGGGTGCAGGCATGACTCGCCGCACCCTCCTCATGGCTCACCGGATCGTCCTCCTGGAGACTCTGGTATCAACTGGCACGGTCTCAGACGGCCCACTGTCGATGGCACGGCCGAACCGGCGGTCACGGGCGGCGTAGACCTCGCAGGCCCGCCATAGGTCCCGGCGGTCGAAGTCGGGGAACAGGACGTCCTGGAACACCAGCTCCGCGTAGGCGGCCTGCCAGATGAGGAAGTTGGAGATGCGTTGTTCGCCCGAGGGCCGGAGGAACAGGTCGACGTCGGGCATGTCCGGCTCGTCCAGATAGCGGGCCAGCATTCGCTCGTCGACCCGCTCCGGGTCGATCTCACCGCGGGCCGCCTGGCGGGCCACCTCGCGCGCCGCGTCGGCGATCTCGGCGCGACCGCCGTAGTTCACGCACATCGTCAGAGTCATCACGTCGTTGGCCGCGGTCAGCTCCTCGGCGACCTCGAGCTCCCGGACCACGCTGCGCCACAACCGCGGATGACGCCCAGCCCAGCGCACCCGCACGCCCATCTCGTGCATCCGGTCACGGCGACGGCGGATGACGTCGCGGTTGAAGCCCATCAGGAAACGCACCTCCTCGGGGCTACGTCGCCAGTTCTCGGTGGAGAACGCATAAGCCGACAGCCACCTCACGCCCAGCTCGACGCAGCCACAGACGACGTCCAACAACGCGGCCTCGCCACGGCGGTGGCCCTCGGTGCGGGGCAACCCGCGCTGCTGCGCCCACCGCCCGTTGCCATCCATCACCAGCGCCACGTGCCGGGGCACCCGCTCAGCGGGGATCACGGGTGGCCGAGCCCCCGAGGCATGCGGATCGGGCATCCGCACCACAACCGGCACCTCCTCCCGCCACGCCCCGCCGAGTCGGCGTCCCATCCTGCCGCCTCCGCATTCAGCGGGCTCAGCGGGGCTATCGGCGGCCGGATAGCCCCGCTGAGCCCGCTGAATGCGGACGGGGCCGCTCCACCAGGGGCAGGGAGCGGAGTTGGCGTTCCAGGTGCCATTGGAGGTGGGCCACGACCAGGCCGCTGGCCTCCCGGGAGATCATCGGCGAGGCGCGCTCGGCGACCTGCCAGTCCCCGCGCACGAGGGCGTCGAGCAGATCCAGGACCGGTGCCGACGGGGTGGCAGCGCCGCCCGGACGACACCCGGGACAGACCGCACCCCCCGCGGGAACACTGAAAGCCCGGTGCGGTCCCGGTACTCCGCATCGGGCGCATTCGATCAGCGCCGGCGCCCATCCGGCGGCGGCCATCGCGCGCAGCAGGAAAGCGTCGAGCACCAGGGGGGCTTGCCGCCGCCCGTCGGCCAGCGCCCGCAGCGCCCCCACGACCAGCAGGTAAAGCCGCAACACCGGTTCACCCTCGGCGCCAGCCAGTCGCTCGGCGGTCTCCAGCACCGCGCAGCCGGTGGTGTAGCGGCCGTAGTCGCCGACCAGTCGGGAACCGAAGCCGTCGACCGTCTCGACCTGGGTGATGACGTCCAGCGTCCGCCCGCGGTAGAACTGCACGTCGACGTGCCCGAAGGGCTCCAGCCGCGCGCCGAACCTCGACGAGGTGCGCCGCACGCCCCTGGCCACCGCGCGCACCGGCCCGTTCCGTCGGGTCAGCAGCGTGATGATGCGATCGGCTTCACCCAGCTTCTGCACCCGCAGCACCACCCCGGTGTCGCGGTACAGACTCACCCGCCCATCGTCGCACCACCGAGCCGGCAGGTGCACGCGACGCGCGGGCCACGGTCGACGTGGCGCGGGAGATGTTTGCAGCCGGTACGGGGCGGCTATCTCCAGCCGTAGGTCACCCTCGATTGCGAGGCCGCATGAGCTTGCCACCGTCAGGACGGCAGTACCAGATTCGGCGTGGCGAGCAGGTCATCGTGGTGGTCGAGGTGGGAGGCGGGGTACGGGAGTACCGGGTCGGCGAGCGGGCGGTCTTAGACCCCTACCCGCTGGGGACGATGTGCGACGGCGCGCACGGCACGCCGCTGGTGCCCTGGCCCAATCGGCTGGCCGACGGCCGGTACCGGTTCGACGGTGTGGACTACCAGGTGGCGCTCACCGAACCGGAGAGGGGCAACGCGATCCACGGCTTGCTGCGCTGGCGCTCCTGGCACGTGGTACGTGAGGAGCCGAACCGGGTCACCATGGGAACCCGGCTGCATCCCCTGACCGGCTATCCGTTCCTCCTCGACGTGGAGGTGGACTACCTGCTCGACGACGACGGCCTGACGGTCACCACCACGGCGACCAACCGGGGCGAGCGGACCTGCCCGTACGGCGCTGGTCAGCACCCGTACCTGGCACCGGGAAGCGGCCTGATCGACGATGCCGTGCTGACCTTCGCGGCCGACACCCGCATCGTCACCGACCCGCACCGTCAGCTGCCGACCGGGACCGAGCCGGTGGCCGGTGGCCGCTTCGACTTCGCCGGGGGTCGCCGGCTGGGTGACCAACGGATCGACTCCGCGTTCACCGACCTTCACCGCGACGAGGCGGGGCGGGCCTGGGTCCGGCTGGAAGGGCCGGACGGGCGGCGTGCCGAGCTGTGGGTGGACGGCACGTATCCGGTCGTCGAACTCTACACCGGCGACATGCTCAGCCCGCACCGTCGCCGTCGGGGGCTGGGTGCCGAGCCGATGACCTGCCCACCGAACGCCTTGCAGTCCGGGCAGGGAATTCGCCGGCTGGCTCCGGGCGAGCCGGCCACGACCCGCTGGGGAGCCCGGCTGGGCGCCGGGTGACGGGGAGGACCCGGGTTGACGAGGAGGACAATGACGGATCGACGCAGATCGACGAGGAGACGCAGATGCAGCTGGGGATGATCGGCCTGGGTCGCATGGGAGCCAACATCGTGCGGCGAGCGATGCGGGAGGGCCACGAGTGCGCCGTCTACGACCGTGACCCCGCAGTCGTCGAGACGCTGGCCCGCGAGGGGGCGACCGGTGTCAGCTCGGTGGAGGAGCTGGCGGCGAAGCTCACCCCACCACGCGCGGTGTGGGTGATGGTGCCGGCGGGAGCGGCCACCACCGCCGTCATCAACGAGCTGGCCGAGAAACTGGAGTCCGGTGACACTGTCATCGACGGCGGGAACTCCTACTACCGCGACGACATTCGGCACGCGAAACGGCTGTCCGAGCGCGGCATCCGGCTGCTGGACTGCGGCACCAGCGGCGGCGTGTGGGGCCTGGACCGCGGGTACTGTCTGATGATCGGCGGCGACCCCGATGCCGTGGCCCAGCTCGAACCGATCTTCGCGTCGCTGGCGCCCGGCGTCGGTACCGCGGAACGCACCCCCGGCCGCGAGGGTGAGGTCGCTCCGTCTGAGAAGGGATACCTGCACTGCGGGCCCAGCGGCGCCGGGCACTTCGTCAAGATGGTCCACAACGGCATCGAGTACGGGATGATGGCCTCCATCGCGGAGGGGCTGAACATCCTGCACAACGCCGACATCGGCACCCGTACCCGGGAAAGCGACGCGGAGACCGCTCCACTGGAGGACCCCGAGTACTACCGTTATGACCTCAACGTCGCCGAGGTCGCCGAAGTGTGGCGCCGTGGCAGCGTGATCGGTTCGTGGCTGGTCGACCTGAGCGCCGCCGCGCTGCACCGCTCGCCGGACCTGCGCGACTTCGCCGGGCGGGTGTCCGACTCCGGTGAGGGCCGCTGGACCTGCATCGCGGCCATCGCCGAGGGAGTGCCGGCTCCCGTGCTGACCGCCGCGCTGTACTCGCGGTACAGCTCCCGCAACCTGGGCGAGTTCGCGGACAAGGCGCTGTCGGCGATGCGCAAACAGTTCGGCGGCCACGACGAGAAACCCTCACCACCCAGCTGACCCTAGAAACCCGGCTGACCCTAAAAACCCAGGCGACGCAGCTGTTTGGGGTCGCGCTGCCAGTCCTTGGCGACCTTCACATGCAGATCGAGGTACACCGGGGTGCCCAGCAAGGCCTCGATGTGCGCCCGCGCGCGGCTGCCGACCTCCTTGAGCCGCCGGCCGCCACGTCCGATCACGATCGCCTTCTGGCTGTCGCGCTCGACGTAGAGGTTCACGTAGACGTCGAGCAGGCCCTCCCGCCCCTGCCTCGGGCTCATCTCCTCCACCACGACGGCCAACGAGTGCGGCAGCTCATCGCGCACGCCCTCCAGCGCCGCCTCCCGGACCAGCTCAGCGACCAGAGTCCGCTCCGGTTCGTCGGTGAGCTCTCCACCGGGGTACAGCGGTGGCGACTCCGGCATCCGGGCTAGCAGCAGGTCAGCCAGCAGCCCCACCTGGAAGCCGTCGACCGCTGACACCGGCACCAGCTCGGTGAACTCGCCCATGCCAGCCGAGCGCGCCAGGTCGGCCAGCCCGGCGAGCTGCTCGGCCACTCGCGGTGGGGGCACCAGGTCGGTCTTGGTCACGATGCCGAACACCGGGGTGCGCCGGGCCAGCGCGGCCAGCTCACCGGCGATGAACCGGTCCCCGGCCCCGATCACGACGTCGGCGGGCACGCAGAAGCCGATCGTGTCCACCTCCGACCAGGTAGCGCGCACCACACTGTTGAGCCGCTGGCCGAGCAGCGTGCGGGGCCGGTGCAGGCCAGGCGTGTCCACCAGCACGAGCTGCCCGTGGGGCTGGTGCACGATTCCCCGGATGGCGTGCCGAGTGGTCTGCGGCCGGCTGGAGGTGATCGCCACCTTCTGGCCGACCAGCGAGTTGGTCAACGTCGACTTGCCGACGTTGGGCCGTCCCACCAGACAGGCGAACCCGGCCCGGAACGGCCGTTCAGTGTGCTGTAGTACCACATCCCGGGCCATGGTTACGTCACCGCGCGCAGTACGTCGCGGATGTTGCCGCGCTGGTCGGCCACCAGCACCGGGGCAGCCGGCCCGAGCTCGTGGACCGCAGCCAGCGAGGCGGCGTCCACCGACCCCGACCCCGACACCACCACGGCCGCCTCCAAGCCGGTCGCCCCGCTGGCCACCGCCGCGGCCACCGCCGCCTGCAGCGCGGTCAGCGCCAGCGAGGGCAGCGCGACCGTGACGCCGGTGTAGGCGCGCCCAGCGGTGTCCCGCACCGCGGCACCCTCCTGGGCGCCGGTGCGAGCCAACGCCGAGCGCGCCAGCGTCACGATCTTGACGTCCTCGGGGTCGAGCTCTGCGGTCTCAGGCACGGGTATCGCTCGCTTCCTGCGGCGGGTTGGCTGCGGCGGGGTGGACCTGGGGCCGACAGGTAGCGGGATCCGGCTGCGTGGTGACGTCCGACCTCGCGAAGCCCGGCTGCAGGGAGTCCTGCTGGGTAGCGACCCGGCATACGGTGACGGTGGTGATGCGCAGTCGGCCCCGACGGTCGTTGCCGCCCTCGGCGCGCAGCCGCAAACCGGCCACCTCGGCCACGGCACCGGGCACCGGCACCCGGCCCAACCGCTGCGCCAGCAGCCCACCGACGGTCTCCACGTCGGTGTCGGAGAGGTCCACCGCGAACAGCTCACCCAGGTCGACCACCGGCAGTCGGCTGATCACCCGAACCGTACCCTCTCCAAGGTGCTCGACCGGCGGTCGCTGGTCGGTGTCGGACTCGTCGGTGATCTCGCCGACGATCTCCTCGAGGATGTCCTCGATCGTCAGCAGGCCGGCGGTGCCACCGTACTCGTCGACCACGACGGCCATGTGGTCGTGCGAGACCTGCATCTCCTTGAGCAGCCCGGTCAGCAGCTTGGAGTCAGGCACGAACGTCGCGGACCGCATCACCGTCCCGACGGGGTCGCCCTGCTGCTCGGCCGCCACCAGATCCTTGAGGTGCACGACACCGACGATGTCATCGACGCTCTCCCCGACCACCGGGATCCGGGAGAATCCGGAACGCAGGCACAGCGCCACTGCCTGGCGGACCGGCCTGCCCCGCTCGATCCAGACGATCTCGGTTCGGGGCACCATCACCTCGCGGGCCGCGGTGTCCCCCAGCTCGAACACGGAGTGGATCATCTCGGCCTCGCCGGCCTCGACCACGCCGCGCTGACCCGCCATATCCACCAGCTCCCGGAGCTCGACCTCAGAGCTGAACGGACCCTCCGGGAAGCCCCGGCCGGGCGTGATCGCGTTACCGACGACGATGAGCAGCCGCGACAACGGGCCCAGGATCCGGCCCAGCACCCGGACCGGGCCGGCCACCAGGAGGCCGACACGGTAGGGGTGCTGGCGCCCGATGGTGCGCGGACCCACGCCGACCACCACGTAGGTCACCACCACCATCCCCAACCCGGCGGCCAGGACCGCCAGCCAGATCGGCGACAACGCCCGCACCGCCGCGACGGTGACCAGCACCGTAGCGGTCAGCTCACAGCTCAGCCGCAGCAACAGCAACAGGTTGACATGCCGGGGCCGGTCGGCGACGACGAGCGCAAGCGCTCCGGCGCCGTGCCGGCCCGAACGCACCAGCTCCTCGACCCGGGCCCGCGACACCGTGCCCAGCGCGGCGTCGGCCGCGGCGAAGCCGCCGGCCGACGCCACCAGGGCGGCGGCCGGCACGAGCAGAGGAACCGAGAGCGTCAGCACTGTGAGGGCCGGTGGACTATCCGGGGGTTACCCCGGCGGGCCGGACTCCCCCGGCCCGTCCAGACCGACCACCCCCAGCAGCTGAGTGTCGGCGTCCCGCTGGGCGATCCGGCGCCGGCTGGCCCGGTCGACGCGCCGGAACTCATCGAGGACCCGCTCCTGCAGGGCGAACATCTCGCGTTCCTCGGCGGCCTCGGCGTGGTCGTAACCCAGCAGGTGCAGCACGCCGTGGACAGTGAGCAGGTGCAGCTCATCGAGCGCTGAGTGACCCGCTGTGGCGGCCTGTTCCCTCGCGACCTCTGGGCACAGCACGATGTCACCGAGCAGCGCAGGGTCACCGGACGGGCTGTCCGGCTTGCCGCCCGCCAGCAGACCGCCCTCGTCCACGTCGTCCATCGGGAAGGCCATCACATCGGTGGGCCCTGGCAGATCCATCCAGCGCTGGTGCAGATCGGCCATCGCTGCGCTGCTGACCAGCAGCACGGACAGTTCAGCCAATGGACTGACGCCTAACCGGTCCATCGCGAAACGCGCCGCCGCCGCGATCGATGCCTCGGGGATGGCGGCGCCGGACTCGTTGCGGATCTCGATGCCCATCGACGGGTCACCGCCTCCGGCGCCGGTCGGCACGGTTGGACACCGGGCGCGCACCGGCGGTCTCCTGGACGGCGTCCCACCGGGCGTAGGCGTCCACGATCTCGGTGACCAGCTGGTGACGGACCACGTCGGCACTGGACAGCTGCGCGAAGTGCACGTCGGGCACACCATCGAGAATGTGCTGCACGATCCGCAGCCCGGAGGGCTGACCGCCCGGCAGGTCGACCTGGGTGACGTCACCGGTGACCACGACCTGGGAGCCGAAGCCGAGCCGGGTGAGGAACATCTTCATCTGCTCCTGGGTGGTGTTCTGCGCCTCGTCGAGAATGATGAAGGCATCGTTGAGGGTGCGACCGCGCATGTAGGCCAGCGGGGCGACCTCGATGGTCCCGGCGGCCATCAGCTTGGGGATCGACTCTGGATCCAGCATGTCGTGCAGCGCATCGTACAACGGGCGCAGGTAGGGGTCGATCTTCTCGTACAGAGTGCCGGGCAGGAAGCCCAACCGCTCCCCTGCCTCGACCGCCGGCCGGGTGAGGATGATCCGGTTGACCTGCTTGGCCTGCAGCGCCTGCACCGCCTTGGCCATCGCCAGGTAGGTCTTGCCGGTACCGGCGGGCCCGATGCCGAACACGATCGTGCAGCGATCGATGGCGTCGACGTACCGCTTCTGGTTCAGTGTCTTGGGCCGGATCGTGCGGCCGCGCCGAGAGAGGATGTCAAGGCTGAGCACCTCGGCGGGCGATTCCGCATCCCCCTGGGCGAGCATCGCCAGGGTCGCCCGGACCGCATCCGGGCCGAGCTGCTGGCCGCGGCAGGCCAGGGCGACCAACTCGCCGAAGGCCCGTTCGGCGAATGCGACGTCCGCCGGGGTGCCGGAGAGGGTGACCTCGTTGCCCCGCACGTGCACGTCGGCGGCGAGCAGGTCCTCGGTCACCTTCAAGTTCTCATCGCGGGACCCCAGCAGGGCCAGCGCGGCGGAGCCGGGAATGACGATCTTCGACTGGACCGGTTCGGGCTGCGTCGTCCGCGAACCGGATCGGGAGGCGCCCTCCACTGGGGTAGGGGTCACGTGGGGGTGGGTCCTGTCTTCCTGCGCGCTCGCGCGTCTCGGCTGAACCGGCAGGAGGCCAACCGGCAGGACTGATGCTAGCCGGACACCCGAGCCCGCGGGCACTGATTCGCCACTTTTCGCCGGAACTCGCCACTGCGCGGGGATATCGACCCGGGCGCCAGGTCTGCCGCGCGGTTGCGCTGAGGTCGGATCCGGCTACTACGGCGGGTGGGGAGGGGGGATGCCGCGCCGCGGCGGGAACTGGGGGCTGTCCCGCCGCGGCGCGGCGCCGCCGGACCGAGGGGGGAGGTGTCCGGCGGAGTCTTTCTGGGCTGGTGAGCCCCAACCGATTCCGTACTCGATCAGGTGGACTTCATCGGTTGTTCCTACTTAAGGTAACTCTTTTCGCGCCAAAGCGCGCTAGTTATCACCCTAATGGCGTAGAATCCAACGTTGGGAAAGGGCACCAATTGCACCGAGAGCAACCGCCCCGGCACTCGAAGAACGCAGCACCCCCGGGCCCAGCCGCACCGGCCGGCCTCCCGCGGCGGTGAGCGTAGCCAGCTCGGCCTCGGTGATGCCGCCCTCAGGTCCGACCACCAGCAGGAGCTCCCCCTCGGCGGGCAACGGCACCGAAGGCAGCGGATCGGTCGCGCGCTCATGCAGCACCAGGCACACTGCCGCAGCGGCTGCGCGCTGCCGGAGTACGCCGATGTCCACTGGCTCAGCCACCTCGGGAAACCATCCCCGGCGGGACTGCTTGGCCGCCTCACGCGCCGTCTCCCGCCAGTGGGACAACGCCTTCATCCCGCGCGGCCCCTCATCCCAGCGAGCCACGCAGCGGTCAGCTCGCCAGGGCAACACCGCGTCCACCCCGGCCTCGGTGGCCAGCTCCACCGACAGCTCCCCACGCCGGCCCTTGACCAGCGCCTGTGCCAGCGTCACCCGCAACGCCGGGGCCGGCTCGATCATCCGACGCAGCACCCGCAGCCGAAGCCGGTCCCGACCGGTATCGAGCACCTCACACAGGGCCAGCTCACCACAACCGTCAGTGAGCACGAGACGCTCATCGACCCGCAGCCGTCGCACCGTCGCGGCGTGCCTGCCCTCGGGTCCAGCCAGCATCGTCTCGGCACCCTCGACAGGCAGCCGCTCGGCGAGAAACACCGGCGGGCTGCTCACGGGCGACCCCGCTGTCACCGGTTACCTCAGCACCGGCCGAACATCAGAGGCCGCCTGACATCAGCGTCCGCCCAGCGAATCCCGCAACCGGGAGAACAAGCCGCCGGCCCGACCGTTCGCCGTGAGCTCGGCCTGCTCCTCACCGCGAAGGAGGGCAAGCTCGCGCAGCAGCTCGATCTGCCGGGGGTCCAGCCGCGTCGGGGTCACGACGTCGAGGTGGACGAACAGGTCCCCCCGTCCCTCGGCGCGGCCGGTGCTGCGCAGCCGCGGCATCCCCCGCCCCCGCAGGGTCAGCACGGTGGCGCACTGGGTACCCGGTTCGACCCGGATCTCCTCGATGCCGTCGAGGGTCTCCAGCGCGACGGTGGTACCCAGCGCGGCGGCCGTCATCGGAACCCGCACGGTGCAGTGCAGGTCGGCATCGTCGCGGGTGAACGTCTCGTGCGGCACCTCCTGCACCTCGACGTAGAGATCACCCGCAGGGCCGCCACTGGGGCCTACCTCACCCTGGCCGGCCAGCCGTACCCGCATCCCGTCACCCACTCCGGCGGGTACCTTCGCGGTGACGTTGCGGCGGGCCCGGATCCGTCCGTCTCCGCCGCACTGGCGGCAGGGGTCGGGGATGACCTCGCCGAAGCCGCGGCACACCGGGCACGGCCGCGAGGTCACCACCTGGCCGAGGAAGGTCCGCTGCACGTTCTGCACCTCGCCGGCGCCACCACAGGTGTCGCATGCCCTCGGCCGGGTACCGGGCGCGCAACCGGAGCCGTTGCATTCGACACAGAGCACAGCGGTGTCCACGGTGAGCTCACGGGAGGCCCCGCTGGCGCACTCCTCGAGAGTGAGCTGCAGCCGGATCAGTGCGTCGGAACCGCTCTGCACCCGGCTGCGCGGCCCTCGCCGACCGGGCGCGCCACCAGCACCGAAGAAGGCGTCCATGATGTCGCCGAAACCGAACCCACCGAAGGGGTCACCCCCGGCGCCCCGCCCTGCACCGGGCTCCAGCGGATCCCCGCCGAGGTCGACGACCTGCCGCTTCTGCGGGTCGGTCAGCACCTCGTAGGCGGCGGTGACGTCCTGGAAACGCCGTTGCGCCTGCGCGTCGGGGTTGACGTCGGGGTGCAGCTCGCGCGCCAGCCTACGGTAGGCGCGTTTGATCTGCTCCGCGCTGGCGTCCCGGGGCACGCCCAGGATTGCGTAATAGTCCCTGGCCACGCTGGCGTCCTCCTGCCGCGACCCTCGTCGCGGTACTCGTCGTACATACCGGTGAGCGCAACCCCGCTCAACGGGTGGTCAGGATCTCCCCCACATATCGTGCCACCGCGCGCACCGCGGCGATGGTGCCCGGGTAGTCCATCCTGGTCGGTCCGACCACCCCCATCCCCCCGAGCACCGTGCCGTGCGAGGCGTAGCCGATCGAGACCAACGAGGTACCGCGCATCTCCTCGGCCTCATTCTCCTCACCGATCCGCACCGTGATAGTGCCCGGGTCACGGGCTGCGGCCAGCAGTTTGAGCACCACCACCTGCTCCTCCAACGCCTCGAGCACCTGGCGTAACGAGCCTGGGAAGTCGGTGGCGTTTCGGGTGAGGTTGGCGGTACCGCCGAGCAGCAGCCGCTCCTCGGGATGCTCCACCAACGTCTCGATCAGCACCGTCGAGGCCCGGATCATCGCATCCCGGAGCTCCATCGGAGCCTGCTCGGGCAGGTCGGCCACCACCGCGGAGGCCTCCGAGAGCCGGCGGCCCGACAGCGCCTGGTTGAGCAGCGTTCGCAGCTGCGCCACCTGCTCCTCGGTGATGACGTCGCCCAAGTCGAGGAGGCGCTGGTCCACCCGGCCCGCGTCGGTGATGAGGACCAGCATCAGCCGGGCGGGGGTCACCGCGAGCACCTCGAGGTGACGCACCGTGGACCGGCTCAGGGTGGGGTACTGGATCACCGCCACCTGGCGGGTGAGCTGGGCCAGCAACCGCACGCTGCGGCGCAGCACGTCGTCGAGGTCGACCGCGCCGCGCAGGAAGGTCTGCACCGCGCGGCGCTCGGCGGCCGACAGCGGCTTCACCTCCGACAGCCGGTCGACGAACAGCCGGTAGCCCTTGTCGGTGGGCACCCGGCCGGCGCTGGTGTGCGGCTGGACGATGTAGCCGTCCTCTTCCAGCGCCACCATATCGTTGCGGATGGTCGCGCTGGACACCCCGAAGTGGTGTCGCTCCACCAGCGAGCGGGACGCGACCGGCTCGTGGGTGGCCACGTAGTCCGTGACGATGGCGCGCAGCACCTCAAACCGGCGGTCGTCCGCGTTCACGTCACCTCCGTGGTGTCTGGCCCACCGCTGGTAGCAGCCTGTACCCCGAGTCTAGTGCGCTCCGGGCGTAGGCGTCGGAACCCGCCGACGCGCCCGATACGCTGGTCACTCACGCCGAGCCAGAGACGGAGACGAACGCCAGCTGTGATCTTCAAGGAAGTCCGGCAGGGCCGCCCATACCCCGAGCACGGGTTTTCTCTGAAGGACTGGGCGCAGATCCCGCCCCAGCAGGTGCGCTTGGCGGACCTGGTCACCACCGCGGCGGTGGTGGAGCTGGATCGGCTGCTGTCCGAGGACCCCACGCCCTTCGGCGACCTGTTCCCGCACGCCGTCCGCTGGTGCGGCGAACTCTTCCTGGAAGACGGCCTACACCGAGCCCTACGCGCCGCCCTACAGCAACGCACCGAACTGTACATCCGGGTCCTCGACCTGGACCTCCTCCGCAGCTGACGCGTTCAGCGGGCTCAGCGGGGCTAATCGGTCGAGGTTTACCCCGCTGAGCCCGCTGAACGCGGATTAGCGAAGGTGATCTGAATCTTCACACTACCTGAAACCGCTTGGGCTGGACGCGAAACGGATTGGCTCTCGCGCCTGGCGCGAATCCGGCCATGCTCGCAATCTCCTCGTCACTCAGTCCTCGCTCACGCATCCTTGCGCCGATTTCTTGCGCGAGCTCCGCACGTTCGATAGGAAGTTCGTCACTGACTGGTTCACGAACCTTCCATCCGCGCGAGTTGAGCGACCTGTAGAAATCGGCACGATCACTCGGCTTGACGAGCCCGAGACGGTAGGCACGCTCGAAGATAGCTTGCATGGAAACCCCCCACTCGCGCTTCAAATCAATTAACTTCCCAAGACTGAGGTTGCGCAGCTCCGGTCGGATGACATGCTCTGGCATGAGGAACTCGGAGGCGAACGCGTTTGCCTCTTCTTCCATGCCGGCAGTGGAGGTCGAACTATGCAGAGAAAGGTGACCCAGCTCATGCGCGAGGGTCAGGCGCCTCCTAATCCGCGAGAAGCCTGCTATTGATCAAGATGACCGGGTGGTCCCCGATCCACTGCGACAACCCGTCAACGCGCGTCGTTTCGAAGTCCTCCTCGATGACGACGCATCCCGCAGCCTCGAGCCAGCGCATGAGATGCATGACCGGTCCGATGGGCATCCTCCACTGCGCGCGCGTAATCAGCGCCGCCGCAGCAGGCGGCGTCTCTTCTGGGTCGAAGGTTGGAATGATGTTGGTCGACCGAAGCGACACCTCCTCGAAGGAGTCGTAATTAAATAACCTATTCAATCCGTGGTGTGATGGTGTAGTTCCAGTCTCCATGGAACAGGTGTCGAGTAAGGGGTATCGAGTCCTTCTGCTGGTCGGTGAGTTTGATTTTTGTGGGGTAGAGGTTTGGGTCGAGTTCGCAGCGGACGGTCAGTCCTGTGGTGGTTGTGGTGTTGGCGATGAGGTTGACAATTGTTTGGTATGAGGATTATGCAAAAGCCTCCTTGAAGAAGTATAGGCCGATAGCGGCTCGAAACGAGGACAAGAAGGTCTTCAACGGCCTTCTGTAATCAGTGAAGAGGATCCG